>Ga0207790_1000060_pt1 | contig 40967 bp, 33 predicted proteins | sample HigsolmetaGSP14D_FD_184842 | JGI IMG/M metagenome (GOLD analysis project Ga0207790, IMG submission 184842) | High solid enriched microbial communities from the Joint BioEnergy Institute, USA - SP1-4-D (SPAdes) | ecosystem: Engineered > Bioreactor > SSF (Solid state fermentation) > Aerobic >...
GCTGGGTCTGCAACAGGCCCTGGCGCGCGGCGTAGGCGGTGCGCCGTGCATCCAGCAGGGTCACGAAGCTGTCCAGCCCGGCGTCATGGCGCGCCTGCGACAACCGCTCGGCCTCGCCGGCCGCGTCCACCAGCGCCTGCTGCGCCTGTACCTGCGCGTCCAGGCTGGTACTCAGCGCGATCGCATCGGCGGCTTCACGGAAGCCGACCTGGATGGCCTTTTCGTAGCTGGCCAGGGCGATATCCCGGTCCGCGGTCGCCACGTCCAGCGAAGCGCGCAACCGTCCGCCCTGGAAGATCGGCAGGCTGATGCTGGGCAGGAAACTCCACACGCGCGTGCCGCTGTCGAACAGATCGGACAACGCCGTGGACGTGCTGCCCAGGCTGCCGGTCAGCGCGATGCGCGGGAAGAACGCCGCGCGTGCGGCACCGATGTTGGCATTGGCTGCCCGCAGCGTGTGCTCGGCCGAGAGGATGTCCGGGCGCTGCAGCAGCACGTCGCTGGGCAGATCAGCCGGCGCCGGCGCCAGCGTGGCCAGCGCGCCGGCCTCTCCCGCGATCGGCAGGAGCGCGGCGTCCACCGGCCCCCCGGCCAGCAGCGCCAGGGCATTGCGGTCCTGCTCCACCTGCCCGCGCAGCCGCGCCACATCGGTGCGCGCCGTTTCTACCAGGGTACGGGTCTGCGCCAGTTCCAGCGCGGAGCTGCCGCCCAGCGCCCGGCGGGCCTGCGCCAGCCGCAGCGAGTCTTCATGCGCGGCCAGCGTGGCCTCGGCCACCCGCAGCAGCGCGTGGTCCGCACCCAGCGTGGTCCACGCCGTTGCGGTTTCCGCTACCAGGCTCAGCTGGGCGCTGCGGCGGTTGGCGGCCACGGCGAAGTACTGCTGCAGCGCCGCCTCGCTGAGGTGGCGCACGCGGCCGAACAGATCCAGCTCGAACCCGGTCACGCCCACCCCGGCCGTGAACTGCTCGCTCACCGGCACATCGCCACCTTGGCGCTCCATCTGCCCGCTCGCCTCCACCGCCGGTACCCGGTCGGCACGCTGCACGCGGTATTGGCCGCGTGCGCGCTCCACGTTGAGCACGGCCACACGCAGGTCGCGGTTGTTGTCCAGCGCCTGCGCGATCACCTGCTGCAGACGTGCATCGGTGAAGAAGTCGCGCCAGCCCAATGCCGCGGCGTCCGCGGTCTGCGCGCCCGGGTCGGCGGCGGGCCACTGCGCCGGAATGGAGGGCGCCACGGCAGTGGTGGCCGGCGCGAGCGTGGTGCAGCCCGACAGCAGCGCCGTGCCCAGGGCCAGAGACAGTAGTGCAGGCTTCATCGACTCACTCCTTGCCGGTGCCGGCGCGCAGGCGCCGGTTGAACAGGCGTTGTACGACCACGAAGAACAGCGGGATGAAGAACACGCCCAGCAGCGTGCCCACCACCATGCCGCCGAGCACGCCGGTGCCGATCGCCTGCTGCGCGCCCGAGCCTGCGCCGGAGGCGATGGCCAGCGGCAGCACGCCCAGACCGAATGCCAGCGAGGTCATGATGATCGGGCGCAGGCGGTCACGGACCGCGTGCATCGTCGCTTCGATCAGGCCGGCCCCCTTCTCCAGGTTCTCCTTGGCGAACTCCACGATCAGGATCGCGTTCTTGCTGGTCAGGCCGACCGTGGTCAGCATCGCCACCTGGAAGTAGATGTCGCGCTCCATGCCGCGGAAGGTGTTGGCCAGCACCGCACCGAGAATGCCCAGCGGGGCCACGAGCAGCACCGAGGTCGGCACGCTCCAGCTTTCGTACAGCGCCGCCAGGCACAGGAACACGATCAGCAGCGACAGCGTGTACAGCAGTGGCGTCTGCGAACCGGCCTGGCGTTCCTGGTAGGACAGCGCCGTCCATTCGATCTCGAAACCGGCCGGCAGCTCCCTGGCGATCCGCTCGATCTCGTTCATCGCATCGCCCGAGGCCACGCCGGTGGCCGGCTCGCCCTGGATCTCCATCGCCGAGACGCCGTTGTAGCGCTCCAGCCGCGGCGAACCGTAATCCCAGCGGCTGCTGGCGAAGGCACTGAACGGCACCATCTCGCCGTTGGCGTTCTTCACCGACCACTGCAGGAAGTTCTCCGGGCTCATCCGGAACGGCGCATCGGCCTGCACGTAGACGCGCTTGACCCGGCCCCGATCGATGAAGTCATCCACATAGCTGCTGCCCCACGCGGTGGCCAGCGTGGCGTTGACGCTGGCCACGGACAGGCCCAGCGCGGTGGCCTTCTCCACGTCCACGTCGATGCGCAGCTGCGGGGTGTCCTCCTGCCCGTTCGGCCGCACGTTGGCCAGCAGGGTGCTCTGCCCGGCCGCACCCAGCAGCTGGTTGCGCGCGGCCAGCAGCGCGTCATGGCCTTGCCCGGCAGTGTCCTTCAGGAAGAAGGTGTAGCCCGAGCCGATGCCCAGCTCCGGCATGGCCGGCGGCGGGAACGCGAAGATGAAGGCATCCTTGATCTGCGACAGTGCGCCCATCGCGCGGCCGGTGATGGCCGTAACGCTCTGCTCGTCACTGCGTTCGCCCCAGTCCTTGAGCTTGACGAAGGCCATGCCCGCGTTCTGGCCCATGCCGGCGAAGCTGAAACCCTGCACCGAGAAGATCGACTCGATGGCGTCGGCCTCGTTCTCCAGGAAGTGATTCTCCAGCTTGCTGATCGCCTCCAGCGTGCGTTCCTGGGTCGCACCGACCGGTGTCTGCACCAGCGCCATCATGATGCCCTGGTCTTCATTGGGCAGGAACGAACTGGGCAGGCGCATGAACAGCAGGCCCATCACCAGGGTGAGCGCGGCGAACAGGCCCATGAAGCGCCACGGCCGGGCCAGGATGCCCTTCACCCCGCGCTGGTAGCGGCCGCTGGAGCGCTCGAAACCACGGTTGAAGGCCCCGAAAAAGCGCCCCGCCAGGCCGCGATGGGGCACGTGCGGTTCGCCCTGCGGCAGCGGCTTGAGCAGGGTGGCGCACAGCGCCGGGGTCAGGATGATGGCGACCAGCACCGACAAGGCCATGGCCGAGACGATGGTGGCCGAGAACTGCCGGTAGATGATGCCGGTGGAGCCGCTCATGAACGCCATCGGCACGAACACCGCCGACAGCACCAGGCCGATGCCCACCAGCGCGCCGGTGATCTGGCTCATGGATTTGCGGGTGGCTTCCAGTGGCGACAGGCCTTCCTCGGCCATGATCCGCTCCACGTTCTCCACCACCACGATGGCATCGTCCACCAGCAGGCCGATGGCCAGCACCATCGCGAACATGGTCAGCATGTTCACCGAGAAACCCAGCGCGGCAAGCACGCCGAACGTGCCCAGCAGCACCACCGGCACGGCGATGGTGGGAATCAGGGTGGCACGGACGTTCTGCAGGAACAGGTACATCACCACGAACACCAGCACGATCGCTTCGATCAGGGTCTTGATGACGCCCTTGATCGAGACCTGCACGAACGGGGTGGTGTCATACGGCACCACGACCTCCAACCCGGCCGGGAAGCTGTCGGTGAGATCGTCCAGCGCGGCACGCACACCGCTGGCGGTATCCAGCGCATTGGCGCCGGTGGCCAGGGTGATGGCGATGCCGGAGGAGGGCTTGCCGTTGTAACGGGTGACGAAATCGTAGCTCTCCGCGCCCAGTTCCACCCGCGCCACGTCGCCCAGGCGCAGCTGGCTGCCATCGCCGCCACCGCGCAACAGGATGTTGCGGAACTGTTCCGGGGTCTGCAGGCGGTCCTGCGCGTTGATGGTGGCGTTGAGCTGCTGGCCCTTCACCGACGGCGCACCGCCGAGCTGGCCGATGGCCACCTGTGCGTTCTGCGCGGTGATCGCGGCGGTCACCTCTTCCACCGACAGCTGGTACGTATGCAGCTTGTTCGGGTCCAGCCAGATGCGCATGGCGTACTTGCCACCGAACACCTGGATGTTGCCCACGCCCGGCACGCGGCTGAGCGTGTCGACCACGTTGGAGCCGACATAGTCGGCGATGTCATTGGCATCCATGCTGCCATCGTTGGACACGAAGCCCAGCACCTGCAGGAAGCCGCTGCTGGATTTGGCCACGTTGATGCCCTGCCGCTGCACTTCCTGCGGCAGCAGCGGCATGGCCAGCTGCAGCTTGTTCTGCACCTGCACCTGGGCGATGTCCGGGTTGGTGCCGGCCTCGAAGGTGAGGGTGATGGTGGCCATGCCGTTGGCCGAGCTGTTGGAGGAGAAGTAGATCAGGCCATCGAGCCCTTTCATGTTCTGCTCGATGATCTGCGTCACCGAGTCTTCCACCACCTTGGCCGAAGCGCCCGGGTAGGTGGCGCTGATCTCCACCGCCGGCGGGGCCACCTCCGGGTACATGGACACCGGCAGCCTGAGCACCGCCAGGGCGCCGGCCAGCATGATGATGATCGCGATGACCCAGGCGAAGATGGGCCGGTCGATGAAGAAGCGTGCCATGGCGTTCTCCCCTTACGACGCGTCAGTGCCGGCCGCAGCCGGACGCGGTGCCGTGGCTGGCGCCGGGGTGGCGGTGCCGCGCTCGGTGGCCTGCACGGGCATGCCGGGGCCGATCTTCTGCAGGCCCTCCACGATGACCTTGTCACCCGCCTGCAGCCCGGACTCCACCAGCCAGGTGTCGTCCAGCGCGCGGCTCACCGTCACCGGACGCACCTCCACCTTGCCGTCCTTGCCGACCACCATCGCGCTCGTCTCGCCCTTGGCATCGCGGGCGATGCCCTGCATCGGTACCCGCAGCGCATCGCGGCGCACGCCGCCGCCGATCACCGCGCGCACGTACATGCCCGGCATCAGCGTGCCGTCCGGGTTGTCCACCTTCACCCGCAGCCCCACGCTGCCGGTGGTGGGGTCCACGCTCACCTCGGAGAACTCCAGCGTGCCGGTCTGCGCGAAGCGGCTGCCGTCTTCCAGCACGATGCCCACCGGCAGGCTCTGGTTGTCCTGCACGCGGCCGGCCGCCAGTTCGCGGCGCAGCTGCAGCAGTTCGGCCGAGGACTGGGTCAGATCGATGTAGATGGGGTCCAGCTGCTGCACGGTGGCCAGCGCCTCGGCCTGGCCGGCGCTGACCAGCGCGCCCTGGGTCACGCTGGATTTGCCGATGCGGCCACTGATGGGCGCAGTGATGCGGGCATATCCCAGCGTGACCGCAGCGGCATCCAGCGCGGCCTTGGCCGCACCCAGATCCGCCTCGGCCTGCTTCTGCGCGGCGACGGCGTTCTCCAGATCCTGCTGGCTCACCGCATCCACCTTGGCCAGTTCGCCAATGCGGCGCGCACTGAGCCGCGCCGCATGGGCCGTGGCCTCGGCGCGGGCCAGCTGCGCACGCGCGCTGTTGGCCTGGGCGCGGTAGCTGGCGTCCTCGATCTGGTACAGCGGCTGCCCTGCCGTGACCTGCGCGCCTTCGGTGAACAGCCGCCGGGCGACGATGCCATTCACCTGCGGCCGGACTTCGGCCACCAGATACGCGGTGGTGCGACCCGGCAGCTCGCGGGTAAGCGAGACGTCCTGCGCTTTCAGGGTCACCACGGTGACCTGGCCGGGGCCTTGCGCGGGGGGCGGCTCGCCCTTCCCACACGCGGCTACGGCCACGGCGATCGCCAGCGACAGCGCAACAGGACGGATTCGGGTCAGCAACATGGGGGTACTCACGGCGAGAGGGAAGGACAGGGCTTCCCGGCCAGCGGCCAGGATCGGGGCTGAAAGATACATGCATGTATGTTTGTTTGCAAAGGGGTATCATTCAGGCCGGTTTTCTGTACACATCCCATGGCCCGCAAGACGAAAGAGGACACCCAGGCGACGCGCGAAGGCATTCTCGACGCGGCCGAATCCTGCTTCCACGAGCACGGCGTGGCGCGTACCACGCTGGAGATGATCGGCTCGCGTGCCGGCTACACGCGCGGCGCGGTGTACTGGCATTTCAGGAACAAGACTGACGTGCTGGCCGCCGTGTTCGAACGGGTGCACCTGCCCTTCATGCAGGACCTGGACCGCGCGGCCACGGAGACCCGCGATACGCCCATCCTCGACCTGCGTTCGGTGATGCTGGGCTCACTGATTGAAATGACGCAGGACGAGCGCCTGCGCAAGACGGTGGAGATCATGCTGCGCAGTGACAGCTCCACCGACAACAAGGTCCTGGCCGAGCTGGAGCGCGAAGGCTTCCGCGAGGGTCTGGAGCGCATGACCAAGGCGCTGCGCCGGGCCGGACAGCTCGGCCAGCTGCGGCCCGGGGCACAACCGGATGCCGCCGCGCGCATGCTGCATGCCATGGTACTGGGCGTGCTGCATGCGGCCATGGTGGAACCGGACCTGATAAACCTGGAGCGCGATGGACGGCTGGCGCTGGACATCACCCTGTCCGCGTTCGTGCGCGAGGGCGTGTTCGAGCCCGGCAGCGGGCCGTCGCCGCTGTGAGCGGCGCGGCCCGATACAGGCTCAGAGGTATTCCAGCACGTACTCCACCGCCGCGCTGACCGTTCCCGGCGTGGCCGCCCCCGTGGCGTAATAGCTGGCGTACCACTCCAGGTAGCCATACCCCAGGTTGCTGTCGATGGGTACCACGCGGGAATTGGCACTGGTGTTGAGGTTGATGTCCTCGCGGTCGTGATTCATCACCACTACCTCCACCTGGCCGGCGGTGCCCCGGTTGGTCAGCCGTCCCGCCGCCGTGACATCACCCAGGTTGCGGAAGCGGGCGAATACATGCGCCTGCCTGCAGGGCTGCTGGCTGGAGCCTACCCGCAGGAAGAACGGCGTATGTGCGCCGCGGATACCGGCCGCGGACAGCGAGTGTTGGCTGACCGCAGGCAGCGCAACCAGAAAACCGGGGCCAAGTGATTCATCGTCGCCCGGTGCCACCACGCAGGTCCGGGTGGTGACCTGTCCGGCGAAAGAGAGACTGCCGGACTGTGCCAGCACTGGCGACGTGGCTGCCATCAGGACCAGAAGCAGGCTGTGTTCATTCATGCGACGCGTTCCTTACGTTCCATTGCGGATACGATGATTGATGAAGTCATCGACACAATAGAGTCTGGAAAGTAAGGACGAATAGTACGGCGCTGATTAAGCCGGCCCGCGCGTATCCCACCGCACCACGTCAGCACCGTCGCACGGCGATGGCAGCCAATGCCCGTGCCGGTGCACGCGCCCACCGGCGGTCATCACGCAGCGTACGACACCCTGCGGGTCTACATTACGGCGCTGGCGCGGCGCCGATGCGGGCCTCGCTGTCGCGCGGCGTGCCGTAGTCGTCCATCCAGGTGAACTGCAGCGACACCGCGCGATCAACGGCCTCCGACCCCGCCGGCAGCTCGCGGCTGGAATACGGCGCAATGACCAGATCCGCCTGCTCGATCCAGGGACGCTCGCCCACGGTGATGCGGGTAACGCTCACATGGAACGCCGTCGGGTTGTCCACCTGCAGCCGCGGCGCCGCCGCACTCCCGGTCCAGCGCCAGTGCAGCCTGGCCGGCGCCTGCGCCGAACTGCCGGGCAGCCCCTCCGGACGGTAGAACAGCTTCAGGCGCGCACGCGTGGTCAGCTGAAACTCCACCGTCTCATCCTGGGTGCTGGGCGGGATATCCAGCACGTTCAGGTAGTACAGCGACTCACGGTCAGTGGGCAGGGCCTTGTCATCGGTACGATGGATCAGCAGCCCCTGCCCCTTCCCGGGCGCCAGGCGGAACAGCGGCGGGGTGGCCACGAACGGTGTCTTCACCTGCTCCGGGGCCGCATCCGCCTGCCCGGCGTCCAGCCACGTCTGCACCAGCACGGGCGCCTCGGTGGGGTTGCGGACCAGCAGCGAGGCCCGCTGCTCCGCTTCGGCGAAGATCACCCGCGTGCCCTGCAGTTCCACCGCCGCCCAGGCCGGCAGGCCTGCGGCCAGCCCAATCATCAACCACACCCCACGCAACCGCATTCGCATGTCCGTGCTCCGCAATGAGCCAACGAGGAAGGAAGCCACCTCAAGGATACGACAGGTTCACCTGCATGCCGCCCTGTGCCCGCCCCACGCCCACGGTGCCGGTGCGCACATAGCGCACGCTCATGTCCTCGCCGGGGTTGGTGGCGGTGGACCCCAGGGTATAGGTGGTGCCGAATGCCACCGGCGTGCCGGCCGAACCGCCCGCCACACCGCGGAACACCTGCAGCTCGATGCCCTGCGCGCCGCCGGTGACTGCCATGCGACCCTGCGCGGCGTCGGTGACCGGGTTGGTGGCTGCATAGGTGACATACACCGTCCGCGGCGTACCGCTGCTGCACACCGAGCGCCAGGAGAACGGCTTGGCCGGGCTGGCATCGCCGATATTAGCGAAGACACGCGGGGACACCGCGCCCAGGTTGACGGTGTTGCCGCCCGTAACCTGGACAGAGCAGACCGGCGGCGGGGTCTGCAGGACGGCGTTGATATAAGTATCCGTCGATACGGTCGACCCTGTCGATGCGCCAACGGGCAGGGTTGTGTCAGTACCAATCTTCACATTGACACTGAGTGCATTACTCACGGACACATCGCCAATTTTTATGTAACGCACCAACTTTCTCGTCACGGCCCTACCAGGATACGCGGTATTGGGGCCACCTACGTTACCAGCAGCCCTTATGGTTTGATGGCCATCGTAGTAAACAGGGGGACGCTCCCACGGATTTGTGGAGTTTCCGAATAAAGCCATAGTAGCAAGTTGAATCCCCAGCCCCGGAACGTTGGTAGCGTAAACGCTGCGGCCATCATACGTACCGACAACTGGCAACGTCGCCACCAAGTCAAGAGAGAGGGTCATCGCACCGCTGCAGCCGTAGAAAGGGAAGGCCAGATTGGAAGTAAGCCACGCGCTCATCGGTTGATTCATGCCATTGTCGGTGAGCGCCTGTGTACCCCTGAACGTATAAGCGGTGTCACCACTGGAGCGGCACGTGGCCCAGACCGATGTGCTGATCGTCATGAGCCCCAGGCTCAAGAGGCAGGCAGCTGTTTTACGCAACGCATTTTGTTTCTTCATGGCATGTCATCCAGATAAAGAGATGTGGGGAGTGATCAGGGAGTGCACTGGCCAACGATCAGTTTTCCGGGTTCAGCACCCGTCAGGTCATAGGCAATACGGCACTGACCCTTCTCCGATCCCAGATTCACGCTCAGCGTGCCCTGCTCTTCCACGCCGCGTACCCACAGGCGGCTGGCCTGGCCGACCACGCCCACCACCTCACCGGCCTCGTTGTAGACATCCAGACCGAACGGCAGGGGCTGCCCATCGGTCTGCGGCGCCTGGATCAACGCGCTGCGGCCGCTGCTGGTTTCCACCTGCAGCTTCACCACCGCACCGGCGGTGGGCACGGCACGCACCGAAGCGGTCTTCAGTTCCACATCCAGCGGCAGGCCCTTGGGATCCAGGTCCACCTGGTTCATCCGGTACGGTTGCAGGTACGGCACCACGGCATACCCCTCCGCGTTGGTCTTCACGCCGACACTGTTGCTCACCGCCGCACCCTGGGCACCGGGCGCGTGCAGCAGGCCGATGGTATCGCCCATCTGCTGGCTGAAGTGAATGCCTTCGCCGTGGATCAGTACGCCACCGGAGGCGCCCAGCGACAGGCCGCGGCTGCCCGGCCCCTGGGTGTAACCGGCGCTGAGCGTGGTGACCGACGCCTGGTAGCCCACGCCGGCGTTGAACGTGGTGCTCTGCTGCCGCGCGCGGTTGGCCGACACGCTGTAGCTGCCCTGGCGCTGCGCGCCGAAGCTGCCGGACAGCCCGGCCTGCTGGCTACGGTCGCGGCTGCCAACGCCGGCGCTCAGGCGCGGCGCCGAGGGTGCCCGTCCCAGCGGCATGCTCAGGTTGAGGTTGACGCTGTTGCTTTCACGTGCGGTAGCGCCATCGAACAGACTGCGCTCCAGGCTGCGCTGCGCGGAGATGGAATAGCTGGCCTGGCCGAGCGTATTGGAGTAACCCAGCGAGAAATTGGTCCGGCGCTGGTTCTGGTTCCAGTAGGTGATGCTGTTGGCACTGGCGTACAGCGAGCCGCCGCGGTCCGCCAGGCGCTGGTTCACGGTCAGGTCCATACGGCTGCGCGGGCGTGCCACCCCGTGCCCGCCCTGGCCCTGGCGCAGGTCTTCGCGCAGGCGCGTGGCCTCGTTCAGGGTCAGGAAGCCGTCGGTGGAATACCGGTACGCCGCCACTGCGATATGGGTATGGGTGACGCTGATGTCCTTGCTGTAGGTCACGCGGAATGACTGGCCATACATCTGCTTGCCATGGCCACTCAGTTCGGCCGGCAACGCGGCGTGGGACACGGTCACATCGCCGGCGAACGCACCCACCCGCGTGTTCAACGCACCGCCCAGCACCACCGCACCGTATCCTTCCGTGCCGGTCACACCGCCGTAGCCGGTGAATGCGTTGCTGACGCCGCGGCGCACGGTGGCTTCGGCGAACGCCGGCTTCTTGTCCAGCCACTGGTCGTTCAGCTGTCCAGCGGTCACCGTCACGCGGCTCTGCCCGGCACGCAGCAACTGCGGCACGGCGGCGAACGGCACGGTGAACCGCTGCACGCGGCCATCGTCTTCCACCACTTCCACGTCCAGGTCACCGGCATACCCGGTGCCGTACAGGTCGTCGATCTCGAACGGCCCGGCGGCCACGTTGGTCTGGTAGATGATGTAATCGCGCTGGCGGATGACCACCTTGGCCGTGGTACGGGCCACGCCGCGCACCACCGGCGCGTAGCCGCTGAGCGAATCGGGCAGCATGCGCGGGTCGCTGCTCAGACTGGCACCGCGGAAGTTGACCCCGGCGAACAGATCGCCCGTGGTGCTGGCTTCACCCAGGGTCAGCTCCATGTCCAGCGGTGCGATGGCACGCTTGGCGTGGCTGCGGCCGGCGCGATACACGGCCCCGTGGCCACCGCCCTGCGACAGATAGCCATCATGGTGCAGGCGCCAGCCGCCCACGTTCAGGCCCATGTTCAACGTGGCACTGCTGTTCTGCTGGTTGATGCCACCGCCGTTCAGGCGCTGGTGGCTGATGCTGTAACCGATGCGCGCCGCCGTGATGCCATCGTCCCACAGTTCCGGGCTGACCCAGCCGCGGGGATCACGCAGCAGGTATGCCTGCGGAATATCCACCTTCAGGACCTGTTCGCCGGTATCCAGGCTGACCACCGCATCGGGCACGAAGGCCGACAGCGGATCACAGAACGGTTCTTCCGGCAGCGGCCGCAGGTCCACCACGTTGCCCGTGCCATCCACCTCGCCCGGGCGCGGCAGGCGTGCGGCATCCAGGCCGAAATCCTGCAGCAGCTGCGGCGTCAGGCACAGCGCGCTGCTGCCGTCGGGCTGCTCGCGCAGCTCCACGTCGCGGCGCGCCACCATGGCACCGTTGACATGGATGTCCGCGCTGTAGACGCCCGGCAGGTCCTCGCCTTTCTCGAAGCGCGACAGATCCAGCGAACTGCCGCCGCCCTGCAGGAACTGCGGATTGAAATCCACGTTCGGCGCCGCCCATGCTCCCGAGGAAAACAGGGCGGAGACGACGGCCATGGGCAGCCTCGCCTCGCGGAAAGTCCTGTTTTTAACGGATGAACGGCTCATGCTGCTGGGCTCCTGGGCGTTTCCACCGCGATAAGAGTGCGCGGCGTAATCACGCATTTTTGATTTATGAAGCAGATCGGTTTCGACACGCACACAGTAAGAAAGCGTGATGCGACACCCCATCTGACCGGTCTGAATTCCGGCGGTGGCGCACGGCTGCGCCGGCGCACCGGATGCGCCGCGAGCGAAACGCGGAGAGGACATTCAGTAAGCAAGGCCGCAGCCGGGATGTGCGGTACGGCCCCGGGGAAATCGAGGCGATCAGTTACCGCTCAGCGGCACCGACTGCGCGACCAGGCCACCCTGGTCGTTGATGTACTGGAAGCGCACGTTGCCCTGGGTGGCGCGCTGTGCGAGCTGCGGCAGCGGATAGGTCTGGCTGGACAAGGGCGCGATCATCGCCGGCTCGGCGCTGGTGTATTCCTTGCCCTGTGTGCCCAGGCTCACTGTGGACAGGTGCACGTGGTACGGCGTGGGGTTGTGGGCCTGCAGCGCCCAGCCCGAGCCGTCGGCAACCATCGACCACTGCAGGCGCGTGGGTGCATTGGACGCAACGCCCGCCAATCCCTTTGGCCGGTACAGCAGCTTGGTGCGCGTGCGCAGACTGAACTGCATGTAGTTGCCGGTGGCCGTGGCATCTGCGGAAGGCGCCGGCGGAATGTCCAGCACGTTGAGCCAGTAGATGCTTTCGCGGTCCTGCGGAAGGTCCGCGCCGGTGAACAGAATGCGCATCACCTGGGTCTTGCCGGCTTCCAGGCGGTAGACCGGTGGGCGCAGCACGAACGGCGTGCTCACCTCTTCCGGTCCGGCCAGTTTGTCACCGTCGTCAATCCAGGCCTGCACGAGTGCGGGCCGCTTGCCGACGTTCTCGGTGCGCACGGTGATCTCGCGCTGGTCGCCAGGGAACACCTGCCGGGTGCCATGCACGATCACGTCGGCATGGGCACACGTGGAGGCCAGCAGCGAACCTGCCACCGCCAGCGTGATGCCGTGGAATCGGGTCATCATGGTCATGGTCGTACTCCTGGTTTCCAGGGTCGGGCCGTGGCCCGGGAATGACCGGGGCGTGACCGCCCCGGTCCGCTCCATCAGTTGTAATCGATGGTGTACTGGACGTTGGCGGTGACATCACCGGCCGTGGCATTGCCGCCTTCAGCGTAGTACTCGCTGCCGAAGGTGATCGGGGTTGCCGGCGCCACGCGGGCCGAGGACCACGGGCCCTTGGACAGGTCGATCAGCTGGTTCTGGTCGTCGCGCAGTGCCACGCTCACGTTGTCGGCACCATTGCTGGCGACCGGCGTCTGGTTCGCCAGGCGGCCGCTGGCCGAGACGATCGCGGAGCTGTTCGGGTTCAGTTCCAGCGCGTAGTCGGTGGCGGTGCAGCCGCCGCCGGCACCCACAACCAGGGTGATCGGCGTACGGCCGGCGGAGTTGCCTGCGGTCAGGCTGCCTTCGGCAACGGTCGGCAGGGTGATGGTGGCGTCGGTGGTGGTGCCGCCGTTGAACGAGACCGTGCAGGTCGTGGCGGTCACGTTGCCTTCGAAGTTGATGGTGCCGGACTGGGCGTTGGCCGAGAACGCTGCGCCCAGAGCGAGGGCGGCGGAGACAGCGAGCGAAATCTTGTTCATGGGTTGGTTTGTCCTGGTTGGTGATGTGGGCGGGATGCCCGGGGGTCGGTCGCGAAGGACGCTGCCTTCGGGATGAAAATGTAGGCATCTGCGCCGCAGCCCGATATCGGACCAGGCCTAATAAATCGCCTACTTAATTGATGTGGACTATCAGGGGTACTCGATCTTGTACTGCACGCCGGTGCTTACCCGGCCCGGGCGCAGCGTGCCGCCACCGCCGTGGTACTCACCGTGGTAGTTCAACGTGGCCATGCCGCCCACGAGATCCACCACCTGCGAATGGGTGTTGTCACGCACGTCGATGTCCTTCAGCAGATCGTTCTTCAACACCACCTGGACGCCTTCGGCCATGTCGGCACCGGCCTGGTTGTTCAGGAAGCCGGTGGCCGGATCCACATTGGCACCGGCAAGCCATTCGGTGGCCACGCGCGGCGCGCCACAGGGCTGGGTGAGCGAGCCGACGGTGATCTCGAACGCACGCAGACCCGCACGCCCCCCCGGCACCATCGCCGGCGTGGTGATGGTCGGCAGCGCCACCACGGCATCCCCCGTGCCGCTGTTGCCATTGGCGGCAACGACACATGTGTAGACGGCGACTTCGCCCTGGAGGTTGATGTTGCCGGACTGCGCCGAAGCGACGCCGGCGGTGGCCATCAGGCCACCGAGTACACAGATGCGGAATTTCATGGTTGCCTGCTCGGGTAGAAAAAGAGCGCCACCGACGGAAAGACCGTGAGCAGCGCAGTGCAGACTAGGGCGCGCCCCGGGCGGCAACCATCGGACGGGGCTTATATGCGTAAGAGCTATTCAATGGCTGGGAAAACAAAAAGGCGCCCTATAGGGCGCCTTGGTTCGCAGGGGGAAACGCACTCAGAGAATGTAGCGGCTCAGGTCCGGATCCTTGACCAGTTCGCCCAGGTGGGTGTCCACATAGGCGCGGTCGATGGACAGCGTTTCACCGTCGCGGTCGGGGGCTTCATAGCTGAGCGAATCCAGCAGGCGCTCCAGCACGGTATGCAGACGACGGGCACCGATGTTCTCCTGGCGCTCGTTGACCTGGAAGGCGATCTCGGCAAGCCGGTCGACCGCATCGTCGGTGAATGCCACGGTGACGCCTTCCGTGGCCAGCAGTGCTTCGTACTGCTTGGTCAGGGCGGCCTTCGGCTCGGTCAGGATGCGCACGAAGTCCTGCTTGCTCAACGCGCCCAACTCCACCCGGATCGGGAAGCGGCCCTGCAGTTCGGGAATCAGGTCGCTGGGCTTGGCCAGGTGGAAGGCACCGGAAGCGATGAACAGGATGTGGTCGGTCTTGATGGTGCCGTACTTGGTGGACACGTTCGAACCTTCCACCAGCGGCAGCAGATCGCGCTGCACGCCCTCACGCGATACATCCCCGCCGGAGGATCCGGCGTCGGCACGCTTGGCGACCTTGTCGATCTCATCGATGAAGACGATGCCGTGCTGTTCGCACGCCTCGATCGCGGCCAGGCGGATATCATCCTCGTTGACCAGCTTGCCGGCCTCTTCCTCCACCAGCAGCGGACGGGCCGCCTTGATGGTCAACGTGCGCTTGTGCGCCTTGGCGTTGCCGCCGAGGTTGGCGAACATGGACTTGAGCTGCTGGCCCATCTCTTCCATGCCCGGTGGGGTCATGATGTCCATGCTGACATTGGCGGTGAGATCCAGCTCGATCTCGCGGGCGTCCAGTTCGCCGTTGCGCAGCATCCGGCGGAACTTGATCCGGGTTTCATTATCCTGCGCGGACGGCTCGTTGCGCGCCGCCTCCGGGTCGAACCCGATGCCGCCGCTGCGGCGCGGCAGCAGCGCATCCAGGATGCGGTCTTCGGCGCGCTCTTCGGCCTGGGTGCGCACGCGCGTCTTGGCCTGCTCGCGGTACAGCTTCACCGCGGTATCGGCCAGGTCCCGGATGATCTGCTCCACGTCCTTGCCGACATAGCCGACTTCGGTGAACCGGGTCGCTTCGACCTTCACGAACGGCGCGTTGGCCAGCGTGGCCAGGCGGCGGGCGATCTCGGTCTTGCCCACGCCGGTGGGGCCGATCATCAGGATGTTCTTCGGCATGACTTCGTTGCGCAGCTCCGGGGCCAGCTGCATGCGCCGCCAGCGGTTGCGCAGGGCGATGGCCACCGCGCGCTTGGCGTCGTGCTGGCCCACGATGTGCCGGTCCAGTTCCTGCACGATCTCGCGCGGGGTCATGGTGGCGGAGGAAACTTCGATCTTCGACATGGATGTGCTCACGGATTCGGGTGCAGGGGGCGGCGCGGGCGCATGGGCCGGCACCGCAGCAGGAACCTCACAGTTCCTCCACCACCACGTTGCGATTGGTATAGATGCAGATGTCGCCGGCAATGCTGATGGCCTCGCTGGCCATCGTGCGGGCGTCCAGATCGGTGTGCGCCATCAGCGCGCGCGCGGCGGACAGCGCATACGAACCACCGGAGCCGATGGCGATGATGCCGTCTTCCGGCTCGATCACATCACCGGTGCCGCTGATGATCAGCGAGGTCTCCTTGTCAGCCACCGCCAGCAGGGCTTCGAGCTTGCCAAGGCGACGCTCGGTGCGCCAATCCTTGGCCAGCTCCACCGCGGCGCGCTGCAGTTGGCCATGCTTTTCCAGCTTGGCTTCAAACAGCTCGAACAGGGTGAACGCATCGGCGGCGGCACCGGCGAAGCCGGCCAGCACCTGGCCGTCGCGGCCGAGACGACGCACCTTGCGCGCGTTGCCTTTCATCACCGTGTGGCCCAGGGTGACCTGGCCGTCGCCGGCTATGGCCACATGCTCGCCGCGACGGACGCAGACGATCGTGGTGGCGTGGAAAACGTTGGGGTTCTGACTGGGATCCATGGGGCCTCCGGGGGTACACAGCAGAGGTGGGGCCACCGGCCCGGCCTTCAAGCCGAGCGCGACGCCGTGTCGCAGGATCTTCGTTCAGCTTCACGCCGGCAACGCCCTGCGCTCAGGGGTAGTCCACCAGATACTGTACCCGCGCCATCACGTTGCCGGCGCTGACCGGCGCACTGGCCACGTACGCTGCCTGCCACTGCAGACGCCCGATGCCGTCCTCCAGTTTCACGCGCTGTGCAGAACCGGGATTGGCAAGGTCCACGTCGGCGCCCTGCGCGTCCATCACCACCACTTCGATGTGGCTGGCCGAGCCGCGGTTGCCAAGTCGCCCGGCCACCGTGGTGTCGCCCATGGTCGCGAAGCGGCCCTCGACCTGCGACTGGCCGCAGGGGTGCTCAGGGCTGCCCACCACCAGTTCGAACGTGGCATGTGGGCCGCGCGCACCGGCTGCGGCGAGCTGCTGGCGCGCTACATCGGGCAGGCCCACGATGAAATCACGGCCGGCGTCGGTCCCGGCCACACGCGGCTGGACGACGCAGGTCTGTTCCACGATCTGGCCGATGAAGGTGATGGTGCCCGATTGCGCGTGCGCGCTGCCGGCAAGCGCAAGCGCGCCTGCGGCACTGATCAGAATCCTGTACATGGGTGCCCCTTTTGACGCGGTGTGTTTCCAGTGATGCCTGGTGGCACCGTTGACGTCAGCGTGAGCCGGCCGGCGACAAAGGGCGATCAGTGCACCATGAGATACGAGCAAGGACAAACACGCGTCCTGCTGTCGGAAACGATACGTCAGGCTGACGCAATTAGCCCGTTCAAATAATCAATCAACATGCCGGTTACGACAGGTCGGCGCTGATCTCAGCGCGAGCGCCGCTTGGCGCGCGGATGCGCGGCGTCATACACCTTGGCCAGGTGCTGGAAATCCAGATGGGTGTAGATCTGCGTGGTGGCGATATCGGCGTGGCCGAGCAGTTCCTGCACGCCGCGCAGGTCGCCGGATGATTCCAGGATATGGCTGGCGAAACTGTGCCGCAGCATGTGCGGGTGCACGTGCTTGAACAGCCCTTGGCGCTGGGCCAGCTGCTTGATGCGCACCTGCACGGCGCGCTGGCTGATCGGCCCGTTGCGCCCGGGAAACACCGGCGTGGCAGCCTGCCCACCATGCTCCTGCTGCCACGCCAGCAGCGCTTCGCGCGCCGGCCGGCCGAACGGCACGCGGCGCTGCCGGTTGCCCTTGCCCAGCACCGTGACCAGCCCGCTGGCGAAATCCAGGTCGCGCCAGTGCAACGCACACAGCTCACTCAGGCGCAGGCCCGAGGAGTAGAACAGTTCCAGCAGCGCGCGGTCGCGGCGGCCCAGCTCGCCTTCCGGCGGCAGTTCCACAAGCTGCACCGCTTCGTCGGCGTCCAGCACCTGCGGCAACCGCCGGGGTGCACGCGGCGCCTTCAGTCCGGCGGTGGGGTCGGCGGCGACGCGGTGGTGCTTCAGCTGCCAGGCGAAGTAGGTGCGGCAGGCAGAGAGACGCCGCTGCAGGCTGCTGGCGGACAGTCCGCGGCGGTGTTCGTCGGCGATGAACGTGCGCAGGGCCTCGGCGTCCAGCGCATCCACGCCGGTGCCGCGTTCGCCGGCCCACTGCTGCAGTGCCGACAGGTCACGCCGGTACGCATCCAGCGTGTGCGCGGACATGCGCCGCTCCACCGCCAGGTGCTCCAGAAATGCGGCCACGGCGTCCATCGGCGTGGCGCGGTCAGGTACGCGGGAAACGCTGCAGCGCCACCACCAGCGCCTCGCCCATCAGGCGCAGGAACAGCGTGCCCATGCCCGGATAGAAGCGGTTGGGGTCGTGGCTGCCCACCGCCACCAGGCCCACGCCGGGCAGCGGCAGCAGCGCGGTGGTCTGCACCTGGTCGGCGAGCTCGCCATACAGCACGGCATTCTTCTCCGGCTGCAGGCGGCCACACAGCGGCTCACCGTCGGCCAGGCAATCGCGGAACGGCTGCAGCCGCGCATCGTCGGCGGCCAGCACCTGCAGCCACGACGCCTGCTCCAGACCCGGCACCGGCGCATGCACGATCACCCGCACCGTGTCGCCGGCGAAATCCTCTTCCAGCGAGGCGGCCATGGCGCGCAGCGTACCGGCGGCCGTGTCCTGCTTCATCAGTGCCAGGGTCAGCTGCTGCGTGCGCACGGCCAGGCGTTCGTTCACCTGGGCGGTGTGGCCCAGGTCGGCCAGACGCCGCGACAGCTCGCGGTTCTTCTCGCGCAGCACCTCGAGCTGATAGCTGGCCAGCGACGCGGTCGGGCCATCGTCACGCGGCACCACCAGGGTCAGTGCCAGGTCCGGGAACTGCTTGAGGAACAGCGGGTGCCGCCGCAGCCACGCGGCCACTTCATGGCCGGCCAGTTTCTCCGGGGTATCGCTCATGCGGTCCACTCTCCGTCGAAGACATGGGCCGTCGGCCCGGACATCACGATCGGCTCGCCGATGCCGGGCCAGCGGATCTGCAGCTCGCCACCGGGCAGGCTGATGCGGGCATCACGCTGCAGGCGGCCGCGCTGCATCAGCACCACCGCCGCGGCACAGGCACCGCTGCCACAGGCCAGGGTCTCGCCCACGCCGCGTTCGAACACCCGCAGCCGGGCGTGACCCGGGTCGATCACCTGGGCAAACCCGACGTTGACCGATTCGGGAAACGAGGCGTGCTGCTGCAGCAGCGGTCCCAGCCGCTCCACCGGGGCCGCATCCACCAGGCCGACCTCGATCACCGCATGCGGGTTGCCCAGCGACACCGCACCGAACCGCACCGTCTCGCCCTGCAGCGGCAGCAGGTATTCCTCACGCGGGTGGGCAAAACCGATCAGTGGAATGCGCTCGGGGTTGAAACAGGGCTCACCCATGGCCACGGAGAAATGGCCCTGGCCCAGGTTTTCCACCGCGTGGGTCGCCACCGGGCTGTCGATGCTGAACTGCCGCGCATCGGTCACGCCCGCACGCACCAGCCAGGCGGCCACGCAGCGCGCACCGTTGCCGCACTGCTGCGAGCTGGAACCGTCCGCGTTCCAGATGCGGTAGGACGCCACCGAAGCGGGCGCGCGCGGCGCCTCGATGGTCAGAATCTGGTCACAGCCCACGCCGGTATGGCGGTCGGCCAGCCGTGTCGCCAGTGCGGGCGCCGGCGGGGCCGTGCCATCGCGCAGGTCCAGCACCACGAAGTCATTGCCTGCGCCGTGCATCTTGCTGAAGCGCAGTACCGCGGACACGCCGTTATCCATTCCCACCGCCGGCCTGCGGCGTGGACTGCACCGGCGGAGTCGGTGCGGTGGGCGGCGGCACGTCGTCATCGGCGTCGTTGCCGGTATCGGTGTCCTGGTCGGTGCCGGTCTCGTCCACCGGCACGGCGGCCGGCTCGGCGACCTCTTCAACCGGTACCGGCTTCTGCGGCAGCACCAGCGGGCCCTTGTTGCCACACGCGGCAAGGAACAGCAGCGAGGTCGCTGCCAGCGGAATCAGGATGCGATGGGGGATGCTCATGAGCCCGAGTATAGCCACTGGGACGTGCGGGTGGGGCGGTCGGCGCGGGCGCGTACAGGCCCGCGTAAACCGCGGTCCTGGGGCCTTGGCGGGCGCCGGTGTGGCGCGCGCCGCCGCCACCCGGCCACCCTACCCGCCGGCAGCCGTTTGCCGCTGCCGGCGGCGGCGCGCCGCGGGTGCTCAGCGCGCCCCGGCCGCGTCCTCGCCGATGCCCAACTGCTGCAGCACGAAGGCATACGATTCGGCCAGCTCCTGGTAGCGGCGGAAGCGGCCCGACTTGCCGCCGTGGCCGGCTTCCATGTTGGTGCGGAACACGATCGGCAGCGTGCCGGTGTTCTCGTCGCGCAGGCGCGCCACCCACTTGGCCGGCTCCCAGTACTGCACCTGCGAATCCCACAGGCCGGTGCCCACGAACAGGGCCGGGTAGGCCTGCGCGGTCACGTTGTCATACGGGGAGTAGGACAGCATGTAGTCGTAATAGACCTTCTGCTCCGGGTTGCCCCATTCATCGTATTCATTGGTGGTGAGCGGAATGGTCGGGTCGAGCATGGTGGTCACCACATCCACGAACGGCACCTGGGCCACCATCACCCGGTAATCCTGCGGCGCCTGGTTGGCCACCGCGCCCATCAGCAGGCCACCGGCACTGCCGCCGGACGCCGCCACGCGGTCCTTGGCCGCCCAGCCCTGGGCCACCAGCGCGCGGGTGACATCGACGAAATCGTTGAAGGTGTTCTGCTTGTGCAGCAGCTTGCCGTTCTCGTACCAGTCGCGCCCCATTTCCTGGCCGCCGCGGATATGCGCGATGGCGTACACCACGCCGCGGTCGAGCAGGCTTACCACGGTCTGGTTGAAGTACGGGTCCATCGAGGAGCCATAGCTGCCGTAGGCGTACTGGTACAGCGCACCGTGGCCATCCTTGCGGTAGCCCTTGCGGTAGACCAGCGACACCGGCACCTTCACCCCGTCACGCGCGGTGACCCAGACGCGCTCGGTGGCGTACTTGTCCGCGTCGTAGCCGATCACCGGCTGCTGCTTGAGCTGGCGGCGCTCCCCGGTGGCCGTGTTGAGTTCATACACGGTGGTCGGGGTGGTCATCGAGGTGTAGGCGTAGCGCAGCCACGGCGTGTCGGCTTCGCTGTTGTCGCCGATGCCCATCGAATAGGCCGGCTCATCGGCCTTCACGTAGTCGCTGCGGCCATCCTTGAACAGCAGGCGGATGCGCTCCAGGCCCTCGGAGCGTTCACCGATGGCGGTGAAGCCGTCGAACAGCTCGAAATTCTCGATGTACACCGCATCATCGTGCGCGATCCAGTCCTTCCACTGCGAACGCGAGGTCGCGTCGGTCGGCGCGGTGACCAGCTTGAAGTTCTTCGCCCCGTCGTTGGTGCGGATCACCCAGCGCCCATCGTAATGGTCGGCGTTGTATTCCACGTCGCGCTCGCGCGGCGCCAGCACGACGAAGTCGGTGGGGTTGCCGGCCGGGGCGTAGCGCTCCTCGGACGAGACCGTGCTGTGCACGCCGATGGTGATGAAGCGATCATCGCGGGTACGGCCCAGGCCCATGTAGAAGCTGTCATCGTCTTCTTCGTAGACCACGGTGTCGGCGCTGGCCGGCGTGCCCAGCACGTGCTTCTTCACCCGCACGGTCAGCAGGGTTTCCGGATCGTTCTCCACGTACAGCACGGTGCGGTTGTCGTCTGCCCACACCATGTCGCCGGAGCTGCCGGTGATCACGTCTGGCAGCACCTGGCCGGTACGCAGGTCCTTGAAGCGGATCACGTACTGGCGCCGGCCCACGTCGTCGTCGGCCCAGGCCAGCAGGGTGTTGTCCTGGCTGACCTCCATCGATCCGACGCTGAAATATCCCTTGCCTTCGGCCATCCGGTTCACATCCAGCAGGACCTCCTCGCTGGCGTCCATGCTGCCCTTGCGGCGGGCATGGATCGGGTAGTCCTTGCCGGTTTCGAAGCGGCTGTAGTACCAGTAGCCGCGCTCGCGCGTGGGCACGCTGGCATCGTCCTGCTTGATGCGCGCCACCATCTCCTTGTACAGCGCGTCCTGCAGTGGCTTCAGCGGTGCCAGCTGCTGGTCGGTCCAGGCGTTCTCCGCCTGCAGGTAGGCCAGCATGGCCGGATCCTTGCGGGTGTCGTCGCGCAGCCAGTAGTAGTCGTCGTTACGGGTCGCGCCGAACGGCGCCTTGACCACGTGCGGGCGCTTTTCTACATCCGGCGGAAAGGGCGGGGTGGCGGCGGTGGCGGTGCTGGTCATCAGGCTCGCAAGCAACAGGCAGACGGTGGATTTCATGAAATAAGGCTCCGGGCGCATCAATGCAATGGAGAAAAGGGAGCAGGTTCCGTTTTCCCTGCGGACGAATCTGAACCCAATCCCGGCCCCTGACAAGCCTGCCGGTGGTCACCCCGGCCACGTACCATGGACCCATGAGCACCCCACCCCTTACGTCCGGCTACAGCCGGCGCAGCGATGAGATCGCCCCGTTCCATGTCATGTCCCTGCTGGCCCGGGCGCAGGCGCTGGAACAGGCCGGCCATGATGTGATCCATCTGGAAATCGGCGAGCCGGACTTCATCACCGCCGAACCGGTGGTGCGGGCAGGCCAGGCCGCATTGGCCGCAGGCCACACCCGCTACACCGCGGCGCGGGGCCTGCCGGCGCTGCGCGAGGCGATCAGCGGGTTCTACGGCCGCCGCTACGGTCTGGATATCGATCCGGGGCGCATTCTGGTCACCCCCGGCGGTTCGGGCGCGCTGCTGCTGGCCAGCAGCCTGCTGGTGGACCCGGGCCGCCACTGGCTGCTGGCCGACCCGGGGTATCCCTGCAACCGTCACTTCCTGCGCTTGGTGGAAGGCGGCGCCCAGCTGGTGCCGGTGGGCGCGGACACCGCCTACCAGCTGACCCCGGAGCTGGTGGACCGGCACTGGACGGCCGACAGCGTGGGCGCACTGGTGGCCTCCCCCGCCAACCCCACCGGCACGGTGCTGCCGGCCGAGGCGCTGGCGGCACTGTCCACCGCGCTGCGGGCACGGGGTGGGCACCTGGTGGTGGATGAGATCTACCACGGGCTGACCTATGGCCTGGACGCACCCAGCGTGCTGCAGGTGGACGACAACGCCTTCGTGCTGAACAGCTTCTCCAAATATTTCGGCATGACCGGCTGGCGGCTGGGCTGGCTGGTGGCACCGCCCGCGGCGGTACCGGCGCTGGAGAAGCTGGCGCAGAACCTGTACATCAGCGCCTCGAGCATCGCCCAGCATGCTGCCCTGGCCTGCTTCAGCGAGGAGGCCACGGCCATCTTCGAGCAGCGCCGGCACGCGTTCCAGCAGCGCCGCGATTACCTGTTGCCGGCACTGCGCGCGCTCGGGCTGCGCATCGATGTGGAGCCGCAGGGCGCGTTCTACCTGTACGCCGACGTCAGCGACTTCACCGACGATGCGCAGGCGTTCTGCGCGCACTTCCTGGAGACCGAGCATGTGGCGTTCACGCCCGGCCTGGATTTCGGCTTCCACCGTGCCCGCCAGCACGTGCGACTGGCCTATACGCAGGACATCCCACGGCTGCAGGAAGCGGTGGCACGGATCGCGCGCGGCCTGCACAGCTGGCAGCAGATGCGCTGAGCGCCACCGCGCAGGCGGCAGGAGCCGGGGCGCGGCGCGGTGCCGCACCCCGGCGCGCTCACAACGCCTGCAATGCGCGTGACACAACGATGGTGCGCCAGCGCTGGCTGGGCGTGATCTCCGCATCGTACCGGGTCACCCATTCATCACTGATGCGCGATGGCGCCCCGTTGAAGTTGGGCATGGTGTCACCCAGCGACGGCGGCGAGGGATAGCTGCTCCACGGAATATCCAGCGCGTTGTACTGGTTGACCGGCAGATCCTGCAGCACGAACGAACCGTCCGGTCGCAGCGCGGGCTGCCCGCCTGCATTCACGTACAACCGCCAGCGCATGTCGAAGGCCGAGTGCAGACGGTCGGCCCGCCATTCCCACATCTGCGCGTTGGCCAGCGCGCAGGGTTGCTGGCCCAGGCGTGCCTGATCGGGCAGATACGCCAGGCAGCGGCCGGTGTTGAGGTTGCGGTAGCGGCGGGCTGCATCGAATCCCCACATCATGCGGTCGTCGCGGATGTCGCATGGTGCCAGCCTCACCCCCGCCTCGCCCTCGGCCCGCATGCAGTGGCCCACTCCCTGCACCGCCTGCAGCAGCACCGGAATCTCGCGCGCCAGCTCCCAGCCGCCCATGTCCAGCTGCACTGTCAGGGTGTCGCTGGCCACGGTGGTGCTTTCCCCGCGGACCAGGCGCGCGCGCTGGTAGTGCCAGCGGTCCTCATGCAGGGTGAAACCGCCTTCGTGCCGGAAGGTGGCCACGCCCTCGTACGTTCCCGGCAGATGCCAGACACTCAGCGCCTGCATGGTGGCGTTGCGCATCATCGGGGTAAGCGCCTCCGGCCGGAAGATCGGCAGGCCTGCGGTCGGGCGCACCAGTACGTGCTGGCCCAGGCGCCCGGCCAACGGCAGCTCCCAGCGCACCGTGGGACTCTGCGAGGCCACGCGCAGCGAGTAGTCCTGGAACGTATGGCTGAGCGTCTCCGATGTCCCGATGTCATACGAGGCATTCACCGACAGCGGGCTTTTGGCGGTCCATGTCAGCGCCTGCTCGGGCGTGGTTCCACCGCCGTACTCCGTGCCCAGCGAGCCGGCGATGGAGAACGTGCGGTTGTCGGTGCGCGAGTAGCTGAATTCGCTGCGCCCATCGGCCTCGGGCAGGTAGGTGTCCAGCACCGGCGTGGTCGGGCCTTCGGTGACCAGCGCGTGGCCGAGCGTGTACTTCACGGGCAGGCGGGACGCCCACAGGTTCTGCCCCGTCTGCGACCCGTTGGTGATGCCGGCGCGGTCCGGCTGGATGCTCGTGGTGGTCTTGACCATCACCGTTTTGCTGTCACCGGTACGGGACGTGTCGCGGATGATCGTGAAGCGCATGATCGCATCGATCTGCCCGTTCAAGCCGAGCACATTGACGATGCGGCCCTTCTGCGGCGCCAGCAGGTAGCCGCTGCCCGTGTCCGCAGTCCCGCCGGCGCTCGCCGTGGTCGATACGGCGCGGGCGGCCCGGGTGCGCTGACGGGTGTCCTGCACGACGAGCCCGGCGATGGCCGCCGAGGCCAGCCGCGGGTCGTCCATCTGCACGACCGTGGTGCGCAGGCCGTCGCGCGCATCGTGGGTGAGCACGACCGCCCGCGCTGCCGGGCGGATGCCGGTCAGCGGCAGCAGCCCGCGGTCGCGGCCCAGCGGAGCGTCGGCGAGCAGCACCAGCACCGGCACCCCCTCGCGGACGCGGGCAAGCAGGCGGGCACCGTTGGCTGCGTCCAGCTGGTGCTCGTCCACATGCAGCAGCGCCGGCCATCCACGGGTGCCGGCCTTGGCGTGCTGCAGCGGCATCACCTGCACGTCGGGTTCGCGCGACAGATGGTGCAGCAGGGTCCCGGCCGGCGCGGCGGTGGCGGTGGCGGTGGCGAGTGCAACTGCGAGGGACAGGGTGGTGCGGAGCAGCAGGTATGGCATGGTGTGATCTCCTGTAGGGGCCCGGCAAGCGGCAAGCCCAGCAGCCGCCCATCCGGGTGCACCGTTGTAGACCACCGCCCGGCGGGTGTCGGCAGGCAGAAGCGCAGCTTCACGACGCACACCTCATCCGCTGCACGCGGCGATGCGATGGCGCGCAGGACGGACGCATCCTGCCGCCACGCGACGCTGCCGACATGCGGAAAAAACAACGCCACCCGAGGGTGGCGTTGTGGCATTCCGTCACTGCGGGTGCGCTTACCTGCCGCCCAGCCGTTCCCACAGGAACGCGTAGGCCAGCGCCGACATGTGCGCGGCCTGCGCATTGTTGGCCGCACCGCCATGACCGCCTTCGATGTTCTCGTAGTAGGTCACGTCCTTGCCGGCGTCGATCATCTTGGCCGCCATCTTGCGGGCATGCCCGGGATGCACGCGGTCATCGCGGGTGGACGTGGTGAACAGCACCGGCGGATAGTCCTTGCTGGCATCGAACAGGTGATACGGCGAGAACGTCTTGATGAACTCCCAGTCACTGGTATCCGGATTGCCGTACTCGGCCATCCACGAGGCGCCAGCCAGCAGGTGGCTGTAACGCTTCATGTCCAGCAGCGGCACCTGCACCACCACCGCACCGAACAGCTCCGGGTACTGGGTGAGCATGTTGCCGGTGAGCAGGCCACCGTTGCTGCCGCCCTGTACGCCCAGGTGCGCGGCGCTGGTGATGCGGCGCTCGACCAGGTCGCGGGCGACCGCTGCCATGTCCTCGTAGGCCTTGTGGCGGTTCTGCTTCAGCGCCGCCTGGTGCCAGCGCGGACCGTATTCACCGCCGCCGCGGATGTTGGCGACCACGTACACGCCGCCCTTGTCCAGCCAGGCGCGGCCCATGCCACCGGAATAGCTCGGGGTCAGCGAGATCTCGAAGCCACCGTAGCCGTACAGCAGGGTCGGGTTGCTGCCATCGCGCTTCATGTCCTTGTCGTGCACCACGAAGTACGGCACGCGGGTGCCGTCCTTGCTGGTGGCGAAGTGCTGCTCGATCACCTTGCCTTCGGCGTTGAAGAAGGCCGGCATGGTCTTGAGCACTTCCGGCGCCTTGCCGAGATCGGCGATGGCCAGCGTGGTGGGGGTCAGGTAGTCGGTGGCGGTCAACCACACCGCATCACTTTCGTTGCTGTCCACCGCACCGACGGCCAGGGTGCCGAAGGACGGGGCGCCGACGAACGCGCTGCGCGTCCAGCCGGTGCTGCCCGGGGTCAGCACGGACAGGCGGTTCTTGACGTCGTCCAGCACGTTCAGCACCACGTGGTTCTTCGTCCACACCGCACCGGCCAGCGAGGTGGTGGCGGTGGGGGCGAACAGCACCTCGAAGTCACGGTCACCGGCCAGGAAACGGTCCAGCTCGGTCACCAGCAGCGAGCCGGCCGCATGGGTGCGGCCGCCCACCGTCCACGGCTCACGCAGTTCCAGCGTCAGGTACTGGCGGTGCAGGCCCTTCTCGGCCGAGTTCGGCGCATCGATGCGGGTCAGCGTGCCATCGTCGGCGCGCAGGTACAGCTCGTTGTTGTAGAACGCCAGCGTGCGGCTGACCAGGTTGCGCTCGTAACCAGGCGTGTCATCGTGCATCGCCGCGATGTACATGTCGTCCGGCTTGCCTTCGTACACCACGGTGGCCGAGGACAGCGGCGTGCCGCGCTTCCACAGCTTGGCCACGCGCGGGTAGCCGGAGCTGGTCATGGAGCCGTCGCCGAAATCGGTGTACACGAATACCGTGTCGCGGTCGATCCAGCCCAGACCGCCCTTGGATTCGGGGCGGAAGAACCCGTCCTTGATCCAGGTCCGGCTGGACAGATCGAACTCACGGGTGACATCGGCATCGGCGCCCCCGCGCGAGAGCGCGATCAGGCAGCGGTTGTACTCCGGACGCAGGCAGTCGGCGCCGTGCCAGACCCAGTTCTCGCCCTCGGCCTTGTTCAGTGCATCCAGGTCGAGCACGGTTTCCCAGCGCGGCGACGGCTTGCGGTATTCGTCCAGCGTGGTGCGGCGCCACAGGCCGCGCTCATGCTGCTGGTCCTTCCAGAAGTTGTAGTAGTACTCACCGATCTTCTGCACACCCGGAATCTTGGCGTCTGAATCGAGCACCTCGCGGATGCTGCTCTCCATCTGCCTGAAGGCCGGCGTCTGTGCCAGGCGCGCCTCGGCCTTGGCGTTCTGTTCCTTCACCCAGCCGAGCGAGCGCTCACCGGTGACGTCTTCCAGCCAGGCGTAGCGATCCGCCTGTTCGGATTCAGCAGCCATCGTGGTCCCCGCGGCGGCAGCCGTCATCATGCCGGCCAGCAGGCAGGCGGAAGCGAGTCGTGACATTGCAGTTCCTGGCAGTCATAAACCTGGCCACGCTAGCACGCGCGACCCACGCCAACCCGTGTCGAAGGTCAGGTCAGGCCGCGCCGCGGCGGCGGCTGCGCGGCGGCACCCGGCGCCGGGCCTGTACGCGGCGCTGCGGCCAGCGCGGCACGGGGAAGCCCGACAGCGACCACCAGGCCGACAGCGGCATACCCACCAGCCACAGCGGCCACCAGCCCAGCCAGGCGTGGTGGCCGCGTGCCGCCGGCCACACCAGCACCATCGCCAGGCCTGCCAGGCCCACCTGGCGCAGCACGCGCAACCGCTGCGCATGGCCCGGCGGCAGCGGCTGCCTGCGCTGCCGGTGGTGGACAGAGCGGCAGCGGCCGCCAAGGGCACCTGCATCGGCGAAGTCATCGGGGGACGTGGCTGAACGGCGCATGGAGTAGCTCCTGATCACGATGGGTGCACTGTGCCCGGGCCGTTTCTCAAGGGCTGCGACGCATCTGCCTGCTTTTCCATTGACGGATCCATCGCGCGCGTTCGACCATGCTGCTGCAAGCCCTGAACGGAGCCCGCTGCAACCATGTCCCCGATCCGCCCGTTGTGCGCTGTACTGTTGTCCGCCCTGCTGGCGGCCCCGGCCGTGGCCTCCACCGACCCTGCGGCGGCCGCCACCCCGGCAGCCCAGGCGGTGCGTGGCAACCCGGATGCGCCGGTGGACCTGGAGCGCTTCATGGGCACCTGGTACGTGATCGGCCGGGTACCGAACGTGATCGAACGCGGTCATGTGGCCAGCGTGAACGAGTACACCCTGCGCGACACGCAGAAGGTGGGCATCACCTACCGCTACCGCGACGGTTTCAGCGAGCCGCTGGAGGAACTGAGCGCACGCGCCAGCGTGGATGCCGACAGCGGCAACCACAACTGGCGAACCTGGTTCTACCGGATCGTGCCGACCCGCTCGCGCGTGCTGGAAGTCGCACCCGACTATTCCTGGGCCCTGATCGGCTACCCGGGCCGGGAGATGGCCTGGATCTTCTCGCGCACCCCGGACATGGACACGCCGCTGTACCGCGAACTGGCGGCACGCCTGCGCGATGAGTACGGCGTCAACACGGACAAGCTCAAGCGCGTGCCCCAGCGCCGCGAGCAGGTGGACCAGCTCGGCTTTGAAGTGCCCAACGTGCGCTGAGCACGGAGGTCCGTGTGAGCCTCACCCGGTCGTAGCGTTTTTCCGTAATGTGCGTGTTTCGTGCCGTGGTGCACTGGGACACGCGGCGGGTTCTTCCAGCATGTGAGGGGCGGAGATCATTCCGCGCCCTCACCCGCTCTGGAGCCCGCCATGAAGATGCGATCCCTTACCACGGCCATTCTGTGTGGCCTGTCCCTGACCTCCGCGGTGGCGTTGGCCGGCCCGGCCGACCAGCACGGTACGCTGGCGCTGCAGCAGCTGCATACGCTGATGGACAGCCCGGCCTCACGGTCCAGCACGGCAGACACCGGTGAGGTGCTGCTGTGGTTCACCGATGTGGCCCTGCAGCGCGTCACGCCGCGCGCCTCTGCGCTGGCCGCCTACCGCCGTGGCGTGCCCGTGGCGGTGCTGCGCGGCCCGGCCGACCCGCAGACCGATACCGTGCTGCACGGACTGTTCGGCGTGGCTTCGGCGGCACAGCTGGCCGTCTATCGGCGTGGGCCGGACGGCACGGTGCATGTGCATTCCGTGGCCGAGCTGCCGACCTCGGCGCAGGCGCGCCTGCAGGTGGCCGACCAGTTGCGGCATGGCCTCACCCGGCCCCTGCCCGCCCTGCCCACCGCCGCACTGCCGGACAATGCGGACGAGGATGCACAACTGATCGCCCTGCCGCGGCTGGTCTATACCGATACCGAGTACGCGTCATCGGGCAACGGCGCGTCGGCCACGGTGCGCGCCGAGCTCGTCCGCGACAGTGGCCGCGCCTACGATGTGCTGACCCTGTCGGCGAGTTCCCAGCACAACCTCAAGCCCCATCACAACGGGCTTTCCGGCCGCAGCATCATCGTCCCCGGGCGGTACCGCTACTTCATGCGTCTGCATACCCCGGACAACACCGGCACCCAGCCGACGCTGATGGGCGCCCAGCCGCTGAGTTCGCCCAGCACCGACCTGCGCATCGACGAATCGCACACCACCACCACCCGGTACGGGTTCGGACTGAGCCGGGAAGTCAGCGCCGGCCTGCAGGGCAAGGTCCCCACGGCCGCTGCGAAGGCATCCTTCAGCTTCGACTTCTCACGTGAGTACAGCACCACCAACGCGCTGTCGTTCACGGTCAAGGACTACTCCATCGCCGCCAGCGCCGACCAGCCCGCCGCGCAGGCATCCCGCACGTACTGGGATCTCCCGTTGGCCCCGTACATCGCCTCCAAGGCCGACTACTTCGGCAGCCGGCCCGGTCCGGGGCGGATGACGCCCTCGATGCGCCAGGTCACCGCACAGGGCAGTGCGGCGTGGTTCATGCCCGGTACCTATGCGGGCACGCTCAACCTGTTGGCCGGGGCAACCATCGACAACCTGGAGTTCAAGGGCAATGCCATCGACGCGGTGCCCGACCCGCTGCCCCAGCCCACCGCCGGAGTGAGCATCGACACCCGTTCGCCGTATCTGACCCGCGAAGTCACCGTGTTCATCCAGTCCAAGGCGGGCAACGGTGGCTGCCTGCGCGACCGCAACGGCGTGGTGGTGATCGCACCGTGCCCGGACACCGGCCAGGGCAATTGGATGGAGGATCTGCATGCCCAGTGGCAGCTCGATTCGCATGGCCGCTATTACAACCGGGGTTCGAAGAACTGCATGCAGATCCTCACCCAGGGCCTGGACCCCACCGGGGACGGCGAGATCGTCACCCGGCGCTGCACCACCCAGCGCGACCAGCGCTGGGAATGGCAGGCCGACCGCATCCACACCCTGCACGGCGACGGCCATCCGGACTGGCGGATGTTCGTCGGCCCGGGAAACATCGTAGGCGTGCGCACCACCGGACTGCCCGAGTACCAGCCGATCCCCGCCAATCCGTACCACCCGCTGCTCAATCCCTGGTCGAGCTATCCGCGCGCGCCCGGCAGCGCGGACTTCATTCCCCGGCTTGGTGAACTGGGCGACAACCCGCCGGTGTCGGAGGAGATCAAGAAGCTGTCGGCATCGCCGGCACGGGAACGGTGGGAACTGGTGGTACTGCGGCAGTCGCTGCACCGCTGACACGCGGCGCCGGAAGGCGCGGAACGCAGATCGTGCCGCCGCTCATCCGCAGGCGCCGTCCTGCGGGTGGGCGTGCCGCGTGAACCGTGGTGCGCCCAGGGACCGGTCAGCGGCGGGTGTAATGGGCGACCAGACGATCGCCGAGCATCTGCAGTACCTGTACCAGCACGACCAGCAGCACCACGGTGACCAATGCCACATCGGTCCGGTTGCGCAGGTAGCCCTCGCGCAGCGCCAGATCACCCAGCCCACCCGAACCGATCGCACCGCCCATCGCGGTGAAGCCCACCAGCGCCACGGTGGTCACGGTGGCTGCGGCGATCAGGCCGGGCCGCGCTTCCGGCAGCAGCACGCGGCTGACCAGCTGCCAGGTGGTGGCGCCCATCGACTGCGCCGCCTCCACCACGCCGCGGTCCACCTCGCGCAGCGCGGTTTCCACCAGGCGTGCATAGAACGGTGCCGCACCGATCACCAGTGCCGGCAGCGTGCCCAGCACGCCCACCGACTGGCCCATGAGCCACAGCGATACCGGAATGAGCACCACCATCAGGATGATGAAGGGCACCGAGCGCAGCAGGTTCACCAGCAGCGCCAGCCCGCCGTACAGCAGCGGGCGGCGTTTCAGCTGCGGGGCGCCGAACAGGTACAGCAGCACGCCCAGCGGCAGGCCGATGAGCAGGGTCAGTGGCAGTGAGCCGGCCATCATCAGCAGCGTCTCGATGCTGGCCTTGCCGATGTCGACCCACTTGTCGGCGTCCAGGTTGCGGAAGAAGCCTTCCGCGGCAGCGGCGATGATCATCGCGACAGTTCCTCCACGTGCACGCCGGCGGCGGTGAACGCCACCTGCGCGGCGGCCTGGTCGCCGCCTACCAGCGAAACGACCAGCTGGCCGTAAGGGGTGTCCTTGATCCGGTCGATACGGCCGGACAGGATGTTGTAGTCCACCCCGGTCTGCCGGGCCACACTGCCCAGCAGCGGCTGGTAGGTGTCACCGCCGAGGAAGGTCAGGCGCACGATGGTGCCCCCCACGGCCTCGAAATCGCGGTGCAGGGTGCCTTCGTCGACATGCTCGGACTCGCTGACGAAGCGGCGCGTGGTGGCGTGCTGCGGGTGCAGGAAGACCTCGGTGACCGGACCGGTTTCCACCAGATGCCCGGCATCCAGCACGGCAACCCGGTCGCAGACGCGGCGGATGACATCCATCTCATGGGTGATCAGCACGATGGTCAGGCCCAGTTCGCGGTTGATCCGGGCCAGCAGCGCCAGCACCGAGGCGGTGGTCTGCGGGTCCAGCGCACTCGTCGCCTCATCGCACAGCAGGATCTGCGGGCGCGTGGCCAGGGCGCGGGCGATGCCCACGCGCTGCTTCTGTCCGCCCGACAGCTGCGCCGGGTACTTGCCGGCATGCGCCTGCAGCCCGACCGTCTCCAGCAGCTCGGCCACCCGCACCTGGATCTGTGCCGCCGGTGTGCCGGCCAGTTCCAGCGGGAACGCGACGTTGCCGGCCACCGTGCGCGAGGAGAGCAGGTTGAAGTGCTGGAAGATCATGCCGATCCGGCGGCGCAGCGTGCGCAGGCCGTCGCTGTCCAGCGCGGTCACGTCCTCGCCACCGATCAGCAGGCGACCGCCCGTGGGCTCTTCCAGCCGGTTGATCATGCGCAGCAGCGTGGACTTGCCGGCACCGGAGTGACCGATGATGCCGAACACCTCACCGGCGGCAATGGACAGATCCAGCGGATGCAGCGCGCTGACGGCGCGCCCGGCTACGGAATACGACTTGTGCAGGCGCTGGAACTCGATCACGGGGGCGGTACACCGGAAGGGGCGGCGGGAGGGGGTGCAGCCTACCAGCGGCGACGCCGACGCGCGCACACCGGGAGCAGGAATGATATTCCTTTTCCTTCTAAGTACCCCGTGAACAACGCCTTACGGGTGGTCCAGCGGCTTCGGCGGGGTGTGCTGGTTGACCCGCTCGCGGTGCAGCAGGTACAGCCCGGAGGCGACGATGATCGCCGCGCCCACCCAGGTGAACGCGTCCGGCAACTGGCCCCAGAACGCCAGGTCCCAGCCGATTACCCAGACCAGCCCGGTGTACTCCAGCGGGGCGATCATCGAGGCCTCGCCAAGCTGGAAGGCCCGGGTGAGGGCGATCTGGCCCAGCGCTCCGGCCAACCCCATGCCGGCGATCAGCGGGGCATGCGCCCACTGCAGCGGCACCCAGTCCTGCCAGGCCAACGCGCCGGCGCCGAGCGCCATGATCACCAGGAACCAGACCACCATCGACTGCGAGGTATCGGTGCGGGTGAGCAGGCTCACGGTGATGGCCGCGATGGCGTAGGCGGTCGCGGCGGCCAGCACCATCAGCCCGGGAATGGAGATGAAGCCGTCCACACCCGGGCGCAGCACCACGATCACCCCGAGCAGGCCGATGCCGATCGCCACCCAGCGCCGTGGCCCTACCCGCTCGCCCAGCAGCGGCACCGACAGCGCGGCGATCAGCAGCGGGGCGACGAAATAGATGCTGTAGGCGGTGGACAACGGCAGGTCGCGCAGGGCGTACACGAAGCAGCCGATCATCGCCATGCCCAACGCACCGCGCAGCAGGTGCAGCCCCCAGCGGCGCGGCACCAGCGAGCGCGGCCCGGCGCTGGCCAGCACCCAGACCAGCACGAACGGCAGCGACGCGGCGCCGCGCAGGAAGGTCACCTGCAGCGAAGGGTAGCTGGCCGCCAGCTGCTTCATGCCGGCGTCCATCAGGGAGAAGCTGGCCACTGCGGCGATCATCCACAGCACGGCGCGGGACGGGGAGCGTTGCGTGTTCATGGCGCATTATCGCCCGGGCCCTGCCCCGTGTGGCATCCCTGCCGCCCCGCCCGCACGACCGCATCAGGGGCCGCGCGATAGAATGGGGGCCACTGAATCACGCGGAGCAATGCCCATGCCCTCTTTCGATGTCGTGTCCGAAGTGGATACCCACGAGCTGACCAACGCCCTGGACCAGGCCAATCGCGAACTGGCGACCCGCTTCGACTTCAAGGGCGTGGACGCGAAGTTCGAGCGCGATGGCGAGGTGATCACCCAGATGGCCCCGACCGAGTTCCAGCTCAAGCAGATGAATGACATCCTGCGCGCCCGGCTGGCCGCCCGTGGCATCGATGTGCTGAGCCTGGAATTCGGCGATATCGAGACCAACCTGGCCCAGGCGCGGCAGAAGATCACCGTCAAGCAGGGCATCGAGCAGAAGATCGCCAAGAAGATCGCCGCCGCGTTGAAGGACGCCAAACTGAAAGTGGAAAGCCAGATCAATGGCGACAAACTGCGCGTGCAGGGCAAGAAGCGGGATGACCTGCAGGACGCGATCGCGGTACTGAAGGCCGGCAAGTTCGACCTGCCGCTGCAGTTCAACAATTTCCGCGATTGATCCCGACGGCCGTGACCGCCTTCCACCTGCCTGCGTGCCTGCCATGAACGATTCCACCGCTCCCCTCGATCGTCCACCCGGCGGCCTTCCCGCGAACGGCGATGCCGCTGGCGCCGATCCCATCGGCGACACCCGGCGCTGGCTGGAGCGCATCGTGATCGGCCTGAACCTGTGCCCGTTCGCCAAGGCGGTGTACGTGAAGGACCAGGTGCGGTTCGTGCTCAGCGATGCCACCACCGTGGAAGCGCTGGTGGAGGAACTGGCCGAAGAGCTGGTGCGGCTGCGTGACACCCCGCCGGAGCAGATCGATACCACGCTGATCGTGCACCCGCAGGTGCTGGGCGATTTCCTGGAGTACAACGACTTCCTGGACAACGCCGATGCGGCCGTGGAGGCGCTGGACCTGCAGGGCATCCTGCAGGTGGCCAGCTTCCACCCGCAGTACCAGTTCGACGGGGTGGCCGCCGACGATGCCAGCAACTACACCAACCGCTCGCCCTACCCCACCCTGCACCTGCTGCGCGAAGACAGCGTGGCCCGCGCGGTGGAGGCCTATCCGGACCCGGATGTGATCGTGGAGCGCAATATCGCCACGCTGGACCGGATCGGCGTGCAGGGCTGGTGGCGCCGGTTGCGCGGCGAGGACCTGTCATGAGCGCGGCACCGCCCGTTCAACCCTGGCCGTCCGCGCCCCTGCACGGCAGGACGGTGCTGGTGACCGGCGGGGCCAACGGCATCGGCCGCGGCATCGCCCAGGCGGTGCTGGGGGCCGGCGGCCAGGTCGTCATCGGCGATCTGGACGAGGAGGCCGGCGCCGCCTGCCTGGACGAATGGCAGTGCGGTGCACGCGCCGCGTTCCAGCGCCTGGACGTGAGCGAGGAGGCCAGCGTGGCCGCCTTCATCGCGGCAGCGCGTGAGCGTTACGGCCGCATCGACGGGCTGGTGAACAACGCCGGCATCGCCAGTGCACACGGCACCGTGCTGCAGGACATGAGCTGGGAGGAGTGGCAGCGGCGGCTGTCCTCGCTGCACGGTGCGTTCCTGTGCAGCAAGCACGCCCTGCCGGCACTGCACGACAGCGGCGCCGGGGCGATCGTGAACATCGCGTCCACCCGCGCGCGGCAGTCCGAACCCCACAGCGAAGGCTATGCCGCCGCCAAGGGTGGCCTGCTGGCGTTCACCCATGCCCTGGCGATAAGCGCCGGTCCTGCGGTGCGGGTGAACACCATCAGCCCGGGCTGGATCAGTACCGACGCGTGGCAGGCCCCGTCCCGGCGCAAGGCACCGCAGTTGTCCGCCCGCGACCACGCCCAACACCCGGCCGGGCGTGTGGGCACGCCGGAGGACATCGGCGCGCTGGCGGTCTATCTGCTGTCATCGCTGTCCGGCTTCTGCACCGGACAGGAATTCATCGCCGATGGCGGCATGACCCGCAGGATGATCTACGCGGACTGACGCCCGCCGGTGTGGCGGGCGGGCCGTTGCTCAGGCCATGCCGGCATGGCGCAGCAGCGCATCGATGGCCGGTTCACGGCCACGGAACGCGCGGAAGTTCTCCGCGGCGCTGCGGCTGCCACCGCGGCCCAGCACCTCATCCCGGAAGCGCGCACCGGTGCGTGCCAGCTCACCCGGTGCCTCTTCGAAGGCCGCATAGGCATCGGCGCTGAGCACTTCGGCCCACTTGTAGCTGTAGTACCCGGCGGCATAGCCGCCGGCGAAGATATGGCTGAACTGGTGCGGGAAGCGGTTCCACGCGGGCGGGTGGTTCACCGCCACCTCCGCGCGCACCTGGTCCAGCAGCGCCAGCACGGTCTGCTGGGCCGGGTCGAAGCGGCTGTGCAGCAGCATGTCGAACAGGGCGAATTCCAGCTGCCGCACGGTGGCCATGCCGCTGTGGAAGTTGCGCGCGGCCAGCATCCTGTCAAACAGCGCGCGCGGCAGGGGTTCGCCGCTGTCCACGTGGGCGGTCATCCCCTGCACGTGCTCCCACTCCCAGCAGAAGTTCTCCATGAACTGGCTGGGCAGCTCCACGGCGTCCCATTCCACCCCGTTGATGCCGGCCACGGCCAGCTCGCCGACGCGGGTGAGCAGCTGGTGCAGGCCGTGCCCCATTTCATGGAACAGGGTGATGACCTCGTCGTGGCTGAAGGTGGCCGGGCGGCCGTCGCTGCCCCGGCCGAAGTTGCACACCAGGTACACCACCGGCGTCTGCACGCTGCCATCGGCGCGCTCGCGACGGTTGCGGCAGTCGTCCATCCACGCCCCGCCGCGCTTGCCGGGGCGTGCGTACAGATCCAGGTAGAACTGGCCGACGAGCTGGTCGTGCGCATCCACCAGACGGAACAAGCGCACGTCCTCGTGCCATACCGGCGCAGTGTCCGGCTGCACGCGCAGGCCGTACAGCTGCTCGATGAGCGCGAACAGGCCGGCCAGCACCGTCGGTTCGGTGAAGTACTGCTTCACCTCCTGCGCCGCGTAGCTGTACCGCGCCTGCTTGAGCCGGTCGGCAACGAAGGCCAGGTCCCATGCCTGCAGGTCCGGCAGGCCCAGCTCCTCGCGCGCGAACTGCTCCAGCTCGGCACGGTCCTGCACGGCGAACGGCCGCGCGCGCGCGGCCAGGTCACGCAGGAACCCCAGCACCTGCTGCGGGTCCTCGGCCATCTTGGTCGCCACGGAGTAATCGGCATAGGTGGCAAAGCCGAGCAGGCCGGCCACCTCCGCGCGCAGGGCCAGGATGCGCTCGATGTTGCCGCTGTTGTCCAGCGAGGCCTCACCCAGCTCCGAGGCGCGCTGCGCACTGGCGCGGTAGAGGGTCTCGCGCAGCGCGCGGTCTTCGGCCCAGGTCTGCACCGGCAGGTAGCAGGGCATCTGCAGGGTCAGCTTCCAGCCCGGCAGGCCATCGGCTTCGGCGGCGGCACGGGCCGCCTGCATTACATCGTCGGGCAGGCCCGCCAACCGTGCCGGGTCTTCCACCTGCAGCGACCAGGCATCGGTGGCGTCGAGCACATTCTGCGAGAAGGCCGCCGACAACGCCGACAGCGACTGCTTGGCGGCGGACAGACGCTGCTGGGCGTCGGCATCCAGCTCGGCGCCGCCCAGACGGAACTCGCGCAGCGTGTTCTCCAGCACTTTCTGCCGGATGCTGTCGTAACCGCGGGCCTCCTCACTGGCCGCCAGGGCCTGGTACTGCCGGAACAGCGCCAGGTTCTGCGCCAGCGCGCTGCCGAAGCGGGTGACCCGCGGCAGGTTGGCGTTGTACGCCTCGCGCAGTTCGGGGGTGTTGACCACCGCCTGCAGGTGGCTCACCTGGCCCCACGCGCGCCACAGGCGCTCGGTGGCGTCATCCAGCGGCACCACGAAGGTGTCCCAGCGCGGCGCGGCCAGCTGCTCGGCCGCGGCGACGGCGGCTTCGGCCTCGGCCAGCAGCACATCCAGCGCCGGGCCCACATGGTCCGGGCGGATCTCATCGAAACGCGGCAGGCCCGACATATCAAGCAGCGGGTTGGCAGGGGTCACGGCATTCTCCAGAAACGGGCCGCGTGCAGCGGCATCGCCCCTGATATGGCGCTGCCCGCGCGGCCGCACAAGGCCTGCGCCGCACACCCGGTTACAGCGGTTCCAGGCTGCAGGCCGGCAAGCCCGGCAGGCCGTGGCCGGCCAGCGCCGCCTCCAACTGGGCGTCGGCCTGGTCCACATCAATGCCGTGGCGCGCATACCAGGCGCGGTCGTAATAGCTGTGCGCATAGCGTTCGCCGCTGTCGCACAGGATGGTGACGATGCTGCCGTCGCGGCCGGCGGCGCGCATCCACTGCGCGGCCTGCAGCACGCCCACGAAGTTGGTGCCGGTGGAGCCCCCGACGCGCCGGCCGAGCTGGCGGCTGACATGGCGCATGGCGGCCAGACTCAGCGCATCAGGCACTTTCACCATGGCGTCCACGCTGCCGGGAATGAAGCTCGGTTCCACCCGCGGCCGGCCGATGCCCTCCACCCGCGAGCCGCCCTCGCAGGTCAGCCCGCGCCATGGCTGCCCGTTCGCGGCGGCCTGGTAACCGTCGAAGAACACCGACACTTCCGGATCGGCACACAGGATGCGGGTGTCGTGGCGACGGTAACTCACATAGCGGCCCAGCGTGGCCGCGGTACCGCCGGTCCCCGGGCTGCAGACGATCCATTCCGGGATGGGGTGCGGCTCCTGGGCCATCTGCTTGAAGATGGACTCGGCGATGTTGTTGTTGGCGCGCCAGTCGGTGGCCCGTTCGGCGTAGGTGAACTGGTCCATGAAATGCCCGCCGGTTTCCTGTGCCAGCTGTTCCGAGGCCGCGTTCAGCCCACAGGCGTGCTGCACCAGATGGCAGCGCCCGCCCTGGAACTCGATCGCGGCGATCTTTTCCGGCGAGGTACTGGCGGGCATCACCGCGATGAACGGCAGGCCGAGCAGCCGCGCGAAATACGCTTCGGACACGGCGGTGGAGCCGCTGGAGGCTTCGATCACCGGCCGCCCCTCGCGCAGCCAGCCATTGGCCAGCGCGTACAGGAACAGCGAACGCGCCAGACGGTGTTTCAGGCTGCCGGTGGGGTGACTGGACTCATCCTTGAAGTACAGCTCGATGCCGGCAAAGCCGGGCAGATCCAGCGGAATCAGGTGGGTATCGGCGGACCGGTTGAAATCGGCTTCGATCTTCTGGATGGCGGCAGCCACCCATTCACGCTGCGACATGGCGGGCATTCTGGTCGGCACGCAACGGTGCGATGAACGCCATTGTAGCGGGCACGCCCGCGGCCGGTGCCGCCGCCGTTGTCGGAATGGACACGAAGGCGGCGTTACCATGCGGGTTTTCACGGCCGCCTGCGGCCCCGAACGAAGGACTCCCCCATGACACCTGCCGAACTGCGTACCGTTCCCGGCGTGGCCGCCCAGGCCCCCGCCGAGACCCATGGTTTTGTCTTCAACCACACCATGCTGCGGGTCAAGGACGCGACCGCCTCGCTGGACTTCTACACGCGCGTGCTGGGCTATCAGCTGATCGACAAGCGTGACTTCGAGGAAGCCGCGTTCAGCCTGTACTTCCTGGCGTACGTGCCGGCCGGCACGCAGGTGCCGGACGATGCCGCGCAGCGCCGCCAGTGGATGGCCGGCCTGTCCGGCGTGCTGGAGCTGACCCACAACCACGGCACCGAGGCCAGCGAGGGCGCGGTGTACCACGATGGCAACAGCGAGCCGCGCGGCTTCGGCCATATCTGCGTGTCGGTGCCGGACATCGAAGCGGCCTGCCAGCGCTTCGAAGCGCTGGGCGTGCCTTTCCAGAAGCGCCTCAGCGACGGCCGCATGAAGCACCTGGCCTTCATCAAGGACCCGGACGGCTACTGGGTGGAAATCATCTCCAACGGCTGATCTGCCGCCCACACCGACCCGGCGGACACTTCATGAAGTGTCCGCCGGGGTGTCCGCGGACAGGCGGACACTCGGAGCGCCAGCGTATCTCGTTGAAAAGGCGAGAAAAAAAGTTGGCACGAAGCCTGCTTGGTAGGAGATGACTCCACCGGCCAGGCCATTCGATGATCCGCGACACCTCCGCACAGGACCAGCAGGTTGCCCCCGCCCACAGCGGCCGGGCACCGCGCCTGCTCCGCTACCGCTGGCCGCTGCTGGGCGGGGCGGCCGTGCTGCTCTGCATCGGCCTGGCCGCGCACGCCTGGCTCAACGCCAGCCGCTCATTCGACGGCAGCCGGGTGCGCATCGCCGAGGTCACGCGCGGCGACCTGGTGCGTGACATCGCCGCCGACGGCCGGGTGATCGCCGCCAACAATCCGGTGCTCTACGCCATTTCCGCCGGCACCGTGGACCTGAAGGTGGTGGCCGGCGATGTGGTCAGGCGGGGCCAGGAGCTGGCGGTGATCGACAGCCCGGAGCTGCGCAGCACGCTGGCACAGGAACAGGCCACGCTGGCCGGCCTGGAAGCGGAGGCCGGCCGCGCCGCGCTGGACGCCACCCTGGCGCGCGCCAAGGCCCGCAAGGACACCGACCAGGCGCAGATCGAGCGCACGGCCGCCGAGCGCGACCTGCAGCGCTACCAGCGCGGCTTCGATGGCGGCGCGGTGCCGGCGATCGAACTGGCGCGCGCGCAGGACAGCATGAAGAAGGCCGACATCACCCTGGCCAACGCGCGCACCGATGCCCGCCTGCAGGGCCAGGGGGCGGACCTGGACGCACGCAACAAACGCCTGCTGGCCGACCGCCAGCGCGCGGTGGTGGCCGAGGTGCAGCGCCAGGTGGACGCCTTGACCCTGCGCGCGCCGTTCGACGGCCAGGTGGGCCAGGTGCAGGCCACGCAGCACACCAATGTCATCGCCAACGCCCCCATCCTGGGCGTGGTGGACCTGTCGCGCTTCGAGATCGAGATCAAGGTGCCGGAAAGCTTCGCCCGCGATCTGGCGATCGGCATGCCGGCCCAGCTCACCAGCGGCAACGGCCAGCCGTTCCCCGGGCAGATCAGCGCGGTTTCCCCGGAAGTGGTCAACGGCGAGGTCACCGCCCGCGTGCGCTTTGCCGACACCCAGCCCAGCGGCCTGCGGCAGAGCCAGCGCATGTCCACCCGCGTGCTGCTCGACACCCGCCGCAACGTGGTCAAGGTCGAGCGCGGTCCGTTCGTGGAACAGGGCAACGGCCAGGTCTACGTGATGGACGGCAGCACCGCGGTACGGCGCCCGGTGCGCCTGGGCGTCACCAGCCTGGGCGAAGTCGAGGTCGTCTCCGGCCTGCA
>Ga0207790_1000063_pt1 | contig 40355 bp, 38 predicted proteins | sample HigsolmetaGSP14D_FD_184842 | JGI IMG/M metagenome (GOLD analysis project Ga0207790, IMG submission 184842) | High solid enriched microbial communities from the Joint BioEnergy Institute, USA - SP1-4-D (SPAdes) | ecosystem: Engineered > Bioreactor > SSF (Solid state fermentation) > Aerobic >...
GTCGGCGGTGAATTTCTCGCCCATGTCGAGCTGGGGCAGCTCTTTGAGGTTGTCGAGTTTCTGCTGCCGTTCCTTGAGTTCGATGGCGTCGGTTTCCGACACGTCCCTGGGTTTGAAGTGCTTGTCCCAGACGGTTTCCTTGAGGCTCTTGCCCAACCCCAGCGTATCGGCAATGCTCGGCTTGCCTGGGCTGCTCGGGGTGCGGAACAGCTCTTCATAAGCCCCGGTGACCATGGTGGCCATCGGCGAGATCATGCTGATGGTGGTCACGAAGTTCTTCGCCGCCTCGATGCGCTCGGCCGGCGTTTCGCCGAAGTTCAGCCCGCCATCGGAGAGCTTGTAGATCCCGGCGACCATCGAGATCAACCCGGCGCCGGAACTCAGTACCCCGGTCTTGCCTAGCTTGCCCAATACCCCGGCGACACCGTCGCGCTCGGCCAGGGGGACTTTCGCCACCGCCTTTTCGATCTTCTCGGCGGTGATGGCACCGGAATTCCCCGAGGGGTCGTTGATGCTCGCCTTGGCGCTGTCCTTGAGCAGCTGGGTCAGCGGCTCCCGGGAGTTTTCCGCGGCGGTGACCAGCTTCTGCTCCTCGGCATTCAGCTCGGGCTTGGCCTGGCCCTTTTCCTTGCCGCCGCCGAAGAAGTAGTTGTAGATGTCGGTACCGCGCTTGGTACCCAGCACCGAGGTCATCATGGTGGTCAGCAGGGTGGAGACCATGTCGGTGGTGGCCTTGTCGACGTTCTCCTCGCCGACGCCTTCGACACCATCCTTGTACAGCTCGTTGAGCTGGTCGATGGGAATGCCGAACTTGAACTCGGTGTCGATCTGCGCCGCCAGCTCCGAATCGAGCAGGCTGAGTGACTGCATGTCGGCGGCATAGCGGGCCGCCGCGCCTTCGGGGTTGTCCTTCTCCAGCGCCTCGAGCGCCTCTTTGTACTCGGGGTCGCGCAGGGTCTCGGCCAGCTTGTCCTTGAAGCCGTCCTTGTCCTCGACCTTGTCGATCGCCTCCTTGAGAAAACGATCGTTGTCGGCGGCGATGTCCTCATCGGTCATCAATGCCAGCAGCTCCTCGCCGAGCTTGCCCTCATCCACCAGCCCGCGCATTTCGGCCGGGTTCATCTCCTTGGGATCCTTGCCATAGCTGGTGGTGGTGCTGTTGAAGGCGCCGTTGGTGGTGCTATAGGGCAGGTACTGGAAGCCGCCGCTGAGCATCGCCCGGGCTTCGAGCAGGCGCAGGTACTTGGCTTCCTTGGAGTCGGCCGGCTTGTCCTTGTAGGCCTCCTTGAGATTGTCGTAATACAGCTCGCCAACGGTCTTGGCCTTGCCGTCCTTCTTCTCGCTGGTTTCGGCGAGCATCAGGTCGGTTTCCTTGGCCGGCGGCAGGTCGCGATCCTCGAATGCCTTGTCGACGGCGCCTTGCTGCTTCTCGGTCTGCACCCCGCTGAGGTTGGCGAAGTGCTCCGGCGTGACACTCTCGATGACGATGAACTTGCCACGCCGCGGCGTTTCCACGGCAAGCACGCCCGGCGCCAGGGTCTCCACCTTGGTGCCATCGGTGACCACCGGAATGTCGTCCCGGGCGCTCATCACCTTGTAGCCGTCATCCTCGATCTTGCTCTCGATCTTGTCGCGGGTCTCGGCCAGCTCCTTGACCTTCTTGTAGGCTTCCGGCGAGACCTCCTTGGAGACCGCGTACTTGCTGCCATCGGCGGTGGTGAACAGGGCCGTGTCGTTCGCACCATAGGAACCGCTGTTGTCGACGGTCAGCTGGAAGCCGTGGACAGGGTGATACACCGCCGCGCTCATATCCATGTAGCCGTCTTCGATGAAACGCAGATCGCCCAGCTCGGGAATCTGCTCGGCCGAGGTGACCACCTCGAACCCATAGGCTTCGCGTTTGCCAAGCCAGAGCTCATGCTCCTCGGACAGTTCCTTCTCGGTCCAGGCCGGCGGCCCGGCGACGTCACCGGCATCCAGTTTTTCCTTGGCCACCTGGTGCAGCCGCGGGTTCACGCCGGCGTGCACCAGCACCTGATCGCCGTTTTTCATGGTCACCAGCAACAGGTCGTCCCAGAGCATGAGGCGGTGGCCGCTGGACGACAGCCATTCGGTCTCGACGTTGACGATGTCCTCTTCCTTCCACTGGTGATTGCTCTCGGCCAGCGGCGGCTTGCCGTCCAGGTAGGGGCCGCGGTACTCCTTGTAGGCCTCGATGCCTTCCTTGTCGAGCTGCCCGCCCTTGCCCTGCGCTTCGCGCAGCTTGTCGTCGAACTCGGTATCGCCGGTTTCCCCGGTCACACGCTCTGGTCTTGTTGTATCGATGGTGCTCATCGGCTCTGCGCTCCGGCTCGATAAGTGGACAAGGTCGCAAAACGGCGCTGCGCTCCTTGTGCGAAAGAAGATGGCTATGGCACTTGTTGAACGGCGCAGGCAACGCGTGACGCCCCACCAAATTGACGGAAACGAGAACGGTGCACGCAAAAAGGCGCGGCCTGCTGCCCTCTCATTCAAGCAATCGAAACAAAGATGTAACAACCTGATCGCGACGGATTTCGCAGCTTTTCACGGCGACACATGGCCCTTAACAGGACGCAAGGGCGGCGCTGAACAGACTGTCAGGAGCAACGCGACATGCGATCGACCACGCTCGATGCACCCTGCCCGGGTCGGATTCCCGAACAGCTTTTGCAGCCTTATCCGAAGTTCCGAACGCGCCAGACCGGCCGAACCTCCGTGGCCATTCACAATCAATCAGTTAGCGAACGCCGAGACCCGTTCCGGTACGGCACGTTAATTGCGAAGTACACCCCGCCTCTGATCGACACCGCTTTGCAGCACTGCGGTGATATACAAAAACAAGTACGTTCTGGAGGGATCTTCTTGCCTATTCAAACTGCCGCACCGGCACGTTCCGCCAGCGACCGCCGCGTCGGGCCGCCACGCGAACCGAACCCGAGCATGACGCGGTGCGCCTGGGCGCAACGGTCACCCGTGCGTACAACAACCATAATCCTCGAGGGACTATAGGCATGTATTCGACCACTCTCGGCACCACCACCACGCCGACCGAGACGCCTTACGACCATGCACCATTCAGCAGCGAAGGCGCTGTGCGGTTCGGCCCTTTCATTCTCTACCCACGCCAACACCTGCTGCTCAAGCACGGTGAGCCGGTCAGCCTGGGCAGCCGGGCGCTGGACCTGTTGATCGCCATGGCGGCGCGGCCGGGAGAGCTGCTGGAGAAATCCGAGCTGATCGCCTGCGCCTGGCCGAAGGTCATCGTCGAAGAGTGCAACCTGCGTGCACAGATCGTCGCCCTGCGCCGGGTGCTCAGCGAAGACGAAACCGGCTTCGAATACATCGTTACCGTGCCGGGCCGGGGTTATCGCTTCGTGGCACATACCGAACCCTACGCCACTGGCAGCGAGCCCAGCATGGCAGAGCGCCTGCCCTCGCTGCCCAGCCTGATCACCCGGCCGCTGGGCCGAGATACGGTGCTGCAACGCCTGGCCGAACAGCTGCAACAGACGCGCCTGGTGTCGCTGGTAGGCCCCGGCGGCATCGGCAAGAGCACCGTCGCGCTGGCACTCGGCAACCAGCTCGCCGGCGAGATGGCCTATGCCACCTGTTTCGTCGACCTCAGCGAAATCGACGAGGACAGCCGCATCCCCCACGCCCTGGCCGAGGCACTGGGCCTGCAGGCCAGCAGCGATCCCCTGCGTGAGGTGGTGCAGCACCTGCAGCAACGGCGTCAGTTATTGATTCTGGACAACTGTGAGCAGGCGCTGGACGGCACGGCGCTGGTGGTGGAAACCCTGCTCAAGTGGACCCCCGATTGCGCCATCCTGGCCACCAGCCGCGAGCCGCTGCGCACGGCCGGCGAGCAGATCGAGCGCCTGCTGCCGCTGCAGCTGCCCGCTGCCTGCGAGCACCCGAACGCCGAGCAGGCGCTGGGCTATCCGGCCATCGAGCTGTTCGTGGAGCGGGTGCAGGCCAGCGACACAGCGTTTACCCTCAACGACGGCAACGTGGCGGACGTGATCAACATCTGCCGCAAGCTCGACGGTATTCCCCTGGATATCGAAATCGCCGCCACCCGGGTCAGCGCCTTTGGCCTGGGCCCACTGGCCGAACTGCTGGACGGCGAGTTCCGCCTGCAGATGGAGGGCCGCCGTACCGCCCCGCCTCGTCACCGCTCGCTGCGCGCCACCCTGGACTGGTCCTACCAGACCCTGGCGCCCGCCGAACAGGCGATGCTGCGCCTGGTGGCGATCTTCAACGGCACCTTCACCCTGAACGCCGTGCGCGCCCTGGTCGAAGGCGACGCGATGCTGCCGGGTGACCCGCTGCCGCTGATCGAAAGCCTGGTGGACAAGTCGCTGTTGATCGCCCACCGCGACGACACCCTCAAGTACTACCAGATGCCCAAGAGCGAGCGCCTCTACGCGCTGGAGAAGCTTGACCAGACCGGCAGTACCCAGCGCCTGGTCGCCCGCCATGCGGCCTATGCACTGGGGGTGGTGAAGAAGGCGGCCAGCCAGCTGGATGCCGTGGTGCCGGAAGCCTGGAAGAACCTCTACGGCGCGGAGAGCGACACCATCCGCTCGGCGCTCACCTGGGCCTGCTCCACCGACGGCAACCAGTCCCTGGGCCTGGAACTGACCTTGGCGGCACTCGGCCTCGGCCCCTACCGTGATCGCTCATCGAGCCCGCGGGTGGAACCGCCGGCCGCGCAGCAGCCGTTGCGCCAGCAGGTTCGCTGAGCACAGAAGATCAGGGCATCGTGGCCGGAAGGCGGCCGCCACGACAGATCCTGACCGCCTGGAACCTGAGGGCCTGCCAGTACGCACAGGCCAGCCGTGGTCACTTGCACAGCGCCTCACGGGTGCGAATTGTGGTGAATATCCGCTGCACAGAAGCGGAGCGCTGCATCCTTTGTCATAACCTCTGCAAAACCCACCCTTCTGTGCGTTTTGCATGACGCGTTCACGGCAAGCGGAGCAAACCATGACCACCATTCACCAGGGCGACCGCCTCGCTACGCAGCCGGGCAGCGGCGCCTCCTTCGACCAGGTTCTGAAGCACTCGCGCCTGTTGTCCAGCAAACCTGCCGATGGCTACCGCCAGGCCAAGCCGGAGCAGGCGCCGCCGCGCCTCGAGGAGTACGAGCGCATCGAGGCACCCGGGCAGGTGGCGGCCGATACCGTGCGCTATGTCACCCGCGACGGCGAGCAGGTGATCGTCTATCGCTCCAGTACACCGGCGCTCTACCAGCGGGTGGTAGAGGATCACTACACCCTCACCGCCCAGGCCGACGGCTATACCCTGGCGGTCGACAACAACGATACCCTCGCCTATTACGAGCACATCACCAGTATCGACACCCGCAATGCCGAGAGCGGCGTCATCACCTACCAGTTCGGCGCCAACCAGTGGGTCATCACCCAGAGCCATACCCCCGACACCTTCAAACGCCTGCTGCACATGGAGCAGGTGCTTGCCTACAAGAACGACGGTTACGCCCTGCTCGGCGCCCAGCAGACCCTGCCCATGAGCAGCACGGCCTACCGGAGCATCGAAACCCTGGGCGACGGCCTGACCCGGGTCGAGACCAGCGACGGTCAGCGCTACATCGTCTCTGCCCAGTTGAATCCCCAGGCCCATCAGCAACTGCAGTACCTGAGCGAGGTACGTGGCCAGATCGACGCCGCTGGCCAGCAGGGCTACGGGGTCGTGGAATCGCTGCCAGCCGACTATGACATCGACAAGCTGCAGGTCGAGCGCATCGACAAGCAAACCGGACTTATCCAGTTCCGCTACGACGGGCAGGCCTACCTGCTCGCGCCCGGTGACGCCAGCGAGGCCGAGATGCAGCTGCCCGCCGGCGTGCGTATCGGCCTGGCGGGTGCCAACGAGCGGTCGCCGAGCCTGGAGTTGCGCGGCTCGCGGCTCTACGATCTGCTCGCGGCATTGAAGCAGACCGAAGGCAGCGTCGCCCATGACGCCCTGGTCAATGCCATCAAGAATGGTGACAGCCTGGCCAGCGACGCCAACGAGCCCGTTGCGCTGGCCGAGATCGACAACGTGCATGCCTTCAGTGAGGGCGGCGTGCAGGTCATCACCCTCAAGGACGGCAGCAAGGTGGTCGCCATCCAAGCCCTGGCGCCGGACTCGTTCAAGGCCTATGCCCAGGCGGCCGAGGTGCTTGCCGGCATCGCCCGGGCCGAGGGCGATGGCTACCGCCTGGCAGACGCTGATCACTACCTGCCCTCCACCGAAGACATCGCCAGTATGGGTGGCGTTGGCGAGTACGGCCCCGGCCTGATCGCCTTCACCTATCGCAAACCCGGCGGCGAGGAAGAAAAGCTGATCGTCAGCGAAGCGACCAACCCGGAGTTGTTCGCCCAGGTGGCGGGGCACCGTGACGAGGTCACCCTGCAGATCAATGACCTCGATGCGCTGCGCAGGGAACACGGCCTGCCGCCGCTCGCGGAGGTCAGCATCAACGAGCTGCCGACCAGCGAAAGCAACGAGGACGGGCAAACCCTGAACGTGCAGGAGCTGGCCCTGCAACGCATGATCGAGACCTATCGCGAGGGCGTCAAAGACGGCAGCATCGCCGCCGACGACCCGCGCGCCCGCTTCCTGCGTGCCCTGGAAGCCAAGAGCATGGCCGAGAACGGCATGTCGATCATTCCCGAGCACGGCCGCGGCTACAAGGCCGATGCCAGCGACCCCATCGACGTAACCAGCCGGGATGTGCGCGAAGAGATATTCGATGTCCAGGCCATCGACGAAACCCTGGCCGAACTGACCAGCGACGAGACCGTCGCGGCCGACCTCGCGCGTTTCGACAAGGAGGCCAGGGACAAGGTGGTTGGCGGGCCGGAGAAGATCGCCGAGGTCGAGGAAAGGCTGAAAAGCAGCGCCAACTCCGAGGCGTTCCGGACCTACATCAAGGCGCTGGAAGCCGAGGGCAAGGGCGAACTGGCGCAGCTGGAAATCCAGCAGACCTACCTCAACCTGGCGCAGATCGACCCGCAGGCGGCCGAGCAGTTTCTCGGCGACCTGAGCCGCGACAGCATGATCATGGACCTCGATGCGATCATGGCCGACCCCAGCCAGATCAGCGAGGACAACAGCTCGCTGGCGGCGATCGACACCACCAACTACTGGCTGCGGGCGGCCCGGGCCATCCCCGATATCCCCTCGCACCTGATCAGCAGCTGGGAAACCACCCTCCAGAAGTTCGCGCTGAACAAGAACGATGCGGCGGCGTTCAGCAAGATCTACGCAGAGCTGGGTGATACCTACATGCGTAACGGCGTGGTCACCGATACCGACATCCAGCGCGCGTTCAATGCCGAGAACAATGCCTTCCGCTCGCTATCCTCGACCGAGCGGGACAACCTGACCAAGATGTTCACCACCATGAAGGACACCGGCACCCTCGGCTCGGTGTCCGGCATCTTCGGCCTGGCCCGTGGCATTTACCAGTTGCACGGCAATCCGGGTAACCTGGCCAGCACCCCGGAAGGACGACTGGCCATCGCCGCTGACTTCATCACCTTCGCCAGCTTCTCCAACAGTTTCCTCACCCTGGGCTCGAAGACCTACGACACCATCCTCAACACCAAGGTGTACGAGCACCTGGGGCTGAGCAAAAGCATCCCGGAAATGTGGGGCAAGCTGCCGCCTGTGGCACCACCCGATGTCAATGTGGATGCCAACCTGGCCAAGCACCTGGCCGGCCAGGGCTTTATCAGTGACATACCATCCGTCTACGTTCACGACGAGAGGGGCGGTGTCACCCAGGTGATTGCCGGCCCCGACTATGGGACGGACAACCCCAACAAGGTTCCCAACGTCGCCAACCGCGACCACTACGCCAACTTCGATGCCGAGGCCTTCAAGCGCGGTTACCTGGACGGCGCCGGCAACACCAAGTACCGCATCGCCGATGCCAGCACGGGGCACCGTATCGCCGGTTCGGTATCGCGCTTCATTGGCTCTTCCGCCGACCTGGCTGGCGCGGTGACCGGCATCGTGCTGGGCGCCTTCGGCATCCGCGACGGCCTCAAGAACGGCGACTCACTGCAGACGGCCGCAGGCTTTCTCGGGGTGTTCGGTGGCTTGAGTGGCGTGGCGGCCGGCGTGGCCAGCGTCAACGGTGCCTGGGGCATCATCGGCGGTTCGGCAGGCCGCATCATTGCCGCTGCCGGGCCGGTGGGCTTCCTGATTTCGGCCGGCCTGGGCTTCATCGGCGCGATCCTGGGCACCATCAAGTCCCACAAGCTGCACAAGGTCTCCATGGAGAAGTGGGAGCAGATCCAGCAATTCGAGAAGGACGGGCTGCTGCAGGAACAGGGCGCGAACAACTACGTCTGGCTGCAGACCTACCTGTCCAACTACCGCCAGCGCGATACCCCGGATGATCGCAGCGTCTTCGAGTTCCGCCAGGCCGAATGGCAAGGCGAGGACGAAACCCACCGCGACTACCTGGGGGACGGTGCCAACGAAAGGACCGGCGGCTACTCCTGGGCCTCCGGCCACGAATACACCTTCATCGACGACGAGGGCAAGGAGCATATCTACGTCAGTGGCTATGGCTCGTTCACGCCGAAGGACGAGTCCTCGCCGGACCTGCCTAAGGCCACCACCACGACCTGGGAGACGAGCTAGACGCGCCGGTCGATGGTCATGCGCCAGTTACGGGCGTGACCATCTGCACAGTGCTGACCGCCGGCCCCAGCCGATAGCGGGGCTCACCCTGGAACCTGGTTCAGATCAGCCGCGCGGCGACCAGCGCATCGGCCACCGGCTGGAAGGTATTGGCCGGAATCGGCTCGCCCTTCACCGCCCGCTTGGCGATCTCGGCCGCCAGCCTGGCGTCCGGGCTACGCGGCACGCCCAGGCTCGCCGACTGCGCCAGCAGGGCCTTGGCGTCCTCGCCCGTGGCCATGCACACCAGCACCGGCACCGGGGTTTCGCCGCGCACGTAGCGCACGCCGACCAGCCAGCCGTCTTCGCTGCCGATCATCAGGGTGGCATGGGCGATGCCCACCTTGCGGCTGCTCAGCGTCTGCATCTCGCGGCGCTGGCGCTGGCGTTCGCGCTTGATCAGCGGATCCCCGTCCATGTCCTTGCGCTCGCGCTTCTGTTCGCTGCGGGTCATGCGCATCTCGCGCTGGAACAGCCAGCGCTGCAGCAGTACATCGACGCCGCCGATCACCAGGTAGGTGAGCAGTACCGTGGCGAGCAGCGGCTTGAGCAGCACGAAGAACACCGACTCGATGCAGCCGGCGCCGCAACGCGAGGACTCCATCAGCGCCTGCAGGGCGATGCGTCCCACCACGTAGAAGGCCACCGACAGCACCACCACCTTGACCAGGCTCTTGAGGAACTCGATGAAGTTGCGCATGGAGAAGATGCGCTTGGCCCCTTCCACCGGGTTGATCCGCGAGAATTCCGGCTTGATCGGTTCGCCGGAAAACAGCACGCCGCGCATGGTCACGATGTTGGTCAGGATCACGCACACCACCGTCACTCCGAGGATCGGCAGGGCGGTGCGCAGCAGCACTTGCTGGGCGCTTTCCAGCAGGCGCGGCCAGACCGTGGCGAAGGGCTCCACGTAGATGGTCGCCGCCAGGTCGAGCAGGCCGCGCACCCGCGATTCGGCGACGCCGGCGAGAAAGGCGATGCACACCGAGCAGCCGAGCAGCACCACCGCCGAGACCATGTCCTGGCTTTTCGAGACCTGGCCTTTCTGCCGCGCCTCGCGCAGCTTCTTGTCGGAGGCCGGCTGGGATTTCTCCTCGCTGCCGCTGTTGCCGGCCATCAGGGCTCACCCGCGCCGGACAGCGTCTTGAGCACCTCGACGGTGCCGCGAAATTCCGCCAGTTGCTCGAGCATCAGCGGGATCAGGAAGCCGCAGTAGAGCACCATCAGAAAGGTGAATATCAGGTTCTTTATCGACAGCGAGAGGTCGAAGATATTCATCTGCGGCGCCATGCGCGACAGGTAGGCGAGCATCATGTCCGCCACCAGCAGGGCGATGATCAGCGGCGCCACCATCAGCACGCCGACGCGCATCACCTGGTCGAGAATCGCCAGCACCGCCTCCAGCGCCGCGCTGGCGATCACCGGGGTAAAGGCGGTGACCGGCCATAGCTGGTAGCTGTGGTAGAAGCCGTCGACCATCAGGATGAAGCCGCCGGACATGAAGAACAGGGTGATCAGGGTGACGCTGAGCAGGGTCGCGGTGACCCCCGCCTCGCCCGCGCCGGAGGGATCGACCAGTTGCGCCATGGTCGAGCCACGCTGCAGGTCGACCAGCTCGCCGGCCACTTCGGCAGCCCAGAACGGAATGCCGAACAGCAGGCCCACGGTCACCCCGATGAGGAATTCCTTGACCATCAGCCCGGCGAGAAAAAAGCTGCCGTAGTCCTCCAGGGCGGTCAACGCCGAGAACGCCGGCAGAAACATCGGCGCGGAGATCGCCACGGCCACGCAGCTGCGGATCATCCCGGTCAGCCCCAGGCGATTGAAGGCCGGGGTGATGAACACCAGGCCGAGCGCCCGACAGACCGCCAGGGCCGCCGCCGAGATCACCGGATACGCGATCTCGGCGATGCCCAGACCGATATCGGCATCCATGCCCTAGCGCGTCCAGGCGGGGAAGTTGTCCAGCACGTGGCTGGCCAGCGCCGCCACCTGGGTGGCCAGCAGCGGGCCGATCAGCACCAGCACCAGCAGCACCGCCACCAGCTTGACCGCCTGCGGCAGGGTCTGGTCCTGGATCTGGGTGAGCGCCTGCAGCAGGCCGACACCGAGACCGATGAGAATGGCCACGCCCAGCGCCGGCGCGCTGAGCAGCAGCACGGTCATCAGCGCCTGTTTCATCAACGACAGGAATACGTCCTGGCCCATGCTTCACCCTCCCCCGTAGCTGAGAATCAGGCCGTGCATCAGCCGTGACCAGCCGCTGACGGCGACGAACAGAAAGATCTTCAGGGGGATCGAGATCAGCGTCGGCGACACCATCATCATGCCCATGGCCATCAGCACGTTGGCCACCAGCAGGTCGATCACCAGAAAGGGGATGTACAGCAAAAAGCCAATTTCGAAGGCACGGGTCAGCTCGGAGCTGACGAACGCCGGAATCAGTACCACCAGGTCGTCGTCGCGCAGGTCGGCGCGCGCTTCCTCGGACCACACGGTCTCGGTGGCCTGCACGAAGAAGGCCCGCTCGGACGGGTTGGCGAAGCGCGACAGGTGGGTCTGCAGGGGCGCATGCAGGGCGTCGCCCAACTCGCGCAACTCCTCGGCGTTCTGCAGGCTGATCGAGCGGCCCTCCACCTCGCGGTACATCTCGCCGATCAGCGGCGTGGTCACGTACACCGCGAGGATCAGGGCGATGCCGTAGAGCACCAGGTTCGGCGGCGTCTGCTGCACGCCCAGGGCGTTACGGATCAGGAACAGCACCACGGAGATTTTCAGAAAGCCGGTCAGGGTCACCACCGCCAGGGGAATCAAGCCGATCGTGGTAACGACCAGGATGATTTCCAGCAGGTTGGGTTGGTAATCCGTCATAGCAGGCCACTGAAAAACGTAGCCGAGGCAGCCAGCGCAATACCGGAGGCGGCCCCGCAAAAAGAGGTGAGAAAGCGGTCGGAGTCGCGGGCGACTTTACTGGTGTAAATGAGCATTTCGAGCCTCTTTTTAACGCCGCGATGGCAACGCAGGTAGTTTTTCAGCAGCCTGATGGGCTGGCGAACCGGGTCAGGCGCACCCCCAGCCCATCGCCTATGGCAACCAGCTCGCCGCGCCCTACGCAGCGGCCGTTGACCAGCAGTTCAACCTGCTGCACATCAGCCTCGGGCAATGCCAGCACGCTGCCCTCGCCCAGCTCGCGCAGCTGCCCCAGGGGCAGTTCCAGGCTGCCGATCTGGCAGACCACGGTCAGCGGCACATCGTCCAGTTGCCCATCATCGGCGTCTTGCCCCATGGCGTTCTCCATCGTCGGGTTGATCGGTTGCCAGGCCTCGAGCAGTTGCAAGCCGGCCTGCTGACGTTTGAAACGGGCCTGCCGGTGGCCACCTGCAAGCACCAGCAGGCCATCGGCATTCGGCGGGCAGTCGAGCATCAGTACGTCGCCGGGCTGCAGGCTGCGCAGCTCGCCCAGGCTCAGGGTCTGCCAGCCGCGTTGCAGGGCCAGGCCCAGTTGCAGGGTCGGCAGCGGATGGCGCGCCACCGGCAGGCAGCGCTCCAGCAGATCGGCGACGCCTTGCGCGGCGGCATGGCTCAGTTGCAGGCCAAGGGTGCCCAGCGGTGCACCGTCTGCGCTCAGTTGCAGGCTGAGCATCAGGTCACCGGGCTGCGCATCGGCGTCCAGGCTCAACGCTTGGCCGAGGGCGGCTTCGAGCGGTTCGATCCAGGGCAGCAGCGCCTTTTCCAGCAGCACGCTCTGCAGCGCCGGCGGCAGGCCCTGGAAGTCGCGCTGCAGCGCCAGCGATGCCAGCAACCGCTCGAGCAAGGCGGCATCCAGATGCAGCTGCAGCGCGGCGGTGCCCAAACGCCCCGGCACGACGCACGCGGCGTCCTGCAGCGGCGCGCCGCTGACGGCGACTTCGAACCGCACGCCCGCGACCTGGCCCTGCCAGGGCTGCCGGCGGCGCAGCAGCCGATTGAGCAGCGCCTGCCTGGCGACCTCGAGTTGCGGCAGCAGGGGCAACAGCGGCACGGGCAGCGCTTGGCGACAGTTCATCGATGCAGGGCTCCATGGGGGCGGTCTTCGGCCAGGCTTTCCTCGCGGGCCTCGGCGGCGCGCTGCTGGCGACGCGCATGCTGCTGCAGCAAGGGCTCCAGCGCCTCGCACTGCAACTGCCGACGCCGCCAGAACTGCTGGGCCTGGTCACGGCCGGCCTGTACCTCGGCCAGTTGACGGGAGGCTTGGTCGGCCTGCTCCGCCAGCTGGCCCCGTTGCGCCTCGAGCGCATCGAGCAGCTCCAGCGCACTGCGGTACTGCCCCACCGGCAGTGCCCCCGCGGTGAGCAGGGCCTGCAGTTGCCCGGCCTCGCCCTCGAGCAGCGCCAGCGCCTCGCCGACCCGCGCCTGGGCGCACTGCAGTTCGGTGGCAGCCTGCTGGCAGCGTGTTTGCCAATTGGCCAGTTGCGCTTCGGCGCGGCGCACGCGCAGGCGGCGCAGCTCGTCCAGCTGTTCAACGGCGCTCACGCCAGCACCTTGCGCAGCGCGCGCAGGGTGTCGTCGAAGCCACTGGGCTCGGCGGCGTCCTGACGCAGAAACTGTTCGATGGCGGCCTGGCGGGCGATTGCCTCGTCAGCCAATGGATCGCTGCCGGCCACGTAGTCGCCGGTGCGCAGCAGCAGCTCGATGTCGGCGTGCCGCGCCATCAGGGCACGCAGGTGACCGGCCAGTTGCCGCTGCTCCGGCTCGACCACGCGATCCATCAGGCGGCTGCGGCTCTGCAACACGTCGATGGCCGGGAAGTGGTTGCGCTGGGCCAGTTCGGCACTGAGCACCAGGTGCCCGTCGAGGATCGAGCGTACCTCCTCGGCCACCGGGTCAAGGGACGCATCGCCTTCGGTGAGTACCGTGTACAGCGCCGTGATGCTGCCGCTGGCCGCCGGCCCGGAGCGCTCCAGCAGGCGTGGCAGGGCGGAGAACAACGACGGCGGATAACCGCGGCGGGTCGGCGGCTCGCCGATGGCCAGGCCGATCTCGCGCTGGGCCCGGGCGAAGCGGGTCAGGCTGTCGAGCAGCAACAGCACATGGCGACCCTGATCGCGGTGATATTCGGCATGGGCGGTGGCCACCAGTGCCGCCTTGACCCGCTCGGTGGCCGGGCGATCGGAGGTGGCGACCACGGCCACGGTACGCGCCCGCGCCTCGGCCCCCAGGTGGACGTCGAGCAGTTCGCGTACCTCGCGCCCGCGCTCGCCGATCAGGCCGATGACGATCACCTCGGCTTCGCTGCGCCGCACGATGCTCGCCAGCAACGACGACTTGCCCACCCCGGGCTCGCCGAAGATGCCCATGCGCTGGCCACGCGCCACGGTGAGCAGACCATCGATGGCGCGGATGCCGAGCGGCATCGGCTGGGCGACGATCTGCCGGGAAAAGGGTGCCGGCGGCTCGGCCTGCAGTGGATAACGCTGCAACCCGCTGACCGGCGCACCGCCATCAAGCACATCACCCAGGGGGCCGATCACCCGCCCCAGCAGGGCATCGCCGACCAGCACGCTCTGGCTCTCGCCAGTGGCGACGATTTCGGTACGGGTCGACAGCCCCTCCAGGGAACCGACGGGTGAGAGAATCGCCTCGTCGCCATCGAACCCCACCACTTCGGCGGTGAGCACCCGCCCGCTGGCCGGGTCGCTGAGCCGGCACAGCTCGCCAATGCCCACATTCGGCACGCTGGCCTGGATCAGCGTGCCGCGAATACTGCGAATGCGCCCGCGTAACGGCCGCGGCTGGGCATCGGCCAGGCGCGCGCTGAGGGTCGGCAGCAGATCATGCAGAGGGGCGTTCATCGCCGCCCTCCAGACTGCCGGGCAACAGTGCCTGGCGCAGCCCTTGAAGCTGGGTGTGCAGGTCCAGCTCGACGCTGGCCTGGGGGCTGCTCAACCGCGCATGGCCGGCAGCCAGCGTGTCATCGGCCTCGACGTCCAGGCGTTCGCCAAGGTCGCGCAGGTGCTCGCGCACGGCGTCGAGCTGATCCGGCCGCACCTGCAGGCGCAGCCGCTGGGCCTGGCGAAAGGCGCCGAGTGCCTGGCGCGTGCATTGCGCCAGGCGGCTGGCCTCGTCCAGCTCACCGAGCACCTGCCGGACGATGCCCAGTGCCAGGTCGGTCAGCTGTGCTTCGAGGCCGGCCAGGTAATCATCGACCTGCTGCGCCGTGCGCGCCAGCAACTGCGCCGCCTCGCGTTGCCCTTCGGCGAGCCCGGCCGCCCGGCCCTCGTCGCGCGCCTGGTCGCGCAGCTGCTGCAAGGCCGCCTGGGTTCGCTCGGCCTCCTCGCGGGCCGCCTGCATGAAGGCGTAGCCGTCGAGCCACTGCGCGGCCTCCTCGGCACGCAGGATGCGCTGGCCTGGCTTGCCTGGCAGCGTGCTCATGCAGCGCCTCGCTCGGCAGGCTCATGTACGGCGAGGGCGACCTGGCGCACCAGCTGAACGTCATCGGCACTGCCGCTCGACAGCGGCGCAGCCAGGCCGAAGCGCAGCCGTAGCCAGTCCTGCAGGGCCGTCGGCTGGGCCGCCAGCCAGGCCTCCACGCAGCGCTGGCCATCCGCCTCGATGGCGGCCAGCAAGGCATCAGCGGACATCAGCACCGGCGTGCCAGCCTGGCTTTCGCGCCAGCCAATGGCCAGTTCGTAGGTGGCGTCACCCAAGCGCTCGCGCAGCTGCTGCACCAGCGGGCCGCGAATTTCCCGGGCCAGGGCAGCGGCATGTCGGCAGGCACCACAGGCTCTGGCCAGCTGGGCAAAGGCTGGCGGCGGCAGGAGCAGCACTGGCAGGTCGTCATCGGCCACCTCGCCGGCGCTGCCCAACGGCTGCAATCCGTAGTAGGAAACCAGCAGCTCGCCAAGGCGTGCTTCGAAGCGCCGCTGCTCGATCAGTTCGAGCACCCGCTCACGGGGCAGCGCACCGAGCAGCGCGGCCTCCAGGCAATCCCGGGCGACGAATGCCAGCGGCCGGGCCAGCAGCATGCGCCAGGCCTCGCGCAACCCCTGGCTCACTCGGTTTCCCTCAACACGTAGGTGCCCTGCCCCTGGCGCTCGCGCCACAGCAACCAGCCCAGGGCGCCGGCCATGCCGAGCAGCAGCAACAGGGCGCCGAAAAACAGCGTACGGGCCCGCGACACGCTCTCGTCGAGCATCCACACGCCGAGAAACGAGCTCAACGGCGGCCGCGCATCGTCACGCAGGTTGCGCGCTGCGGCCTTGATCGCGGTGACCGACACGCCGTCGTAGTTGAGCCCGGAAATACTGTTGGCCACCAGGGTCTTGATCTGCGGAATCAACTGGTCGATGTCGGTATCGGCTTCGTAACGGATCAGTACCGATGCCGATGATGGCGAGATCACCCGCTTGAGCAGGTCATTGTCGGGCAGCACCACGTGCACCCGCGCCGACAGCACGCCATCGATCTGCGACACGGTGTGCGACAGTTCTTCGCTGAGCGCGTAGACCATCTGCGCCCGTTCCTGCACCGGCGAAGACACCAGGCCGTTGTTCTTGAACACCTCGCCCATGTTGGAAAACTGCTGCTGCGGCAGGCCGGCTTCGTCGAGCAGGGCCACGGCTTCGGACAGTCGCTCCTGGGGCACGCTGACGGTGATCCGGCCATCCTCCTGCACCTGGCGCTGGGCGGCGATGCCCTCGCGCAGCAGGGCGGCGACCATGCTGTTGGCCTCGCGCTCGCCGAGGTTGCTGTACAGCACCATGCCGTCACAGGCCTGCAGCAACAGCGTCATCAGCACCAGCGCGAACCACCGCAAAGGATGCCCAGCCATGCTCACTGGCCCCTTAGCAGGGTGTTGGCAGAGCCGGAGATCTGCGTAGCACCACGCACCACCATCTGGGTTTCGATGGAGTAGTCGAAGACCCGGCTCAGCGAGCCAACCAGACGGTCGATCTGCTGCTCGTTGACCTTGCCCGGTTCGACCCCGGCGCCCTTGTCCACCGGCGCACTGCTGATGTACGGCGTGCGTTCCACCGCGGCACTGTCGGAAAAGCCCTTGGAGCGGTCGATGAAGCCGTTGAGCCGCTCCATGAGGTTTTCGCCGATCTGGTTCGGGCTGGCGCCGTGGGGCATGCCCTTGGCCTGGCTGGCCATGTGCTCGAACAGGTTCTGCGACACCTGGGCGACATCCTGCCCGGCGGCCGTAGGGGCCGCCGTGGCGACTGCTGCGCTGACTGTCATGGCCGATCCCCGTGGTTATTCTTCGTCGTCCGCGGTGGCTTCCTTGAGAATCTCCTGGGCCCGCGGCATGACGATGAACTGGCCGCCGAGGATGATCGCCTGGGTAATCATGTCCTCGGTGAGTGCGTCTCCCTGGGCGTTTTCCAGCGCCTGGTCGAATTCCGCTTCAGGGGTGTTCTGGGGACTGGTGTTGCCATCTACCTGGGTGACTGCCATGGGATCTCTCCTTTCGTCTGAGGTTTACTCGTCGTCCGCACCCTTGACCACCTGGATGCCGGCACTGCCGCGGAACACCCGCACGCCCCGCTCGCGAACCACCTCGGGTTCGGCGACTACCGGGGCCTGCAGCTGATCGATGCGTTGCTGGACCAGCGCCATGTAGGGCGGCGGCCCGGAAATCAGCATGCCGTCACCGTGAAAGCTGCTGCGCAGCGACAGGTGCTTGCCGGCTACACCCAGCTCGTCCAACGCGGTCTGCAACTCGTCGAGCTGAAAGCCGCTGGGTTCGAACTGGCGAATCTCGATTTCTTCCTCGCTGTTCACATGCAGCATGTTGCCGTCGAAAAACCAGGTCAGGCCGCCGTTGCCGCACAGCGCGTCGAGAAACTCGCCGGCACTGGCCGCACGCAGGTTGCTCTGGGCGCGGCCCTTGACCCGGCTGGAAATCGCCATCGGCAGGCCGAGGTTGCGCCCGAAGGCTTCCAGGGTGCTGCGCAGGTCCTGGTTGATCACCACATAGTCGTAGGGCTGATCGAACCAGGGCGGCGTGACTTCGCCGCGGGCCGTGCCCACACTGCCAGCCAGCAACAGCAGGGCCAGCGCCAGGCAACGCCCGATGCCGCCACTATCGGCGCAGGCAGGTCGATGAAACAACCGCCGCCCGGCAACAATCACAAGATTTCGCAGCCGCTTCACAGATCCCCCGCAAGCGGGCTCTATAGAATGCCGTGCACGTGCCGAACCAACCCAGGAGCACCGCCCTTGCCGTCGATTTCCACCCGCTGCATCCTGCTCGCCAGCCTCGCCCTGCTGGGCGCCTGCAGTAACCACTCGCCGAGCGCGCCCGCACCAGACGGCGATGAGGCCTACCAGCGGCTGATGAAACTGGCCGGCGATGTCGAGTCGCGCGGTGATCGCGGCACCGCCGCGACGCTCTACCAGAGGGCCGCGGAGCAGCCCGGGGCGGGCTTCGAAGCCTGGCAGCGGCTGGGCCAGGCGCGACTGGAGAGCGGTAACATCCAGGGCGCCGAGGCGGCCTACCAGAAGGCCGTCGCGCTGGAGCCGGACAACCCCGTGGCTCTGCTCGGCCTGGGCACCGCACAGCTGCGCCTGGGCTACCCGGAGCGCGCCCAACCGCTGCTGGAAAGTGCCGCCCGGCAATTGCCCAACGATGCCCAGGCCTTTGCCCGCCTGGGCGCCGCCGAGGCGCAGCTGGGCAATGTCACGGCCATGCAGAAGGCCTTCGCCACGGCACGCCGGCTGGCCCCCAACGACCTCGACGCGCGCAGCAACCTGGCCCTGGCCTATGCGCTCAACGGCGACACGGGCAATGCCCTGCGCGAGATCGCCGGCATCGACCGTGCGCCCACCGCGCAGTTGCGCCATCAGCGCAATGCGCTGCTGGTTCAGGTACTGGCGGGCGCCCAGGGCAAACCGGCCAGCGTGCAGCTCGACAGCACCAGCGCCACCCAGCGCCAGGCGCTGATCGCCGAGGCGCAGCGGATCGCGGCCATCGGCGACCCTGCCGAACGTGCCAGGGCCCTGGGCCTCAGCGCCGGGCGTTAGGCCCAGCTGGCGCGGGCTGGCGTGGCTCATCGCCCACCTCCGGTATCGCTCTGCGCTGCCTGCTCCTGGCGACGGCGGCGCTTCTCGTCGGTCTCGAAACCTTCCAGGTACGACTGCGCCGCGCGGCCCACCGGCGCGGCCAGGGTCGGCCCGGTCTGCCGGCCACGCAGCAGGTCACCACGGCGCTCGACCATCTGCAGCAGATTGGCATTGTTGGCGCAGCCGGGCGGCAGCGGTAGCAGCTCAGCCTCGTCGACCGGCTGGCCCTCATCCGTGACGCGACGGCAGGCATCGGGCACCAGCAGGGTCTGGCCGTTACCGTCGACGATGGTCTGGTAACCGGGGGAATAGTCCGGCGACTGCAACTCGGTCTGGCAGGCGCCCAGCAGCAGGCAGGTGGACAACAGGCCCAGACGGGTCATCACGGCACTCCCGTTCATTGCAGGTGGAACCCGAAGGAGCCGCTGCGCGCCGGGCCATCGGCACGGGCGCCGAGGCTCTTGTCGAGCGGCGTGAGCATGGCCTGGGTCTGCACCGGCTCGACCAGGTAAGGGGTGATGAGGATCACCAGCTCGGTCTCGTTCTGCTGAAAGCGCTTGGAGCGGAACAGGTTGCCGAGTACCGGCATGTCGCCCAGCAACGGGACCTTTTCCAGATCCCGTGAATTCTCCCGCTGGAACAGGCCGGCAATGGCGAAGGTCTGCCCGCTGCCCACCTCGACGCGGGTGTCGGCGCGCCGCACGCGGAACGACGGCACCCGGAACCCGGAGACTTCCAGGGTGCTGCCGCCCATCAGGCTGCTGACCTCCGGGCGCACCTGCAGGCCGATGCGGTCACCCGGCAACAGGGTCGGGCTGAACAGCAGCGAGACCCCGTAGGATTTGTATTCGACGCCCACCAGGTCGCTGTTCACCGGCACCGGCACCGGCACTTCGCCGCCCGCCAGGAAGCTCGCCGTCTCACCGGTCATGGCGGTGATGTTCGGCTCGGCGAGGATCTCCAGCACGCCGTTGCTCTGCAGCGCCTCGAGCACGCTGTCGATATTGAAGTTGCCGCTGTCCAGGCCCACGCCGATCAGGTTGGAGCCACCGGCTGCCGCCTCAGCCGCCAGGTTGCCGCCGGTGAGCAGGCCGAACGAGAAGGTGCCGTTGTTGAACAGCGCATTCCAGCTCACGCCATAGCGCAGCAGCTCCTCGCGAGACACCTCGGCGAAGCGCACGCGAATGTTCACCTGGGCAGAACCGGCGTACGTCGCGGTGTTCACCGCGCCCTGCCAGTCCTGCCCGGCGGGGTCGAGCAAGGCATTGAGATCCAGCGCTTCGGCCACGTTGCTGACCTGGCCGCGGGCCGCCAGGCGGTTGCCGACACCCTGAACCTCGGTGCCGCTCTGCGGATGGCGGCTGCGCAGCGCACTGGTGATCGGCCGGCCGTTGCTGCCGACGCTGATCTGCAGCGAAGCGATCTCCTGCTCGTCACTGCCCAGGGCCACCAGGGTGGTGTGGCCAGGGCGCTTGCCGAACAGGTAGATCACCCCGGGGGACACCACCTGCAGGTCGGCCACACCGGGCTCGGCGATCATCACCGCATCCACCGGGTCACTGAAGCGCATGATCCGCCCCTCGCCGGTGCCCAGGCTGATATCGCCCCCCAGCGGTGACTGGGCCATGGCCAGCAACGGCAGGCAGCACAGCGTCAATACCAGCAGGCGGATCATGTCGCACCTGCCAGCGCGGGAGCAGGTTGGCTCTTCTCTGCCCGCGCAGTGCTCGGCGCGCCGATCACCTTGATCGCCTGCAGGCTGTATTCCGGGGCCAGTTCGGTAAAGGACAGCACGGCCATCTCCAGTTCGTCACGAATGCACAGGCGCAGGATCCGGCGGCGTAGCTCCGGGTGCACCACCAGGGTCGGTTTGATCTGCTCAGGCAATTGCGCGCACTCCTGGCGCAGCGCCTTGAGCAGGCCACGGGTGGCTTCCCGGGCGCGGATCTCGCCGCGCCCGGTATCCTGCTGACGCGCCGCCTCGAGCAGCTGCGCCTCCAGGGCCGAGCCGAGCACGAAGGCCGCGATCACCCGCTGCGCATCGGCATGCTGGTGGCTGATCTGCCGCGCCAGGGCGCTGCGCAGATGGTCGCTGAAGCGCCCGACATCCCCCTCGCGGCCGCCCCACTCGACCATCGCCTCGAGCAGCGCCCGCCGGTTGCGAATCGACACACCCTCGGCGACCAGGCGCCGCAGGGCGTCGGCGATGCGCTGCAGGGGCACGGCCCGCAGCGCTTCCTTGACCAGTTCGCCATGGCTTTCCTCCAGGTGCGCCAGCAACTGGCGGGTTTCCTGGATCCCGAGAAAGTCGCCGGCATAACGACGCAGCACACGCGCCAGCACATCCCGGAGGATTTCATCAGGGCGCAGGTAGCCGATTCCCGCGTCACTCAGCTCGGCTTGGTGTTCGCTGGCAATCCACAGGCCGGCGCGGCTGCCCAAGGGTGATGCCCGCTCCTCGCCGGTGATGTCGAGCAGTTGCAGGTGCACGGGGTCGTCCTTGAGCAGCACCTGCGCCGGGTTCAGCTCGCCCTGATCGACCGGTACGCCTTCCAGCTCGACCCGGTAGCCAGCGGTCGAGCCGGCCATGTCGACGACCACCGACGGCATCGGAAACTCGATACCCAGCTCGTTGTGCAGGTCGTGGCAGAGCACCTCGAGGCGTTGCTTGAAAGGTTGCAGCGGCACCGCTTCGGCCAGCCCCGGGCCGATCGACAGCAGCACCCGGGTGTCCGCCGCAGCGGCCGGGGCTTCCTCCTGCTGCTGGGGCTCGGGGTCGCTGGCCGCCTCCTCGACCACCTCGGCCGCCGCGATCTCGGCTTGTTCTTCGCGCTGCTGGCGGCGTCGCAGCACCCAGGCGCACAGTCCCAGCACGGCCGACAGGCCGAGAAACACCGGCGCCGGGAAGCCGGGGATGAACGCCACGGCGGCGAGAATCAGCGCGGTCAGCGTCAGGGCACGCTGGCTGTTGCCCATCTGGCGGATGATTTCGGTGCCCAGGTCGGCCTGCTCGGCCTCGTTGTTGACCCGGGTCACCACGGTGCCGGCGGCCACGGCGATCAGCAGCGCCGGAATCTGCGCGATCAGCCCGTCGCCCACGGTGAGCAGCGAATAGGTATGCCCGGCTTCGGCGAAGGACATGCCGCGCGACAGCATGCCGATCAGCAGGCCGCCGATCAGGTTGACGAAAAGGATCACCAGGCCGGCGATGGCATCGCCCTTGACGAACTTCATCGAGCCGTCCATCGCGCCGAACAGCTGGCTCTCGCGCTGCAGGTCGGAGCGCTTGCGGCGCGCCTCGTTGGCGTCGATGTCGCCGTTGCGCAGGTCGTTGTCGATGCTCATCTGCTTGCCGGGCATGGCGTCCAGGCTGAAGCGTGCCGCCACCTCGGCGACCCGCTCGGCGCCCTTGGTGATGACCACGAACTGCGCCACGGTGATGATCAGGAAGATCACCAGGCCGACCACCACCTCGCCGGCGATGACGAACTTGCCGAAGGCCTCGATGATATGCCCCGCATCGCCGTGCAGCAGGATCAGCCGCGTGGTGCTGATCGACAGGGCCAGGCGGAACAGCGTGCTGAGCAGGATCAGCGCCGGCAGCGCGGACAGCTCCAGCGGCTTGCGAATGTAGAAGGCGACGATCAGCACCAGGATGCTCAGGGCGATGCTGATGCCGATCAGGGTATCGACCAGGTAGGTCGGCAGCGGGATGATCATCATCACGATGGCCATCATCATGAAGGCGACCACCACCACCTCGGTGCGTTGCGCCGCCATGCCCGCCAGGGCACCCAGCCGCGCCATCATGCTGCACCCTCCTGGCGCAGCGCCCGGTAGCGGGCAAAGCAGGTGCGCGCCTCGCCGTGCTGGCCGGCGCTCCACAGCGCCCGGCTGCGCAGCAGCAGCCAGGCCGCCGATTCGCCCTGCAGCCCGTGCAGGCGATCCAGGGTCTGCAAGGCTCGCTGCCCATCACCATTGGCGGTGAAGGCCGCCGCCAGGCGCGCCAGCAATACCGGGTCATCGGCATTCAGCTGCACGGCCAGCAACAGCAGCACCAGCGCGCGCGGGCCCTGGCCAACCCGCAGGTAGAGATCGCCCAGGCCCTGCAGCAGCTTGGCGGCATCGTGGTCGTCGCGCAGCATCATGGCTCCACCTCGGTTTCGACGCGCTGGCGGTCCAGGGCCTGGCGGGTGTCGAGCTCCTCGCGCACCAGGCTCATGGCCAGCGCCCGGGTTTCACCGTCGAGCGGCAGCGAAGGCAGGATGCGTTCGAGGATGTCTTCGAGAATTTCTGCCGGGCGCGAGCCTGCGAACAAGCCGGGCTCGACGCCTGCGGCCAGCTCCAGGGCCTGCAGGTCATCCTGTACCGTCGGCAGTGGCAGCGTGCGCGGCAGGCTGGGCTGGCGAACCGCGGGTGGCGCGCTGGGTGAGGCAGGCAGCAGTTCACTCGGCCGAGTGCGAATGTCGGACGCCGCATCCGCCGGCGCCAGCGGGGCGCGTGAATCGATCTTCATGCTAGCCCTCAGGCACTGGCGAGGGTCCTAATGTCAGCGCGAAGCGCTCTTCGCCCAGCGCCAGCACCACCTGACCATCCTCGATACGCTCGAGCTTCCAGCCGCCTTCCAGGGGGGCGCCGGGATACAGGCGGGCACCCGAGGCATTGATCACGTAGGGGTTGTCGCCGAACCACACGGCCTGGAAGTTGACCCGCGGCCGGGCGGCGCTTTCACGCACGCTGACATCGCCACGCAGTACGTATTGGCGCCCATAGCGGCCGTCGAAATACTGCTGCAGGGCAAGCCAGTCCTGTTCCTGGCCGGGCTCCAGGGTGCCGCTGACGCGCACCTGGCCGGCACTGGCGTCGAGCTTGAGCTTGTTCAACCCGGCGGCCTTGGCCTGGCTGGCCAGGTCGGCGCGGGCCAGTTGCAACGACGCCGCCCGGGGCGCCTCTGCCGGCTGCTCCTCGGCGAGGGTGAGGCGCTGCAGCGACTCCGGCTCGGCGCCAGGCAGCGGGCCATCGCGCAGCACCGCCAGGGCACCGGCGCAGATGAACATGAACAACGCGGCAATCGCCCATTGGGTTTTGCCGTACCACACCGGGTTGGCCGCCGGGCCGCTGGCCTGGGGCATGGCCAGGCGCAGGGTCGCCGTGCCGATGCGGATATCCACAGGCAGTCGGCCGCGGTAGCCGTGCCCGCGCGCGACCGCGGTTTCACGTCCGTTGCGGATTACCCGCACATCACCGCCGCTGGCCTCCACGCCAACGTGGCGGGCACTCAGGCGCAGGGTCAGGTGACGTTCGGCCACCCCGGCGTCACGCAGCATCAGGTTGGCTGCAGCACCGCTGCCGATGCAGTACACCGCTTCATCCAGCGGCAGCGATACACCGCGGTGGATGCCGGCGGTCACCTCCAGCCGAGGCAGATCGCCGCTGTTCAGCGAGGCGGAACTCGAGGCTATCGCAGTCATAGGACTCACCGGGCTCAGGGATCACGCTATCGAGCGACGTATGCGGCCAGAACGGCCGGCCACGCACTCGATGGAAAAGGTGCCGATAACGGCGCAGACGCAGGTTGCAGGCGGCGCCGAACGCCGCCTGCAGCCCGGGTCAGTTCTGCGGACGCTGCTTGGTGGCGTCGAGTTCGGCTTTCTTGGCCGTGGTGATCTCGGTGATCTTGGCGGATTTCTCGATCGCCATATCGAACACCGCGGACATCTTGTCGATAGCAGCGTCTGCGCCGCCGCCACTTACTGCAGGAGTCTCAGCCATGGGATATCTCCGAAAATATCTAAAGGGTAATGGGCGGCATCACCAGCGGTGATAACCGGTTTCAGGAAAGCCACCTCACCGAGCGGGCTTTCCTGCAACGCCTCGAAGACTAGAGAGCGATCGCCGGGCGATGTTGTTAAAGGTTGTTAAAGCTTGTTGAGGGGCGGTTAACGACCTGCTGCCGACACCCCGCCCTGGTTTTGCCTGGCAGCGCAGTGCAGCAGGCCGTAGCCCGGCAGGCCTGGGCATGCGCCACGATGGGCACAGGCGGCCTTGTCCGATCACGACCTCGGCTTGACGCTTTCGGCAATCCCCCCGTCGTTTTTGCATCGGGTCGCCAGGGCGGTGAGGCATATGCTGCCCACAAAGCGCCAGCAGCGAATCTGGTGCAACCAATCAAGGGGAGCCGCCTGATGAGCCCAGCCGAATTGCACGCCGACAGTATCGTCATCGACGGTCTGATCATCGCCAAATGGAACCGTGAACTGTTCGAGGACATGCGCAAGGGCGGCCTGACCGCGGCCAACTGCACGGTGTCGGTATGGGAAGGTTTCCAGGCCACCGTCAACAGCATCGCCGCCAGCCAGAAGCTGATCCGCGAGAACAGCGACCTGGTGATGCCGGTGCGCACCACCGCCGACATCCGCAAGGCCAAGGAGCTGGGCAAGACCGGCATCCTCTTCGGCTTCCAGAACGCCCATGCGTTCGAAGACCAGATCGGCTACGTGGAGATCTTCAAGCAGCTCGGCGTGGGCATCGTGCAGATGTGCTACAACACCCAGAACCTGGTCGGCACCGGCTGCTACGAGCGCGATGGCGGCCTGTCCGGCTTCGGCCGCGAGATCGTCGCCGAGATGAACCGCGTGGGCATCATGTGCGACCTGTCCCACGTCGGCAGCAAGACCAGCGAGGAAGTCATCCTCGAGTCGAAGAAGCCGGTCACCTACTCGCACTGCCTGCCTTCGGGCCTGAAGGAGCACCCGCGCAACAAGTCCGACGAAGAGCTGAAGTTCATCGCCGACCACGGCGGTTTCGTCGGCGTGACCATGTTCGCCCCCTTCCTGGCCAAGGGCATCGACTCGACCATCGACGACTACGCCGAAGCCATCGAGTACGTGATGAACATCGTCGGTGAAGACGCCATCGGCATCGGTACCGACTTCACCCAGGGCCACGGCCAGGACTTCTTCGAATACCTGACCCACGACAAGGGCTACGCCCGTCGCCTGACCAGCTTCGGCAAGATCATCAACCCGCTGGGTATCCGTACCGTCGGCGAGTTCCCCAACCTCACCGAAACCCTGCTCAAACGCGGCCATCCCGAGCGCGTGGTGCGCAAGATCATGGGCGAGAACTGGGTGCGGGTACTGGCCGACGTCTGGGGCGAATGATGAATACCTGCGGAGCCTACTGCGCCCACCGATAGCTGCGTCGCGTCCTCGCGACAAGCTCGCCGTACAGTCGTACTGCTCTCGCTTGTCGCTGCGGGTCTCCTTGCTCTCGGCGTGCTCGCTACGGCTCCACAGGCATTCATGCACATTTTTCAAACACGCAAGACAACGAATTCTGGAGCTAATAACACATGGCCACCCACGCCCCCGAAATGCCCATCCAGGTCGACGACGAAACCGGCGTATGGACCACCGACGCCCTGCCGATGCTGTACGTGCCGCGGCACTTCTTCGTCAACAACCACCGTGGCATCGAGGAAGTGCTCGGCGCCGACAAGTACGCCGAAATTCTTTACAAGGCCGGCTACAAATCCGCCTGGCACTGGTGCGAAAAGGAAGCCGAATGCCATAGCCTTGAAGGCGCCGCGGTGTTCGAGCACTACATGAAGCGCCTGTCGCAGCGCGGCTGGGGCCTGTTCGAGATCCAGAAGCTGGACATCGACGCCGGCTACGCGGAAGTGAAGCTCAAGCACTCGGCCTTCGTGTACGTGTACGGCAAGGTCGGCCGCAAGGTGGATTACATGTTCACCGGCTGGTTCTCCGGCGCCATCGACCAGATCCTGTCGGCCAGGGGCAGCAGCCTGCGTACCGTCACCGTGCAGGAATACGGCGGTTCCGAAGAGGGCCACGACGATGGCCTGTTCGTTACCCGCCCGCTGTAACTCTATCCAGGTGGGAGCGGGCCGTGCCCGCGAATTTACTGATCGCGGGCGTGGACTAGGCGTCTGCGCCGGCTCCCACACATAAAAATAAAACCGTGAACGCTTAGCCGCCGAATCGAGGAGAGGGTCATGGCCTTCGAAGCAATGTTTCAGCCGATCCAGATCGGCAAACTGACCATCCGTAACCGTGTGCTCTCCACCGCGCACGCCGAGGTCTATGCCACCGACGGCGGCATGACCACCGACCGCTACGTGAAGTACTACGAAGAGAAGGCCAAGGGCGGCATCGGCCTGGCGATCTGCGGCGGCTCCTCGGTGGTGGCCATCGACAGCCCGCAGCAATGGTGGGCCTCGGTGAACCTGTCCACCGACCGCATCATCCCGCACTTCCAGAATCTTGCTGACGCCATGCACAAGCACGGCGCCAAGATCATGATCCAGATTACCCACATGGGCCGCCGCTCGCGCTGGGACGGTTACCACTGGCCGACCCTGATGTCGCCGTCCGGTATCCGTGAACCGGTGCACCGCGCCACCTGCAAGACCATCGAGATCGAGGAGATCTGGCGCATCATCGGCAACTACGCCCAGGCCGCACGCCGTGCCAAGGAAGGCGGCCTGGACGGCGTCGAGCTGTCCGCCGTGCACCAGCACCTGATCGACCAGTTCTGGTCGCCGCGGGTCAACAAGCGTACCGATGAATGGGGCGGCACCTTCGAAGGCCGCATGAAATTCGGCCTGGAAGTGCTCAAGGCGGTGCGCGCCGAGGTCGGTGACGACTTCTGCGTGGGCATGCGCATCACCGGTGACGAGTTCCACCCGGACGGCCTGTCCCACGAGGACATGAAGCAGATCGCCGCCTACTACGACGGCACCGGCATGCTCGATTTCATCGGCGTGGTGGGCTCCGGCTGCGACACCCACAACACCCTGGCCAACGTGATCCCCAACATGAGCTTCCCGCCGGAGCCGTTCCTGCACCTGGCGGCCGGCATCAAGGAAGTGGTCAAGGTCCCGGTACTGCATGCGCAGAACATCAAGGACCCGAACCAGGCCACGCGCATCCTCGAAGGCGGCTATGTCGACATGGTCGGCATGACCCGCGCGCACATGGCCGACCCGCACCTGATCGCCAAGATCAAGATGGGCCAGATCGACCAGATCAAACAATGCGTCGGTGCCAACTACTGCATCGACCGGCAGTACCAGGGCCTGGACGTGCTGTGCATCCAGAACGCCGCCACCAGCCGCGAATACATGGGCGTGCCGCACATCATCGAGAAGACCACCGGCGTGAAGCGCAAGGTGGTGGTGGTCGGCGGCGGCCCGGCCGGGATGGAAGCGGCCCGTGTGGCAGCCGAGCGCGGCCACGACGTGACCCTGTTCGAGAAACAGGACAGCCTCGGCGGGCAGATCAGCATCGCCGCCCGGGCGCCACAGCGCGACCAGATCGCCGGTATCACCCGCTGGTTCCAGCTGGAAATCGCCCGCCTCGGCGTCGATCTGCGCCTGGGCACCGCGGCCGATGCGGCAACCCTGCTCGACCTGCGCCCGGACATCATCGTGCTGGCCAACGGCGGCCACCCCTTCCTCGAACAGAACGAGCACTGGGGCGCTGACGAAGGCCTGATCGTGAGCAGCTGGGACGTGCTCTCGGGCAAGGTCGAGCCGGGCAAGAACGTGCTGGTGTACGACACCATCTGCGAGTTCACCGGCATGTCGGTGGCCGACTACCTGGCGGACAAGGGCTCGCAGGTGGAAATCGTCACCGACGACATCAAGCCGGGCGTGGCCATCGGTGGTACCAGCTTCCCGACCTACTACCGCAGTCTGTACCCGAAAGAAGTCATCATGACCGGCGACCTGATGCTGGAGAAGGTCTACCGCGAAGGCGACAAGCTGGTGGCGGTGCTGGAGAACGAGTACACCGGCGCCAGGGAAGAACGCGTGGTCGACCAGGTGGTGGTGGAGAACGGCGTACGCCCGGACGAATCGCTGTACTACGCACTCAAGGAAGGCTCGCGCAACAAGGGCCAGATCGACGTCGATGCGCTGTTCGCGATCAAGCCGCAGCCGTGCCTTTCCGAGGCGGGCGACGGCTACTTGCTGTTCCGCATCGGCGACTGCGTAGCCCAGCGCAACACCCACGCGGCGATCTACGACGCGCTGCGGTTGTGCAAGGACTTCTGATCGAAACGACGCCCTGTGGGAGCGGGCCATACCCGCGACTCAACGTAGCCAAGGCTGCGCCCAGATGCGGGCCTGGCCTGCTCCCACGACATCTCGTCCGGTGAGGACAGACCGATGCTGAACACCATTCTCCCCATCCTGCTCTTCGCCGCCCTGGCCCTTGCGGTCATTGGCGCGGCCAAGCGCTTCTTCATGTGGCGTCGCGGTCGGCCGGCCAAGGTCGACTGGATTGGCGGCCTGCTGAAGATGCCGCGTCGCTACCTCGTGGACCTGCACCACGTGGTCGAGCGCGACAAGTACATGTCCAAGACCCACGTGGCCACCGCCGGCGGCTTCGTGCTGGCGGCCGTGCTGGCGATCGTCGTGCACGGCTTCGGCCTGCACAACCGCATCCTCGGCTTCGCCCTGCTGGCCGCCACGGTACTGATGTTCACCGGTGCCCTGTTCGTCGCCAAGCGCCGCCTGAATCCGCCGTCGCGGCTGTCGAAAGGCCCATGGATGCGCCTGCCGAAAAGCCTGCTGATGTTCGCGGCGAGCTTCTTCATCGCCACCCTGCCGGTGGCCGGGATTCTGCCCGTCGACTTTGGCGGCTGGGTGCTGGCGGCCATCCTTGGCGTTGGCGTGGCCTGGGGCGTATCGGAGCTGTTCTTCGGCATGACCTGGGGCGGGCCGATGAAGCACGCCTTCGCCGGCGCCCTGCACCTGGCCTGGCACCGCCGCGCCGAGCGTTTCGGTGGTGGTCGCTCCACCGGCCTGAAAGCCCTCGACCTCGACAACCCGAAAGCCCCGCTGGGTGTAGAAAAGCCTACCGACTTCACCTGGAACCAGCTGCTCGGCTTCGACGCCTGCGTGCAGTGCGGCAAGTGCGAGGCCATGTGCCCAGCCTTTGCCGCCGGCCAGCCGCTGAACCCCAAGAAGCTGATCCAGGACATGGTCATCGGCCTGGCCGGTGGCACTGACGCCACCTTCGCCGGCTCGCCTTATCCGGGCAAGCCACTGGGCGAACACGGCGGCGGCCCGCACCAGCCGATCGTCTCGCTGCAAGGCAAGGCACTGGTCGACGCGGACACCCTGTGGTCGTGCACCACCTGCCGCGCCTGCGTCGAGGAATGCCCGATGATGATCGAGCACGTCGATGCCATCGTCGACATGCGCCGCCACCTGACCCTGGAAAAAGGCTCGACGCCGAACAAGGGCGCCGAAGTGCTGGAAAACCTCATCGCCACCGACAACCCGGGCGGCTTCGCCCCCGGCGGCCGGCTGAACTGGGCGGCGGACCTGAACCTGCCGCTGATGGCCGACAAGGGCAGCGCCGAGGTGCTGTTCTGGGTCGGTGATGGCGCCTTCGACATGCGCAACCAGCGCACCCTGCGCGCCTTCGTGAAGATCCTCAAGGCCTCGGGCGTCGACTTCGCGGTGCTCGGCCTGGAAGAGCGCGACAGCGGTGACGTGGCCCGCCGCCTGGGCGACGAAGCGACCTTCCAGCAGCTGGCCAAACGCAATATCGCCACCCTGAACCAGTACCAGTTCAAGACCATCGTCTCCTGCGACCCGCACAGTTTCCACGTGCTGAAGAACGAGTACGGCGCGCTGGGCGGCCACTACCGGGTGCTGCACCACAGCACCTTCATCGACGAGCTGGTACGCAAGGGCTCGCTGAACCTGGGCCAGAGCAAGGCCGCCAGCGTGACCTATCACGACCCCTGCTACCTGGGCCGCTACAACGGCGAGTACGAAGCGCCCCGCGCGGTACTCAAGGCCATCGGCATCGAGGTCAAGGAGATGGAACGTTCCGGTTTCCGCTCGCGCTGCTGCGGCGGCGGTGGCGGCGCACCGATCACCGACATCCCCGGCAAGCAGCGGATTCCCGACATGCGCATGGAAGACATCAAGGAGACCGGCGCCGAACTGGTCGCCGTCGGCTGCCCGCAGTGCACCGTGATGCTCGAAGGCGTGGTCGAACCGCGCCCGCAGATCAAGGACATCGCCGAGCTGGTCGCCGAGGTGCTGATCGAAGCCGAAGCACCACAGAAGCGCCAGGCAGCCCAGCCCACCGCCGTGGAGGTCGCATGAACATCGACGTGCGTGACAACCCGGTGATGGGTGATGGGTTATCACCCATCCTACGAAACCTGACCCGTAGGATGGGTGCCAACCCATCAACAAAAACCACCCTCCTGAGCCGCCCGACGGGAGCCCGCCATGAGTGACATCATCCGCCGCGATCCGCGTGCCGAGTGGATCGCCCGCAACCGCCTGCACCCGCTGCATGCGGCCATGCAGAGCCAGAACCAGACCAGCTGGATGGGCCCCAACGGCCTGGTGCGCAAGAACCCGCATGCCATCGCCGCCGGTTTCATTGGCCCGGCCGGGCTCAAGCGCATCGACCGCAGCGGCGCCCAACAAGGCGGCAGCAACAAGCGCCAGAGCAGCAGCGCGGTGGTGCAACTGCCGCTGCATGCGATCGAGCAACCGGCATTCGTCATCGCCGTGGTACCGGACATGGTCGGCGGCCGCCTGAGCAGCCACGACAAGGACCTGCTCGGCCTCGCCCATCAGCTGGCCGGCAAGGACGGTGCGGTGCTGGCCGTGGTGTTCGGTGAACACAAGGAATCCGCGTTCGACACCGCCGGCGTCGACCGCCTGCTACAACTGGAAGGCGACGAATACAGTGGCTACTCGCCCGAGCAGCGCGTGCTGGCATTGCGCGCCGTCGACAACCAGTTCAACCCGCGCCATTGGCTGCTCCCGGACAGCCGCACCGGCGGCGGCGAACTGGGTCGGCGGCTGGCCTCCAGCCTCGGCGAACGTCCGGCGACCCGTGTCTGGCAGGTCAAGGACGGGCAGAGCACCGGCCGCGCCGGCGCCGGTCGCGAAGACATCGCGCAGCCAGCACCGCGCCTGATCCTGGCCGCCGCCGAGTGCGCCGAGCCGGTCAGCGAAACCCGCCATGAAGCACGCCAGCTCGAGCTGTCGGCGCAGGTCGCACGCAACCTGCCACGTATCGAAGACCTCGGTTCGGTGGCCGTCGACCCGGCGCAGATCCCCATGGCCGAATCCGAATTCATTCTTTCCGGCGGCAACGGCGTGAAGGACTGGGCGCTGTTCCACCGCGCCGCCGTCACCCTGGGCGCCACCGAAGGCGCGTCGCGGGTGGCGGTGGACGACGGCCACATGCCGCGCGCCCGCCAGGTCGGCGCCACCGGCACCTGGGTCACCGCCCGGGTATACATGGCGGTGGGTATTTCCGGTGCCATCCAGCACCTGCAGGGCATCGGTGCCTGCGACAAGGTGGTGGCGGTCAACCTCGACCCGGGCTGCGACATGATCAAGCGCGCCGACCTGGCAGTGATCGGCGACTCCGCCGCGATCCTCCAGGCCCTGATCGAGCGTGTCGAAGCCCACCGTAACGGAGCCAAACGTGATGCGGCCTGAAGTCCTTATCGCGGGCATGGCCCGCTCCCACCCCCGCGAACTCGTGGGAGCGGGCCATGCCCGCGAAAAACAATACAAGGGGGTCGCAGCATGGCTGATCTGAACGTCGTCACCCTGATTTCCATTGGCGCGCACCCCGCTTCGGGAAGGCCGCGGCGCGCCGAGCAGGATGCCCGCGCCGTGGAGCTGGGCCTCAAGCTGGCCGGTGAAAGGCTCAACGTGGTGCATGCCGGCGACCCGCAGGAAGAAACCCTGCGCGCCTACCTGGGCATGGGCCTGCCCGGCCTGACCGTGCTCGAGCAGAGCGGCGAGGCCGACGCCCTGCCGGCCCTGGCCGAGCACCTGCAATTGGCCAAGGCGCAACTGGTGCTCACCGGCAGCCAGGCGGAAACCGGCGAAGGCTCGGGCATGCTGCCCTACCTGCTGGCCGAACGCCTGGGCTGGCCGCTGATCGTCGGCCTGGCCGAAGTGGAAAGCATCGACGGCAATACCGCCCAGGTGCTGCAGGCCCTGCCCCGCGGCCAGCGCCGCCGGCTACGGGTACGCCTGCCGTTCGTGGCCAGCGTCGACAGCGCCGCACCAGCCGCGCGGCAGAGCGCCTTTGGCCCGGCCCGCCGCGGTGCGCTGGAGCGTGAAGCGGTGGAGCTGGTCGACGACCCGCTCTACGCCGCCGCGCAATGGCAGCCCGCCCGCCCACGCCCCAAGCGCCTGAAGGTGATCAAGGCCAAGACCGGTGCCGAACGCATGAAGGCCGCCACGGCGAAAGCCACGGGTGGCGGTGGTCAGGTGCTCACTGGCGTCTCGCCACAGGAAGGCGCAGAGGCTATCTTCAAGCTGCTGCTGGATGAGGGCGTGCTGCGCTGACGGTGCGCCGAATGCGAATTTGTCACGAGGACAATCACGATGATGCATGCCGACTTGATCGACCAGGAAGATCTGCGCGAACGCCTGATTGCCCTGGGTTTCAGCATCCCCAGCGGCGCCAGCGCCGAGCAGGCCTGCGAATACGCGGTGACCGGCCTGTGCCCGGAGCGTGCCCTCGCCCTACGCCATATGGTCGAAGACATTCTTGCCGGCAGCGCCACCGTGCTGCCAACCGTGCGCGAAGCCATCTCGCGCACATTGCTGCCGGCCCTGGTGCCGCGCAGCTGAGACCCGCGATTGCCTGCGCCGTGCGCCCAGTCACCCTGGGCCGGCGTTGACCACAAATACTGTGCGCAGGCCTGTGGATAAACTGTTGGATAACATCGCCACGCCCCAGCCCATGGGCAGTTGCGGCAATTGCGCTGTTTTTGTCCACATGCGCGGTGACGAATGCGCCGAAAGGCCCGGCACAGTGGGCTCTCGGCGCTCCACAGGCACTAAGCTGCAAAGCATTCTGCCCGCTGGTATTTTGCGCACAAATACTCTGCGTATAGCTGTGGACAATCTGTGAAAGGCTGCCCGGACGCCAGGTTTTCCGGGCGTCTCGGGCAACTGGCTGGTTTTTGCGCAACGGGCCAGCGGCGGCGGACGCCGCCCTGAATCAGATGATGCGCACGCTGGCGAAGGTCGATTCGCCCTGGGCACGGCTGAGTGCCGCCATGGCCGTCGACGACCCGTGCAGCAGCTCATCGTGCACGGGTACCAGCGCCACCACATTGGCGTTGCTGCCAGCGCGCTCGTCGCGCGGCGGAATGCCGAAGTATTCGCGGTAGCACTTGGAGAAGTGCGGCGTGGAAACGAAGCCGCACACCGAAGCCACCTCGATGATCGACATCGATGTCTGCTTGAGCAGCTGGCGCGCGCGAATCAGGCGCAGCTTCAGGTAATAGCGCGACGGCGAGCAATGCAGGTATTTCTGGAACAGCCGCTCCAATTGCCGACGCGACACATCCACATAGAGCGCCAACTGATCGAGGTCGATCGGCTCTTCCAGGTTGGCTTCCATCAGCGCGACGATTTCCTGCAGCTTCGGCTGGTTGGTGCCGAGCATGTGCTTGAGCGGCACGCGCTGGTGATCCTGCTCGTTGCGGATGCGCTCGTAGATGAACATCTCGGAGATCGCCGCCGCCAGTTCGCGACCGTGCTCGCGGCCGATCAGGTGCAGCATCATGTCCATCGGCGCGGTGCCGCCGGACGAGGTATTGCGGTTGCGGTCGATGGAGAACAGCCGCGTGGTGATCGCCGCGCGCGGGAAAGCCTCCTGCATGGCGGCGAGAAACTCCCAGTGCACGCTGCAATCGTAGCCATCGAGCAACCCGGCCTTGGCCAGCGCCCAGCTACCGGTGCACACCGCGCCCATCTGCCGGCCCTGGCGGGCCTGGGCCTGCAGCCACTGCACGTGGTCACGGGTGACGCTGCGCTGAATATCCACACCACCACAGACGATCACCGCACTCAGCGCCGGGGCGTTGGCCGTGCTGGCATCCGGGGTGATCTTCAAACCGTCGCTGGCGCATACCGGCTGCCCGTCGAGGGTCAGGGTGTGCCAGCGGTACAGCTCCTTGCCGGAGAGCTGATTGGCCATGCGCAGGGGTTCCACCGCCGATGCCAGGGATATCAGAGTGAAGTTGTCCAGCAGGAGAAAACCGATGGACTGAGGAACACGACTCTGGAGCTGCGCTCCCTGATTGGATTGCGACATCAACACACCCTCACACTAACCACGGTATGAGCCTTCATGACGAGGCCCTGTTTTCTTGTACTTACGGCTTTCTGGTAGTCAAGCAGATGGCATATATAACGCAAAGGCCATGCCGACATTGAACGCTCGTTCAATAAACCGCCGGCTAGCGCTGGGAAGTCCCGTTGGCGGGCTCTGGCGAGCCGCAGAAGCAGCCCGGCAAATGGGCGCAATGTGCCATGCCACAAGGGCTTGAGCATTTTGGTAGCAGTCTCGGGCGTAACGGTGTTTCCCTACACCCTGAGTGGGTAACCGTAGCGGCCGGGAGAAACATGACTGAGCGGTCACGCAGGCGACAAATCGGCCAACCCGCCACGCGCACCAAAAGTTGGCAGAAGCACCCGCTGCTGAGCAAAAAATGCTCACCACTGTGTGCCACAACCGCGCCATCGGGCCGGTATGCTCGAAGCGCGCATTTGCAGCGGCGAAACGCTGATCGGCGGCGCCGGCGAATCCCGCGGCAAGGCGCCATGGCGCGATGCCAACACCCGCTGATCGGAGTCCTGTGGCCATACGATGCGCCGCCGAACAGCCTGAAAACGACCGCAACTGATACGCTTTTTGCCCGCGACCAACAGCTTTACATACGTTTTTCTGAAATTTGCTGCAGCCCCCGTGGCTTCTAGCCTGGACTCGCTCGAAAAGCTGGAAACCGCGCCATGCGCGGCCTGCAGCCTTGGCCAAGAGCAGAAAAAATCTGTTATGGTTTTTTAGGTGGCGCCTTCGTGTCGTCGCCCAACACGTCAGGGTCGTAATTCGATAATTGCCACGACCGCAAGACTATATCGTTGAGTCAGCCGATTTCGTCGCTGCCGCTCTTGACCAGGGAGGCAGACTGGGGCCCTCCGCCCCGGACCGAAGAACAGATAAGTGCTGGCTACCGCAACAGGGCGCCAGCCCAACAAGAAATTTCGGATGTACGCGCATCTTGGATGAGATGTGAATACCCAAAGGATTGGGCTTCGTAACACTGCCAGAGGGTTTGGAAAGCAGTTTGCAGCACGGCAACGCATTACTTCATTCGTCACGTTCACCTATGGCGTTTGCCTCGGCAACCGCTCTGGGACGCGCTCGAGTGCCTGCAGAACGCCATGTCACAGAACGCTGTCCAAACCCAGGAACCGTGTATATACCCACAAGCAAGAACAGTCTGCATCGCATGACGGGTGTCCGGTGGGCGCTCGGCAAGCTGCGTGAGACTGCTCTGATGTCTACTGAAGGGGAAACATCCCATGCAGTCTGGAAAAATCGTCGTCGAGAACCTCTACAAGGTCTTCGGCGACAAGCCGCAAGAAGCCATCGACCTGCTCAAGCAAGGCTGGAGCAAGGACAAGATCCTCGCTGAAAAAGGCGCCGTGATCGGCGTCAGTGATGTGTCGTTCAGCGTCGAAGAGGGCGAGATCTTCGTCCTGATGGGCCTCTCGGGCTCGGGTAAATCCACCCTGATCCGCCTGATCAACCGGCTGGTCGAACCCACCGCCGGCAACGTCTACATCGACGGCCAGAACGTCGCCAAGCTGCCCAAGGATCAACTCATCGACCTGCGTCGGCGCGACATGAGCATGGTCTTCCAGTCCTTCGCCCTGATGCCTTCACGCACCGTTCTGGATAACGCCGCATTCGGCCTCGAAGTCGCCGGCAAGGGCCGCAAGGAGCGCGAAGAACGCGCCATGCAGGTGCTCAAGCAGGTTGGCCTGGACACCTTCGCCAACAAATTCCCCCACGAACTCTCCGGCGGCATGCAGCAACGCGTCGGCCTGGCCCGCGCCCTCGCCGTGGACCCTTCGATGATCATCATGGACGAGGCCTTCTCGGCCCTCGACCCGCTCAAGCGCCGCGAGATGCAGGACGTGCTGCTGGAGCTGCAAAAGACCCACCGCCGCACCATCATCTTCGTCTCCCACGATATCGAAGAGGCCATGCGCATCGGTAACCGCATCGGCATCATGGAGGGCGGCAAGCTGATCCAGGTGGGCACGCCGCAGGAGCTGATCGACAACCCTGCCAACGAATATGTGCGCAACTTCTTCGATACCGTCGACACCAGCCGCTATCTCACCGCTGGCCAGCTCAAATCCAACAGCGTGCCGATCTACGTGCACAACGGCATGGCGCCGGATGCACAGACCGTCTGCCGTGAGCTGCAGGCGCAGGACAAGCACTACGCCTTCGTGGTCGACGAACAGAACAATTTCTGCGGCTCCATCAGCCTGGAAAGGATCGCCCTGCTGGTCGAGGGTGGCGGTTCCCCGGCCCTGGACAGCACGGTGCTGAAAGCCATCAACCCGGTTCCCGAAGACCTGCCACTGGATCAGGTGATCAACCGCCTGGTGGACAACGAGGGCCCGATTCCGGTGGTCGACCAGGATGGCCATTACAGCGGCGCCATCAGCAAGGGCCGCCTCCTGACCCGCCTGCAGGGAGAATGACATGAGCGAGAAACTGGATCTGGGCAGCTGGGTGAACGACGCGGTTCAGCACATGCTGGACAACTACAGCGGCGTCTTCGACAGCATGGGCAGTGTGGTCAGCGGCTTCTCCGAAGGGATCGAGGCGGTGCTGATGCTACCGCCGGCGTGGCTGTTGATCGCCATCTTCGTGGCCCTGGGCCTGTGGCGTATCGGCTTTCGCTTCGCGGTGTTCACCACCGTGGCCTTCGTGCTGATCGTGATGACCGGCTTCTGGGAGCAGACGGTGGTAACCCTCGGGCTGACCTTCTCGGCGACCCTGATCAGCCTGCTGATCGGCATCCCGCTGGGCATCTGGGCCGCCAAGAGCGAGCGCGTGTCGACCATCATCCGGCCGATTCTCGATTTCATGCAGACCATGCCGGCGTTCGTCTACCTGATTCCGGCGGCCATGCTGTTCGGCCTGGGCCGGGTGCCCGGCATCATCGCCACGGTGATCTTCGCCATGCCGCCGGCGGTGCGCCTGACCAGCCTGGGCATCCGCCAGGTCAACAAGGAAATCGTCGAGGCCGGCCAGTCGTTCGGCTGCAACAGCCGCCAGCTGCTGTTCAAGGTGCAGCTGCCCAACGCCATGCCGTCGATCATGGCGGGCGTCAACCAGACCATCATGATGGCCCTGTCGATGGTGATCATCGCCTCGATGGTCGGCGCCGGCGGCCTGGGCAACGACGTACTGGCGAGCATCCAGCGTCTGGACATCGGTCTGGGCTTCGAGAGCGGCATGGCCGTGGTGCTGCTGGCGATCATCCTCGACCGCATCACCGAGAGCTTCGGCACCCCGCAAGCCGCCGGGAATCGCGCGGGTTGGTTCACCTGGCTGAGCGCGCGACTGCAGCGCCAGTAAAGGGCCATACTCAGCGTCCTTCCAATCACACAAGGATTCGCGGATGAACATATTCCACAAAGCAGCGGGTGTCGGCCTGCTCTCCTGCGCCCTGGTTCAGGGCGCCTGGGCCCAGGAGCCGGCGAGCTGCAAGCAGGTGCGTTTCGCGGAAATCGGCTGGGCCGATATCGCCGCCACCACTGGCGTAGCCATGACCCTGACCGAAGGCCTCGGCTACACGCCACGCAAGACCATGGCCTCGGTGCCGATCGCCTTCACCGGCGTGAAGAACAAGCAGATCGACGTGTTCCTCGGCTACTGGGCGCCGTCGATGGACTCGGTGATCGAACCGTTCACCAAGGACAACAGCGTCAAGGTACTGCCCAAAGCCAACCTGGAAGGCGCCAAGTACACCCTGGCGGTACCGACCTACGCCGCCGAAGCGGGCCTGAAGAGCTTCCAGGACATCGCCAAGTTCAAGGATCAGCTGGGCGGCAAGATCTACGGCATCGAGCCGGGTAACGACGGCAACCTGCTGATCGACGGCATGATCAAGGGCGACAAGTTCGGCCTGGGCGACTTCAAGATGGTCGAGTCCAGCGAAGCCGGCATGCTCGTCCAGGTGCAGCGCGCGATCCGCAAGAAGGAGCCGGTGGTGTTCCTCGGCTGGGCGCCGCACCCGATGAACACCCAGTACGACATGACCTACCTGTCCGGTGGCGATGAGGTGTTCGGCCCGGACTATGGCGCTGCCAAGGTCTATACCGTGGTGCCCACCGACTACGAAACACGTTGCGCCAACGTCGGCAAACTGCTGAACAACCTGCAGTTCAACGTCGAGATGGAAAGCCAGCTGATGGAGAAGGTGCTCGAGAAGCAGGATCCGGCCGACGTCGCCAAGGCGTGGATCAAGGCCAACCCGCAGGTACTCGACACCTGGCTGCAGGGCGTCACCACCTTCGACGGCCAGGACGGTGTGGCCGCCGTGAAGAAATTCGTCGGGCTCTGAGCCCGCACTCACCGCGACCCGCCTGTGCCTAGGCGGGTCAGGTACAGCAGGCGACGCGGCACGCATCGCCTGTCAGCCGGGGGCTCGCCCCCCCTGCGCCGGTGCCAACAGGGCGATGCCCTGCTCTGCACAGCTGGTGCCGCAAGGCCCGCGATCAGAACGAGCCAGTAAACCATCTGAACTGCCACTCACTGACGGAGCAACACCTATGCATAACTTCAAACGCCTCTGCCTGCAGAGTCTCGGTGCCGCTGCCCTGGCCCTGGGCATGTCCGGGGCCATGGCCGCCGACAAGCCGGCCCTCAAGATCGGCTACGTGAACGGCTGGGACGACAGCGTCGCAGTCACCCATGTCGCCGGGGAAATCCTCAAGACCAAACTGGGTTACGACGTGACCCTGCAGCCCGTCGAGCCGGCCATCATGTGGCAAGGCGTCGCCCGCGGCGACCTCGACGCCACGCTGTCCGCCTGGCTGCCCGCCACCCACGGCGAATACTTCGAGAAGCTCAAGGACAAGGTCACCGTCCTGGGCACCAACTACGACGGCGCCAAGATCGGCCTGATCGTGCCCGATTACGTGGAAGCCAAGACCATCGCCGACCTGGAAAAATACGCCAAGGACTTCGATGGCAAGATCACCGGTATCGATGCCGGCGCCGGCGTGATGCGCCGCACCGAAGAAGCGATCAAGGAATACGACCTCAAGAGCATCAAGCTGATGCCGAGCTCGGGCCCGGCGATGACCACCGCCCTGACCCGCGCGGAGAGATCCCAGAAGCCGATCGTGGTGACCGGCTGGATCCCGCACTGGATGTTCGCGCAATGGAAGCTGCGCTTCCTGGAAGACCCGAAGAACGTCTTCGGTGAAGCCGAGCACGTCGACACCGTGGCCAACCCGAGCCTGAAAACCAAAGCGCCGGAAGCCGCGGCTTTCCTCGAGAAGATCTCCTGGAGCGCCGAGGAAGTGGGTTCGGTAATGCTGGCCATCCGCGACGGCGTGAAGCCGGACGAAGCCGCCAAGCAGTGGATCGAAAAGAACCCGGATCGCGTGGCCGAGTGGCTGAAATAAGCTGACGCCCGCTCCCGGAGTTTGAGCAAGATGCCAGTCAGTT
>Ga0207790_1000064_pt1 | contig 40349 bp, 31 predicted proteins | sample HigsolmetaGSP14D_FD_184842 | JGI IMG/M metagenome (GOLD analysis project Ga0207790, IMG submission 184842) | High solid enriched microbial communities from the Joint BioEnergy Institute, USA - SP1-4-D (SPAdes) | ecosystem: Engineered > Bioreactor > SSF (Solid state fermentation) > Aerobic >...
GCTTGCCCTACCGGCCGCCAGTTCGGCCAGGCAGCCGCGGCATGGAGCGGGGTCGAAAGGCGTCGGCACCTGCAAGCCGGGCCAAGCCTTGACCACGCCAACGCTCTATCTGGCACCATGTCGCTCGACGCCTGGGCCATGAAAAGCCCCACATTTTCCAGCGACAAGGATCATCTGCATGAAAGCCTTTCAAATCGGTAACCAGCAAGGTCTGGACAGCCTGACCGCCACCACCCGTCCCGACCCCGTCGCCGGCCCTGGCGAGGTGCTGGTCGCGCCGCGCCTGGTCGGCCTGATCAGCCGTGATGTGCAACTGCTGCGCGGCGTTTACGGTGCCCGCCAGGCGCCAGAGCGGATCCCGGTCTCCGAAGGTGTCGGTGAGGTCATCGCGGTGGGTGCAGGTGTGGGTAACGTCAAGCCGGGCGATCGCGTGGTCTGCGGGCACTTCCCCAGCTGGCTGGACGGTGAATTCCGCCCCGACGTATTCGCCCATGACATTGGCATCTCCCATGACGGCTGGCTGGCCGAACGGGTCGTGCTGCCCGCCGCGGCGGTTATCCAGGTGCCGGCTTCGCTCGCCGACCAGGACGTCGCCGCCCTCGCCTCGGCCGGCCTTACCGCCTGGAACGCGCTGGTGGAGGTATGCAAGGTCAAGCCGGGCGAGCTGGTGCTGTGCCTGGGCACCGGCGGCGTTTCACTGGCCGCACTGAAACTCGCCAAGCTGCGCGGCGCGCGCGTCGCCATCACCTCCTCCAGCGACGAAAAATTGCAGATCGTCCGCGAGCTGGGTGCCGACATCACCATCAACTACCGCCAGCATCCGGACTGGGCCGCCCAACTCATGGCCCTGACGGATAACGGCGGCGCCGACGTGATCATCGAAACCGGCGGCCAGGACACCCTGGGCCAGTCCATCGCCGCAGCCGCCGCCAACGCACGCATCGCCGTGATTGGCGTAACCCCCGGGCAGCAATCGCCGATTCCGAACTACCTCTCGCTGATCCTCAAGAACGTGACCATCCGCGGCATCGCCAACGGCAGCCGCAAGATGTTCCTCGAGCTGCTACGCGCCACCGCAGCCAACCGCATCGAAACGGTGATCAGCAAGACCTTCAAATTCGCAGACGCACCGGCCGCCTATGCCTACTTCGCGGCGCAGCAGCAGGTGGGCAAGGTGTTGATCGAGTTTGGTTGATCAGCATTGCCCGGCAGGCTACACCACCGAGCCCGACCCGGGCCGCTCTCGGTACTCGCCGGCCAGTTCCCGCAAGGTCTCGCAGCACCACTGCGCGGCCAGTGACAAGGGCAGCGCGGTGTTGCTGCAGATGCCCACCGAGCCGCCGGGTTCGCGGATGCCCAGGGCCAGCTCGGCCAGGTCGCCGTTGTGCAGGTCGACACGTACCGCATCGAGCGGCGCGACCCACACTGCGTCGCTCTGCTGCACGTACCGGCGACTGAGGGCCGGGGACAGGGTTTCCAGGCGCTGGCGCGGCTGGGGCACGCCGCACTGCACGAACAGGCTGTCGGCATAGCGGCGGATGGTGGTGCCGGCCAATGGCAGCACCGCGGGATAGTCGCCCAGTTGGCTGAGGCCGCCATCGCCCAGGGCCAGCAGGGGGTGGCCGGGGCGCACCACCAGGCTCATCGACTCGCTGTACAGGTGTTCGAAGGTCAGCCCCTGGATTTCCGGGCTGTCGGTCATGCGCCCAACCACCAGGTCCAGTTCGCCGACACGCAGCTGCGCCAGCAGGTAGGCGCTGGGCCCGGTGGCGATGCTGACCACCAGCGCCGCATGGCGCTCGTGCAGGCGCCGCACCACGTCGGGAATCAGCAGGCTCTCCACGGTCGACAGCACGCCGACACGCACCTGGCCGGCGTCATGCTCGCCACTGCGCAGGCTGTTCACGCCGTCACGCAGCGCCTGTACGCAAGGGCCGGCGTAACGCATGAAGGCCAGCCCTGCCGAAGTCAGGCTGACTCCCGCCTTGCCACGCTCGAACAGCGAGGCTTCGAGGATGTCTTCCAGCTCCTTGAGCGTCTTGGAGATTGCCGGCTGGCTGACGGCCAGGGCGTCGGCGGCCTTGGCGAAGCTGCGCTGCCGGGCGATTTCCAGAAAGCAGGTGAGGTGGCGAAATTTGATGCGGGTGTCGAGGTTCATGGCCGGCGCACGCTGGTTGAGGCCTGGCAACAGTATCAGAAGCCAACCAGGCACGCGGCCCCCTGGCGAGCGTTCGCAATCTGCAACACGCATCCCCTCACTGCCGCAGCGCGGCATCGCTGCCTTCAGCCATCGGCATCCCAGGAAACGGGTATTTGAAAGGCTTGCGTGCGGGTGCGGGGTAATCGTCTGGCTACCCAACTACTGATGGCACTTTTGTTTCCGCCATGAAATATCGAACAGCGGTTGTTACAGCCAAGTAACACACTTAGATAATTGTTCGAGCGTTCAAAATAAATGCAACTTTCGCTCTGTTTTACTTGTGCACCTTAGTTGTCCAGCTTCTGTACAAGGCGGTCGATTGGCCAGAACATGACCGCCTGTCGCCCCGCCGCGATGAAAAAGCTGAAAAGCCCCTCATAGAGCCACCCCAGAGCAGCCAAAAGCTCCAGAGGTGTACGTCAAAAGCAGGCGAAAAGCCGCTACTTACGTGCTATTGGCAGCGAAAACCCACCGCCATCAAATAGTTCCCCGGTAACCCGGCAGACTCCCAAAAATAGTCGAAACTTCTTATTCGTGAGCTAGGTCATGAACTAGGTGGGAATTAATCACCAGCAAGCAGCTTTTCCTCCTGCCCCGACACGGCAATCAACTGGAAAGACAGGGCGGCATATTCCCGTCGGCGAGCAAGCTAGAGAAACATCAGGGTCAAGGACAGAATCGAGCGGAGGATGGTATGGGAAACGCTGTTGCGGCAACACGGTTTGACCAATCGGTATTGGTAGAAACACCCCTAAAGGCAAACAATACAATTACCAATTTGCACGCGGCCAAGAAGAAGATCCTCTTCGTCAGCCCCGAGCTGGCCGACCTGATCAAGGTGGGCGGTCTGGGTGACGTTTCCGCGTCGCTGCCGCGGGCGATGAACGCGGACCACGATGTACGGGTGCTGATCCCTGGCTATCGCCAGGTGCTGCAGAGCGGTCACGCGATCCGTGATGTTGGCAGCGTGCCGGGCCATGCGGCCCTGCCCCCGGCACGCATCGGTTGCATGACCCTGCCCGATGGGCTGATCGTCTACGTGCTGATCTGCCCCGAGCTGTACGACCGTGACGGCACGCCCTACGCCGATGCCCAGGGCCGCGACTGGCAGGACAACCACATCCGTTTCGCCAGCCTGGGCCTGGCCGCTGCCGAGATCGCCGCCGGCACCGCCTGCCTGAGCTGGTGCCCGGAAGTGGTTCACGCCAACGACTGGCCGGCCGCCCTGGCCCCTGCCTACATGAGCTGGCGCGGCCTGCAGACGCCCACCGTGTTCACCATCCACAACCTCGCCTACCAGGGCCTTTGCAGCCTGGAATGCAGCCCGGAGCTGGGCCTGCCCTCCTCGGCCTGTGGCCACCAGGGCATGGAGTTCTATGGCCGCCTGTCGTTCCTCAAGGCCGGCCTGGTGTATTCCGACCATGTGACCACCGTGAGCGAGAACTACGCCCGCGAGATCACCACCCAGGAATTCGGTTGCGGGCTGGAAGGCATGCTGCAGTTCAAGGTGCAGCTCAACCAGCTCAGCGGCATTCCCAATGGCATCGACGACAGCTGGGACTCGCTCAAGGATCCGCACCTGGTGCAGGGCTTCGATGCCCATGACTGGGAAGGCAAGCGCGCCAACACCCGCCACGTCGAGCAGATGTTCGGCCTGGAGCAGAGCGACGGCCCACTGTTCGCCGTGGTCTCGCGCCTGGTGCAGCAGAAAGGCATCGACATGACCCTGGAGATCGCCGACACCATCGTTGCCGAGGGCGGTCGCATCGCGATCATCGGCCGCGGCGAGGAGCACCTCGAGGACGCCGTACGCGAACTGGCCCGCCGCCACCCCGGCAAGGTCGGCGCCAACGTCGGCTTCAACGAGGCGGATGCGCGTTGCATGTTCGCCGGCAGCGACTTCCTGCTGATGCCCTCGCGCTTCGAGCCTTGCGGCCTCAGCCAGATGTACGCCCAGCGCTTCGGCTCGCTGCCGATCGCCCGTGCCACTGGCGGCCTGGCTGACACCATCGAAGACGGCGTCAGCGGTTTCCTGTTCCAGGAGCCGAGCAGTGACAGCTACCTGGCCGCGGTACGACGCGCCATGGCGGTGTTCCGCAATCGGGAGCTGCTTAACGCCATGCGTGCTCACGCCATGGCCTCGCCGCTGTATTGGAAGCAGTCGGTGGAGCCCTATGCGGCGCTCTATCGCAAGTTGCTGGCTGCGCAGAAATCGGGTGGGAAACTGGTCTGATGCTTGAAGCAAAACCAAGACATGGCGCCTGGCTGAATGACAGCGGTCACACCCACTTCGCATTGTGGGCGCCAGACGCCAAGCGCGTCGCCGTAACCCTGCAAGATGACACCCAGCATGAAATGAGCGCCAACGACGATGGCTGGTTTACCGCCAGCCTGCCGCTGGCGGCTGGTACCGACTACCAGTACCTGATCGACGGGCAACTGCGCGTACCCGATCCCGCTTCGCGCTGGCAGGCCAACGACGTGCACGGCCCCAGCCGCGTCATCGACCCACAGGCCTACCACTGGCGCAGCAATCAGTGGCAAGGCCGCCCCTGGCAGGAAACGGTGCTCTATGAGGTGCATGTAGGCACGCTGGGCGGCTACGCGGCAGTCGCAGAGAAACTGCCGGCATTGGCCGAGCTGGGTATCACCGCCATCGAACTGATGCCGCTGGGCGAGTTTCCCGGTGGCCGCAACTGGGGCTATGACGGCGTGTTGCCGTACGCACCGGACTCTTCCTACGGCACGCCAGACGAGCTGCGCAGCCTGATCGACCGTGCCCACGAGCTGGGCCTGATGGTCTTCGTCGACGTGGTGTACAACCACTTCGGCCCCGATGGCAATTACCTGGGCCAGTACGCCAGCGCGTTCTTCCGCGAAGACGTGCACACCCCCTGGGGCCCGGCCATCGATTTTCGGCGCCGCGAAGTGCGTGACTACTTCATCGACAACGCGCTGATGTGGGTGCAGGACTACCGCATCGACGGCCTGCGCTTCGATGCCGTGCACGCCATCGGCGAGCGCGACTTCCTGCTCGAAATGGCCGAGCGCCTGCACGCTTCGATCCCCGCCTCGCGCCATCTGCACCTGGTGCTGGAGAACGAGCACAACGACGCCGAACTGCTGCAACAGGGTTTCGTCGCCCAGTGGAACGACGACGGCCACAACGTGCTGCATCACCTGCTGACCGGCGAGCACGAAGGCTATTACGCCGACTTCGCCGAGGACGCCACGCACAAGCTGGCGCGTTGCCTGCGCGAGGGCTTCATCTACCAGGGTGAAACCACCCGCCACGGCACCGCCCGCGGCAGCAGCAGCGGCCACCTGCCGCCGAGCGCCTTCGTGCTGTTCCTGCAGAACCACGACCAGGTCGGTAACCGCGCGATTGGTGAACGCCTGCGCAGCCTGGCCGATGACCACGCGCTGAAGAGCGCCACTGCCCTGCTGCTGCTCAGCCCGATGATTCCGCTGCTGTTCATGGGCGAGGAATGGGGCAGCGAGCAACCCTTCCAGTTCTTCACCTCGCACAACGACGAGCTCGGTGAAGCGGTACGCAAGGGCCGCCAGAACGAATTCAAGGACTTTTCCAAATTCTCCGGCCAGGCGATTCCCGCGCCGAATGACGCCAGCACCTTCGAGACCTCGATGCCCGACTACCACAACCGCGACACGGCGGATGGCAGCGCCTGGCTGGCGTTCTATCGCGAGCTGTTGAGCCTGCGCCACCGGCACATCGTGCCGCGCCTGCCCGGTAGCCAGGCCCTGGAAAGCAGGGTACTGGGCGAAGCCGCGGTCACCGCCAGCTGGCAGCTCGGCGATGGGCAGGTGCTGCATATCGCCCTGAACCTGGGGCGCGAGCCGGTCGACGCCGTGGCAGCGCAAGGCGCCCGTACCCTATACAGCTATCGCAGCGAGGGCAATCACCTGCCGGCGCACAGCGTGCGGGTTGTGCTGGAGGGCGCCCAATGAGCGACGCACGCCTGGCAGAACTGAGCAAGGCCGCTGGCCTGAGCGTCGACTGGGTCGACGCCGACGGCAACGCCCAATCGGTCAAACCCGAACATCAACGCCGCCTGCTCGAGGCCCTTGGCTACCCGGCGGCGGACGACGAGCAGATCGAGGCCAGCCTGGCGCAACTGCAACATCGCCACGACACCCTGGCCCTCGGCCCCCTGGTGACCCTCGATCAGCAGCAGGCGCTGGACCTGACCCGCTACTTCCCACCCGGCACTGCGTTCGAGATCCAGCTGGAACAGGGCGAACGCCTGGAAGGCCGCCTGGATGACAGTGGCCGGCTGCCGGTGATCGGCACCACCGGCTACCACCTGCTGCGCATCGCCGGCGGCGAAGTGACCCTCGCCGTGGCGCCGCCCGCCTGCCCGAGCGTGGCACAACTGGCTGAGCGTGCCGATGCCAAGATCTGGGGGCTGAGCGCCCAGCTTTATTCGCTGCGCCGCCCTGGCGATGGCGGCCTGGGCGATACCCAGGCACTGCAATCGCTGGTACGCAGCGCCGCTGCACGGGGCGCCGATGCCCTGGCGATCAGCCCGATGCACGCCATGTTCAGCGCCAACCTGCACACCTACAGCCCCTACTCGCCGTCCAGCCGGCTGTTCTTCAACGTGCTGCATGCCGCACCGGCCAGCGTGCTCGGGGAAGCGGCCGTGCAGCAGGCGATCCGCACCTGCGGGCTGGGCGAGGAACTGGCGCGCCTGGAAGGTCTGGAGCTGATCGACTGGCCGGGTGTGTCCAGCGCGCGGATGCAGATCCTGCGTCAGCTGCATGCCGACTTCGCCGCCAGCCTTCATCCGTTGCAGGCCGATTTCGAGGCCTTCCGCCAAGCGGGTGGCGAGGCCCTGCGCCAGCACTGCCGCTTCGAGGCCTTGCGCGGTTTCATGGACCTCAACGGCTTGCCGGTGGACTGGCGTGCCTGGCCCGAGCAGTACCGTGACCCGGCCAGCGAGGCCGTCGAGCAATTTTGTGAAGGCCACGGGCACGAGATCGAATTCCATGCCTTCGCCCAATGGTTGATCGCCCGCTGCCTGCACGGCGCCCAGAACGCCGCCCGTGAAGCCGGCATGTGCGTGGGGCTGATTGCCGATCTGGCAGTCGGCGCCGATGCCTCCGGCAGCCAGGCCTGGGGCCGGCAGGCCGAACTGCTGCAGGCGGTGAGCGTCGGCGCACCGCCGGACATCCTCAATCGCTCCGGGCAGAACTGGGGCGTGTCAGCCTTCTCGCCTCAGGGCCTGCAGCAGAATGGCTTCCGTGCCTATATCGAAATGCTGCGTGCCAACCTGGCCCACGCCGGCGGCATGCGCATCGACCACGTGATGACCATGCGCCGGCTTTGGGTGATTCCCGAGGGTGCGGATTCCTCCGCCGGTGCCTACCTCAACTACCCGTCGCAAGACCTGCTGCGCCTCCTGTGCCTGGAAGCCGAGCGCCACCGCGCGCTGATCATCGGTGAAGACCTCGGCACGGTGCCCGATGGCCTGCGCGAAGAGCTGGCGGCGCGCAACATCCTCGGCATGCGGGTGCTGCTGTTCGAGCAGAGCAATGGCCGCTTCCACGCCCCGGCCCACTGGCCACGCGACGCCCTGGCCACCACCACCACCCATGATTTGCCGAGCATTCGCGGCTGGCTCGCCTCCCGCGACATTCATTGGCGCCAGGCTGCGGGCCACCGCAGCGACGACTACACGAATCAGGATCATCACTTGCGCGCCCAGGAAACCCGAGCACTGCACCAAGCCCTGCATGAGCATGGCCACGCCACCGCCGAACAGATGGATGACGGCCAGCAACTGGACGCCAGCATCGCCTTTATCGGCAGCACACCGGCGCCGCTGGTGCTGCTGCCCCTGGAAGACGCCATGGCTGCCAGCGAGCAACCCAACCTGCCGGGCCCCGGCGACGAACACCCGAACTGGCGCCGGCGCTGGGCCGAAGATGCAGCCGAGATGCTCGATGCACCGCAGGTCGCCCATCGCCTGCAGCGCCTGCAGTGGGCGCGCAGCCTGGTCGAGGGCATCGGCCATGACTGAGTTACGTGCCAGCGTTCGCCTGCAGTTCCACAAGGGTTTCACCCTCGACGACGCCGTGCCTCTGGTCGACTATTTCGCCCAACTGGGCATCAGCCATATCTACGCCTCGCCGCTGCTCACCGCACGGCCGGGCTCCATGCATGGCTACGATGTGGTCGACCCGACCCGGGTCAACCCGGAGCTGGGCGGCGAAGCGGCCCTGCAGCGCCTGGTCACCGCCCTGCGCGGCAAAGGCATGGGGCTGATTCTGGATATCGTCTCCAACCACATGGCGGTCGGCGGCGATGCCAACCCCTGGTGGCTGGACGTGCTCGAATGGGGCACCGGCAGCGCCCATGCGAAGTTCTTCGACATCCACTGGCAATCCCATGACCCGCTGCTGCGCGGGCAGTTGCTGGTGCCTTTTCTGCGCAGCGACTACGGCGAAGTGCTGGCCGCCGGCGAAATCGAGCTGCATTTCGATGCCAGGCGCGGCCTGTTCTACGCCAGGCATTACGACCACCGTTTCCCGATCAACCCGCCGACCTATGGCGACATCCTGCAGTACAGCGGCCACCCCGAGCTGCAGGCCCTGGGCCAGCGCTTCGCGGCGCTGGACGACAGCGCCGACGGCCAGCGCCAGGCGGGCGTGCTGTTTCGCGAACTGGTGGCCCTGGCCAGCAAGGCCGGGCACGCCATCGAACGCGCGCTGGCCAGCCTGCGCCCCACCGAGGGGCAGAACTTCGAGGCGCTGCACCAGTTGCTCGAACGCCAGCATTACCGCCTGGCCAGCTGGCGCACCGCAGCGGACGACATCAACTGGCGGCGCTTCTTCGACATCAACGAACTGGGCGGCCTGAAGGTCGAGCGCCACGAGGTATTCGAAGCCACCCACGCGAAGATTTTCGAGCTGATCGAAAATGGCCTGGTCGATGGCTTGCGTATCGACCATGTCGATGGCTTGGCCAACCCGCGTGCTTACTGCCGCAAGCTGCGCCGCCGCGTGGAACGGCTGTTGGCCAAGCGCCCGGCCGAGCTGCAGGGCAGCCGCTTCCCGATCTACGTCGAGAAGATTCTCGGCGAAGGCGAACAGCTGCCCCGTGACTGGGGCGTGGATGGCACCACCGGCTACGAGTTCATGAACCAGGTGTCGCTGCTGCAGCATGCGCCTGAGGGTGAGCCAATCCTGGCGCAGCTGTGGAGTGAAACCAGCGGGCGTGGCGCAGACTTCATGGCCGAAGTGCGCGAGGCGCGCCAACTGGTGCTGACCACCTCACTGGCCGGCGACCTGGAAGCCCTGGCCCAGGGCCTGCTGCTGGTTGCCCGTGACGATATCGCCACCCGCGACCTGACCCTGGGGGCCATTCGCCGCGCGTTGCTGGAGCTGATCGTGCACTTCTCGGTGTACCGCACCTATGTGTCGGCTGCCGGGCGCAGCAGCACCGACCAGGCGGTGTTCGACCAGGCCCTGGAAGGCGCCCGCAGCACGCTCGCCGAAGGCGACTGGCCGCTGCTCGAGCACCTCGATTGCTGGCTTGGTGGCCAGGCACTTTCCGAGTTGCCGCCGAGCCCGCAGCGCAAGCGCCGGGCGAAGATGATCGAGCGCTTCCAGCAACTCACCTCCCCGGCGGCGGCCAAGGCCGTGGAAGACACCGCCTGCTACCGCAGCGCCGTGCTGCTGTCGCGCAATGACGTGGGCTTCGACCCGCAGCAGTTCAGCGCACCTGTCGAGGCCTTCCATGACGGTTGCGTGGAACGCGCCCGGCACTTCCCGGCCAACCTGCTGACTACCGCCACCCACGACCACAAACGCGGCGAAGACACCCGCGCCCGCCTGGCGGTACTCAGCGAGCGCGCCGAATGGTTCGCCGAGCGTTGCCAGCATTGGCGCGAACTGGCGGCGCCACTGCGCGAAGAACTCGACGACGGCCTCGCGCCCTCGCCAGGTGACGAGTTGATGCTGCTGCAGATCCTGCTGGCCTGCTGGCCGCTGGATTTGCAAAGCGATGACGCCGAAGGCCTGCACAGCCTCACCGAGCGCCTGACTGCCTGGCAGGAAAAGGCGGTGCGCGAAGCCAAGCTGCGCAGTACCTGGAGCAACCCCAACCAAGGCTACGAAGCGGCTTGCAGGAACTACCTGCAGGCGTTGCTGGGCAGTGATCAGGGCGCCGAACTGCGCACCCAGATCCGTGATGCCGCTGCCGAGATCGCGCCCGCTGGTGCCCTCAACAGCCTGGCCCAAAGCCTGCTGCGCATGAGCGTGCCGGGCGTGCCGGATCTGTATCAGGGTTGCGAGTTCTGGGACTTTTCCCTGGTCGACCCGGACAACCGCCGCCCGGTGGATTACGCCGCTCGCCAGCAGGCCTTGAAAGCGGCCCAGCCCCTCGGCCAGGCCCTGGAGCATTGGCACGACGGCCAGGTGAAGCAGACCTTGATCGCCGCCACCCTGCAGGCTCGCAAGGCCCACCAGCAGCTGTTCGCTGCCGGCGACTACCAGCCGCTCGAGGTTCAGGGTGAGCACGCTGATCGGGTCGTCGCCTTCATGCGCAGCCTGGGCGAGCAGCATGCCCTCGTGGTGGTACCGCGCCTGAGCGCCAAGCTGCTCGGCGACAGCCACATGCCGCTGATTGCCGCCGAACAATGGGGCGACACCCGTATCGCCCTGCCTGCCGTGCTGGCCGACCAGGCCCTGCACAGCGCCTTCGATAGCACTGCCCCGCTCGCCCATAGCGGCTACCTCGCGCTACGCGACGTGCTGCACGCCACCCCGGTCAATTTGCTGATCGCCCATAGTCCATCTCAGGAGTCACACCCATGAGCGCAAAAGAAGATCGTATCCGCGAGTTCGCTTACCAGATCTGGGAATCCGAAGGGAAACCCCACGGCCAGGCCAAACGCCACTGGGAAATGGCCACCAAGCTGGTCGAAGCCGAGCAGACGCCTGGCAAGGCTGCGCCCAAGCGTGCCAGCAAGCCCAAGGCCGACGCTGGCGAAGCAGCCCCTGCCGCACCGATCAAACCCCGCGCCAGCAAGGCAGCCCCCAAGGCCGAAGCCGAGAAACCCGCCCTGCTCAAACCTGCCAAGGCACCCGCCAAGGCCAAGCCCAGCACTACCCCCAAGCCTGCCGCCAAGAAGCCCAAGGCCTGATACCAGGAGCCACCCAGAATGAGTCAACCACGCTCGCGTATAACCGAAGGTCAACCCTTTCCGTTGGGGTCGACCTGGGATGGTTTGGGCGTCAACTTCGCGCTCTTCTCGGCTCATGCCACCAAGGTCGAACTGTGCATCTTCGATCCCGATGGCCTGGAAGAGATCGAGCGCATCGAATTGCCGGAGTACACCGACGAGATCTGGCACGGCTACCTGCCCGACGCCCACCCGGGGCTGATCTATGGCTACCGCGTGTACGGCCCCTACGAGCCGGAAGCCGGCCACCGCTTCAACCCCAACAAACTGCTGATCGACCCCTACGCCAAGCAACTGGTTGGCGAACTGAAATGGTCCGAAGCGCTGTTCGGCTACGAGATCGGCCACCCCGATGGCGACCTCAGTTTCGACGAGCGTGACAGCGCGCCCTTCGTGCCCAAGTGCAAGGTCATCGACCCGGCGTACACCTGGGGCAAGCACCGCAGCCACCGCGTCGATTGGGACAAGACGGTGTTCTACGAAGCCCACCTGCGCGGCCTGACCATGCGTCACCCGTCGGTGGCCGAAGACAAGCGCGGCACCTTCGCCGGGCTGATGAACGCCGATGTGATCAAGCACATCCGCAAGCTCGGCGTCTCGTCGGTCGAGTTGCTGCCCATCCATGCCTTCGTCAACGACCAGCACCTGCTGGAAAAGGGCATGAACAACTACTGGGGCTACAACAGCATCGGCTTTTTCGCCCCGCACCCGCGCTACCTGGCCAGCGGCCATATCAACGAGTTCAAGGAGATGGCTGCGCACCTGCACGATGCCGGCCTCGAGCTGATTCTCGACGTGGTCTACAACCACACCGCCGAAGGCAACGAGCTGGGTCCGACCCTGTCGATGCGCGGTATCGACAACGCCAGCTACTACCGGCTGATGCCCGATGACAAGCGCTACTACATCAACGATTCCGGCACCGGCAACACCCTCGACCTGAGCCACCCCTGCGTGCTGCAGATGGTCACCGACTCGCTGCGCTACTGGGCCACCGAAATGGGGGTGGACGGTTTCCGTTTCGACCTGGCGACCATTCTCGCCCGCCACCATGACGGCTACGACGAGCGCCACAGCTTCCTGGTCGCCTGCCGCCAGGATCCGGTGCTGAGCAAGGTCAAGCTGATCGCCGAGCCCTGGGACTGCGGCCCCGGCGGCTACCAGGTGGGCGGCTTCCCGCCGGGCTGGGCGGAGTGGAACGACAAGTTCCGCGACAACGTGCGCAGCTTCTGGAAAGGCGACGAGGGCCAACTGGCCGAACTGGCCAGCCGCCTGACCGCCTCGGGCGACCTGTACAACCAGCGTGGCCGTCGGCCGTTCTCGTCGGTGAACTTCATCACCGCCCACGACGGCTTCACCCTCAATGACCTGGTCTCCTACAACGACAAGCACAACGAGGACAACGACGAGAACAACCAGGACGGCAGCAACAACAACATGTCCTGGAACCACGGCGTCGAAGGCCCGACCGAAGACGAGGCCATCAACGACCTGCGTTTCCGGCAGATGCGCAACTTCATGGCCACCCTGGTGCTCGCCCAGGGCACGCCGATGCTGGTGGCTGGCGACGAGTTCGCGCGTACCCAGCACGGCAACAACAACGCCTATTGCCAGGACAGCGAGATCGGCTGGATCAACTGGGACCTCAGCGAGCGTGGCAAGCAATTGCAGGCCTTCGTGACCCGGGTGATCAAGCTGCGCATGAGCTACCCGATCCTGCGGCGCGGGCGCTTCTTCGTTGGCGCCTACAACGAGGAGCTGGGCGTCAAGGACGTCTCCTGGCTGGCGCCCAACGGTGAGGAAATGAGCGAGGAAAACTGGCACGACCCGCATGCGCGCTGCATGGGCATGCTGCTCGATGGCCGCGCCCAGCCGACCGGCATCCGCCGTAGCGGCGCCGACGCGACGCTGCTGCTGGTGGTCAACTCGCACCATGACGTGGTCAATTTCCGCCTGCCGGAAGTGGCCCAGGGCAGCCACTGGACATGCATGCTCGACACCAACCGTGTCGACGAGCCGGAAGGCGATGAAGTGTTCCAGTTCGGTGACGAGTTCACCGTGACCCACCGTTCGCTGGTGCTGTTCGAGCTGCAGAAGGAAAAAGTGGCATGACCGGGAGCGGCACTCGTCTGCTGGAACGCCTTGGCGCCCTGCTCGACGAGTGGCCGCACCCGACTCCGCATCACCCCGCGGCCCTCGTGCGCAGCCTGCAACGGCTGTGCGACGCGGGCCTCGACCAATTACCCCGACCCGGCGGTGGCCAGACCCTGCAACGTTGGCAGGCGCTGGCCACGGTCGCCGCACAGGACCTGAGCCTGTGCAAACTCTATGAAGGCCACACCGACGCCCTGGCGATTTTCCAGCACTACCCTGCCCAGGTGCCGGCGCAGGCGACCTGGGGCATGTGGGCCGCCGAGCCACCCCAGGCCCGGGTGACGCTGGACACCGAGCAGCGCGACGGCAGCGTGCGCCTGCACGGCCGCAAGGCCTGGTGCTCGGGCGCCACGGTGCTCAGCCACGGCCTGCTCACCGCCTGGAACGCCCACGGCGAACAGCAGTTGGTGGCCGTGGCCCTGCAGCAGCCCGGCGTGCAGGTTACCGAGGATGGCTGGCAGGCCGTGGGCATGGCCGCCACCCAGAGCGTCGAGATCCTGTTCGATGGTGCCATTGGCCAGCCCGTCGGCCCACCCAATGGCTACCTTGCCAGACCCGGCTTCTGGCAAGGCGGCGCGGGCATCGCCGCCTGCTGGTACGGTGCGGCGAGTCGCCTGGCCGAGACGCTGCGCAAGCACTGCGCCGAGCGCGACGAGCCCCATGCCCTGGCTCACCTTGGCCAGGTGGACTGCACCCTCACGGCAGCGGCCAGTGCCTTGCGCGACTGCGCCGCCTGGATCGACGCCAACCCCGAAGCCGATGCCGAGCTGCCGGTGCGCCGCGTACGCGCCATCGTCGAGCACAGCGCCAGCGCGGTGATCGAGCATGTCGGCCGCGCCCTGGGCGCGGCACCTTATTGCCGCGATGCCGCCGCGGCGAGGCTGTTGGCCGATCTGCCGGTGTTCCTGCGCCAGAGCCACGCCGAGCGCGACCTGGCAGCCCTCGGCGGGCTCGCCGCACGCCAACCACAAGAGAGCTGGACGCTATGAACGCCAATCCGATCCAGGGCCAGGGCACCTCGCCGCAAGCCTGGAAAGCCTCGCGAAGCCTGGCCCAGGTGGCCGATATCGAGTGCTCCCAGCTGGTGCCCGAAGGCAGCCGTGCGGTGATCATCGCCCCGCACCCGGATGACGAGGTTCTTGGCAGCGGCGGCCTGCTGCAGCTGCTGGCCCAGGCCCAGCGGCAGATTCTGCTGATCTCGGTGACCGACGGCGCTGCCAGCCACCCGGGCTCTACCTACTGGACGCCGCAACGCCTGAGCATCGTGCGCCCCCAGGAAAGCGCCGATGCCCTGAAGCGCCTCGGCCTGCCGCCCAACCAGGTGCAGTGGGTACACGGTGGCTTTGCCGATACCGGCGTCGCCGCTGCCGAGACGCAGCTGCGGGACTTTCTGAAGACCTACCTGCAGCCCAGCGACGTGGTGTTCGCCACCTGGCGCGAAGATGGCCATGCCGATCACGAAGCGGTTGGCCGCGCGGCCCTGACCGCCGCCCAGGAATGCGGCGCCCGGGCCCACGAGCTTCCGATCTGGGCCTGGCACTGGGCGAGCCCCGAGGATCCGCGCATCCCCTGGCAGCGCGCCCGCAAGCTGCAGCTCGACAAATGGGCGCAGGCGCGCAAGCGCCACGCCATCCAGGCCTTTGCCAGCCAGCTGTATGACGATCCCGACAGCGGTCACGCGCCGGTGCTTTCCAGCACCGCGGTGGAACGCCTGCAGCAGCCGTTCGAGGTGGTGTTTCTATGAGCGTCGCCGACAATTACTTCGAAAAACTCTACAAGGGCAGTGAAGACCCCTGGTCGTTCCGCGAGCGCTGGTACGAGCAGCGCAAGCGCAACCTGACGCTCGCCGCCCTGCCCCGCAGCCATTACGGCAACATCTTCGAGCCGGGCTGCGCCAATGGCGAACTCAGCGCGCGCCTGGCCGAACGCTGCACCCAGTTGCTGTGCAGCGACACCTCGGCCATCGCCCTGGAGCTGGCGCGCAATCGCCTGGCCCACCGCAGCAACGTGCGCCTGCTGCAGACCCGCCTGCCGCAGCAATGGCCGGCCGGGCGCTTCGACCTGATCGTGCTCAGCGAGCTGTGCTACTACCTCGACGCGCAGGACCTCGACCACCTGATCGACTGTGCCCGGGCCGCCCTCAATCCCGGTGGCAACCTGCTCGCCTGCCATTGGCGCTGGCCCATCGACGAATGCCCGTTGAACGGCGATCAGGTGCACCTGCGCCTGCAACAGCGCCTTGGCCTGCCGCGCCTGCTGCGCCACGAGGATGCCGACCTGCTGCTCGAGGTATGGGGCACCGAGGCCACCTCCGTCGCCCAGCGCGAGGGCCTCGCCCCGGACAACGCAGCGGAGCCCCGGTAATGATCGGCGTGGTGATCCCTGCCCACAATGAAGAGCAGAGCCTGCATGCCTGCCTCGACGCCCTGCTGGTGGCCGCCAGCCACCCGGCGCTGGGTGTACCGGTGCGCATCCTGGTGGTGCTCGACAGCTGTGCGGACGGCTCGGCCAGCGTGGCGGCCAACTACCCGGTCGACACCCTGGTCGTGCAGGCGCGCAGTGTCGGCCGCGCGCGCGCGGCAGGCGTGGCCTGGCAACTGGCCCAGGGCGCCAGCTGGATCGCCTGCTCGGACGCCGACAGCCAGGTAGCGCCTGACTGGCTCCTGCGCCAGCAACAACTCGAAGCCGACATGGTCTGCGGCACCGTGGAGGTTGCCGACTGGGGCGAGCTCGATGACGGCGTGCAGAACCGCTACCTGAGCGCCTACCAGGATCACGACGGCCATCGTCATGTGCATGGTGCCAACCTGTCGTTCAGCGCCGAGGCCTACCGCCGTGCTGGCGGTTTTCAGGACATCGTCGTCGACGAGGACGTGCAGCTGGTCGCCGCATTCGAGCGCCTTGGTGCACGCATCGCCTGGAGTGCCCTGCCCCGGGTGTACACCAGCGCGCGCCTGGATTGCCGCGCCCGCGGCGGCTTCGGCGACTACCTGCGCTCGCTGCTCTAAACCCGCCGCACGGCGGCAAAAACCTTGAACCGCCTCCTCGCCGATCCAGTCGGAATTTAACGACGCCCGCGCGCTTGTCGCGCCCGGGCCCCTCGCTGAACTACCGCGACCATCGCCAGGAGGACAGCATGAAAGTCAGCGATATCATGACCCGCGGCGTACAGACCGTCACGCCGACCCAGACCATCCACGAAGCCGCCGCCATGATGGCGCGCATCGATTGCGGCGCCCTGCTGGTCAACCAGGACGACCGCCTGGTCGGCATGATCACCGACCGCGACATCACCATTCGCGCCGTGGCCACCGGCATGCCAGGCGAAACGCCGATAGCCGAAGTGATGAGCGGCGAGATCCGCTATTGCTTCGAAGACGAGGATGTCCGCGAGGTGGCCCGCAACATGGGTGACAACCAGCTGCGCCGCCTGCCGGTACTCGACCGCGACAAGCGCCTGGTGGGCGTGGTCTCCCTGGGCAACCTGGCGCTGAGCGACGACCCACAGGCCAGCGTCGAGCTGCTGCGCCGCGTTACCGGCGCGCACTGACCGATGCCCCAAGCAACGCAACGGCGCCCCGCGTGCAGCTACCTGCGCGTTGGGGCCGTGCCGCCTGGTGAATGCTGGTGAAGCGCATCCATATCGGCATTTCCGGCTGGCGCTATGCGCCCTGGCGCGGCGACTTCTACCCCGAGGGGCTGAAGCAGCGCGAGGAACTGGCGTTCGCCTCGCGGGCGGTCAGCAGCATCGAGATCAACGGCTCGTTCTATGCCCTGCAAACCCCCGAGCGCTACGCCGGCTGGGCCAGCGAAACGCCCGACGGCTTCTGCTTCGCGGTCAAGGCACCGCGCTATATCACCCATATCCGCCGCCTCGATGACGTGGCCACGCCGATCGCCAATTTCTTCGCCTCGGGACCGCTGCAGCTGGGGAAGAAGTTGGGGCCGATCCTCTGGCAATTTCCGCCGAGCATGGCCTTCGACGAGCAGCGCTTCGGCGAGTTTCTCGCCCTGCTGCCGAAGGACACCGAGCAGGCCCTGCGCCAGGCCCGCCAGGCGGATCGTCAGCAGGATGGTGGCCTGGAGGCGCCCCATCACCAGAAGCTGCGCCACGCGGTGGAGATTCGCCACGCGAGTTTCCTCGACCCGGCCTTCATCAAGCTGCTGCGCCAGCACAAGGTCGCCCTGGTATTCGCCGACAGTGCCGGCAAGTGGCCGTACGCCGAAGACCTGACCAGCGATTTCGTGTACCTGCGCCTGCATGGCAACAACAAGCTCTACGAAAGCGGCTACGACGAGGAGGCGCTCGAGCACTGGCACCAGCGCATCGCCACCTGGAGCCGTGGCCAGCACCCCGGCGATGCCCAGCTGGTCGACGCGCACAAGCCGCGAGCACGCGCCTCGCGCGACGTTTACTGCTACTTCGACAACGACCTCAAGGTCCGCGCGCCCTACGACGCCTATTCGCTTTTAGAGAAGTTCAACCTGGCCAAGGCGCTCCCCAACGCGCCGGGCCGGTCGCCAGGAGCAGTATCATGACGACTCATCAACCGCCACCCACGCAGCTGGCCGGCGCGGTTCACTCGCTGAAGATTCTCACCGTCAACACCCACAAGGGCTTCACCGCCCTGAACCGGCGCTTCATCCTCCCGGAGTTGCGCGATGCCGTGCGTACGCTGTCGGCCGACATGGTGTTCCTGCAGGAGGTGCACGGCACCCACGAGCACCACGCCAAGCGCTACGAGGACTGGCCGCCAACGCCGCAGTACGAATTTCTCGCCGACAGCATGTGGCCGCAGTTCGCCTACGGGCGCAACGCCGTGTACCCCCACGGCGATCACGGCAACGCCCTGCTCTCCAAATTTCCGATCCTGCGCCACGAAAACCTCGACGTGTCGATCGGCACCCAGGAGCAACGCGGCCTGCTGCATTCGGTGCTCGACGTGCCGGGCCACGCGGAGGTGCATGCCATTTGCGTGCATCTGGGCCTGCGCGAGGTCCATCGCAAGCAACAGCTGGGTCTGCTCTGCAAGGTGATCGACCGCCTGCCAGCCGATGCGCCGGTGATCGTCGCCGGCGACTTCAACGACTGGCGCCAGCGCGCCGATGACCTGCTGGCTGCCAGCGGCCTCAAGGAGGCGTTCGTCAGCGAATACGGCAAGCCGGCCAGAAGCTTCCCGGCACGCTGGCCGCTGCTCTGCCTGGATCGCATCTACGTGCGCAACGCGACCACTCACAACCCGCAGGTGCTCTCGACCCGCCCCTGGTCGCACCTGTCGGATCATGCACCGTTGGCTGTGGAGATACGGCTATGAAGTACGACTGGCGTGATGGCAACCAGGTCGATTTGCTGATCAACGGCGAGGAGTTCTACCCCGCCGTGTTCGAATCCATCCGCAACGCCCGGCAGGAAGTGCTGCTGGAAACCTTCATCATCTTCGAAGACAAGGTCGGCATGGAGCTGCAGCAGGCGCTGATCGCCGCGGCTCACAATGGCGCCAACGTGGAGATCACCGTGGACGGCTACGGCACCGCGGATCTGTCCACCGAGTACGTGGCCGCGCTGGCCGCCGCCGGGGTGCGCGTGCACATGTTCGACCCCGGCAAACGCCTGCTCGGCATGCGCACCAACCTGTTCCGCCGCCTGCACCGCAAGATCGTGGTGGTCGACAACGAGATCGCCTACATCGGCGGCATCAACTTCGGTGCCGACCACCTGGGCGATTACGGGCCGATGGCCAAGCAGGACTACGCCGTGCGCGTGCGCGGCCCGATCGTCGCCGACCTGCACACCGCCGCCGAACGCCTGCTCGACGCGCGCGACGACCGCGACATGGCCAGGCGCCGGATCAACCAACCGGGCCAGCACCGGCATGCCGGCAACAGCCGCCTGCTGATGACCATCCGCGACAATGCCGACGACAGCAACACCATCGAACAGCATTACCTGGATGCCATTCGCAACGCCCAGCATCGGCTGATCGTCGCCAACGCCTACTTCTTCCCCGGCTATCGCCTGCTGCGCGAACTGCGCAACGCCGCCCGCCGTGGCGTGAAGGTGACGCTGATCCTGCAGGGCCAGCCGGACATGCCGCTGGTGCGCCTGTGCTCGCGGCTGACCTACAACTACCTGCTGCGCGACGGCGTGACCATCTACGAGTACTGCCAGCGGCCGCTGCACGGCAAGGTCGCCCTGGCCGACCACGAGTGGTGCACCGTGGGCTCGAGCAACCTCGATCCGCTGAGCCTGTCGCTGAACCTGGAAGCCAACGTGATCATGCGTGACGCGGCGCTCAACCGCCGCCTGTACGAGCACCTCTCGGAGCTGGCCGCCTCGAGCTGCAAGTCGGTGCCGCTCAAGCGGGTGATGCGCGGCTACTGGTGGCGCGCGCCGCTGATCTTCCTGTGCTTTCACTTCCTGCGCCATTTCCCGGCCATCGCCGGCTGGTTCCCGGCTCACTCGCCGCGGCTCAAGTTGCTCAAACCCGATGTAGAAGCGCCGCAGTGCGGCACCATGCAGGTCGACCAGGAGAAAGTTTCGTGAGCAAAGCCGACGATAAACAGGGCAAACCGGCCTGGCGCTGGGCCAAGCGCCTGCTGACCCTGTGCTTTTTCATCCTGGTGCCGGTGCTGCTGTTCATGCTGGTCAAGAACCTCGACTGGCAGGAGGTCAGCCAGGCGCTGCGCAGCTACAGCCCGACCATCCTGCTCGCCGCGGTCGGCGTGACGGCGCTGAGCTACGCGGTGTATTCGAGCTTCGACCTGATCGGCCGCGCCTATACCCAGCACGGCCTGCCGACCCGCCAGGTATTGCCGCTGACCTTCGTGTGCTACGCCTTCACCCTCAACCTGAGCTCCTGGGTCGGCGGCGTGGCGCTGCGTTATCGCCTGTATTCGCGCCTGGGCCTGAAGGTCTCGACCATCACCCGGGTGCTGAGCATGAGCCTGATCACCAACTGGCTGGGCTACATCCTGCTCGCTGGGGTGCTGTTCACCTTTGGCCTGCTCAAGCTCCCCGAGGGCTGGGCGATCGGCGCCACCGGCCTGCGCATCATCGGCCTGGCGCTGCTGGCGGTGGGCATCGGCTATCTGCTGGCCTGCCAGTTCTCCAAACGCCGCAGCTGGACCATCCGTGGCCATGAGCTGACCTTGCCCGCGTTGCCCATGGCCCTGCTGCAAGCCGGCCTGGGCGCCCTGAACTGGTCGCTGATGGCGCTGATCATCTACCTGCTGCTGCCCGAGGAAGCCTTCTACCCGACCATTCTCGGCATCCTGATGATCAGCAGCATCGCCGGGGTGATCACCCATATCCCGGCCGGCCTCGGCGTCATCGAAGCGGTGTTCATCGCCATGCTGCAGCACGAGATGTCCAAGGGCAGCATCGTCGCCGCGCTGATCGGCTACCGGGCGATCTACTTCCTGCTGCCGCTGACGGTGGCCTGCGTGGTGTACCTGGTGCTGGAGAAACGCGCCAAGAAGCTGCGCCAGAACGCCGACCAGGAAAACAGCGAAGAGCCGCGCCCCGCCTGACCGACGCTTGACCGGGATCGGCCCAGATCCCGGTCAAGGGCCACCTGCCCCTGAGCTGTTCGGCGAATACGGGTGCCTGAACGGCAGTTGGGGCATCGAGCCGCCGATCAGGCTCACCAGCCCAAGCAGTGGCAACCGTGAAGCGCCGCCGCCCTCAGCCCGGTAATTTCCACGCCCTGCGCAGCGCCTGCAGCGCCTCGGAGATGGCCTGCTCCGGCACCGCCGCAAAGCCCATCACCAGCCCGGCACGCTGATCCGGCGGCGTTTCCCCCTCCGGCAACCACTGCACGCTGAGCGGATTGATCTCCACGCCAACCCTGGCTGCCGCCGTGATCAGCTCCTGCTCGCGGGCCAGGCTCTCGCAGCGCACGCTCAGGTGCAGGCCGGCATGCACCTCGGGCAACGGCGCACAACCGGGCACGGCCGTGGGCCAACCCGCGAGCAAGGCATCACGACGGGCCCGGGCGGCATTGCGCATGCGGCGGATATGCCGCTGGAAATGCCCGGCGGCGATGAATTCCGCCATCACCGCCTGGGTGCCGATATCGGAGTGGCGCATATCCACGCCGCGCCGCCGGGCGAACGCCTGGGCCAGGCGCGCTGGCACCACCAGGTAGCCCAGGCGCAACGCCGGAAACACGACCTTGCTGAAGGTGCCGACGTACAGCACGCGCTGCCCGCGATCCAGCGCGGCAAGCGGTGCCAGTGGCGTGCCGCTGTAGCGGTACTCGCCGTCGTAGTCGTCCTCGATGATCCAGGCGTCGTTGCGCTCGGCCCAGTCGAGCAGGGCCAGGCGCCTGGGCAGCGACAGCGTCACCCCGGTGGGGTACTGGTGCGAGGGCGTGACGTAGGCCAGCCGGCACCGCCCGGCCCGCTCCAGCGCCGCAACATCCAGGCCCTCGGCGTCGATGCCGATACCCGCGAGGCGGGCCCCGGCGACGCTGAATGCGTGGGCAGCGGCGCGGTAGCCGGGGTCTTCCATGGCCACGCGGTCGCCAGGCTCGAGCAGCAGCTGGGTGCACAGGCTGATCGCCTGCTGGGCACCGCAGGTGATGATGACCTGCCCGGGATCGCACTGCAGGCCGCGGCTGCTGCGCAGGTAGGCGGCGATCAGTTCGCGCAGCTGTGCATCGCCGGCCGGGTCACCGTAGCCCAACCGGGCTGGCGCCGGCCGCCGCCAGAAACGTGCGGACAGGCGCGCCCAGGTATCAAAGGGAAACAGGTCAAAGGCCGGCACGCCGACCCGAAACGCCCGCGGCGCCCCCGGCAAATGCGCCGGCAGATGAGCGCTCGCCAGCCGCTGCAAGGCGCTGCTGCTCAGCTCGCTCGCCGGCATCGCCGCTGGCAATGGGGCGGCGCTGGCCAGGTCGGCCACGTAGGTGCCATCGCCCACCCGCGCCTGCACGTAGCCTTCGGCATACAGCTGATCCAGGGCCCGGTTGACGGTGTTGCGCGACACCCCCAGCAGCTCGGCCAACTGGCGGCTGGCCGGCAGCCGCGTGCCACCCGGCAGGCGCCCGTCGAGCATGCGCTCACGCAACGCCTGGTACAGCTGGCGCGACAGGCCGGCGCCGGGCTGCAGGCACAGGCCCGAGAGGTCGACGGGCAACGGAGCTGAGGTCGCCATTGATTGGCTCCATGAAAGTCACGAGAAATGGATCTTACAACAGACCAATCACACTTCTAGGATGGCATTGTCTCCACCAGGAACCAGAGCATGTACATACCATCCGCCTTTCGCCAGAACGACCTCGCCAGCCTGCATCGGGAGATCCGCGCCTGCCGCCTGGCCACCCTGGTCAGCCACGACGAGCACGGCCTGCAGGCCAGCCACCTGCCCTTGCTGCTGCGCCCCGAAGAAGGCGAGCACGGCACGCTTTATGGGCACCTGGCGCGGGCCAATCCGCACTGGAAGGCGCTAGAAGGTGGCGAGGCGCTGGTGATATTCAATGGCGCCGATGGCTACGTCAGCCCCTCCTGGTACCCGGCCAAGGCCGAGCACGGCAAGGTGGTGCCGACCTGGAACTACATCGCCGTGCACGCTTACGGCCGCGCCGAGGTGTTCGACGACGCCGAGCGCCTGCTGGCCCTGCTCGGCGCGCTGACCGACCACCATGAGCAACCGCGCCCACAGCCCTGGAGCATCGACGACGCACCGCGCGATTACATCGACGGCATGCTGCGCGCCATCGTCGGCTTCGCCCTGCCCATCGAGCGCCTGGAGGGCAAGTGGAAGCTTGGCCAGAACCGCAGTGAGGCCGATCAGGCCGGCGTACAGCGTGGCCTCGAGGCCAGCCTCGATCCCCGCGACCGCGCCCTGGCGCAGCGCATGACCGATCGATAAGAGGAGACTGAAGCATGCAAATACGCGCCGTAAGCGCCGACGATCACGCCGCCTGGTTACCACTCTGGCAGGGCTACCAGCACTTTTACGCCACCGAGATTGCCGAGACCACCAGTGCACAGACCTGGCAGCGCTTTCTCGCCACCGAGGAGCCGATGCACGCGGCCCTGGCCTGGCAGGACGACCGTGCCGTGGGAATGGTGCACTGGATCTTCCACCGCTCCTGCTGGACGGATGGCGACTACTGCTACCTGCAGGACCTGTTCGTCGACGAAAGCGTGCGTGGCAGCGGCGTGGGGCGTGGGTTGATCGAACACGTCTACGCTCAGGCCAGGCTGGGCGGCGCCTCACGCGTGCACTGGCTGACCCACGAGAGCAACACCACCGCCATGCAGCTGTACGACCGGATCGCCGAGCGCCCCGGCCTCGTGCAATACCGCAAGAAGCTGTAATCAGGAGCCACTCCATGACCGATACCCTGCTCGACTGGAAACCCGTGCCACCGCCGCCACACGCGCCGATCGACGGCCGCTACGTGGCGGTGCAGCCGCTGGATGTGGCGCGCCATGGCGATGATCTGTGGCACGCCCTGCAAGGCCCGGACAGTGACCCGGCCCTCTGGGATTACCTGCCCTACGGCCCGTTCGCCGAACGCAGTGCGTTCGATGACTGGCTGCAGGACAAGCAAGGCAGCCGCGACCCGCTGTTCTTCACGGTGATCGACAAGGCCACTGCGCGGGCCGTGGGCCTGCTCAGCTTTCTGCGCATCGCCCCGGCCGACGGCTGCATCGAAATCGGCCATATCGCCTTTGGTCGCGCCATGCAGCGCTCGCCGGCCTCCACCGAAGCGATCTGGCTGTTGATGCGCCTGGCCATGGACGACCTCGGCAATCGCCGCCTGGAATGGAAGTGCAATGCGCGCAATGCACGCTCGATGCGCGCCGCCGGGCGGCTCGGCTTCACCCAGGAGGGGCTGTTCCGCCAGCATGCGGTGATCAAGGGCCAGAACCGCGACACCGCCTGGTTCTCGATCATCGACAGCGAATGGCCACAGCACCGCGATGCCCTGCAGCGCTGGTTGTCACCCGATAACTTCGATGAGCAAGGCAAGCAGCGTCAGCGCCTGGAAGAATTGCGCATCCGGTAATTGAAGGTTCCTGCAGGGGTAAGGCCCGTACGATGGGTGAAACCCATCAACGCTAGCTGGGTTTCAACTACGCGCCCCGCCCCATGGAGCTGATGCAGCCGCGTGCACCATACCTGTGGGAGCGGGCCATGCCCGCGATCTTTTCGCGCGCATGGACTAGGCGTCCCCGCCCGCTCCCACATGGGTATGCCGTTGCCATAGCCCGTAGGATGGGTGAAACCCATCACCGCTAACTGGGCTTCACCTAAGCGCCCTGGAAACCTCGCGGCTAAAGCCGCTCCCACGGGGTTCGCCTTTGCTACAGCCCTGGCGGTCATGCCCCTTGAAGCGGTGCGCCAAGCCAGGCCGAGGCCAGCAGCAACAGGGCCATGGCCTGATTGAAACGGGTCATGGCGCGCGCCGAAGTGAACAACCGGGCGGCGCCGCGACCGAGCAGCGCCCAGCAGCCCAGGCACGGCAGCGAGATGGCCAGGAAGATCGCCGCCAGCAGCGTCACCCGCAGCCCCTGCCCCGGGCCGGGCGTGGCGAATACGCTGACCACCGCCAGGGCCATCATCCAGGTCTTGGGGTTGACCAGTTGCAGCGCCGCACCGGCGAACAGCCCGAGGCGCTTCTCCTGCGCCGCCACCGCCGGGCCATCCAACGGCGCCGCCGGGCTGCTGAAGATCCGCCAGGCCAGGTAGCTCAGCCACAGCACGCCGAACCAGGCCATTGCCCATTGCAGGCGCGGGTGCTGCTGCAACAACTCGCCGAGGCCAAGGCCGACCGCCACCACGATGGCCGCCGCGCCCACACAGGCGCCGATCACCAACGGCAGGGTCGCGGCCACGCCATGCCGGGCGCTGCTACCGAGCACCAGCACGTTGGTCGGCCCAGGGGTGATGGAAGCGACGAAAGCGAACAGCATGAAGGGCAACAACTGGCTCATGGACAGGCTCCAGACAAGGCGAGCACTGATGGTGAAGCTGGCGGGCTCAGGCGTCTGGAAGGTTTGAGCAGCGCCGCTGGTAATGGGCCGGCGTCATCCCGTAGGCGCGGCGAAACCAGCGGCCCAGGTGGCTCTGGTCGGCGAAACCGAGCACCGCCGCCACCTGCACCGGCGGCTCGCCACGGGCCAGCAGATGGCGGGCACGCGCCAGGCGCAGCTGCACCAGGTAGGCATGGGGCGCCAGGCCGAAGGCGGCCTTGAAGGCGCGGCTCAACCGGAACCGGTCGACGCCGCAGACAGCCGCCAGGTCGTCGAGGCCGATGTCGCGGGTGTGCTGGTCATGCAGGAAATCCCGCGCCCGTTGCGCCACCAGCGGCAGACGCGGGTCGACATCCAGGCGACGGCGCCAATGCAGGTGCTCGGTCAGGCGCGTCAGCAAGGCATCGAGCGAGGCCTGCCTGAGCATGCGCAGCTCCTGGCGGTGCAGCGCGCCAAAAGCCCCGGCTACCGCCGCCAACAGCGCCGGATCGCTGGCCAGGGTGGCGCCGAAGCCCGGCAGGCAGTCCGCCGGTGCCTGCTCGAACAGGCTGCGCAGCTCGCGCTCCAGCCACTGGCTATCCAGGTAGAGCATCGAATAGGTAAAGCCTTCCGGCTCCGGCGCGTGGCCGTCGTGCAGCTCGCCGGGCTCGAGCAGAAACACCTGGCCCGCCAGGCTGCTGTTCAATTGCTTGCGGCAATGGAACTGCTGCACGCCCTGCTCGGTGAAGCCGACCAGGTAGGCGTCGTGCCAGTGGGGATCGTAGGCGTGGCCGCGAAAATGCGCGCGGATGGTCTCGATACCGGTGTCTTCGTCCTGGGCCAGATCGACCCAACTCTGCGCGCTCATGCCTGCTCCAGCGCCGTGCTTTGCGGTTGGCCCATGCTACCTGAGCCGCCCTGCAGATTCTGGAAGGTTTGTGCAGCCCTAGCGCGCCCGCGCCATACAGCGCTGATGCCGGCTATCGACACGCTCGGCGAACCAGGCGGTGGTCAGGCGCCGGGTGATCTTCGGGCTCTTCAGCACGATGCCGGGCAGAAGCTCGCGGGGCACGGGCTTGCCCTCGGCCGCGTCGGCCAGGGCGAATACCCGTTCGTAGAGGCGGCTCTCCTCGAAATCCAGGCTGTCGCCCTGCTCCAGATCCCGGCGAATCGCCCGCTCGCTCATGCCCAGGCGCTTGCCCAGCGAACGCACGGCAAGCTCGGTGGAGCCCGCCTTGCTGCTGCCATGGATGATCAGGTCACCATCGAGCGCCAGGGGAATGCCCGAGGCGCTGCTGACCGCGTTCTGGAACGCCGCGTTGCGGCTGGCGTACCAGCCGGCATTGAAGTCGGCGAAGCGGTACAGCGGCTTCGGGTAACTGGCCGGGTAACCCAGCAGATGGGCGATGCCGAAGTACATGCCGCCACGGCGGCTGAACACTTCGCGACGAATCGAGCCGTCCGGCGGATAGGGATAGCCCTCGGCATGGGCCTGGGCGAAGGCGATGCTGACCTGCATCGGCCCGCCGGTGCGCACCGGGTTGAGGGTGCCGAACAGCTGGCGGCCGAGCGGCACCATGCCGGTGAAGTCGTCGAAAATCTCGCTCAGCTGCTTTTCCGTGCGCACGTTGTCGAGGCGTTGCTGGTAGCTCTTGCCGGTCGGCGACTCGAGCCTCAACGCGGCATTCACCAACAGCCGCGGGATATGCAGGCTGGCGGCGCGGCGGTCGATTTCGGCGCGGGCGATCCTGGCCAGCCCCGACACCTGCGGGTCGACCGTAAAGGTCGACTCCTGCTCGGTCACTGCCAGCACGGCGCAGATGTTCTCGGTGCTCGGCGCGATCTCCTGGGCGGCGAAGGCCGCATAGATATCGGCGGCCCAGCCTTCACGATCGGGGGTGTTCATCGGCATCAGGCGCACGATCTGCGCGCGCACTTCGGCGGGTTTGGGCGCCGGCTCACGCGGCTGGGTGGCGCAGCCAGCCAACAGCAGGGCCAGCAGCGCAGCGGATGATCGCAGGAAAACAGAGGTCACCAATAACTCCTCGGGATGGGCAGGCTTGAGCCTCTGACAACGCCAGCGCCGTGCCGTCCGCGATTATTTCCAGCGCCTGCCTGCGCGCTGCGCTTTTCGGCAGGGCAAACGGTATCGAACCGACCGCCAAGCGAAGCGGTCTACCCCTCACGACGGCCGGTATTGCCTGGCCTGCGGACGCGGAGCGAGTTGCGCTCCAGGATCGATAGCAGCAAGGAGATCCACCCATGGTTACCCATTACAAGATCGACGGTCATCTCGCCTGCGGCACCCATGGCGAGAAACTCGCCTCCAGCAAGGAACTGAACCAGGTCAGATGCCGAAACTGCCGCAACACCGAGGTGTACAAGCAGGCGCGCCGCGATACCCGCAACGCCGCACGGCGAGCCGCCCGCAAATCCAAGGTCGCGCAACCGCGTACCGACTGGCGTACCTCCTGGCAGCAGCGCCTGACCGATCTGCCCAGCCGTAATCGGCTGCCGCGTGGGTTCGCCGCCCAGCCATACGTATGAGGTCAAGGCGCTTCTGAACGAAGCCCGAAGGTCGCAGGCGATGACCCGCGTCTGAACGCTGGAGGGGTGGGCCGAGAGATCGGCCCACCCCTTCTTGCTTTACTGCGGCTTGATCACCAGCGTGGCCAGCGGCGGCAGATCCAGGCTCAGCGATTGCGGCTGGCCATGGCTGGCCAGCGCCTCGCTGAACAGCCCGCCCTGGCTGCCGGCATTGGAGCCGGCGTAGCGCTCGGCATCACTGTTGAGCAATACGTGCCAGGCGCCCTCTTTCGGTACCCCGATGCGATAGCCGCTGCGCGGCTCGGGGGTGAAGTTGTGCACCACCAGCAAGGGTGAACCGTCCTTGTCGTGCCGCAGCCAGGCGAACACGCTGTTGGCGGCGTCGTCGCCGATCAGCCAGGCGAAGCCTTCGGCGCTGCCGTCGAGCTGGTGCAGCGCCGGCTCGTGGCGGTACAGCCCGTTGAGGTCGCTGACCAGTTGCTGCACGCCCTTGTGCTCGCCGTAGCGCAGCAGGTACCAGTCCAGCTCGTGGTCGTGGTTCCACTCGCGCCATTGGCCGAACTCGCAGCCCATGAACAGCAGCTTCTTGCCCGGGTGGCTCCACATGAAGCTCAGGTACAGGCGCAGGTTGGCGAACTTCTGCCAGCGGTCGCCGGGCATCTTGTCGAGCAGCGAGCGCTTGCCGTGCACCACTTCGTCATGGGAGATCGGCAGCACGAAATGCTCGGAGAACGCATACAGCAGGCCGAAGGTCAGCTGGTGATGGTGATGGCGGCGGTGCAACGGATCCTCGGCAGCGTACTTGAGGCTGTCGTGCATCCAGCCCATGTTCCACTTGTAGGCGAAGCCCAGGCCGCCTTCCTGGGTCGGCCGGCTGACGCCTGGCCAGGCGGTCGACTCCTCGGCGATCACCAGGGCACCGGGCACTTCCTGGGCGACCACGTCGTTGAGGTGACGCAGGAAGTCGATGCTTTCCAGGTTCTCGCGCCCGCCGAAGCGGTTGGGGATCCACTCGCCGTCCTTGCGCGAATAGTCGCGGTAGAGCATCGACGCCACGGCGTCCACGCGCAGGCCGTCGATATGGTAGGTGCGCAGCCAGTGCAACGCCGAGGCCAGCATGAAGCCGTGCACCTCGTTGCGGCCCAGGTTGTAGATGTAGGTATCCCAATCCTGGTGGAAGCCCTCGAAGGGGTGCGCGTACTCGTACAGCGCGGTGCCGTCGAACTGGCCAAGGCCGTGGGCGTCGGTGGGGAAATGCGCCGGCACCCAGTCGAGGATCACGCCGATGCCGGCCTGGTGGCAGGCGTCGACGAACGCGGCGAAATCCGCCGGGCTGCCATGGCGCGCCGTGGGCGCGAACTGCGACAGCAATTGATAACCCCAGGAGCCGCCGAACGGGTGCTCCATGATCGGCATCAGCTCGATATGGGTGAAGCCCAGCTGCTGCACATAGGGAATCAGCTGTTCACTGAGCTCCTTCCAGCTCAGCAGGCGGCCGTCTTCGCCGCCCTCGCGGCGCCAGGAGGCGGCGTGCAGCTCGTAGATCGACATCGGTGCCTGGTAGCCGTGCTGGGCCTGGCGCTGCGCGAGCCAATGGTCATCGTGCCAGTCGAACTGCAGCGGCGCGGAGACCACCGAACCGGTGGCCGGCGGCAACTCGGTAGCCAGGGCCATGGGGTCGGCCTTGAGCGGCAGCAGCCCGTCGCGACCGAGGATCTCGTACTTGTAGACCTCGCCTGGCGCCAGGCGCGGGATGAACAGCTCCCACACACCGCTGGGCTGGCGCAGGCGCATCGGGTGGCGGCGGCCATCCCAGCCATTGAAGTTACCGACCACCGACACCCGCCGGGCATTGGGTGCCCATACCGAAAAGCGCACGCCCTGCACGCCTTCATGGGTGGTGAACTGGGCGCCCAGGCTCTTGCCCAGCTCGCGGTGATTGCCCTCGGCGAACAGGTACAGATCCATTTCGCCGAGCAGTTGGCCGAAGGCGTAGGGGTCTTCGGTTTCCTGAACGCCGGAGCTCCAGGTGATGCGGTAGCGATACGGCACCTGCTGCTCGATACGGATGCTGAACAGCCCCGGCACGCTGGATTGCTCCAGGGTACCAAGCACTTCACCGCTCACTGCGTGAATCAGCTCCACACCCAGGGCACCCGGCAGATAGGCGCGAATCGTCAGCCCGTGGGCGAATGCGTGGGGGCCCAGAATCGAAAACGGGTCGCCATGCTCGCCCCGGATCAGGGCCTCCACGGCGGCGCGTTCGATACCCGCCACCTGGCGCTCGGTTTCTCCATTGCTCATCGTTTACCGCTCCCCAATAGATATTTGGTCAGCTCTATCAACCCTTGCACCGGAACTTCCAGCCAATCGGGACGATAGCGCGCTTCATAGAGAATTTCGTAAGCCGCCTTCTCGATGCAGAACAGCGCCAGCGCTGCCACTTCACCTTCGCGGTCGTGCCAGGCGTGGGGCAGATCCGCTGCCGCCAGCCGGTAGGCTTCGTTGAATGCCGTCCTGGCCTGGCTGCGGTACAGCCCGGCGATATGCTGGCGAGCCTGCTCGGCTTCGGCCGTTACATCGGCGCTCTGGGCGCTGCGCATGGCCATGGCGGCGGCATAGTCGAAGGAGCGCAACATGCCGGCGACATCCTTGAGCGGGCTGTAGAACGCCCGGCGCTCTTCCAGGGTGCGGGTCGGCTCGCCTTCGAAGTCGATCAGGTAGGCATCGCCCTGCACCACCAGCACCTGGCCCAGGTGCAGATCGCCGTGCACGCGCATGCGGATACCACCGGCCGAGCGCCGCGCCAGGTCGTCGACCAGGGCGATGATCTGGTCGTGCCGCGCCGCCAGCCAATCGGCCTGGTTGGCCCCCTCGCCCGGCAAGTGCCCGCGCCCTTCGGCAACCACCTGCAGGGCTTCGCGCACCTGGGCGGCGATACTTTGCGACCACTCGGCCACCTGCGCCTCGCCCGTTTCGTGGTAGCCGAAATCCGCATTGTCGCTGGCCTGGCCGAGGGCCACGTGCATCTCGCCGAGGCGCTTGCCCAGCAAGCCGGCGAAGGTTTCCAGCTCGGCCAGGGCGGTGTACTGGTTCTCCTGCTCGGAGAGCCCGCCGGCCAACTGGTCGCGGATGGCGCGCTCCAGGTTGTTCTGCGTCCACTGCCAGGCATCGCCCTGATTGTTCAGGTAGCCCTGCAGGATCATCAAGGTATGGGGCACGCCCTGCTCGTCCACGCGGCGCACTTCGCCGAGCAGCGGCGCAATATGCTGGAAGCCGGCAGCGGTCAGGTAGCCACCGATTTCCGCCTCCGGGTGAATGCCGGGCAGCACGCGGCGCACCAGTTTAAGCACCGCCTGCTCGTTGATGATCGCCGAACTGTTGGACTGCTCCGCGGAGATCAGTTTGATCTCGGCATCACTCAGATCACCCAGCTCCTGCAGGCGCTCGGTAGGCAGAAACTGGATTTCGCTGCCCTGCCAACCCAGCACGCTGCGCGCCTGCAACTGGCGCATCACATGGCGCACGAAGCCGGGCAGCGTGAAGCCATCGGTCAGCAACCCCACCTGGCGCCCGCGGCGCAGCCGTGCCAGGGCGAGTTGCTGGGGCACGCTGCTGCCCGCCTCATGCTCGCCAACGAAACCCAGCGGCACCTGATAGTGCTCGCTGGCCCCCGACGCGCGGGCCACCTGCACTTCGCTGAGCACATAGGGCTCCTCGGCCGTGCCGAAGGGAATGGCATACAGCAGCCTGACCTCACCGGGGTTCTCGCCCTGCCCCGAGAACCAGCGGCGCTTGGGCAGGTAGGCTGGCAGCGACTCCTGCTCCAGGGTGGCGCGGGCGGGCAACTGCAACAGCTCGCCGAGTTCGTTCTTGATCACCAGGGTGGTCAGTTCCGGCATGCGGTCGACCGGTGGTACGTGCCAGCTGGGCATTTGCGCCTCCTCGGCGAGCAGAAACCAGTAGAAGCCATAAGGCGGCAGGGTCAGCAGGTAATTGAGCTGGCCGATGGGCGGGAACGACGAGCCGCCGACCATTTCCACCGGCACCTTGCCGTCGTGGGCCGACAACTCCAGCTCCACCGCCTGGGCGGCACGCGACAGGTTGGCCACGCAGAGGATCAGCTCCGGGTTGCCCTGGGCGTCGCTGCCCTCGCGCAGGTAGGCCAGCACGCGGCGGTTGTTGGGGGTGAGCATCTTCAGCGCGCCACGGCCGAAGGCGCGGTGCTGCTTGCGGATGTTGAGCATGCGCCGCGTCCAGTTGAGCAGCGAATGCGGGTCGCGCGACTGGGTCTCGACGTTGACGCTCTGGTAGCCGTACAGCGGGTCCATCACCGGTGGCAGCACCAGGCCCGCCGGGTCGGCGCGGGAGAAGCCGCCGTTGCGATCCGGCGACCACTGCATCGGCGTGCGTACGCCGTCGCGGTCACCGAGAAAGATGTTGTCGCCCATGCCGATCTCGTCGCCGTAATACAGCGTCGGCGTGCCGGGCATCGACAGCAGCAGGCTGTTGAGCAGTTCGATACGCCGCCGGTCACGCTCGACCAGCGGCGCCAGGCGCCGGCGAATGCCCAGGTTGATGCGCGCACGGCGGTCGGCGGCGTAGTAGTTCCACAGGTAGTCGCGCTCGTGGTCGGTGACCATTTCCAGGGTCAGTTCATCGTGGTTGCGCAGGAAGATCGCCCACTGGCAGTTGTCGGGAATCTCCGGGGTCTGGCGCAGGATGTCGGTGATCGGAAAGCGGTCTTCCTGGGCGATGGCCATGTACATGCGCGGCATCAGCGGGAAGTGAAAGGCCATGTGGCACTCGTCGCCCTGGCCGCTGGCGTCGCCGCCAAAGTACAGCTGGGTGTCCTCGGGCCACTGGTTGGCTTCGGCGAGCAACATGCGGTCGGGGTACTTGGCGTCCAGCTCGGCGCGAATCTTCTTCAGCACCTCATGGGTTTCCGGCAGGTTCTCGTTGTGGGTGCCGTCGCGCTCGATCAGGTACGGGATGGCGTCCAGGCGCAGGCCGTCGACGCCCATGTCGAGCCAGAAGCGCATCACCCCCAGCACTTCCTTGAGCACCTGGGGGTTGTCGAAGTTCAGGTCCGGCTGGTGCGAATAGAAACGGTGCCAGTAGTACTGGCCAGCCTCGGCGTCCCAGCTCCAGTTGGACTTCTCGGTATCGAGAAAGATGATCCGCGTGCCGTCGTACTTCTGGTCATCGTCGGACCACACGTAGTAGTCCCGCGCCTTGCTGCCGCGCCTGGCGGCCCGCGCCCGCTTGAACCAGGGGTGCTGGTCCGAGGTGTGGTTGATGACCAGCTCGGTGATCACCCGCAAACCGCGCTTGTGCGCCTCGGCAATGAAGCGTTTGGCGTCGGCCATGGTGCCGTAGTCCGGGTGCACGCCGCGGTACTCGGAGATGTCGTAACCATCGTCGCGGCGCGGCGATGGGTAGAACGGCAGCAGCCACAGGGTGTTGACGCCCAGGTCGGCGATGTAGTCGAGCTTGTCGATCAGCCCCGCGAAGTCGCCAATGCCATCGTTGTTGGCATCGAAGAACGACTTCACGTGGACCTGATAGATGATCGCGTCCTTGTACCACTGCGGGTCGTTGAGAAAGGTGCCGCGCCGGGTTCTGCGTGCCATCGACCGCTTCCTCAGTTCGCCACGCGGATGCGCCAGATGCCGAACGGCTGATGCCAGGGCTCGATGCGCATCCACTGGGTCTTGCCGTACCAGTGCCAGGTATGGCCGGTCATCAGGTCTTCACCATGGGTGGTGGCGTGGTCATCCAGGCCCAGCTCCCACAGCGGCAGCTCGAAGTGCGCTTCCTGGGCGTTGTGCGGATCGAGGCTGACGGCCACCAGAATGAAGTTCTCGCGGTCGGCGGTGCGTTTGCCGAAGAACAGGATGTTGTCGTTCCAGCACGGGTAGGCCTGGAAACCCAGGTGGGTTTGCAGCGCCGGGTTCTGGCGGCGAATGCGGTTGAGCTGGGCGATCTCGGCGACGATATTGCCCGGCGCCTGGTAGTCGCGAACGCGGATCTCGTACTTCTCCGAGTCCAGGTATTCCTCCTTGCCCGGCACCGGCAGCGACTCGCAGATCTCGAAGCCCGAATACATGCCCCACAGCCCCGAGCCCATGGTTGCCAGCGCGGCGCGGATCAGAAAGCCGGCACGGCCGTTGTGGTGCAGGAAGTACGGGTTGATGTCCGGCGTGTTGACGAAGAAGTTCGGCCGGTAGCAATCGCGCCACGGCGCCTGGTTGAGCTCGGTCAGGTAGGTTTCCAGCTCGGCCTTGGTGTTGCGCCAGGTGAAATAGGTGTAGCTCTGGGTAAAGCCCACCTTGCCCAGGCGCGCCATCATCGCCGGGCGGGTGAACGCCTCGGCAAGGAACATCACCTGGGGGTGGCTCTTGCGAATATCGGCGATCAGCCACTCCCAGAACGGCAGCGGCTTGGTGTGCGGGTTGTCGACGCGAAACTGGTACACGCCCAGCTCCACCCAGCCGCGCACCACGTCACGCAGCGCCAGCCACAGGTCGGGCACGGCATCCTTGGCGTAGAAGTCGACGTTGACGATGTCTTCGTACTTCTTCGGCGGGTTTTCCGCATGGCGGATGGTGCCGTCCGGGCGCCAGCTGAACCAGCCCGGGTGTTGCTGCAGCCAGGGGTGATCCGGCGAGCACTGGATGGCGAAATCCAGGGCGATCTCCAGGTCATGCTCACGGGCCGCCTCGACCAGCGCGACGAAATCTTCGCGAGTGCCAAGCTGCGGGTGAATGGCCTCATGGCCACCGTCGGGGCTGCCGATGGCGTAGGGGCTGCCAGGATCATCCGGCCCTGCGCTCAGCGAATTGTTGCGGCCCTTGCGGTGCGTGGTGCCGATCGGGTGGATCGGCGGGAAATACAGCACGTCGAAGCCCATGGCCTGGATCGCCGGCAGGCGCTTGATCACGTCACGGAAGGTGCCATGGCGCGCCGGGTCATCGGTTTCCGAACGGGGAAACAGCTCGTACCAGCTGGCGAACCGCGCCAGCGGGCGCTCCACGTCGAGCCGGTAGGTGGCGCTACGGGTGCGATGCGGGTGGCCCTCGGCACGGCGCACCAGCGCCACGGTTTGCGGGGCCAGCAACAGCGCCACGCGCTCATCCAGGCTTTGCAATTCCTGCAGCTCGTCGCACAGCGCCTGCAGGGTAAAGGCCAGCTCGCCATCGGCGCGCTCGGCGGCTTCGCGCAGCAACGCCTGGCCTTCCTGCAGCTCGAGGTTGATGGTCACCCCGGCGCCGAATTTCTTCGACAGCTCGTAGCAGTAGCTGGCGTACACGTCCCACCAGGCCTCGATCAGAAACTCCACCTCGCCGACCCGCTGCGGGGTGATCTCGGCCTGCCAGCGCTCGAGGCCGACATCCACCAGCGGTTCGCGGTGCCAGTCGGTGGCGCCGACGTCACGCCAGAGCACCTCGCCGGCCAGCTTGTCGTGGCCATCGGCGAAGATCAGCGCGCTGACGGTGACCTTATCCCCGGCTATCGCCTTGGCAGCGAAGCGCCCCTGCTCGACCTGCGGCTCGACCTCTTCGATGGCCAGGCGCGGCAATTGCAGCGCGCGCTCCAGCGACAATTCGCGATGGTTCAAACGATCGGGCTCTTGCAGATAAGCAGATGGCATCGAAACGGGCTCCTCACGCCTGGCAGGCGTATAAGCTGTTCACCCCATGGCACATGCCACGAGGCCGTACGCGAATGCGTACCTGAATGCGAAGCGGCGCAGCTCCAGGCCTTTCACTACAGGCTGCACGAGTGCGCCATTTACCTGAAAACGGCTCTAGCGTGCGCGGTGGCAGAAAGTTCCCCGGCGCGGCGACCTGTCTATCTCCGAACCTGGCGTCTCCGGCAAAGTTCAGAGTTTCCGAGGCGAGGTCAATACGCCTCAGAACCTGTTCATGATCTTTTAAGGCGACATTAAATAGGGTGCTTCAAGCCAAAAGCAGACGTCGCTGGTTCGCTGTGGGAACAGGCGGGGGCGCCTAGCCCATGCCCGTGATTGTTTCGCGGGCATGGCCCGCTCCCACAGATAATCACCAGAACGACTGGCCGCTGCCGCATTTTGCAGCCAAGGCGCTGAAGGCAAGCGCTCAGAGAGCGTCGGCGCCGAGCTTCCTCCACATCGCCGCGGTGATGCGCTGGCGGTTGGCGTAACCGGCCCAGGGATCGTCCTCGAGCTTTTCCAGGCGCTGCTGCAGGTTGCCGATATGCCACTGTTTCGAGTCGCGCAATTGCCCCAACTCCTCGCGACTGATCGGCACCGACACCGGCAAGCCCGGCCGCGCGCGTACCGAATAGGCGGCCACGGTACTGGCACCGCGGCCGTTGCGCAGGTAATCCAGGTAGACCTTGCCGATGCGGTTCTTCGGGCCCATGCGGGCGCTGAAGCGATCCGGCAGTTCATTGGCCATGAATTGCGAGATCGCCTTGCCAAAGGCCTTGAGCGTGTCCCAGTCGACATGCCGCGCCAGCGGCACCACCAGGTGCATGCCGGCACCGCCGCTGGTTTTCACGAAGGCTGGCAGGCCCAGCTCGTCGAGTACCGACAGGCTCAGGCGCGTGGCCTCCAGCACGGCGCGCCAGGGCAGCGCCGGATCCGGGTCGAGGTCGAGGATCAGCCGATCCGGCCGCTCGATGCTCGCGTAGGCCGCATTCCAGGTGTGCAGCTCGATGGTGCCCATCTGCACGGCACCGACCAAGGCCGGCACGCTGTCGATGGCCATCAGCCGGTCATGGCCGGGATCCAGTTCGGCATCCAGGTGACGGATGTTGGGAATCGCCAGGCGCTCGGCATGTTTCTGGAAGAACTGCTCACCGCCCACACCGCTCGGCGCACGCAGCAGTGATACCGGCCGGTTGCGCAGCTCGGGCAGCAACCAGTCGGCGATCTCGGCGTAGAAACGCGCGAGCTGCGCCTTGGTGGTGCCGCTCTGCGCGTCGATCACCCGCTCGGGGTGGCTGACCGATACCTCGCCAATCTGCTCACGCCCCTTGCGCGCGGCGCCCTTGCTGGCCGTCTTCTTGGCGGACGCGCCCTTCTCCACCGCCTTGGCGGGCGCCGCCTGCTCCTTGACGATCTGCTCGGCCGGCTTGTCGCTGCGCTCGCCGACGAAGGCGCCCTGGCGCACCAGGCCCTCCTGAGTCCAGCCGGCGAACGCCACCTCGACCACCAACTGCGGTTCGATCCACTGCACACCACGGCGCTGCGCCGCGCTGGGCTGCTTGTGCAGCGGCGAGGCGTCGCGCGCCAGCGCCTTCATGCGCTTGTGCAGGCTGCCGAGCAGCGCCTCGTTGAAGCCGGTGCCGACCCGCCCGGCATAGCGCAGGCCCTTGGCCTCATTGACCGCCAGCAGCAGCGCACCGAACCCCGAGCGGCTGCCCTGGGGTTTGCTGAAGCCGACCACCACGAACTCCTGGCGCTGCCGGCACTTGAGCTTGATCCAGTCGGCGCTGCGCGAGGAGCGATAGGGGCTGCCGGCACGCTTGCCGATCACCCCCTCGAGGCCCAGCGCGCAGGCGCTGCCCAGTACGCTCTGATGATCGGCCTCGAACGCTTCGGAGAAGCGCAGCGGGCCTTTGCGTTTTGGCAGTTTGCCCTGCAAGGCCTGGCGCCGCTGCTCGACCGGCAACTCGCGCTGGTCGATGCCATCGAGCCAGGGCGCGTCGAACAGGAAATACAGGATGTCGCCACTGCGCGCCTCGTCGAAGGCGTTCTGCAGGGCCTGGAAATCCGGCATGCCCTGCTCGTCGAGCACCACCGCCTCGCCATCCAGCCAGCTGTCGCCGAGCCCCAGCTTGGCCAGGGCCTTGGCCTGGGGCGCCATGCGCGCCGTCCAGTCGTGGCCGTTGCGGCTGAACAGGGTCACCTGGCCGTCTTTGATGCGTGCCATGATCCGGTAGCCGTCGTACTTGATCTCGTAGATCCAGTCGCCGGCCGGTGGCGCTTCGACCAGGGTCGCCAACTGCGGCGACAGGGTGTCCGGCATGGCCGGCGGCACCGTTTTGCTTGCCTTGGCCTTGCTCGCCCTGGCTGGCGCCTTGCTGCGCGACTTGGTCTTGGCGGCCTGGTTGGCCGCCGGCCTGGCCATGCCGCCGACCAGTTCGCCGCTGATCACGCTGGCCGGCAAGGCGCTGACGATGTCGTATTCGTCGGCGGGCCTGGCGACGTCGTCGTGCTCCTTGATCAGCAGCCATTGCTGCTTGTCGCCACTGCCCTTCAGGCGCGTACGCACCAGCGTCCAGGCGCCGCTGAGCTTTTCGCCGACCAGGCTGAACTTGAGCTTGCCGGCCTCGTACGCCGCCACGGGATCGCCCTCGGGCTGCCAGATGCCCTGATCCCAGACGATCACATCACCCGCCCCGTAATTGCCCTCGGCGATGCTGCCTTCGAAGCTGGCGTAGGCCAGCGGATGGTCCTCGACGTGCACGGCCAGGCGCTTCTGCTTGGGGTCAAGGCTCGGGCCCTTGGGCACGGCCCAGCTTTTCAGGGTGCCCTCCAGCTCCAGGCGAAAATCGTAATGCAGGTGCCGCGCATCGTGCTTCTGCACCACGAAACGCAGAGCCCCGGCCTTGGCACGGCTACGCCGGCCGGTCTCGCGGGGCTCGCTGGTGGACTCGAAATTGCGCTTGCGGTTGTAATCGCTGGTCGCCTTGGCCATGGCCGCTCACCTCACTTGGCCGAGCGCTTGCGCGCCGGTTTGCTGGAGTTGCCTTCCAGGCTGCGCTTGAGCAGGTCGGTAAGGTCGATGACGTCGGCGCTCTTGCTGGCCGGCTTGCGCTCGCCGCCTTCCACGTCTTCGATCTTGCCGGCCTTGGCCTTCTTCTCGACCAGCTTCATGATCTCGTCGCGGAAGGTGTCCTGGTATTCGTCGGGCGACCATTCGACGGTCATGTCACGCACCAGGCGCTTGGCCATGTCGCGCTCGCCCTTGCTGAGCTTGGCGCCGGTGACCGCGGTGCCGAGTTCCAGGGTGTCCAGCCCGCGCACCTCATCGGGCCAGCGCAGCATCACCAGCAGCAGCGCGTCGCCGTCGACCATCACAGCCGCCAGGTGCTGCTTGACGTGCAACACCACGTTGGCGAGCGCCACCTTGCCGGAATCCTTGAGGGTCTGCTGCAGCAGGGCGTAGACCTTTTCGCCGCGCTTGTCGGGCGCCAGGTAGTAGGGCCGCTCGATGTTCTGCAGGGGGATGTCCTTGGCATCGAGAAAGCCGAAGATGTCGATGGTCTGGGTCGACTCGGGGTGCGCGGCGCGGATCTCGTCTTCGCTGATGATCACGTAGCGGCCCTTCTCCACCTGCACGCCCTTGGCGATGTGCTCCTTGTCGACTTCCTTGCCGGTGGCCTTGTTGACGCGCTTGTAGCCCACCGGCTCCATGCTGCGTGCGTCGAGCCAGTCGAAGTCGATGCCCTTGGATTCGGTCGCCGAAACCAGTGATACGGGAATATGGACCAGCCCGAAACTGATCGCCCCTTTCCAGATTGCACGCGCCATACCGCCGTCTCCCGTGATAAGCATCTGTACGGGTGACTGGGCGGTGAAAACAAAAGTTTCAGTGTTCCGCCGGAGGGCCCGGCGGCGGCGCGGCAGCGCACCGCAAGAAAGGGGTAGCTACAGGGCGACGCCGTCGCGGTAGATCACGTCGCCGTCGATGGTGATGTCACGGATCTGTCGCAGCAGATTGTCGGCGGCGGTCTCCGCCTCGCTCTCGCACACCGAGCCCAGGGCCGGCACCCAGAGCAGCTGCACGGCGGCGCCTGCACATTTGGGCTGGTACTCGATCAGGCCAACGTAATGCTGACCATCCTTCATGGCGTCCGTCCAGGCAATGCATCCCTTGAAGTCTCGGAACATACCAGGCTCCCTTGATTCACCCGATACCGCATAGGAGCGCGACCGCCGCCAAGACGTTCCCGCATTCAGCGCGCGCGCTTCTCCAGCCAGGCGATCAGGTGCGGCACGGTATTGAAGATGAACAGCGCCACCAGCGTGGCCAGCACCGCGGTGGCTTCGCGGCCCATGCCGATGGTGATGCCGATGGCGGCGGTCAACCAGATGCCCGCGGCGGTGGTCAGGCCCTTCACCTCGTTCATCGAGTCGCCCTTGAGGATGGTACCCGCGCACAGGAAGCCGATACCGGCCACCAGCCCCTGGATGACCCGGCTCATGGCGTCGTGCTCGGCGCCCATTTGCGCCGGCACCAGCACGAACATCGCCGAGCCGATGGCCACCAGCATATGGG
>Ga0207790_1000066_pt1 | contig 40084 bp, 33 predicted proteins | sample HigsolmetaGSP14D_FD_184842 | JGI IMG/M metagenome (GOLD analysis project Ga0207790, IMG submission 184842) | High solid enriched microbial communities from the Joint BioEnergy Institute, USA - SP1-4-D (SPAdes) | ecosystem: Engineered > Bioreactor > SSF (Solid state fermentation) > Aerobic >...
CGCGGTACTGGGCCGCACTCATGCTGCCGCTGAACAGGTGTGAGGTGGCATACACCGGCACGTCGCCAGCGTACTGGTAAGCCAGGGTCGGCTTGATCTGCTGGGCCTGTTGCGGCGTGGCGGCGAGGAAGATGAAGTCCACGTCCTGACGGCGCGAGGTGCCGTTGACCTGCAGCAGGCGGGCGACCTGGCCTGCCATGTCGACCGGCTGGTCGATCTGCTCGGCGCCCAGGAAGGTACCACCGGCGGCTTGCCAGCTCTGGCGGAAGGCATCCAGTACGCGGTTGCCCCACTCGCCCTTGGGCACCAGGGCGACGGCGCTGCGCATGCCGTCGGCCCAGGCGCGGCGGGCGACCTCGCGGGCCTCGTCTTCGGCGGCCAGGCCGAACTGGAACAGCTGGGCCGGGCTCTTGGCGCCCGGGTCGGCATAGTTCAGGGCCAGGGTGGTGATCGGTAGCTGGTCACGGTTACCCAGTTGGGTGACCAGGTTCTTTTCCAGTGGGCCGATCACCAGCTCCACGCCATCGGCTTTTGCCTGGCGGTAGAAGTCATCCAGCGAGGTCAGGCGGGCACTGTCGTAAAGCTGGATTTGCGGCGGCTGTTCGCCGGCCTGCTGCGCCTGGTAGTGGGCAGCCAGGAAGCCATCACGCAGGGCGCGCGATACCGAGGCCAGCTGGCCTTCCTGGGGCAGCAGCAGGGCGATCTTCTGCAGTGGCTTGCTGGACAGCGCGCGCAGGTCGGCGAGGGCCTTGGGCAGTTGCTTGGCCGCCGGATGGTTGGGGTGCTGGGCCAGCCAGTTGTCGATGGCGTCCTGCTGCTGTTTGAGCGTGCCAACGGTTTTCGCCACCTGGGCCAGCGACAGCCAACCGGCCAGGTCGGCGTCGGCGGCGGTCGGCGCCGGCTCTGCCGGCAGGCTGGAGACCAGGCTCCAGATATGGTCCTGATTGCGCTGCGCCTCGTCGCCGCTCAGCAGCGGGGCGATGAACACCCGCTCGCGGGCAGCGGCGAGAAGCTGACCATCCTTTTCGAGGGCGTTGGCGCGTGCCAGTTGAGTGCGCGTCTGCTGCTCGACCGGCAGTTCGCCGAGGCGCTCGAGGCTGGGGTGGGACAAGGCGTTCAAGGCGGCTTTGGCGTCATTGCGTGCCAGGGCCAGCTCGGCCTTGAGGGTGCTGGCGTAGATCTGCTGCGCCGGCTTGAGCAGTTGCAGGTCAACCTGCCCGAGAATGCTCTCGGCACGTTGCACGTTGCCCTGCTTGGCGACCAGGTCGGCGGCCGACAGGCGCAGCAACTGGGCATCTTCATCCTGGCTGCTGCCGGCTTGCTGGAGCATCTGCTCCACGCTGGCCTGGGGCGTGCGGGGCAGTTCGCCGAGGTTCGAGGAAGGCGAGCTGCTGCAGGCAACGAGCAGGCCGGCTAGGCAGAGTGCAGAGAGCGGACGCAGGCAGGCAATCATGTAAGCGATTCCGGTTCTTGAGCAAATGAACGCGGGATTGTACCCAAGGCACCGCCTTGGCGCGACGACGAAGGTGTTAACCGGTACGCAGAGGTCGCAGGCACTTGCCTTGGCAGTAGCTATCCGCCCGAGCGGTTCGCTCGCGTTACAATGGCCGCTTTCCACTTATATGAAGAGGCATTGCCGTGATCGCTAATGAAGCACCCCGAAGCGCCGCGGGCACTCTGTTCGTGGTGGCGACGCCCATTGGCAATCTCGACGACCTCAGTGCCCGGGCATTGAAGGTGCTCGGCGCGGTCACGCTGATCGCTGCCGAGGACACCCGGCACTCGGCGCGGCTGATGCAGCACTTCGGTATCGGCACGCCACTGGCGGCCTGCCACGAGCACAACGAGCGTGACGAGGGCAATCGCTTCATCGAGCGCCTGCTGGCCGGGGACGACGTGGCGCTGATTTCCGATGCCGGCACGCCGCTGATTTCCGATCCCGGCTACCACCTGGTGCGCCAGGCCCGGGCAGCGGGGGTGCGGGTCGTGCCGGTACCAGGCGCCTGTGCGTTGATCGCCGCCTTGTCGGCCGCCGGCCTGCCATCGGATCGCTTCGTTTTCGAAGGGTTTCTGCCGGCCAAGACCGTGGGCCGTCGCGCACGCCTCGAGCTGGTGCGCGAGGAGCCGCGTACCTTGATCTTCTATGAGGCGCCGCACCGCATCCTCGAGTGCCTGCAGGACATGCGTGACGTGTTCGGCGGCGAGCGCCAGGCCCTGCTGGCCAGGGAGCTGACCAAGACCTTCGAAACCCTGCAAGGCATGCCGCTCGCGCAGTTGTGCGACTGGGTGGCGAGCGATGCCAATCAGCAGCGCGGTGAATGCGTGGTCCTGGTGGCCGGCTGGCAGGCCCCTGAAGACGAGGCGGCGGTAAGTGTCGAGGCGCTGCGCGTGCTCGATCTGTTGCTTGCCGAAATGCCGCTCAAGCGTGCGGCAGCGCTGGCGGCGCAGATCACCGGGGTGCGCAAGAATCTGCTTTATCAGGCTGCGCTGGAGCGTCAGCAAGACGGTTGATCTTGTTCTCGGCGGGCTGCAGCGGTTACCCTTGTCAGCGGAGAGTCGATCGGACAGTCGCTGCCTTCCATCTGGAAGGGGGAGGAAAGTCCGGGCTCCATAGGGCGGAGTGCCAGGTAACGCCTGGGAGGCGCGAGCCTACGGAAAGTGCCACAGAAAATAACCGCCTAAGCGCTTCGGCGCCGGTAAGGGTGAAAAGGTGCGGTAAGAGCGCACCGCACGGCTGGTAACAGTCCGTGGCTAGGCAAACCCCACTCGGAGCAAGACCAAATAGGGTTCCATTGGCGTGGCCCGCGCTGGAACCGGGTAGGTTGCTAAAGGCGTACAGTGATGTGCGTCGTAGAGGAATGACTGTCCTCGACAGAACCCGGCTTACAGATCGGCTCTCCACCTCTTCTGCTTTCTGCTCCTTCCCCTCCTTTTTAATACCGAAAAAATCTTACTCTTAACAAACTACTTTAAGTTCGTTGGGTAGGTGCCGGTATGTGTTTGTTTTTTAGCCATCTTTCCCGCTCTGGGCGCTCGTCCCACTTCTCATTTATTCGCTAAATCTCCGTTCTATAAGGAATTTTCCGTTCTGGCGCGCCTTGACGGTGGGGTACGCGCGTTCCTATAGTGTGCTCCGGTGGTGAAAAGTGGCATGAAGTGGGTTTTTTTGGATGCTGATGCCTAATTAAGGGGAAACGCGATCGTGTTTCGCGGAGCTAATGCCATAAGTCTTGACGCCAAGGGGCGGCTCGCGATGCCAAGTCGGTATCGGGACGAGCTCGTTTCGCGTTCGGCTGGCCAGCTCATCGTCACCATCGATGCCATCGATCCCTGCCTTTGTGTCTACCCGCTGCCGGAGTGGGAAATCATCGAGAACAAGCTGCGCGAGCTGGCCTCCTTCCGTGAAGAGAACCGCCGCCTGCAACGTCTGCTGATTGGTAATGCCGTCGATCTCGAACTGGATGGCAGTGGTCGTTTCCTGGTTCCGCCGCGTCTGCGTGAGTACGCCAAGCTGGACAAGCGCGCGATGTTGGTGGGGCAGCTCAATAAATTTCAACTGTGGGACGAGGATTCCTGGAATGCCGTGGCCGATGCCGATCTGGCCGCCATCAAGCAACCGGGTGCTCTTTCCGATGACCTTCGTGACCTGATCCTGTGAACATGACCTCTACCTTCCGCCATATCACCGTGTTGCTCGAGGAGGCCGTTACGGCGCTCTCCTTGCGCGCCGATGGCTGCTATGTGGATGGCACGTTCGGGCGGGGCGGGCACAGCCGGCTGATCCTCGACAGGATCGGGCCAGGCGGTCGCTTGCTGGGGTTCGACAAGGACCCACTGGCAATCGCGACTGGAAATACGCTAGCGGCCGAAGACGGCCGCTTTGTCGTTGTACAGAGAAGTTTTGCGGAACTCGGCGATGAACTTGCTGTCCGCGGCCTCGCTGGCCAGGTCAGCGGCGTGCTGCTCGACCTGGGCGTGTCGTCGCCACAGCTGGACGACGCCGAGCGCGGTTTCAGCTTTCTCAATGATGGCCCGCTGGACATGCGCATGGATCCCTCGCGCGGGGTCAGCGCGGCGCAGTTCATCGCTACCGCGGCGGAAGAAGAAATCGCCCGGGTGTTCAAGGAATACGGTGAAGAGCGGTTCGCCAGGCGTATGGCCCGCGCTGTGGTGATGCGCCGTGCCGAGCAGCCGTTCGAGCGCACTGCCGATCTGGCGCAGGTGCTGACGGTGGCGAATCCTGCCTGGGAGAAGGGCAAGAATCCGGCGACTCGCGCGTTCCAGGGGCTGCGCATTCACGTCAATAACGAATTGGGTGACCTGCAGCGTGGCCTGGATGCTGCGCTGGAGAATCTCGAAGTCGGTGGCCGCCTGGTGGTGATCAGCTTCCATTCCCTGGAAGACCGTATCGTCAAGCAGTTCATGCGCAAGCACGCCAAGGGCGAGATGGACAAGCTGCCGCGTGACCTGCCAATCATCCCGAAAGCCTTCGAGCCGCGCCTCAAGCTGCTCGGCAAGCCGCAGTTCGCCTCGGAAGCCGAACTCAAGGCCAACCCGCGCTCGCGCAGTGCGGTCATGCGTGTCGCGGAGAAACTGCGATGAGCGCCTTGAGCAGCAAGCGTTTCCCCAAGGGCAGCCTGCTGATGCTGGTGCTGTTTGTCGCCGTGCTCGGTTCCGCGCTGGCGGTGTCCTACAGTGCGCACTGGAATCGTCAACTGCTCAACAGCCTGTATGGCGAACTCAGCGTGCGTGACAAGGCGCAGGCCGAGTGGGGCCGCCTGATCCTCGAGCAAAGCACCTGGACGGCCCACAACCGTATCGAGACCCTGGCCAGCGAACAGCTGAAGATGCGCATCCCCGACGCCGCCGAAGTGCGCATGGTGGCGCCATGATGAAGCTCGAGGGGGCTCTGTACCCGTGGCGCTTCCGCCTGGTCATGCTGCTGCTGGCGCTGATGGTCGCGGCCATTGCGGCGCGCATCTTCGAGCTGCATGTGTTCGACCATGACTTCCTCAAGGCCCATGGCGACGCGCGCAGCGTGCGGCACATTCCTATTCCGGCGCACCGTGGCCTGATCACCGACCGTAACGGCGAGCCGCTGGCAGTCAGTACGCCGGTCACCACGCTGTGGGCCAACGGCAAGGAGCTGCAGGCCGGCAAGGCGCAGTGGCCGGTGCTGGCAGCGGCCCTTGGCCAGGAGCCGAATGCCTTCGCTCAACGTCTGCAGGCCAACGCCGAGCGCGAATTCATGTACCTGGTGCGCGGCCTGACCCCCGAGCAGGGCCAGCGGGTGCTCGATCTCAAGGTGCCGGGCGTCTACTCCATCGAGGAGTTTCGGCGTTTCTACCCGGCGGGCGAAGTGACCGCCCATATGGTCGGCTTCACCGACATCGACGACCGCGGCCGCGAAGGCGTCGAGCTGGCGTTCGAGGACTGGCTGGCCGGCGTACCTGGCAAGCGCCAGGTGCTCAAGGACCGCCGCGGCCGCTTGATCCGTGACGTCCAGGTGACCCAGAACGCCAAGGCCGGCAAGGCGCTGGCGCTGTCCATCGACCTGCGTCTGCAGTACCTGGCGCACCGTGAGCTGCGTAACGCGCTGGTCGAGTTCGGTGCCAAGGCCGGCAGCCTGGTGATGCTCGACGTGAAGACCGGTGAGATCCTCGCCATGGTCAACCAGCCGACCTACAACCCGAACAACCGCCGCAACCTGCAACCGGCCGCCATGCGTAACCGCGCGATGATCGACGTGTTCGAGCCGGGCTCGACCATGAAGCCGTTCTCCATGAGCGCCGCGCTGGAAACCGGGCGCTGGAAGCCGACCGACAAGGTCGATGTGCAGGGCGGTACGCTGCAGATCGGGCGCTACACCATCAAGGACGTGTCCCGTGCGCCGGATGGCGTGCTCGACCTGACCGGCATCCTCATCAAGTCCAGTAACGTGGGCATGAGCAAGGTCGCCTTCGACATTGGCGGCGCGGCCATCTATGACGTGATGCAGCAGGTCGGTCTGGGCCAGGACACTGGCCTGAGCTTCCCGGGCGAGCGGGTTGGCAACCTGCCCAACCACCGTGAGTGGCGCAAGGCGGAAACCGCCACGCTGTCCTACGGTTATGGCCTGTCGGTCACCGCGGTACAACTGGCCCACGCCTATGCCGTGCTCGGCAACGGCGGGCGCAGCGTGCCGATGTCGCTGACGCGCACCGACCGCGTGCGCGACAGCGTGCAGGTGATTCCCGAAGATGTCGCCCATACCCTGCAAGGCATGCTGCAGCAGGTTATCGAAGCGCCGGGCGGGGTTTTCCGTGCCCAGGTGCCGGGTTATCACGTGGCCGGCAAGAGCGGCACCGCGCGCAAGACCGCTTCGGGTACCAAGGGCTACCAGGCCAATGCCTACCGCTCGCTGTTCGCCGGCTTCGCGCCGGCGAGCAACCCGCGCATCGCGATTGCCGTGGTCATCGACGAACCGAGCAAGAGCGGCTACTACGGCGGCCTGGTGTCGGCCCCGGTATTCAGCCGGGTCATGGCGGGCGGCCTGCGCCTGATGAACATCACCCCGGACAACCTGCCCGAGCCCACGGCAGCGCAAGTCGATGCGCCGGCAGCGGCCACCCATAATGGAGGGCGCGGCTGATGCCCATGCCATTGAACCAGTTGTTGCCTCAGGCAAGCAGCGGCGTGCTGATCCGCGAGCTGACCCTCGATAGCCGCCAGGTGCGCCCTGGCGATCTGTTCCTGGCCGTGCCCGGCACTCGCCAGGACGGCCGCGTGCACATTGCCGATGCGATTTCCCGTGGCGCCGCCGCGGTTGCCTTCGAGGTCGACGGCGCGTTGCCGATGGTCGCCGAAAGCGCCGAACTGGTCGCCATCAAAGGCCTGGCCGGCCAGCTGTCGGCCATCGCCGGGCGCTTCTATGGCGAGCCAAGCCGCGGCCTGCACATGGTCGGCATCACCGGCACCAACGGCAAGACCAGCGTCAGCCAGCTGCTGGCCCAGGCCCTGGATCTGCTCGGCGAGCGGTGCGGCATCGTCGGTACCCTCGGCAACGGCTTCTATGGCGCGCTGGCTCAGGGCCTGCACACCACGCCGGATCCGATCGGCGTGCAGGCGACCCTGGCCGGTCTGAAGAAGGACGGCGCGCGCGCGATCGCCATGGAGGTTTCGTCCCATGGCCTGCACCAGGGGCGGGTTGCCGCGCTGGATTTCGACGTGGCGGTGTTCACCAACCTGTCGCGCGATCACCTCGATTATCACGGCTCGATGGAGGCCTATCAGGCGGCCAAGGCTGCGCTGTTCGCCTGGCCGAGCCTGCGTGCCCGGGTCATCAATCTGGACGATGCGACTGGCCGCCAACTGGCTGCCCAGGAGCGCGATTCGCGTCTGATCGGTTACAGCCTGCAAGACCAGAGCGCCTACCTGTTCTGCCGCGACATTCATTTCGATGACCAGGGCGTGCGCGCCACGCTGGTCACTCCGCGTGGCGAAGGCAGCCTGCGCAGCTCGCTGCTGGGTCGCTTCAACCTCAGCAACCTGCTGGCGGTGGTCGGTGCGCTGGTGGCCATGGATTACCCGCTCGACGAAATTCTCAAGGCGCTGCCGCGTCTGCACGGGCCGATTGGCCGTATGCAACGTCTGGGTGGCCAACAGGCGCCGCTGGTGGTGGTCGACTATGCCCACACCCCGGACGCGCTGGAGCAGGTTCTGAGTGCGCTGCGCCCCCACGTGACCGGCCGCCTGCTGTGCCTGTTCGGCTGCGGTGGCGACCGTGATCGCGGCAAGCGCCCGCTGATGGCCGAAGTGGTCGAGCGCCTCGCCGACGCCGCGCTGGTCACCGACGACAACCCGCGTAGCGAAGCACCACGGCAAATCTTCGACGATATCCGCGAAGGCTTCCGTAACGCTGAGCAGGTGCGCTTCGTGCATGGCCGCGGCAATGCCATCGCCCAGCTGATCGGCGAGGCCCAGGTTGGCGATGTGGTGGTGCTGGCCGGCAAGGGCCATGAGGATTACCAGGAAATCGACGGCGTGCGTCAGCCGTTCTCCGATCTGCAGGAAGCCGGTCGCGCACTGGCAGCATGGGAGGCGGCACATGCTTAAGGCATTGCGGTTGAGCGAAGTGGCCGGCGCCCTGAATGGTCGCCTGGTCGGCGAGGATCGTGCCTTCGCGGCCGTCAGCACCGACAGCCGCAGCATCGTGCCTGGCCAGTTGTTCGTTGCCCTCAGCGGCCCGCGTTTCGATGGCCATGACTATCTGGCCCAGGTCGCCGCCAAAGGCGCCGTTGCCGCACTGGTGGCGCGTGAAGTCGCGGATGTCGACCTGCCGCAACTGGTCGTTGCCGATACCACCCTGGCCCTTGGTCAGCTGGGCGCGCTCAACCGCCAGGCCTACGGCGGCCTGTTGGCCGCAGTGACCGGCTCCAGCGGCAAGACCACCGTCAAGGAAATGCTCGCTGCCATCCTGCGCGCCTCGTGCGCCGAGGATGGCGGCGCCGTATTGGCGACCCGCGGCAACCTGAACAATCAGCTGGGCGTTCCGCTGACCCTGCTGGAGTTGGCGCCCGAGCACACCGGCGCGGTCATCGAGCTGGGCGCTTCGGGTATCGGCGAAATCGCTTATACCGTCAGCCTCACCAAACCGCAGGTGGCGATCATCACCAATGCCGGCAACGCCCACGTGGGCGAGTTCGGCGGCCCCGAGAACATCGTGCTGGCCAAGGGCGAGATCATCGAAGGCTTGAGCGATGGCGGCGTTGCCGTGCTCAACCGCGATGACCTGGCGTTCGAGCGTTGGGTCAAGCGTGCTGCCGGTCGCCGGGTGCTGAGCTTTGCCCTGCGCGACAGCCGCGCCGACTTCCATGCCCTCGAGCTGAGCCGCGATCCGCGTGGCTGCCCGGCGTTCACGCTGTTCTGCCACGAAGGCCAGGCCCGCGTGCAACTCAATCTGCTCGGTGAGCACAACGTGGCCAACGCGCTGGCCGCCGCTGCGGCGGCTCACGCCCTGGCGGTGCCGCTGGTGGCCATCAAGAACGGTCTGGAAAGCCTGCTGCCGGTCAAGGGCCGTGCCGTGGCGCAACTGGCGCGCAACGGCGCCCGGGTGATCGACGATACCTATAACGCCAACCCCGCTTCGATCTGCGCCGCCATCGACATCCTCGCCGGTTTCTCCGGCCGCAAGGTGTTGGTGCTGGGCGATATCGGCGAGCTGGGTGCCTGGTCGGAGCAGGGCCACCGCGACGTTGGCGAATACGCGATTGGCAAGGCCGACGTGCTGTATGCAGTCGGCCCGCAAATGAAACATGCCGTACAGGCCTTTGGCGCCGGTGGCCGGCACTTCGCCGACCAGGCCGCGCTGATCGACGCGGTACGCGCCGAGCCCGGCGACAGCACCATTCTAATTAAAGGTTCACGCAGCGCCGCGATGGAAAACGTCGTCGCCGCGCTGTGTGGCGACAGTGGGGAGAGTCACTAAATGCTGCTGCTGCTGGCAGAGTATCTGCAACAGTTCCATAAGGGCTTCGCGGTCTTTCAGTACCTGACCCTGCGCGGGATTCTCGGTGTGCTGACGGCGCTCGCGCTGGCGCTGTTCCTCGGCCCGTGGATGATCCGTACCCTGCAGATCCGCCAGATCGGCCAGGCCGTGCGCAACGACGGCCCGCAATCGCACCTGTCCAAGAAGGGCACGCCGACCATGGGGGGCGCGCTGATCCTCTCGGCCATTGCGATCAGCACCCTGCTGTGGGCCGACCTGAGCAACCGCTACGTATGGGTGGTGCTGATCGTCACCCTGCTGTTCGGCGCCATCGGCTGGGTCGACGACTACCGCAAGGTGATCGAGAAGAATTCGCGCGGCCTGCCGAGCCGCTGGAAGTACTTCTGGCAGTCGGTGTTCGGTATCGGTGCGGCCACCTTCCTTTATATGACTGCGCAGACGCCGATCGAAACCACCCTGATCGTGCCGTTGCTCAAGGATGTCAGCATTCCCCTGGGTATCGGTTTCGTGGTGCTGACCTATTTCGTGATCGTCGGCTCCAGCAACGCGGTGAACCTGACCGACGGCCTCGACGGCCTGGCGATCCTGCCCACCGTGATGGTCGGCGGCGCCCTGGGCATCTTCTGCTACCTGTCGGGCAACGTGAATTTCTCCGAGTACCTGCTGATTCCTTACGTGCCGGGTGCCGGCGAGCTGATCGTGTTCTGCGGCGCGCTGATCGGCGCCGGCCTGGGTTTCCTGTGGTTCAACACCTACCCGGCGCAGGTGTTCATGGGCGACGTCGGTGCGCTGGCACTGGGCGCCGCGCTGGGCACCATCGCCGTGATCGTGCGCCAGGAGATCGTGCTGTTCATCATGGGCGGCGTGTTCGTCATGGAAACCCTGTCGGTGATCATCCAGGTCGCCAGCTTCAAGCTGACCGGCAAGCGGGTGTTCCGCATGGCACCGATTCACCACCATTTCGAGTTGAAGGGTTGGCCCGAACCACGGGTCATCGTTCGTTTCTGGATCATCACCGTGATTCTGGTGTTGATCGGCCTCGCTACTTTGAAACTGCGTTGAGGACAGCATGAGCCTGATCGCTTCCGACCAATTCCGCATCGTTGTCGGCCTCGGCAAGAGCGGCATGTCCCTGGTGCGCTACCTCGCGCGCCAGGGCGTGCGCTTTGCCGTGGTCGACACCCGTGCCAATCCGCCGGAGCTGAGCACCTTGCGTGAACAGTTCCCGCAGGTCGAAGTGCGTTGTGGCGAGCTGGACGTGGAGTTCCTCGGTCGCGCCAGCGAGCTGCTGATCAGCCCAGGCCTGGCCGTGGCCACCCCGGCCCTGCAGGAAGCGGCCCGGCGCGGCGCCAAGCTGTCCGGCGACATCGACCTGTTCGCCCGCGAAGCGAAAGCGCCGATCGTCGCCATCACTGGTTCCAACGCCAAGAGCACCGTGACCACCCTGGTTGGCGAGATGGCCGCAGCGGCCGGTCGCAAGGTCGCCGTGGGCGGCAACCTCGGCACGCCGGCACTGGATCTGCTGGCCGATGACGTCGAGCTGTACGTGATCGAGCTGTCCAGCTTCCAGCTGGAGACCACCGAGCTGCTCAACGCTGAAGTGGCCACCTGCCTGAACGTCAGCGAAGACCATATGGATCGCTACGCCGACCTGCCGGCCTATCACCTGGCCAAGCACCGCATCTTCCGCGGCGCGCGGCAGGTGGTGGTGAACCGTGACGATCCGCTGTCGCGGCCGATGATCGCCGACCAGGTACCGTGCTGGAGCTTTGGCCTCGGCAAGCCGGACTTCAAGCGCTTCGGCCTGGTCGAGGAAAACGGCGAGAAATACCTGGCCTATCAGTTCGACACGCTGCTGCCGGTGCGTGAGTTGAAGGTACGTGGCGCGCACAACCAGTCCAACGCCCTGGCGGCGCTGGCGTTGGGCCACGCCGTGGGCCTGCCGATGGCAGCCATGCTCGAGACCCTCAGGGGCTTCAGCGGCCTGGCGCATCGCTGCCAGTGGGTCGGCGAACGCGCCGGGGTGAGCTACTACGACGACTCCAAGGCCACCAATGTCGGTGCTGCCCTGGCGGCCATCGAAGGCCTGGGTACCGATATCGCCGGCAAGCTGGTGCTGATCGCCGGTGGCGACGGCAAGGGCGCCGACTTCTCCAGCCTGCGCAAGCCGGTGGCGGCCCATTGCCGCGCGGTGGTGCTGCTCGGCCGTGACGCCGACAAGCTGGCTGCGGTGCTCGACGGCGCGGTGGAGATCCTGCGTGTCGACAGCCTGCAGGCGGCGGTCGAGCAGGCCGCTGCCATTGCCCAGAGCGGCGACGCGGTGCTGCTGTCGCCGGCCTGCGCGAGCCTGGACATGTTCAAGAACTTCGAAGAACGCGGGCGCCTGTTCGCCCAGGCCGTGGAGGCGCTCGTCTGATGCTGTCCTTCCTGCGCCCTTATCCGTCCCCGCTGTTCGGCCGCCGTCGTGGCCTGGACATGGACTTCCCGATGCTCGCCGGCTGCCTGGCATTGCTCGGCCTCGGCCTGGTGATGATTTCCTCGGCGTCCACCGAGGTGGCGGCGGTGAACACCGGCAGCCCGCTGTACTACATGATCCGCCACCTGGTGTACCTGGCCATTGGCCTGGGCGCTGCCGGCGTGGTGCTGATGATTCCGCTGGCCACCTGGCAGCGCCACAGCTGGTTGCTGCTGCTGGTTGCCGTCGCCCTGCTGGTACTGGTGCTGCTGCCCGGCATCGGCCGCGAGGTCAACGGTGCCAAGCGCTGGATCGGTTTCGGTGCGTTCAACATTCAGCCTTCGGAGATCGCCAAGGTCTTCGTGGTGCTCTATCTGGCCGGCTACCTGGTACGTCGTCAGGAAGAAGTGCGCGAGAGCTGGGCGGGCTTCTTCAAGCCGTTCGTGGTGCTGCTGCCGATGGCCTTCCTGCTGCTGCTCGAGCCCGACTTCGGCGCCACGGTGGTGATGATGGGCGCGGCCATGGCCATGCTGTTTCTCGGCGGTGTCGGCCTGTTCCGCTTCCTGCTGATGGTGGCCCTGGCGGTCGGTGCGGTATTCGTCCTGGTGCAGAGCCAGGAGTATCGCCTGCAGCGTCTGATCACCTTTACCGATCCCTGGGCCGACCAATACGGCTCCGGCTACCAGCTGACCCAGGCGCTGATCGCCTTCGGGCGTGGCGAGTGGCTGGGCGTCGGCCTGGGCAACAGCATCCAGAAGCAGTTCTACCTGCCGGAAGCGCACACCGACTTCGTGTTCTCGGTACTGGCCGAAGAGCTGGGGCTGGTCGGCGCGCTGCTCACCGTGGGCCTGTTCGTGTTCGTCAGCGTGCGTGCCCTGTACATCGGCCTGTGGGCAGAGAAGGCCAAGCAGTACTTCTCCGCGTACGTGGCCTTCGGCCTGGGCTTCCTGTGGATCGGCCAGTTCCTGATCAACATCGGCGTGAATATCGGGCTGCTGCCCACCAAGGGCCTGACCCTGCCGTTCCTCAGCTACGGCGGCAGCTCCCTGGTGATCTGCTGCGTCAGCCTGGCGCTGCTGCTGCGTATCGAGTGGGAAACGCGCAACGGCCTGGGCAACGAGGATATCGAGTTCGACGAGGCCGACTTCCCCGAGCCCGAGCGGGAGGTGCAGCATGGCCGGTAACGTACTGATCATGGCGGGCGGCACCGGTGGCCATGTGTTCCCGGCCCTGGCCTGTGCCCGTGAGTTCCAGGCGCGCGGCTACCGGGTGCACTGGCTGGGCACGCCGCGGGGCATCGAGAACGAGCTGGTCCCGGCTGCCGGCCTGCCGCTGCACCTGATCAACGTCAGTGGCCTGCGCGGCAAGGGCAAGCTGTCGCTGCTCAAGGCGCCGCTGCAACTGCTCAGGGCGCTGTTCCAGGCGCGCAAGGTGGTGCGTGAGCTGCAGCCGGTCTGCGTGCTCGGCATGGGCGGCTACGTGACCGGCCCGGGCGGCCTGGCAGCCAGGCTGGCCGGCGTGCCGCTGATCATTCACGAACAGAATGCCGTGGCCGGTACCGCCAATCGCAGCCTGGTGGCATTCGCCAGCCGGGTCTGCGAGGCTTTCCCCGACACCTTCGCCGCGTCGGACAAGCGTCGCACCACCGGCAACCCGGTGCGTGAGGAGCTGTTCCTGGAAACCCCGCGCGATTCGCTGACCGGCCGTCGGCCGCGCCTGCTGATCCTGGGCGGCAGCCTGGGCGCCGAGCCATTGAACAAATTGCTGCCAGAGGCGCTGGCGCAGGTATCTGCCGAGCTGCGCCCGGAAGTCTTCCACCAGGCCGGCAAGCAACACGCCGAGGTGACCGGCGAACGATACAGCGCTGTGGGCGTCGAAGCGCAGGTCGCCCCATTCATCAGCGACATGGCCCGCGCCTACGCCTGGGCCGACCTGGTGGTCTGCCGCTCCGGCGCGCTGACCGTCAGCGAACTGGCTGCCGCCGGCCTGCCGGCTTTCCTGGTGCCGTTGCCCCACGCGATCGACGACCACCAGACGCGCAATGCCAGCTATCTCGCGAAGGACGGTGCTGCCGTTCTTCTGCCACAACGCTCCACTGACGCTGCCGATCTTGCAGCGCAGCTGACCGAGGTCTTGATGCACCCCGAACGACTCAAACAAATGGCCAGCACTGCACGTCGCCTGGCCAAGCCCGATGCTACCCGTACCGTCGTCGATGTTTGCCTGGAGGTGGCCCGTGGCTAAGTCTCCCGCAGCGGTCAAGGCAGAAGTGCGGCGCATGCGCCGTATCCGCCGCATTCACTTCGTCGGTATCGGCGGCGCCGGCATGTGCGGCATCGCCGAAGTGCTGCTCAACCTGGGCTACGAAGTATCCGGTTCCGACCTGAAAACCTCGGCAGTCACCGAGCGCCTGGAAAACTTCGGCGCGCAGATCTTCATCGGCCACCGCGCCGAGAACGCCGAGAGCGCCGACGTACTGGTGGTTTCCAGCGCCATCAACACCTCCAACCCGGAAGTGGCGACCGCGCTGGAGCTGCGGATTCCGGTGGTGCCACGTGCCGAAATGCTCGCCGAGCTGATGCGCTATCGCCACGGCATCGCGGTGGCCGGCACCCATGGCAAGACCACCACCACCAGCCTGCTGGCCTCGGTGTTCGCCGCTGGCGGCCTGGACCCGACCTTCGTGATCGGCGGGCGTCTGAATGCAGCCGGCACCAATGCCCAGCTCGGTTCGAGCCGCTACCTGATCGCCGAAGCGGACGAGAGCGACGCCAGCTTCCTGCACCTGCAGCCCATGGTGTCGGTGGTGACCAACATCGACATGGACCACATGAGCACCTATGAGGGCGACTTCAATAAACTGAAGAAGACCTTCATCGAGTTCCTCCACAACCTGCCGTTCTACGGCCTGGCCGTGCTCTGCGTGGACGACCCGGTGGTGCGCGAGATCCTCTCGCAAGTCGGTCGCCCGACCCTGACCTACGGGTTCAGCGAAGATGCCGACGTGCGCGCCATCAACGTGCGCCAGCAGGGCATGCAGACCTTCTTCACCGTGCTGCGCCCGGACTACGAGCCGCTCGACGTGTCGGTGAACATGCCGGGCAACCACAATGTGCTCAATGCCCTGGCGACCATCTGCATCGCCACCGATGAAGGCATCGGCGACGACGCCATCGTCCAGGGGCTGTCGCAGTTCCAGGGCGTCGGTCGGCGCTTCCAGGTGTACGGTCAGCTGCCGGTCGAGGGCGGCGAGGTGATGCTGGTCGACGACTACGGCCATCACCCCCGTGAAGTGGCCGCGGTGATCAAGGCCGTGCGCGGTGGCTGGCCGGAGCGCCGCCTGGTGATGGTCTACCAGCCGCACCGCTACAGCCGTACCCGCGATCTGTACGACGATTTCGTGCAGGTGCTGGCCGATGCCAACGTATTGCTGCTGATGGAAGTCTATCCGGCCGGCGAAGAGCCGATTCCCGGTGCCGACAGCCGCCAGCTGTGCCACAGCATTCGCCAGCGCGGTCAGCTGGACCCCATCTATATCGAGCGCGGTGCCGACCTGGCACCGCTGATCAAGCCGCTGCTGCGTGCTGGCGACATCCTGCTGTGCCAGGGCGCCGGGGACATTGGCGGCGTAGCCCCACAACTGCTGCAGAGCCCGCTGTTCAGCGCGCAAGGTCAAGGGAAATGAGTGCCGAAAGCCTGAAATCTCAACTGCCGGTCTCGGCGTTCGGTCGCGTGGCCGTACTGTTCGGCGGCAAGAGCGCCGAGCGCGAGGTGTCGCTCAAGTCCGGCAATGCCGTGCTGGCTGCGCTGCAGAGCGCTGGCGTGGATGCTTTCGGTATCGACGTGGGCGATGATTTCCTCGCCCGCCTGACCAGCGAGAGGATCGACCGCGCGTTTATCGTCCTGCACGGCCGTGGCGGTGAAGACGGCAGCATGCAGGGGCTGCTCGAATGCGCCGGCATCCCCTACACCGGCAGCGGCATCCTCGCTTCGGCCCTGGCCATGGACAAGCTGCGCACCAAGCAGGTGTGGCAGAGCCTGGGCCTCTCCACGCCGCGCCATGCCGTGCTGGCCAGCGCTGATGATTGCCGCCGCGCCGCCGACGAGCTGGGCTTCCCGCTGATCGTCAAACCGGCCCACGAAGGCTCCAGCATCGGCATGGCCAAGGTCGCTGATGTGGATGCGCTGATCGCCGCCTGGCAGGACGCCGCCTGCTACGACAGCCAGGTGCTGGTCGAGCAGTGGATTCATGGCCCGGAGTTCACCATCGCCATGCTGCGCGGCCAGGTGCTGCCACCGATCGCCCTGGGCACCTCGCACAGTTTCTACGACTACGACGCCAAGTACCTGGCCGATGACACCCAGTACCGTGTGCCCTGTGGCCTGTCGGCTGAGAAAGAGGCCGAGCTGAAGACCCTGACCGCCCGCGCTTGCGAAGCCGTGGGCACCCAGGGCTGGGCGCGCGCCGACGTGATGCAGGACGAGCAAGGTCGCTTCTGGCTGCTCGAAGTGAACACCGTTCCGGGCATGACCGACCACAGCCTGGTGCCGATGGCGGCGCAGGCGGCCGGCCTGGACTTCCAGCAGCTGGTGTTGGCGATTCTTGCCGACAGTGTCGAGGCTCGGGGGTAAGCATGGGCGCCATCCTTCGTCATCAGCCAGGTTCAGGCACGCCGGTACGCGGCAAGGCCGTGCCGCGTGGCGCCAGCCGCCTGGTGGCCAAGGAGCCGATCAGCGTGCGTTTGCCGCGGCCGAATTTCAGCCTGCTCAAGCGCCTGAGCTGGCCGGTGATGCTGCTGGTGCTGGGCTTTGGCGCCTACGAATTGTCGCTGCGTCTGCTGCCCTATGCCGACCGGCCGATCGCCAAGATCAGCGTGGAAGGCGACCTGAGCTACATCAGTCAGCAATCGGTGCAACAACGCATTGAACCTTTTGTCAGTGCGAGCTTCTTCAGTGTCGACCTTGTCGGTATGCGCCACGAACTGGAACGCATGCCATGGATCGCCCACGCCGAAGTTCGCCGTGTGTGGCCCGATCAGGTGATGGTGCGCCTGGAAGAGCAATTGCCGATCGCCCGTTGGGGCAACGAGGCACTGCTCAACAACCAGGGCCAGGCGTTCGCGCCCAGGGAACTGGCGCACTACGAGAATTTGCCGCAACTGGACGGCCCGAAACGGGCCCAGCAACAAGTGATGCAGCAGTATCAGGTATTGAGCCAGATGCTGCGCCCAATGGGTTTCACCGTGGCACGCCTGGAGCTGCGTGAGCGTGGTAGCTGGTTCCTGTCCACGGGGCAGGGGATCGAAGTGCTGCTGGGGCGCGACCATCTGGTGGAAAAAATACGTCGTTTCGGTGCCATCTACAGCAAGGCACTGAAGGATCAGAAAGACAACATCGCGCGGGTCGATCTGCGTTACGCCAACGGCCTGGCCGTGGCGTGGCGCGAGCCGCCGGCACCCGTAGCGGTCGATACCGCTGCGGTGCAGTGAATCAGGAGAGAAGGCAAGAGTCATGGCAAACGTGCAGAGCGGCAAGATGATCGTCGGTCTCGACATCGGTACCTCCAAGGTGGTGGCGCTGGTGGGCGAAGTGACGGCCGATGGCCAACTGGAAATCGTCGGCATCGGCACCCATCCATCGCGCGGCCTGAAGAAGGGCGTGGTGGTCAATATCGAGTCCACGGTGGCGTCGATCCAGCGCGCCGTCGAAGAGGCTCAGCTGATGGCGGGCTGCCGCATCCACTCGGCCTTCGTCGGCGTGGCCGGCAACCACATCCGTAGCCTGAACAGCCACGGCATCGTCGCCATTCGTGATCGCGAGGTCAGCAGTGCCGACCTGGAGCGCGTGCTCGATGCCGCCCAGGCCGTCGCCATTCCGGCTGACCAGCGCGTGCTGCACACCCTGCCGCAGGATTACGTGATCGATAACCAGGAAGGCGTGCGCGAGCCCCTGGGCATGTCCGGCGTGCGCCTGGAAGCCAAGGTGCACGTGGTCACCTGCGCGGTGAATGCGGCGCAGAACATCGAGAAATGCGTGCGCCGCTGCGGCCTGGAAGTCGACGACATCATTCTCGAGCAACTGGCTTCCGCCTATGCGGTGCTGACCGACGACGAGAAGGAACTGGGCGTGTGCCTGGTCGACATCGGCGGCGGCACCACCGACATCTGCATCTTCACCGAAGGCGCGATCCGCCACACCGCGGTGATCCCGATCGCCGGCGACCAGGTCACCAACGACATCGCCATGGCGCTGCGTACCCCGACCCAGTACGCCGAAGAGATCAAGATCCGTTACGCCTGCGCCCTGGCCAAGCTGGCCGGTGCCGGCGAAACCATCAAGGTGCCGAGCGTCGGTGATCGTCCGCCGCGCGACCTGTCGCGCCAGTCCCTGGCCGAGGTGGTCGAGCCGCGTTACGACGAGCTGTTCACCCTGATCCAGGCCGAACTGCGCCGCAGCGGCTACGAGGACCTGATTCCTGCCGGCATTGTCATGACCGGTGGCACGGCGAAGATGGAAGGCGCGATCGAACTGGCCGAGGAAATCTTCCACATGCCGGTACGCCTCGGTGTGCCCCATAGCGTCAAGGGGCTCAGCGACGTGGTACGCAACCCGATTTACTCGACGGGCGTTGGCCTGTTGATGTATGGCCTGCGCAAGCAGTCCGACGACATCCCGATGCCCGGCAATGGCGGGTACGGTGATGAAACCAAGGCACCGGTTCTGGAACGGCTCAAGCGCTGGATCCAGGGCAATTTCTAATGTGGGCGACGCGGCACGGGCGTGTGCAGCGTTGCTGGCAGTAGGCGTTAAAAACTAGAAAATACAGGAGAGAGACCATGTTTGAACTCGTAGACAACCTTCCGCAGAGCGCGGTCATCAAGGTTATCGGTGTCGGTGGTGGCGGCGGCAACGCAGTCAACCATATGGCCAAGAGCAACATCGAAGGCGTCGAATTCATCTGCGCCAACACCGATGCTCAAGCACTGAAGAACATCGGCGCGCGTACCGTGCTGCAACTCGGTACCGGCGTCACCAAGGGTCTCGGCGCTGGCGCCAACCCGGAAGTCGGCCGTCAGGCTGCCATCGAAGACCGTGAGCGCATCGCCGAAGTGCTGCAGGGCTGCGACATGGTGTTCATCACCACCGGCATGGGCGGCGGTACCGGTACCGGTGCTGCTCCGGTAATCGCCGAAGTGGCCAAGGAGCTGGGCATCCTCACCGTTGCGGTGGTGACTCGCCCGTTCCCGTTCGAAGGCCGCAAGCGCATGCAGATCGCCGACGAAGGCATCCGCGCGCTGCAGGAAAGCGTCGACTCGCTGATCACCATCCCCAACGAGAAGCTGCTGACCATTCTCGGTAAGGACGCCAGCCTGCTGTCCGCCTTCTCCAAGGCCGACGACGTGCTCAGCGGCGCGGTGCGCGGTATCTCCGACATCATCAAGCGTCCGGGCATGATCAACGTCGACTTCGCCGACGTGAAGACCGTGATGAGCGAAATGGGCATGGCGATGATGGGCACTGGCTGCGCCAGCGGTCCGAACCGTGCGCGTGAAGCCACCGAAGCGGCGATCCGCAACCCGCTGCTCGAAGACGTCAACCTGCAGGGTGCTCGCGGCATCCTGGTCAACATCACCGCCGGCCCTGACCTGTCCCTGGGTGAGTACTCCGACGTGGGTAACATCATTGAACAATTCGCCTCCGAGCATGCCACCGTCAAGGTCGGCACCGTGATCGATCCGGACATGCGCGACGAGCTGCACGTGACCGTGGTTGCCACCGGTCTGGGCGCGCGCATGGAGAAGCCGGTCAAGGTCGTCGACAACACCGTTCAGGTGGCTGCCGCCCAGGCCGCAGCCCCGGTGGCCGCTCCGGTGCGTGCCGAGCAGAACGTCAACTACAAGGACTACGAGCGCCCGACCGTTCAGCGTCAGAGCCATGGTGGCGCAGCCACTGCGGCGAAAATGAATCCGCAGGATGACCTGGATTACCTGGACATTCCGGCCTTCCTGCGTCGTCAGGCGGATTGATGAAATCTATCAGGAGCATGAAGGTGATTGGTGTTCAGCAAAGGTCGGTTCTGCTATTATCGCCAGCCTTTGTTGAAAACAATTCGCACCTAGCGCAATAGCGGCCAGACCCATGATCAGACAACGCACCCTGAAGAACATCATCCGCGCCACGGGTATCGGCCTGCATTCCGGGGAGAAGGTTTACCTGACCCTGAAGCCGGCTCCGGTGGATACCGGCATCGTGTTCCGTCGTACCGACCTCGACCCTGTGGTGGAGGTGCGGGGGCACGCCCTGAACGTCGGTGAGACCACCATGTCGACCACCCTGGTCAATGGTGATGTCAAGGTGGATACGGTAGAGCACCTGCTCTCGGCCATGGCTGGCCTGGGCATCGATAACGCCTACGTCGAGCTCTCTGCCTGTGAAGTGCCGATCATGGATGGCAGTGCGGGTCCCTTTGTTTTCCTGATTCAGTCGGCTGGTCTGCAAGAGCAGGACGCCCCCAAGAAGTTCATCCGCATCACCCGTGAAGTGACCGTGACGGACGGCGACAAGCGCGCCACCTTCGTTCCGTTCGATGGCTTCAAGGTGAGTTTCGAGATCGATTTCGATCACCCGGTATTCCACGACCGCACCAAGACCGCGAGTGTTGATTTCTCCAGCACCTCGTTCGTCAAGGAAGTCAGCCGTGCCCGCACCTTCGGTTTCATGCGTGATATCGAATTCCTGCGTTCGCACAACCTGGCGCGCGGCGGCAGTGTGGACAATGCCATCGTGGTGGACGAAGACGGTGTGCTCAACGAAGACGGCCTGCGTTACGAGGACGAATTCGTCAGGCACAAGATTCTCGATGCGATCGGTGACCTCTATCTGCTCGGCAACAGCCTGATCGGTGAGTTCCGCGGCTACAAATCCGGCCATGGCCTGAACAATCGTCTGCTGCGCGCCTTGATCGCACAGCCGGATGCTTGGGAAATGGTGACGTTCGAAGACGCCGAGACTGCTCCGATCTCTTACATGCGCCCGGCTGCGGCAGTGTAAGACACACTCTCCTGGCTTTATCTCTTTCAAGGCCACCTTCGGGTGGCCTTTTTTTATGCCTCGATTGCGTGGCCCGACAAACGGCCTTTGCGGCTGCCCGGCAGCAACCGATCAGCCAGGCTTCAAGGTGTCGCCATTTTTATGGCGCCTGTCATTTAGCGAATGTAACTGGCTGACCGTTTTACGGATCGCTACGGCGACGGTGACTGGCCAGGCGTTCCAGAGCCGCTTTAAGACGAGGGTCACTGACCGCTTCGGCGGTTTCCTGGATGCTGTCGGCAGCGCTGTCGGAGAGCTCGAAGGGGCGTGCAGCCTGGCGTTTCTCGCCGCTCGGAGGTTGCACCTTGAAGAGGATTTTCGTTAAGGTCGCGAACGTTTCGAGCGCCTGCAACTGCCTTTGCAGGCGTCTTTGCTGATAGCGCAACCGCGTGGCCCAGTGGCCATCGGTGACGATCAGCAGCAGGCAGCCCTCCCGCCACGATGCCACGCGACAGTGTTCACGGGCGGCAGGCTGCAGCTGGCTTTGCACCACCTGCTGCAGGTGGTCGAGGCGTTGAGCCTGATTGAACAGGGCTTTCAGCGGCTTCGCCTCGCGCAGCAATGCGGCGGGCGCCTTGGCCGGCAAGGGACGAAAACTCATGGCAGGAAGCCTGCGACTTTTGGGGCCGTCATGGTAGCAGAACCTCTGCTCACCGCTCTGGTTCCACTTTTTTCAGATGGGGATGTCATGCACATCATTTTGCTCAGCCGACGCCATGGCGCCGCGCGCTCGCTCAGCCTCGACCTGCGCTGGCTGCTCGCCGGCCTGGCGCTGCTGACTGCGTTGGCAGTGGGTGGCGGTGCGGCGCTAGGCGCGTGGATGGCGCCGCAGTCCGTGCCGGCCGTCGACAGCGTCGTGGTCAACCAGGCGCTCGATGCGCAGCGCGAGGAAGTCGGCGCGGTGCGCATCGACGCCCAGCGCCAACTCGATGCCTTCGCCGCCCATGTCGCCGAGCTGCAGGCGCGCCTGACCCGGCTCGACGCCCTGGGCGAGCGGCTTACCGAACTGGCCGAACTGGATGCCAGTGAATTCGATTTCTCCCTGGGGGTGGGCCAGGGCGGTCCCGAGGAGCCCGTGGGTGGGGCGGCCTATGCACCGCCACCGTTCATGAGCACGCTCGGCGAGCTGGCCCTGCGCATGGACAGCCGCGAACAGCAGCTCGAAGTACTCGAGCAGCTGCTCGCCGACCGGCGTCTCGACGAGGCGGCCATGCTTTCCGGTCACCCCGTGCTGCAAGGCTACGTATCGTCGCCGTTCGGGCGCCGCATCGATCCGCTGACCGGGCGCGTCAGCGTGCACAAGGGCGTGGATTTCGCCGCGAAGGCAGGCAGCGACGTGGTCGCGGTTGGCGCCGGTGTGGTGACCTTTGCCGGGCGCCGCAATGGCTACGGCAACACCGTGGAAATCAGCCATGCCGATGGCTACGTTACCCTGTATGCGCACAACCGCAGCAATACCGTGCAGGTCGGTGATCTGGTCCAGCGCGGCCAGGCGATTGCCACGGTGGGCAGCACCGGGCGCTCGACCGGCAATCATGTGCACTTCGAAGTCAGCCGCAACGGTGAGCTGGTCAATCCGCACAGCTACATCGCGCGCGTCAGCGACCAGCCTTGACGGAGCCGGCCCAGGCCGGCCCGCCCCCTGCCGATGGCCCTGTGCCAATCGCGCTGCTTTCTTCAATTCCGTTTCCGGGTAGAATGCCCCCTTCGCACGCAGCCATAAGGGCTGCATGGGCGACTCACGGGGCCGCCCTCCATTCATAGCGTGGAAGATCCTGTCGATATGTTTGCGCCTTTGTTGAAAAAACTCTTTGGAAGCAAGAACGAGCGTGAAGTCAAACGCATGCTCAAGGCGGTTCAGGCCGTCAATGCATTCGAGGAGCAGATGCTCGCGCTCTCCGATGAGCAACTGCGTGCCAAGACCGAAGAATTCAAGGCCCGCCTGGCCAAAGGCGAAACCCTGGATCAACTGCTGCCCGAAGCCTTTGCCGTCGCCCGCGAGGCCGGCAAGCGGGTGATGGGCATGCGCCACTTCGACGTCCAGTTGATCGGCGGCATGACCCTGCACGAAGGCAAGATCGCCGAGATGCGTACCGGTGAGGGCAAGACCCTGGTCGGTACCCTGGCCGTGTACCTCAACGCCCTGGAAGGCAAGGGCGTGCACGTGGTCACGGTCAACGACTACCTGGCCCGCCGCGACGCCAACTGGATGCGCCCGCTGTACGAATTCCTCGGCCTGTCGGTCGGTATCGTCACGCCGTTCATGCCGCCGGAAGAGAAGCGCGCCGCCTATGCCGCCGACATCACCTACGGCACCAACAACGAATTCGGCTTCGATTACCTGCGCGACAACATGGCGTTCAGCGTTGAAGAGAAATTCCAGCGCGAGCTGAATTTCGCGGTGATCGACGAAGTCGACTCGATTCTCATCGACGAAGCCCGTACCCCGCTGATCATCTCCGGCCAGGCCGAAGACAGTTCGAAGATGTACACCGAGATCAACCGGCTGATTCCTCGCCTCAAGCTGCACATCGAGGAAGAAGAGGGCGTGGTCACCCAGGAAGGCCACTACAAGGTCGACGAGAAGAGCCGTCAGGTCGAACTCAACGAGGAAGGCCATCAGGTCATCGAAGACATGCTCACCCAGGCCGGTCTGCTGGCGGAAGGTGAGAGCCTCTATTCGGCGCACAACCTCGGTTTGCTGACCCACGTCTACGCGGGCCTGCGTGCCCACACCCTGTTCCATCGCAACGTCGAATACATCGTGCAGAACGGTCAGGTCATCCTGATCGACGAGCACACCGGGCGTACCATGCAGGGCCGCCGCCTGTCCGAAGGCCTGCACCAGGCCATCGAAGCGAAGGAAGGCGTGCAGATCCAGGCCGAGAGCCAGACCCTGGCCTCGACCACCTTCCAGAACTACTTCCGCCTGTACAACAAGCTGGCCGGCATGACCGGTACCGCGGACACCGAAGCCTTCGAGTTCCACCAGATCTACGGCCTCGACGTGATGGTCATCCCGACCAACAAGCCGATCGCCCGTAAGGACTTCAACGACCTGGTGTACCTGACCCAGGAAGAGAAGTACGCCGCGATCATCAACGACATCAAGGAATGCCAGGCCCAGGGCCGGCCGATCCTGGTCGGTACCGCGACCATCGAGACGTCCGAGTACGTGTCGCGCCTGCTCGAGCAGGAAGGCATCGAGCACAAGGTGCTCAACGCCAAGTTCCACGAGAAGGAAGCCGAGATCATCGCCCAGGCCGGTCGCCCGGGTGCGCTGACCATCGCCACCAACATGGCCGGTCGGGGTACCGACATCCTGCTCGGCGGCAACTGGGAAGTGGAAGTCGCGGCGCTGGAGAATCCCACCCCCGAGCAGATCGCGCAGATCAAGGCCGACTGGCAGAAGCGCCACCAGCAGGTGCTGGAAGCCGGCGGCCTGCACGTGATCGCTTCCGAGCGCCACGAATCGCGGCGTATCGACAACCAGCTGCGTGGCCGTGCCGGTCGCCAGGGCGATGCCGGTTCGAGCCGCTTCTACCTGTCGCTGGAAGACAGCCTGATGCGTATCTTCGCCTCCGACCGGGTGAAGAACTTCATGAAGGCCCTGGGCATGCAGCCGGGCGAAGCCATCGAGCACCGCATGGTGACCAACGCCATCGAAAAGGCGCAGCGCAAGGTCGAAGGCCGCAACTTCGACATGCGTAAACAGCTGCTCGAATACGATGACGTGGCCAACGAGCAGCGCAAGGTGATCTACCACATGCGCAACACCTTGCTGGCGGCCGACAACGTGGGCGAAACCATCGAGGACTTCCGCAGGGAAGTGCTGGACAACACCATCAACGAACACATGCCGCCGCAGTCGCTGCCCGAGCAGTGGGATATCGCCGGTCTGGAAGAGGCGCTGTACGCCGGCTTCAACCTGCGCCTGCCGATCCAGCAGTGGCTCGACGAAGACGACAAGCTGTACGAAGACACCCTGCGCGAGCGCATCCTCAAGGAGCTGGTGGACGCCTACAACGAGAAGGAAACCCAGGCCAGCGCCGAAGCCCTGCGTACCTTCGAGAAGCAGATTCTGCTGCGCGTGCTCGACGACCTGTGGAAAGACCACCTGTCGACCATGGACCACCTGCGTCACGGCATCCACCTGCGCGGCTACGCGCAGAAGAACCCGAAGCAGGAATACAAGCGCGAGTCCTTCACCCTGTTCCAGGAACTGCTGGATTCGATCAAGCGCGACGCCATTCGCGTGCTCTCCCACGTGCAGGTGCGTCGCGAAGACCCGGCCGAGGAAGAAGCCCGTCTGCGCCGCGAGGCCGAAGCCATGGCTCAGCGTATGCAGTTCCAGCACGCTGAAGTGTCCGCGCTCGAAGAGCCGGAAGCCGAAGCACAGGACGGCGGCGATGTTGCCGTTGCCACTGCCCCGGTGCGTGCCGAGCAGAAGATCGGCCGCAACGAGCTGTGCCCCTGCGGTTCCGGCAAGAAGTACAAGCACTGCCACGGTCAGGTCAACTGAGAACCTGAACACGACCAGCTGCGCGGCGGCCCTGCGGCGTTGAAAGCAGGGCGCTGGCTCGCAAGGTCATGAGCAGGTTCTTAAGCTGGACTGGTTGTAAAATCCTAACGCCGCGAGGGGCTGGCCCTTCGCGGCGTTTTCGCATCGAACACGCTGTGCACATCCACCTAATTCAAGGAGCTTTCCCATGGCTGTTGGTCTTGGCCCGCTGTCTACCCTGCATCCGGTTCCAGGTTTCGAGCTGGGTATCGCCTCCGCCGGCATCAAGCGCCCGGGGCGCAAGGATGTGGTGGTGATGCGCTGTGCCGAAGGCAGCAGCGTGGCGGGTGTGTTCACCCTCAATGCGTTTTGCGCGGCACCGGTGATCCTGGCCAAGAAGCGCGCCTCCGGCAGCGTGCGCTACCTGCTGACCAACACCGGCAACGCCAATGCCGGCACCGGTGAGCCGGGCCTGCAGAACGCCATGCGTACCTGCGCCAGCCTGGCCAAGCTGGCCGGTGTGGACGAAAGCGAAGTGCTGCCGTTCTCCACCGGTGTGATCGGCGAGCCGCTGCCGGTCGAGAAGATCGAAGGCGCCCTGCAGGCGGCCCTGGATAACCTCGCCGAGAGCAACTGGGCCGATGCCGCCACCGGCATCATGACCACCGACACGCTGCCCAAGGGCGCCAGCCGCCAGTTCAGCCACGAAGGCGTGACCGTCACCGTGACCGGTATCAGCAAGGGCGCGGGCATGATCAAGCCGAACATGGCCACCATGCTCGGCTACATCGCCACCGACGCCAAGGTCGCCCAGGGTGTGCTGCAGGACCTGCTGCGCGACGCGGCGAACAAGTCGTTCAACCGCATCACCATCGACGGCGACACCTCCACCAACGACTGCTGCATGCTGATCGCCACCGGCCAGGCGGCGCTGCCGGAAATCACCCAGGCCAGCGGCGCGCTGTTCGCGGCGCTCAAGCAGGCGGTGTTCGAGGTGTGCATGGAGGTGGCCCAGGCCATCGTCCGTGACGGCGAAGGCGCGACCAAGTTCGTCACCGTGCAGGTCAACGGCGGTGCGACGCACCAGGAATGCCTGGACGTCGGTTATGCCGTCGCCCATTCGCCGCTGATCAAGACCGCGCTGTTCGCTTCCGACCCCAACTGGGGGCGCATTCTCGCGGCCGTCGGCCGTGCTGGCGTGGCGCAGCTGGACGTCAGCAAGATCGACGTGTTCCTCGGGGACGTGTGCATCGCCAGCAAGGGCTGCCGCGCTGCCAGCTACACCGAAGAGCAGGGCGCGGCGGTGATGGCCGAGGAAGAAATCACCATCCGTATCGAGCTGGGCCGTGGCACCTGCAGCGAGACCATCTGGACCACCGACCTGTCCCACGAGTACGTGAAGATCAACGCCGAATACCGTACCTGAGCCCTGCGCTGGTCGCCGGCATGGCGGCTGGGCGCATTCATTCCGCGCGCGCATGGCCCCATGCGCGAGCGGAATTTGCCTTGCCGGCAGCCAACGGCGAAGCTGTCGTTCTGTTCTTCTGACCGCTGGAGAAATAGATGTCGCTCGAATTGGTGATAGGCAACAAGAATTACTCGTCGTGGTCGCTGCGTGGCTGGCTGTTGGTCGAGCTCACTGGCGCGGCTTATCAGGAAACCCTGGTGCCGCTGTTTCGCCCTGACACCCATGCGCGGCTGCTGGAGCATTCACCCACGGCCAAGGTGCCGGTTCTCAAGACCGACGACGCCGGGGCGATCTGGGACTCCCTGGCGATCGCCGAATACCTGGCCGAGCGCTTTCCAGACGTCGCCCTGTGGCCGCGCGACGTGGCAGCACGTGCCATGGCGCGTTCGGTCTGCGCGGAAATGCACAGCGGTTTTGGCGCATTGCGCAGCCATATGCCGATGGACATGCAGCGCAACGCGCCGCTGGCCAGCGTGACGGATGAGGTCAACAGCGATATCCAGCGCATCGCCGCCATCTGGGCAAGCTGCCGCGAGCGCTTTGGCCAGAGCGGCCCCTATCTGTTCGGCCAGGTGAGCATCGCCGATGCCTATTTCGCCCCGGTTGCCAGCCGCCTGCGCAGCTACGGCGTGCAACTTCCGGCAGAGGCGGCGGCCTATGTGGACACCATTTTTCAGTGGCCGGCGTTCCAGCGTTGGTTGCAGGCAGCCTTGAAGGAGTGAGTGTGAAACGCGTGCATGTAGCGGCAGCGGTAATTCGCGGTGACGATGGCCAAATCCTCATCGCCAGGCGCCCGGATGACAAACACCAGGGCGGGCTGTGGGAGTTCCCCGGCGGCAAGGTCGAGGAGGGCGAGACGGTGTTGGCGGCGCTGTCGCGCGAGCTGCACGAGGAGCTGGGCATCCGCGTGGACGCCGCGCGGCCGCTGATCCAGGTGCGTCATGACTACAGCGACAAGCACGTGTTGCTGGATGTCTGGGAAGTCAGCCGCTTCACCGGCGAGCCCCACGGCGCCGAAGGCCAGCCATTGGCCTGGGTCAGCCCACGGCAGTTGGGCGATTACCAGTTTCCCGTGGCCAACCGGCCGATCGTCGCGGCGGCGCGGCTGCCCGCGCATTATCTGATCACGCCGGAGGGGCTGGATGGGCCCGAGCTGCTGGCCGGCGTGCGCGCTGCTGTCGCGGGTGGCATCCGCCTTATTCAATTGCGGGCACCGGCGATGTTCGATGCCCAGTACCGCGACCTGGCCGTGGACGTTCAGGGGCTCTGCGCCGGCAAGGCGCAACTGATGCTCAAGGGGCCGTTGGAGTGGCTGGGCGATTTCCCGGCTGCCGGTTGGCACCTGACCGCCGAGCAGCTGCGCAAGTACGCCGGCAAGGGCCGTCCGCTGGCCGAAGGGCGCTGGCTGGCCGCCTCCTGCCACAGCGCCGAAGAACTCGAGCTGGCCACCCGGATCGGCGCGGATTTCGTCACCCTGTCACCGCTGCAGGCCACCGAGAGCCACCCGGACGCTCAGCCACTCGGCTGGGAGCAGGCGACCCAGCTGCTGCAGGGCTTCAATCAGCCGTGCTACCTGCTCGGCGGTGTGGGCCCGCAGCACCTGGAACAGGCCTGGCAGGCCGGTGCCCAGGGCGTTGCCGGGATTCGAGCTTTCTGGCCCCGCTGAGCCTGCGCTTGTACGAGCATGCCGTAGCGCCTACCCTGCGGCGTCCTGTTTGCGAGTGATCCACGGCCCATGGCCTCTGTCCTGAATATCGTCCTGCCGGTCTTCGCGTTGATCCTTGCGGGATTTGCCTGCCGGCGCCTGGGCCTGCTCGGCGCCAGCGCCGCCTCCGAGATCAACCGCATGGTGGTCTGGCTGTGCTTGCCCGCCTTGTTGTTCGAGGCGATGGCGACCGTGGTCTGGAGCGATATCTGGCAGCCCGGCTTCATCCTCGCCTACGGTATCGCCACCCTGGGCATCTTTGCCGTGGTACTGCTGTGGCGCCTGCGCCGCAGTGGCAGCCTGGCCGATGCCAGCGTGCAGGGGCTGAGCGCGTCCTACGCCAATACCGGCTACATGGGCATTCCGCTGTGCCTGCTGGTGTTTGGCGAGGCCGGCATGGAGCCGGCGCTGATTGCCTGCCTGATCGTCATCTGCGTGCTGTTCGCCCTGGCGGTGGTGTGCATCGAGGTGGGCCTGCAGAACGAAAGGAGCCTGCTGGCGGCGGTGCGCAAGGTGTGTATCGCCCTGCTCAAGAACCCCATCGTCATGGCGCCGCTGCTCGGCGGCCTGTGGGCGGCGACGGCGCAGCCACTGCCGGCGCCGTTGCACCAGTTCCTCAAGCTGCTCGCTGCCGCCACCGGGCCCTGCGCGCTGATCGCCCTGGGGCTGTTTCTCGCTCACAAACAGGTTGGATCGAAGCGGCGCGGCACCGGGCTGGTGTTGATCAAGCTGATCGCCCATCCGCTGCTCACCTGGGGGCTGGCCGTGTATGTGTTTCGCCTGCCGCCGATGTGGGCCCATGCTGCGCTGCTGCTCAGCGCGCTGCCGACCGGCACCGGGCCGTTCATGCTCGCCGAGTTCTATCGCCGCGATGGCGCCGAGGTGTCGGGCACCATTCTGTGGTCGACCCTGGGCTCGCTGGTGACGCTGTCGATCTGCCTCTACCTGATCGCGCCCTGAGCGTTGCGCCTGGAGTATTCACATGTCGCCATCCGATCCGCCCACCCTGCGCCCCAGCACCCTGCACCTGCCGGCCGGCGACTGGAGCACGGTGCTCGACTGCCTGTGCGCGCACTTCCCGGCGATTTCACCGCAAATCTGGCTGGAGCGCATGGCCCGCGGCCGCGTGCTGGACGCCCAGGGCGAGCCGATCGGGGCTGATCATCCGTACCGGGTCGGTCTGCGCGTGCATTACTTCCGCGAAGTGCCCGGCGAGCCGCAGATCCCCTTCGAGGAGGCCATCCTGCACCTCGACGAGCACATTCTGGTCGCCGACAAGCCGCATTTCCTGTCGGTGATGCCGGCGGGTGCCTATGTCGAACAAACCTTGCTGGCGCGGCTGGTCAGGCGCACCGGCAATGCCGACCTGGTGCCGTTGCACCGCATCGACCGTCATACCGCCGGGCTGGTGCTGTTTTCCACCAACCCGCAGAGCCGCGGGCGCTACCAGGCGATGTTTCGCGAGCGGGCCATCGACAAGCGCTACGAGGCCCTGGCGGCGCCCTTGCCGCAGCTGCAGTTTCCAGTGGTGCGCGAGACGCGCTTCGAGGCGGGTGAGCCGTTCTTTCGCATGCGCGAGGCGCCGGGTGTGCCTAACACCTGTACGCGCATCGAGGTCATCGAGAAACGCGCCGAGCACTGGTTGTACGGGCTGGAGCCGGTCACCGGCAAGAAGCACCAGCTACGGGTGCACATGGCGGCGCTGGGCGCGGCGATTGTCAATGACCCGTTCTATCCCGAGGTGAGCTGCGCCGAGGGTGAGCCCGATGACTACAGCAAAGCGCTGAAGCTGCTGGCACGCGGCCTGGCCTTCAGCGACCCGCTGACTGGCGAGCCCAGATCTTTCCAGAGCCGCCTCAGCCTTTGACGGCGGCCTGCCAGAGCACTTCGGCGATGCCCTGGCGCTTGGCGATCAAGCGCGCGGCGACGAACAGCAGGTCGGACAGCCGGTTGATATAGGCCAGCAGCTCGCCACGCAGCGGTTCGATGGCATGCAACTGGCCGCAGCGGCGCTCGGCGCTGCGGGCGCTGCTGCGGCACAGGTGGGCCTGGGCGATCAGCTTTGAGCCGCCGGGCAGGATGAAGTTGGTCAGTGGGCCGACTTCCTCGTTCCAGCGGTCGATGGCCACTTCCAGGCCCTCGATTTCAGTGGCCTGCAGGGCGTGGTACTCCGGCATGGCCAGCTCGCCACCGAGGTCGAACAGGCGGTGCTGGCAGGGCGATAACACCTCGACCAGCTCCATGAGCCCCGGGCAGACCGCCTGTTGCTCGATCAGGTCGGCGAGCAGCAGGCCGAGCTGGCTATTGAGCGTATCCACCTCGCCAATGGCTTCGATGCGCGGGTGATCCTTGGCGACCCGGCGGCCGTCGGCCAGCCCGGTTTGCCCGGCATCGCCGGTGCGTGTGTAGATTTTCGAGAGTCGATAGCCCATGCAATCTCCGCTGATCAGCTGCCTACGCCCAGTGGCAGGCGCAGGGTGAAACAGGTGCCCTGGCCGGTGCGCGAGTGCACCTCCATCTGGCCCTTGTGGTTGTTGGTGACGATGAAGTACGACACGGAAAGCCCCAGGCCGGTGCCCTGGCCGACTTCCTTGGTGGTGAAGAACGGCTCGAAGATGCGCTTGCGCACCGTTTCCGGAATGCCCACGCCGTTGTCCTCGACCTGTATCTCGGCCCACGGCGGGGCCAGGCGGGTGCGCAGGATCAGCTTGCCGGGCACGCTGTCGTCGTCACGCAGGTGGATGGCCTGGGCGGCGTTCTTCAGCAGGTTGAGCAGCACCTGCTCCAGTTCGTTGGCGATGCCGGGGATCGGGCCCAGCTGCGGGTCGAATTCGCGCTGGATCAGCAGGCTCTTGAAGTCGAAGCTTTCGGTCAGGTCGAAGTCGTTGCTGGCGATTTCCACCGCCTGGTCGATCAGCGCCGGCAGTTGGCAGGGCGCCAGCTGGCGATTGCTCAGGCGGCTGAAACTGAGCATGTGGGTGACGATCTTCGAGGCCCGCGCGCCGGCCTGCTGGATGCCGTCGAGCAGGGCGGGGATTTCCCGGGCGGCCAGGTAGCGGTCGATGGCCGGCAGGCTGACACCGGCCACGTCGGCCTGTTCCTGGTTGCGCGGCAGCTCCGGCGACAGGCGCCGGCGGATGTTCTGCACGTTGTGCAGGATGGCGCCCAGGGGGTTGTTGATCTCGTGGGCCATGCCGGCCGCCAGGCCGCCGACGGAAAGCATCTTCTCGGACTGCACCATGACTTCCTCGAGGTTCAGGCGCTGGGTGATGTCGTCGATGCGGATCACCACGCCGCGGCCGATGCTGCCGATCAGCGGGTAGAAGGTCAGGGCGTAGTGGTGGGGCTCGTCGTCGCGGATCCAGGTCACCCGTTCGATCTTCTCGACCCGGTGCTGCTCGGCAGTGCGCTTGAGCTTGGACAGGTACGGCTTGAGCAGCGGGAAGGCGAGGAACACCGGCTGGTTCACCGCCTCGTCGATGGAGGTACCGGACAGCGCACTGGCCTCCTGATTCCACTGCGCCACGTAGAGCTGCTCGTCCAGGGCGATCAGCGCCGAGGGCATGGAGTCGATGATGCTGTTGAGGTAGTTCTGGAAGCCGGTGAGCTTTTTCTCGATCTTGCTGCGCACCTGCACTTCGAGTTCCAGCTTGCGGTTCGACAGGCGGGTTTCCTCGGCCAGGCCACGGGCCTGGTTGTAGGCCTCCTCGGAGTCGTCGCGGGCGCGCTTGAGCTGTTGCTCGCGGGCTTCGATACGTTCGAGCATGGTGTTGAACGCCTCGGCCAGGCTGCCGATTTCATCGCGATTGCCGCGCCGCGCGCGCAGTGAGTAGTTTTCCTCGCGGGTGACCTGGCGGGTGAGTTCTTCGAGGCGTTTGATCGGGCTGGTGACCAGGCGGCGGATCTGCCGCGCCACCAGCAGCCAGAGCACCAGGCTGAAGCCCAGGATCACCAGGCTGGCGGTGACGGTACCGGTGTAGAAGGCGCCCGGCAGCTCACTGGAGGCGACCAGCAGCAGGTGGCCGGGCGGGGCCTCGCCCTGGGGCAACTCGACCAACTGGTTGGCGCGGAATTCGCCGATACGCCAGTCGTCCAGCGCGTCCATCTGGGTGGGCAGCTCGAGTTTCTCGCCGCGCTGCAGCTGCGCCATGCTGTTGCCTTCGGCGTCATAGATCACCGCCGCACGCAGCGGGCCGTAGCCCTCCAGGCGCTTGAGCAGTGCCTGGGCGGCCTCGGGCGAGCTCAGGGCTTCGCGGCTCAGAACCGGGGTGGCGATCAGTCGGCCGAGGGTCTGCAGCGCCTGGGGGGCGACGCTCTCCTGGGAGATCCAGTAGGCCGCGCTGATGAAGGTCATGTTGGCGACCACCAGCACCGCGGTCAGCAGGACCAGCAGCGCCGCGAGCAGCTTTCGGCCAACGGGGAGATTCTTCAGGCGGTGGCGCAGGCGCATGGGTTTGATTCGTGCTGGCGAGTGAGGGCGCAGGTTAGCGCGTGACTCAATAGCGCGGCAATCCGTGGCGGTCCAGATGCCCGAGCAGCCGCTGATGCACGGCCTTCAGGTGCGGCAACTGCAGCGTTGCGCGCTCGGCAGCGGCGCAGGCGTAGCCGAGCAGGTAGCTGATCTCCGTGCGCCGGCCGCTGGCGACGTCCTGATGCATGGACGAGTAATTGGCCGCCGTGGCCTCGATCACTTGCCACACGTCGTGCCGTAGGTCCCGGGCGGCTTCAGCCTGGCCGTTGCCGTGCAACAGCTGGACGAGTTCGGCACACAGCGCGTCGACCTCGTCACGGTGGTGCAGCAGCTCGCCATTGCGACAGCCATGCAGCACGGTCAGCGGGTTGATGGCACAGTTGAGCGCCAGTTTGCGCCACAGCCGCGCCAGGATGTCCGGGCTCCAGGTGTGGGGGATGTGGCTGCGTTGCAGGTCGCTCAACCAGGCAGGCGGCGCTTCGCCAGCGGGGTCACCAAGCCAGGTGTGGCCCTGGCCGGCGAACACCACGCGCCAGTCGCCATCGCGAAATGCGCCCTCGGTGCTGGAGGCCGGCAGGCAGCGGCGGCCGGGTAGCTGCCGCGCGACCTCTTCCTGGCTGCCGAGGCCGTTCTGCAGCAGGATCACTTCGGCCCCGGGGGCCAGGCGATGGGCCACGGCGGCAATCGCTTCGGCGGCGTCATAGGCCTTGCAGGCCAGCAGCAGGCGCCCGATGGGCGCCGGGTCGCTCGGATCATTGGCCGCGATGGGGTACAGCTGGCTGTGGCCCTGCTCGACCAGCGTCAGGCCGCCCGCCTGGCGGTAGGCGGCCAGGCGCTGCGGGCTGCGAAGAATCAGTTGCACCGGCACGCCGGCGCGAAACAGGCGGGTAGCCCAGAGGCTGCCCAGGCTGCCGACGCCCAGTACGTGCCAGCTCATGGCCGCGGCAGGCGCACCGCGGTCACCCGACCGCTGGCGTGGGCTTCGGGTAGCAGGCGGGCAGCCAGGTCGAGCAGTTGCTGCTGCTCCATCGGCATGGCCTTGCTGTCCAGGCCGACCACGGCGATGCCGGCCTTGAGGCTGATAAAGCCTTCGCTGGTCTTGAAAGCCTTGAGGTTGAGCCCCTCGTGCAGGCGCTTGAAGCTGCTTGGCGAGCATTCCTGCAGGTCTTCGAGCAGGGTGATCAGCGCGAAGTGGCGATCGTCCAGGCTGACCAGCACATCCAGCGGGCGCACCAGCTGTTGCAGGCGCCGGGCCACGCTGCGCAGCAGTTCGTTGTAGAACGTCTTGCCATGGCGCGCGCCCAGTTCGTCGGCGCCCTGCAGGCCGATCAGCAGGTAGCACAGCGCGCCGCCGCGCGATTCCACCTGGCGCAGGCTGTCCGCCATCTTCTGCTTCAGGTAGCGGGTGTTGCCCAGGCCGGTCAGCGGATCGACCAGGTTGCGCTCTTCCAGGCTGGCGATGTTCTGCACCAGCAGCGCGTTTTCCTGGAGCAGGCGCTGCAGGGTGCTGCACAGGCGTTCGGCGGCGAACACCCGGGGCAGCAACTGCTCGTTCATGGCCGACTTGCTGATGAAATCATCGACGCCACGGTCGAAGGCTTCGTTGAGGACGTTCTCGCCTTCCTTGCCGGTCAGCAGGATGATGTAGGTGTAGTGTTCGGCCGCCTCATCGAGCTGGCGCACCCGTCCGGTCAGCTCCAGGCCGTCCATTTCGGGCATCAGCCAGTCGGCCAGCAGCACGCTGGCGGGGCGCTGCTCGAGGTTGCTGATGGCTTCGGCAGCACTGCTGGCGAAGCGAATATCCTGATATCCAGCCTGGCTCAATGCGCGTCCGATCATGGCGCTGGAGAACTTGGCATCGTCCACCACCAGGATGCTGAGATAGGGGTTGGGCATTTATGGCACTCGCTGGCAAGAAAACGGGTCGAGGGAAGGGAGTAACCAATACAACGCCGAACGGTCTGTATCAGAGCGGATATAATGATCGCGCCAATTTTATCGTCAAGCCATCCGCGCGATTTGCGCAGAACTTATTCACGAACTCGCGAACTGGCACCCAGCACGATGCGACGCGTATCGCTGCACAGGTGGCTGCCGGCAGGCGACTCGCGAAGCCGTGCTGCCCGGTCGCGCTTTCTATCTGGAGGAATCGCATGCCCTCGTTCGACGTGGTGTCGGAGCTGGACAAACACGAACTCACCAACGCCCTGGATAACGCCGGCAAGGAACTGGAGCGGCGCTTCGACCTGCGCGGCAAGTGCAGTTTCGAGGCCAAGGACAAGGCCGTCACGCTGACGGCCGAGGCCGACTTCATGCTCGAGCAGATGCTCGACATCATTCGCGGTTGTCTGATCAAGCGCAAGATCGACAGCCAGTGCATGGAGACCAAGGACCCCTACGCGTCCGGCAAGGTGGTCAAGCAGGAAGTCGAGTTCCGCGAAGGCATCGACAAGGAACTGGCCAAGAAGATCGTCGCCCACATCAAGGACGCCAAGCTCAAGGTGCAGGCTGCCATCCAGGGTGAGCAGGTGCGCGTCACCGGCAAGAAGCGCGACGACCTGCAGGAGTGCATCGCCTCGCTGCGCGGCAAGGATTTCGGCATGCCCCTGCAGTACAACAACTTCCGCGATTGAGTCGTTCCGGTTGAACCCAGGCGCGGCCAGCGCGTCGCACCTTTGACAGCCTCATCGACGCCATGGCAGTCGCTCTGCCATGGCGTCGTCGTTTTTCCCGTGATGACGGACAGGAGTTTTCCATGGATTTGAATGCTGAAATCGATCAGCTGATGCGTGAGTCCCAGACCTGGATCCCGCTGATCATGCAGTACGGCAGCCGCGTGCTGCTGGCGCTGATCACCCTGCTGGTCGGTTGGTGGTTCATCAACAAGCTCACCAACCAGGTCAGCAATCTGCTGGCGGCCCGCAAGGCAGACCCGGCGCTACAGGGCTTCATCGGCAGTTTGGCCAACATCATTCTCAAGGTGTTGCTGGTGGTCAGCGTCGCCTCGATGATCGGCGTGGAGACCACCTCGTTCATCGCTGCCATCGGTGCCGCCGGCCTGGCCATCGGCCTGGCCCTGCAGGGCAGCCTGGCGAATTTCGCGGGCGGGGTGCTGATCCTGCTGTTTCGCCCCTTCCGCATCGGTGACTGGATCGAAGCTCAGGGCGTGATGGGCACCGTGGACAGCATCCAGATCTTCCACACCGTGCTGCGTACCGGTGACAACAAGACCGTGGTGGTGCCCAACGGTAACCTCTCCAACGGCATCATCACCAACTACAACCGCCAGCCGACGCGCAAGGTGGTGTTCGACGTGGGGGTGGATTACGAGGCCGACCTGCAGGGCGCCCGCGAGGTGCTGCTGGAGCTCGCCGATGATCCGCGGGTGCTCAAGGAGCCGGCGCCGGTCGTGGTGGTCAGCGCCCTGGGCGACAGCGCCATCACCGTTTCCCTGCGCCTGTGGGTGGAAACCGCGAACTACTGGGACGTGATGTTCATGCTCAACGAGCAGGCCCGTGACCGCCTGAAAGCCCGTGGCATCGGTATTCCGTTCCCGCAGCGGGTGGTGCACGTGATGCAGAACGCCGCCGTCGGCGAGTGACCCAGTGGCAGAGGCCGGCCGCGATGGCCGGTCTTCAGGCTGTGCTCAGGCGCGGCCCTGCTGGCGCCACTGCACCAGGATCAGCAGCAGCGTGGGCACGCCCATCAGCGCGGTGATCAGGAAGAAATCCGCGTAGCCGAACTTCTCCACCAGTACCCCCGAATATCCACCGATCAGCCGTGGCAGCAGCAGCATGATGGAGCTGAGCAGGGCGTACTGGGTGGCCGAGAACTTCAGGTTGGTCAGGCTCGACAGGTAGGCCACGAAGGCCGCCGTCGCCAGGCCGGAGCTGAAGTTGTCTGCCGAGATGGTGAAGATCAGCATCTGCAGGTTGGTGCCCATGCCTGACAGCAGCATGAACAGCAGGTTGGTGGCCGCCGACGCCGAGCCACCGATGAACAGGATCGGCAGAATACCGAAGCGCACGATCAGCAGGCCGCCGGCACCGGCGCCGACCAGGGTCATGATCAGCCCGAACAGCTTGCTGACACTGGCGATCTGGTCCTTGGTGAAACCCTGGTCGATGTAGAAGACGTTGGCCATCACCCCCATCACCGTGTCGGACATGCGGTAGGTGGCGATCAGGCCCAGCAGCAGGAAGGCCTGCCAGCGGTAGCGCAGAATGAAGTCGTTGACCGGCGTGAGCACCGGCGCCAGGCCGCGGCGGCCTATCGACGACAGGCACAGGGTGGTGAGGATGGTGTAGAGGATGGCGCGCAGGAAGGCGCGGTCTTCGAGCAGCAGGTCCAGCAGGGTGGCTTCGCCGGTCAGCAGGCTGGGGAAGTCGGTATTGTAGAGCTGGGTGAACATCGCCGGCACCGACACCAGCAGCACGATCAGTACCAGCACCGAGAGGATCTGGTGGCTGAAGCCATACTTGGCGGCGGCCAGCTGAGTCTTCAGGGCAACCTCGGGCTCCTTCATCCACAGGCTGGTCAGCAGGCCCGGCAGCATCAGCAGGGCGAACAGCAGATAGGTGCCTGCCCAGGCGGCATGCTGGTAGAGCAGGGTGGTCGAGCCCAGGCCTTCGGCGACGTACAGCGCGCCGGCGGTGGCCAGCAGCGCGGCGACCCGATAACCCGCCATGTAGCTGGCGGCCAGGGCGGCCTGGCGGGTGTCGTCGACGATCTCCAGGCGGTAGGCATCGACGGCGATGTCCTGGGTGGCGGAGGCGAAGGCCACCAGCACGGCCAGGGCGATCAGCCAGGTCAGGTGGGTGTGCGGATCGCACAGCGCCATACCGGCCAGGCCGATGGCAATCAGAATCTGCGACAGCACCAGCCAGGAGCGCCGCCTGCCGAGCTTGCCGAGCAGTGGCAGGCGCCATTGGTCGAGCAGCGGCGACCAGACCCATTTGAAGGCGTAGGCCAGGCCGATCAGGCTGGCGAAACCGATGGTTTCCCGCGCCACGCCGGCTTCGCGCAGCCACACCGACAGGGTCGAGAACACCAACATGTAAGGCAGGCCGGCGGCGAATCCCAGCACCAGAAGAACCAGTGTCGAGGGACTGGAATAGGCAGCGATCGCGTCGCGCCAGCTTTTACGATGCATTGAAGGGAGTCGGCCTGGGGGGAAGAAGCATGAACAAGTGGCGCACTCTAGGGGCTAGGGTCGGGTCAGTGCAAGCCGGTTGCGCCTGGCGCGTCGAGTCTCATGCCTCGTGCTCCAGGGGCCGCCAGCCGTGGCGTCGGATATCCACCCGACCATTGTGGGATAGCACCCCTTCGACGCGCAATCGGGCGCGTTGTTCAACCCCGCCTGGCGAGTCGGCCGCCAGGCTCAACCGGCCGCCGGCGGCGACCACGCGATGCCAGGGCAGGGCGGTGCCGTCCGGCAGCTGGCTCAGGGTACGCCCGACCCAACGCGCGGCGCGCCCCAGGCCCGCCAGCGCGGCCAGCTCGCCATAGGTGACCACCTTGCCGGGCGGCACCTGGGCCAGCGCCAGGTACAGCGCGTCGCGGCGCGCCTGCTGGTCACCGTCGGCCAGCGGGGTGCTGTAATCGGGCTGTCGTGTCGGCATGGCAGGCTCCTCGCTCCGCTCGGTTGGCAGGCCGTTGAAAAACTGCCTAGGTTGCTGGCGCGTCGTTAAAAACAGCCTTGCGTGCGAGCCCAGGCTTCACCGACGTTTTGCAACGGCCTGCTAGGGCTTCGATGAACTAGAAGCATTTCCGTCGGTCATTTCTTGCTCAAATATCGGGTATGAGGATAATGCCCGATTTACCGCGAACCTGAGCGACAGCATCCGCCTATGTTTACTCGTACCTTGTTGTGCCTGGGCCTCGGCGTGGCAGCCACACCGCTGATGGCCGATACCGTCTGGATGAAGAACGGCGACCGCCTGACTGGAACCATCAAGGTTCTCGACGGTGGCAAGCTGCTGTTGGAAACCGACTACGGTGGTTCCATTCCGCTGGATTGGAAAAAGATCGCCACCCTCGACAGCGATCGGGAGCTGCTGGTCAAGGAGAACGAGATTACCGGCGAGCGTGCCAAGTCCCTGCAGGCCGCAGAAGCCGGCAAGGTGACGCTGGCCAATGGTGATGCGCCGAAGACCGTCGAGCTGGCCAGCATCAAGCAGATCATGAAGCCCAGGCCCCTGGTCGAGGACTTCATGTGGAAAGGCAACGTCGACGTGGCCATGGATTACAAGCGCGCCGAAAGCGACACCGACGACTACGATGTCGACGTCAAGACCCAGGCCCGCCATGGCAAGTGGCGCCACAATGCGACGCTCGACTACAACCGCGAGCTGCGCAATGACGTGGTCAGCACCGACAACTGGGGTACCGAGTATGCCCTGGACCGTTTCCTCGACGAACAGTGGTTCTGGCAGGGGCGCCTGGAGTACAAGCGCGACAAGATCGAAGACCTCGAGCGTGAGCGGACGGTCGGTACCGGTCCGGGTTACCAGTTCTGGGACAACGAGCTGGGGGCGTTTTCCGTCGCCGGCCTGCTCAACCGTTCCGATTACCAGTACGCCAACGGCGAGAAGGACAACTTCTACGCCATCAGCATGCGTTGGGACTACAACCGCTACCTGGTCGGCAAGACTTTCGAGTTGTTCAGCACCGGTGAGGTGGGCAAGCCGCTGGCCAATGCCGCCGACTACGCGCTGGATGCCGAAGTGGGCCTGCGCTACAAGGTCACCGACTGGGCTTCGTTGAACATGAAGGCTTCCAAGGACCAGGTCAGTGGTTCGGAAGGCGACAAGGACGAAACCCGCTACACCATCGGTTTTGGGGTGGGCTGGTAAGCTGGCTTGCTAAGACGCTGAAAAGAGCCCCGCCTGCGTGCGGGGTTTTTTAT
>Ga0207790_1000068_pt1 | contig 39072 bp, 38 predicted proteins | sample HigsolmetaGSP14D_FD_184842 | JGI IMG/M metagenome (GOLD analysis project Ga0207790, IMG submission 184842) | High solid enriched microbial communities from the Joint BioEnergy Institute, USA - SP1-4-D (SPAdes) | ecosystem: Engineered > Bioreactor > SSF (Solid state fermentation) > Aerobic >...
GACAACACGGCGATGGCTGCCTGTGTCGGTATTTCCGGCAGCACGTCGATCGGCAAGAACTGTATGATCGCCGGCGGCGTTGGCATGGTTGGCCATATCGATGTCTGCGATGGCGTATTCGTGACCGGTATGACCATGGTCACGCGCTCGATTACCGAGCCCGGTGCCTATTCCTCGGGCACCGCCATGCAACCTGCAGCCGAGTGGAAGAAAAGCGTGGCGCGCATCCGCCAGCTGGACGACATGGCGCGGCGTGTGAAGCAGTTGGAAAAACAGCTCGCTGCCGTGACCTCGAGCGGGAATGCCTCATCTGATGCCTGAGCCGATGGCCGGCTCTCTTCTTTTTATTACAGGCTTCTCTGGAAATGATGGAAATCAACGAAATTCGCGAGTACTTGCCGCACCGTTACCCGTTCCTGTTGGTGGACCGGGTCACGGATCTGGATCTTGAGGGCAAGAGCGTTCGTGCCTATAAGAATGTCAGCGTCAATGAGCCATTCTTCAACGGCCATTTTCCCGAGCATCCGATCATGCCTGGCGTACTGATCATCGAGGCCATGGCCCAGGCCGCCGGTATCCTCGGCTTCAAGATGATGGGCGTGAAGCCTGCCGATGGCACCCTCTACTACTTCGTCGGCTCCGATAAGCTACGCTTCCGTCAACCGGTGGTGCCGGGTGACCAGCTGATCCTCGAGGCCAAGTTCCTCAGCAGCAAGCGCAGCATCTGGAAGTTCGAATGCAAGGCCACGGTCGACGGTAAAGAAGTGTGCTCGGCCGAAATCATCTGTGCGGAACGCAAGTTATGAGTTTGATTGACCCTCGCGCCATCATCGATCCCAGCGCCAAGCTGGCAGACGACGTCGTCGTCGGCCCTTGGTCGATCATTGGGCCCGACGTAGAAATTGGCGAGGGCTGTGTGCTGGGTCCCAATGTGATCATCAAGGGGCCTACCCGTATCGGCAAGCACAACAAGATCTATCAGTTCGCCTCCCTGGGCGAAGACACCCCGGATCGCAAGTACAAGGGCGAGCCTACGCGCCTGGTCATCGGTGACCACAACATCATCCGCGAAGGCGTGACCATGCACCGCGGCACCATTCAGGACCGTGACGAAACCACCATCGGTGACCACAACCTGATCATGGCCTATGCCCACATCGGTCACGACAGTGTGGTGGGCAATCATTGCATCCTGGTCAACAACGTGGCCCTGGCCGGCCATGTGCACATCGGCGACTGGGCGATTCTGTCCGGCTACACCCTGGTGCACCAGTTCTGTCATATCGGCGCGCATGCCTTCGCCGGCATGGGCGCGGCGATCGGCAAGGACGTTCCGGCTTACGTCACCGTTTCCGGCAACCCCGCGGAAGCGCGCAGCATGAACTTCGAAGGCCTGCGTCGTCGCGGCTTCAGTTCCGAGGCGATGCAGGCGCTGCGCCGTGCCTACAAGATCGTCTACCGCCAGGGCTTCACCATCGAGGAAGCGCTGGTCGAGCTGGAAGACGTGGCGGCGCAGTTTGCCGAAGTGGCGGTGTTCCGCGATTCGATCCTGACCTCCAGCCGCGGCATCACCCGCTGACCCATGGCTGAGGTATTGCGTGTCGCGCTGGTTGCCGGCGAGGCATCCGGCGACATTCTCGGTGCGGGCCTGATGCAGGCACTCAAGGTGCAGCACCCGAACGTCGAGTTCATCGGTGTCGGTGGCCCGCGCATGCAGGCCGAAGGGCTGGTCAGCGATTTTCCCATGGAGCGCCTGGCGGTCATGGGCCTGGTCGAAGTGCTGGGTCGGCTGCCCGAGCTGCTGTCGCGTCGTCGCCGCCTGATCGCCAGCCTGATCGAGCGCCAGCCCGATGTGTTCATCGGCATCGATGCACCGGACTTCACCCTGGGCGTCGAGCTCAAGCTGCGCCAGGCCGGCATTCGCACCGTGCACTACGTCAGCCCGTCGGTCTGGGCCTGGCGGCAGAAGCGCGTGTTGAAGATTCGCGATGCCTGCGACCTGATGCTTACCCTGTTTCCCTTCGAGGCGCAGTTCTACGAGGCGCACCAGGTACCGGTGTGTTTCGTCGGCCATCCGCTGGCCGATGCCATCCCGTTGCAGGCCGACCGCGCGGCGGCGCGCGAGCTGCTGGGCCTGCCGGGCGATGCGCCGGTAGTCGCCTTGCTGCCAGGCAGTCGCGGCGGTGAAGTGGCGCGCCTCGGTAGCCTGTTTCTCGACGCGGCCGAGCGCCTGCGGGCGTTGCGCCCCGGCGTGCGCTTCGTGCTGCCCTGTGCCAGCGCCGAACGTCGCCAGCAACTCGAGCAGATGCTCGGTGGCCGTGACCTGCCGCTGACCCTGCTCGATGGTCGCTCCCACGACGCCCTGGCCGCCTGCGACGCGGTGCTGATCGCCTCCGGCACCGCCACCCTTGAAGCGCTGCTCTACAAGCGGCCGATGGTGGTGGCTTATCGCGTTGCGCCGATGACCTTCCGCATTCTCAAGCGCCTGGTGAAAAGTCCCTATATCTCGCTGCCCAATCTGCTCGCCCAGCGGCTGCTGGTTCCCGAGCTGATCCAGGAGGCGGCGACTGCCGAAGCGCTGGCGCAGACGCTGTCGCCACTGCTGGTCGACGGTGAGGTGCAGACCGAAGGCTTCGATGCCATTCACCGCACCCTGCGCCGCGGCGCTTCCGAGCGGGCCGCTGCCGCGGTGCTCGATCTGCTGGGGCGCAACTGATGCAGCTGGGCCTGGATTTCGCCACCGTCGAGGAGCTGGTCGCCGGTGTCGACGAAGTGGGCCGCGGGCCACTGTGTGGCGCGGTGGTGACCGCCGCGGTGATTCTCGATCCGGCGCGGCCGATTGTCGGCCTCAACGATTCCAAGAAGCTCAGCGAGGCGCGGCGCGAGAAGCTGTTCGACGAGATTCGCGAAAAGGCCCTGGCCTGGTGCATCGCCCGCGCCGAGGTGGAAGAGATCGACCGCCTGAACATCCTGCATGCCACCATGCTGGCGATGCAGCGTGCGGTCGAGGGCCTCAGCGTGCAGCCGAAACTGGCGCTGATCGACGGCAACCGCTGCCCGAAACTCTCGGTGCCCAGCGCACCGGTGATCGGTGGCGACGCCCAGGTACCGGCGATTGCTGCGGCCTCGATTCTCGCCAAGGTCAGTCGTGATCGCGAAATGCGCGAGCTCGACGCCCTCTACCCGGGCTACGGCATCGCCCTGCACAAGGGCTATCCGACCCCCGTTCACCTCGAGGCCCTGATTCGTCTGGGCCCGACTCCGATTCACCGGCGCTCCTTCGCGCCGGTGCGCCGTTTGCTGGAAGCCGCCACCTTCGGTTGAGTGCAACGACTCGCTGTCGGGCTTGCCAGTTACGGTACAATCCGCGTTTTGTCGCTTTTCCTGCAGGGCTTCTTCATGGCTGTTTCCTTCGTTCATCTTCGCCTGCACACCGAATACTCCCTGGTCGATGGCCTGGTCCGCGTCAAGCCGCTGGTCAAGGCGGTGGCCGGGGCTGGCATGCCGGCCGTGGCGGTCACCGACATGAGCAACATGTGCTCGCTGGTGAAGTTCTACAAAGCCGCCATGGGCGCCGGCATCAAGCCGATCTGCGGTGCCGACATCTGGCTGGCCAGCGCCTACGAAGACGGCCCGCTGACCCGCATGACCCTGCTGGCGATGAACCCCAAGGGCTATCGCAACCTCACCGAGCTGATCTCCCGCGGTTGGAGCGAAGGGCAGAGCAACGACCTGGTGATCATCCAGCGCGACTGGGTCAAGGAGGCCAGCGAAGGCCTGATCGCCCTGTCCGGCGCCAAGGAAGGTGAAATCGGTCATGCGCTGCTCGATGGCGAGCCGGCCAAGGCCGAAGCCCTGCTGCAGGAATGGCAGGCGGTATTCCCGCAGCGTTTCTACCTGGAAGTGCAGCGCACCAGCCGGGTCAATGACGAAGAGCACGTGCATGCTGCCGTGGCGCTGGCCGACAGAGTCGGCGCCCCCCTGGTGGCCACCAACGACGTGCGTTTCCTCAAGCAGAGCGATTTCGAGGCCCACGAAACGCGCGTGTGCATCGGTGAGGGGCGGATTCTCGACGACCCGCGGCGGCCGCGGATCTATTCCGACCAGCAATACCTCAAGTCGCCGGAAGAGATGGCCGAGCTGTTCAGCGACCTGCCCGATGCCCTGCAGAACAGCGTCGAGATCGCCAAGCGTTGCAACATCGACGTGCAACTGGGCAAGTACTTCCTGCCGGATTTCCCGGTGCCCGAAGGCATGACCATCGACGAGTACTTCCGCAAGGTGTCGTTCGATGGCCTCGAGGAGCGCCTGCAAGTCCTGCTGCCCAAGGACACCCCGGATTACGATGCCAAGAAGCAGGTGTACATCGACCGGCTGAATTTCGAGCTGGATATCATCATCCAGATGGGCTTCCCCGGTTACTTCCTGATCGTTATGGACTTCATCCAGTGGGCCAAGAGCAATGGCGTGCCGGTCGGTCCCGGTCGTGGTTCAGGTGCCGGCTCGCTGGTGGCCTACGTACAGAAGATCACCGACCTCGACCCGCTGGCCTACGACCTGCTGTTCGAGCGCTTCCTCAACCCCGAGCGGGTATCGATGCCCGACTTCGACGTCGACTTCTGCATGGACGGCCGCGACCGGGTCATCGATTACGTGGCCGAGAAGTACGGCCGTAATGCGGTGAGCCAGATCATCACCTTCGGTTCCATGGCGGCCAAGGCGGTGGTGCGTGACGTGGCGCGGGTGCAGGGCAAGTCCTACGGCCTGGCGGATCGTCTGTCGAAGATGATCCCCTTCGAGGTCGGCATGACCCTGGAGAAGGCCTACGAGATGGAGGAGCCGCTGCGCGACTTCCTCAAGGTCGATGAAGAGGCCGCCGAGATCTGGGAGATGTCGCTCAAGCTCGAAGGCATCGTGCGCGGCACCGGCAAGCACGCCGGGGGCGTGGTGATCGCCCCGACCAAGCTGACCGACTTCGCGCCGATCGCCTGTGACGAGGAGGGCGCCGGCCTGGTGACCCAGTTCGACAAGGACGACGTCGAGCAGGCCGGCCTGGTCAAGTTCGACTTCCTCGGCCTGCGCACCCTGACCATCATCAAGTGGGCGCTGGAAACCATCCATCGCGACCAGCGTGCTGCCGGCGAGCCGGAAGAGAACCTGGTCAACATCGACTTCATCCCGCTCGATGACAAGCCGACCTACCAGATGCTGCAGAAGGCCGAGACCACTGCGGTGTTCCAGCTTGAATCGCGCGGCATGAAGGAGCTGATCAAGAAGCTCAAGCCCGACTGCCTGGAAGACATGATCGCCCTGGTGGCGCTGTTCCGTCCCGGCCCGCTGCAGTCCGGCATGGTGGACGACTTCATCAACCGCAAGCACGGCCGTGCCGAGCTGTCCTACCCGCACCCGGATTACCAGTACGCCGGCCTGGAACCGGTGCTCAAGCCGACCTACGGGATCATCCTCTACCAGGAACAGGTCATGCAGATCGCCCAGGTCATGGGCGGTTATACCCTCGGCCAGGCGGACATGCTGCGCCGCGCCATGGGCAAGAAGAAGCCCGAGGAAATGGCCAAGCAGCGCGGTGGCTTCATCGAGGGCTGTGCCAGCAATGGCATCGATGCCGAACTGGCGGGCAACATCTTCGACCTGGTGGAAAAGTTCGCCGGCTACGGCTTCAACAAATCCCACTCCGCCGCCTACGGCCTGGTGTCCTACCAGACCGCCTGGCTGAAGGCCCATTACCCGGCGCCCTTCATGGCGGCGGTGCTGTCGGCGGATATGCACAACACCGACAAGGTGGTGATCCTCATCGAGGAATGCCGCAACATGAAGCTGCGCATCGACCCGCCGGACGTGAACGCCTCGGAGTTCAAGTTCACGGTCAGCCACGATGCCAAGCAGACCCAGCGAATCCTGTACGGCCTCGGTGCGGTAAAGGGCGTGGGCGAAGGCCCGGTGGAGGCCATCGTCGAGGCGCGCCAGGACGGCCCGTTCAAGGACCTGTTCGACTTCTGCTCGCGGGTCGACCTCAAGCGCATCAACAAGCGCACCATGGAGGCGTTGATCCGCAGCGGCGCGCTGGATCGCCTGGGCCCGCACTTCCACGACGAGCTCAAGGCCTACCAGGCCAATATCGACCGCAACCGTGCGGTGCTGCTGGCCGCGATGGAAGAGGCGGTACAGGCCGCCGAGCAGACCGCACGCAGCCACGACAGCGGCCATATGGACCTGTTCGGTGGTGTGTTCGCCAGCCCCGAAGCGGACGTTTATGCCAATCATCACCGGGCCAAGGAGCTGTCGCTCAAGGAACGCCTCAAGGGCGAGAAGGACACCCTGGGCCTGTACCTGACCGGCCACCCGATCGACGAGTACGAAAGCGAGGTGCGGCGTTTCGCCCGTCAGCGCATCGTCGACCTCAAGCCGGCCCGCGACACCCAGACCATCGCCGGTCTGATCGTCAACCTGCGGGTGATGAAGAACAAGAAGGGCGACAAGATGGGCTTCATCACCCTGGACGACCGTTCCGGGCGTATCGAAGCCTCGCTGTTCGCCGAAGCCTTCGCCAACAACCAGGCGTTGCTGCAGAGCGATGCCCTGGTGGTGGTGGAAGGCGAGGTCAGCAACGACGATTTCTCCGGCGGCATGCGCCTGCGTGCCAAGCGGGTGATGAGCCTGGAGGAGGCGCGCACCGGCCTGGCCGAAAGCCTGCGGGTCAAGGTGCAGGCCGCGGCGCTCAAGGGCGACCGGCTGCGCTGGCTGGGCGAGTTGTGCCAGCGCCACCGTGGTGCCTGCCCGATCACCCTGGACTACACCGGCGCCGATGCCAAGGCCTTGCTGCAGTTTGGCGAGCAGTGGCGTATCGACCCGGCCGACAGCTTGATTCAAGCGTTACGTGACCAGTTCGGACGAGAAAACGTCTTCCTGCAATACCGCTGAAATAGCGGCGCTGAAAAGCAGTGGCTCAGGCCGCTCTTTTCGGCCCTGACACTGCATGTTTGCCCCTGGTGCGAGCAGATCCTATGATTTGCTGCCGTGCGAATGCCTGGCGCATTTGCCGGCATTTTCGCCGGAAGTGCATTGCAGGTGTCGACCTGAAGGCGCCTGTTCCTATAAGGTAGGCGCCAATTGGATACACGCTCCCCGGCCCTTTTGGCCGTCGACGCATGACGGATGCCTATGAACCCGAATTATCTCGATTTCGAACAGCCGATTGCCGACCTGCAAGCCAAGATCGAAGAGCTTCGTCTGGTTGGTAACGACAACTCCCTGAACATCGGCGACGAAATCGCCCGCCTGCAGGACAAGAGCAGCACGCTCACCGAGAGCATCTTCAGCAATCTGACCAGCTGGCAGATCGCTCGCCTCGCGCGTCACCCTCAGCGTCCATACACCCTGGACTACCTGCAGCACATCTTCACCGAATTCGACGAACTGCATGGCGACCGCCACTTCTCCGACGACGCGGCCATCGTTGGCGGTGTCGCGCGCCTCAACGGCCAGCCGGCGATGGTCATCGGCCATCAGAAAGGCCGTGAAGTGCGTGAAAAGGTGCGCCGCAACTTCGGCATGCCGCGCCCGGAAGGCTACCGCAAGGCCTGCCGTCTGATGGAAATGGCCGAGCGCTTCAAGATGCCGATCCTGACCTTCATCGACACCCCCGGTGCCTACCCGGGTATCGATGCCGAAGAGCGTGGGCAGAGCGAGGCGATCGCCTGGAACCTGCGGGTCATGGCGCGCCTGAAGACGCCGATCATCTCCACCGTGATCGGTGAGGGTGGTTCCGGCGGCGCACTGGCCATTGGCGTGTGCGACAACCTCAACATGCTCGAGTACTCGACCTATGCGGTGATCTCGCCGGAAGGTTGCGCCTCGATTCTGTGGAAGACCGCCGAGAAGGCGCCGGAAGCTGCCGAGGCCATGGGCATTACCGCCGAGCGCCTGAAAGGCCTGGGCATCGTCGACAAGGTCATTGCCGAGCCGCTGGGTGGTGCACACCGCGACCCGGGCGCTGCTGCCGAATCGATCCGTCAGACCCTGGTCGCGCAGCTCGAGGAGCTGAGCAAGCTCGATACCGACGCGCTGCTCGCCCGTCGCTACGAGCGCCTGATGAGCTACGGCATCGCCTGATGCCGCTTCACCCCGCAAGCAGGCCAATCGCCCCGATGGCCGTCATGCTTGCGGGGGCGCTTCACTGACCGCCCATGTCGCTCGAATCCGCCGTGCTGGCACGCCTTGCGGCGTGGCGTGATGCACCGCTCTGGCGGGTAGCCTATTCCGGCGGGCTCGATTCTTGTGTGCTGTTGCACCTGCTTGCCAGGGCGGCCCAGCACCATGAGCTGCCGCCAATCCGCGCCGTTCACGTCCATCATGGCTTGCAGGCCGCTGCCGAAGGCTGGCCTGCGCACTGTCGGCAGCTGTGTGACGAGCTGGGCGTTGCCCTGGATGTGCAGTACGTGCAGGTCGCCCCGGGTGCCAGCCTGGAGCGCGCCGCCCGCGAGGCACGTTACGCGGCGTTTGCCGGGCTGATGGTGCCGGATGAGGTGCTGCTGCTGGCCCAGCACCAGGATGACCAGGCGGAAACCTTGCTTTATCGCTTGCTGCGTGGCGCCGGGGTAAGCGGCCTGGCGGCAATGGCGCACAGTCGTCGCCTGGGGCCGGGGCATGCCGTCAGGCCGCTGCTGGAGGTACCACGCAAGACGCTCGAGGCCTACGCGACCAGCCAGGGGCTGCGCTGGGTGGAAGACCCTTCGAACGGCGACACCGGCTTTGCCCGCAACTTTTTGCGCCAGGACATCCTGCCGCGCCTGGCCGCTCACTGGCCCGCTGCATCCGCGGTGCTGGCCCGTGCGGCGGCTCATCAGGCCGAGGCCCAGGCCTTGTTGCAGGAGCTCGCCGAAATCGACCTGCAGCGCTCGCGGCGGCGCTTGGCCGTTTCATGGTTGAACATTCCCTGCCTGGATCTGCCAGCGCTGCGCCAGTTGTCCGAGGCGCGTCAGCGCAACCTGCTCAGACACTGGCTGTGCGACCAGACGCGCATGCCGGACAGTCGCCATTGGCAGGGCTGGGCTGACCTGCGTGACGCTGCCGCTGATGGCACGCCGCTGTGGCGCCTGGAAGGCGGCGAGCTGCGCCGGCATGGCGATCGGTTGCTGTGGCTGGGCGCTGGGTGGCACACGCCCTGGTCGACTCATGAGCAGCCCTGGCCAACGGTGCGCCAGCCCCTCGAGTTGCCTGGCAATGGCGTCGTAAGGTTGGTCGGGCAGGTTCCCGATGGGCGGCTGAGCATCGGTTATCGGCAGGGTGGGGAAGTGCTCAACGTGCCGGGGCGAGGCCGGCGTGATCTCAAGCGCTTGTTGCAGGAAGCCGGTGTGCCCGAGTTCATCCGCCCGCGGCTGCCGCTGTTGCGCCGCGACGGTCAGGTGGTGGCGATCGCCAACCTGCCACTCGACCCGGCCGCCGGTGAGCTGCATTGGCAATTCTCTACGCTGGTGCGGCCAGTTCCGCCTGGGTGACTGCCGTAGCGCTGCCGCTTGCATCTAACCTACGGATTCGCAAGGTATTTGCAGGGCTGGCGGAATTCTGCCGGCAAGCGCTTTGTTGCCTTGCGGGCTTGCCGTTCTTCCCCACTCAAGACGTTTCCGGTAGACTACGCTCCCGTCTCTATTCAGGTATTCGCTGCTTCTTCAGAAGCGGTGGATGTTTGCTATTTGCCGGCATGGTTCGCCATGTTTGCTAAGGTGAACCAAGGCCTTCTCTGCTCCCCGGCGGCTCGACCGCCACTGCTGACTTCTTAGGGTTTTTCATGACGCGCTTCATCTTCGTCACGGGTGGTGTTGTTTCTTCATTGGGGAAAGGCATCGCCTCGGCATCCTTGGCGGCAATCCTGGAGGCGCGGGGCCTGAAGGTCACGATGCTCAAACTGGATCCGTACATCAACGTCGATCCGGGCACCATGAGCCCGTTCCAGCATGGTGAGGTGTTCGTCACCCACGATGGCGCCGAGACTGACCTCGATCTGGGTCACTACGAGCGTTTCATCCGCACCACCATGACCAAGAGCAACAACTTCACCACCGGCCGCGTGTACGAAGACGTACTGCGCAAGGAGCGCCGTGGTGACTACCTGGGTGCCACCATCCAGGTCATCCCGCACATTACCGACGAGATCAAGCGCCGCATCATCAAGGGTGCCGGTGACGCCGATGTCGCCATGGTCGAAATCGGCGGCACGGTCGGCGACATCGAGTCGCAGCCGTTCCTCGAGGCCATCCGCCAGCTGCGTTTCGAAGTGGGCGCCAAGCGCGCCATGCTGATGCACCTGACCCTGGTGCCGTACATCGCTACCGCCGGCGAAACCAAGACCAAGCCGACCCAGCACTCGGTCAAGGAACTGCGCTCCATCGGCCTGCAGCCGGACGTGCTGGTGTGCCGCTCCGATCACCCGATCGACCTGTCGTCGCGCCGCAAGATCGCCCAGTTCACCAACGTTGAAGAGCGCGCGGTCATCGCCCTGGAAGACGCCGACACCATCTACAAGATCCCCGGCATCCTGCACTCGCAGGGGCTGGATGATTTCGTCGTCGAGCGTTTCGCCCTGGAATGCCGCGGTGCCGATCTGTCCGAGTGGGATCGCGTGGTCGATGCCAAGCTGAACCCGGAAAAAGAAGTCAACATCGCCATGGTCGGCAAGTACATGGAGCTGCTGGACGCCTACAAGTCGCTGATCGAAGCGATGAGCCATGCCGGTATCAGCAACCGCACCAAGGTCAACCTGCGCTACATCGATTCCGAAGACATCGAGAACAACGGCACCGACCTGCTGCAGGGCGTCGATGCCATCCTGGTGCCGGGCGGCTTCGGTCTGCGGGGTGTGGAAGGCAAGATCAAGACCGTTCAATACGCTCGCGAGAACAAGATTCCTTACCTGGGTATCTGCCTGGGCATGCAGGTGGCGGTCATCGAATTCGCCCGTAACGTGCTGGGCTGGAGCGACGCCAACTCCACCGAGTTCGATATCGCCAGCAAGCACCCGGTGGTCGGCCTGATCACCGAATGGCAGGACGCGACCGGTGCCACCGAGCTGCGCACCGAAGCTTCCGACCTGGGCGGCACCATGCGCCTCGGTGCTCAGGATTGCCAGCTGCAGGCCAACTCCAAGGTTCACGACTGCTATGGCAAGGACGTGATCGTCGAGCGCCATCGCCACCGCTATGAAGTGAACAACAACCTGTTGCCGCAACTGATCGAAGCTGGCCTCAAGGTCACCGGTCGCTCCGGCGATGGTGCATTGGTCGAGGTGGTGGAGAGCGCCGATCACCCGTGGTTCGTGGCCTGCCAGTTCCACCCCGAGTTCACCTCCACGCCCCGTGATGGCCACCCGCTGTTCAGTGGTTTCGTCAACGCCGCGCTCGCGCACCAAGCTAAGAAGGCCTGACCCATGACCCAGAAGACCGTTCGTGTCGGTAACATCGACATCGCCAACGACAAGCCTTTCGTGCTGTTCGGCGGCATCAACGTGCTGGAGTCCCGCGAGCTGGCCATGCGCGCCTGCGAGGAATATGTGCGGGTGACCGACAAGCTCGGCATCCCTTACGTGTTCAAGGCCAGCTTCGACAAGGCCAATCGCTCCTCGGTCAGCTCCTTCCGCGGCCCTGGCCTGGAAGAGGGCATGAAGATCTTCGAGGAAGTGAAGAAGACCTTTGGCGTGCCGGTGATCACCGATGTGCACGAACCCCACCAGGCCCAGGCGGTGGCCGATGTCTGCGACATCATCCAGTTGCCGGCCTTCCTGTCCCGGCAGACCGATCTGGTGGTGGCCATGGCCAAGACCGGTGCGGTGATCAATATCAAGAAGGCGCAGTTCCTGGCTCCCCAGGAGATGAAACATATTCTCGCCAAGTGTGTCGAAGCCGGGAACGATCAGTTGATCCTCTGCGAGCGTGGCTCCTCCTTCGGGTACAACAACCTGGTGGTGGACATGCTGGGCTTCGGCATCATGAAGGCCTTCGAATACCCGGTGTTCTTCGATGTCACCCATGCCCTGCAGATGCCGGGTGGCCGTTCGGATTCCGCGGGCGGGCGTCGTGCCCAGGTCACCGAGCTGGCCAAGGCCGGCATGAGCCAGGGCCTGGCAGGCTTGTTCCTCGAGGCCCATCCGGATCCGGAAAACGCCAAGTGCGACGGCCCCTGTGCACTGCGCCTGGACAAGCTGGAGCCGTTCCTCGCCCAGCTCAAGCAGCTGGATGATCTGATCAAGAGTCAGGATCCGATCGAAACCGCCTGAGGGCGTTTCCCGGTCTCGTCTGTTTCACCGCCCGGCCCGTTGGCCGGGTTTGTCTGTCCGCCTGGCCACCCTCGAGCGTGGCCGGTAGCGGTCGCCGAATGCTGCAGTGCGTTTTCGACAACTTCTGGAGAGCTTACAAGAATGGCAAAGATCGTCGACATCAAGGGTCGTGAGGTTCTCGACTCCCGTGGCAACCCCACCGTGGAAGCGGACGTAATCCTCGACAACGGCATCGTTGGCAGCGCCTGTGCGCCGTCGGGTGCCTCCACCGGTTCGCGCGAAGCGCTGGAACTGCGTGATGGCGACAAGAGCCGTTACCTGGGCAAGGGCGTGCTGAAAGCCGTGGCCAACATCAACGGCCCGATCCGCGACGCGCTGCTGGGCAAGGACCCGGTTGACCAGAAGGCCCTCGACAAGACCATGATCGAGCTCGACGGTACCGAGAACAAGGCCAAGCTGGGCGCCAACGCCATCCTCGCCGTGTCCCTGGCTGCCGCCAAGGCCGCTGCCCAGGATCAGGATCTGCCGCTGTACGCGCACATCGCCAACCTCAACGGCACCCCGGGGCAGTACTCCATGCCGGTGCCGATGATGAACATCATCAACGGCGGCGAGCATGCCGACAACAACGTCGATATCCAGGAGTTCATGGTTCAGCCGGTTGGCGCCAAGACCTTCTCTGACGGCCTGCGCATGGGCACCGAAATCTTCCACCACCTCAAGGCCGTGCTCAAGGCCCGTGGCCTCAACACCGCCGTGGGTGACGAAGGCGGTTTCGCGCCGAACCTGGCCTCCAACGAAGACGCCCTGTCGGCGATTGCCGAAGCCGTGGCCAATGCCGGCTACAAGCTGGGCAGCGATGTGACCCTGGCCCTGGACTGCGCGGCTTCCGAGTTCTATGAAGACGGCAAGTACAACCTCTCCGGTGAAGGCAAGTCGTTCGACGCCGAAGGTTTCGCCGAGTACCTGAAAGGCCTGACCGAGCGTTTCCCGATCATCTCCATCGAAGACGGCCTGGACGAATCCGACTGGGCGGGCTGGAAGATCCTCACCGACAAGATCGGCGCCAAGGTGCAGCTGGTTGGCGACGACCTGTTCGTGACCAACACCAAGATCCTCAAGGAAGGCATCGACAAGGGCATCGGTAACTCGATCCTGATCAAGTTCAACCAGATCGGCTCGCTGACCGAAACCCTGGAAGCCATCCAGATGGCCAAGGCGGCCGGCTTCACCGCGGTGATCTCGCACCGTTCGGGCGAAACCGAAGACAGCACCATCGCCGACCTGGCCGTGGGTACTGCCGCTGGTCAGATCAAGACCGGTTCGCTGTGCCGTTCCGACCGTGTGTCCAAGTACAACCAGCTGCTGCGCATCGAAGAGCAACTGGGCGCCAAGGCGCCGTACCGCGGTCGCGCCGAGTTCCGCGGCTGAGTCAGGTGCGTGCGGCAGGGTTAAACAATCCTGCCGCGCGGCCTTCCTGGAGCACCGCCAGGCGCACTGGTGGCCTTGCCGGATACCGATGACGCAGGGAGAATCCACGGATGTCCGCCGCCGCGACCCTTTCCTACCCGAGTGCCTCACCTGTCATGCGTAGTCCTTACTGGCTATTTCTCGCTCTGATCCTCGTACTTGCAGGCCTGCAGTATCGCCTGTGGGTGGGCGAGGGCAGCCTGGCCCAGGTGGCCGAGCTGCAGCAGCAGATTGCCGAGCAGCAGGGTGAGAACGAGCGGCTGCTGGAACGCAACCGCATCCTCGATGCCGAGGTGATGGAGCTGAAGAAGGGCATGGAAACCGTCGAGGAACGTGCCCGCCATGAGCTGGGCATGGTCAAGGACGGCGAAACCCTCTATCAGTTGGCTGAATGAACACACCTGATCTGCCGTCGTTCTGGGCGGTGATTCCCGCCGCCGGTATCGGCAGCCGCATGCGCGCCGACAAGCCCAAGCAATACCTGCAGCTGGCCGGCAAGAGCATTCTCGAACACACCCTCAACTGTTTTCTCGATCACCCCTGCCTGCGTGGCGTGGTGGTCAGCCTGGCCGAAGACGATCCCTTCTGGCCCTCCCTCGCCTGTGCCCGCGATGGGCGAATCCATACCGCCGCCGGCGGTGCCGAACGTGCCGACTCGGTGCTCAACGCCTTGCTGCGCCTGGCAGAGCTGGGTGCCGGCGAGCAGGATTGGGTACTGGTGCATGATGCCGCACGGCCCAACCTGGCGCCGTCCGACCTTGATCTTCTGCTGGCCGAATTGGCCGATGATGAAATAGGCGGGCTGCTGGCGGTGCCAGCACGCGATACCCTCAAGCGCGTGGGCCGCGATGGCCGTGTGCGTGAAACCATCGACCGCTCGGTTATCTGGCAAGCCTATACACCGCAGATGTTTCGCCTCGGCGCCTTGCATCAAGCCCTGGCGGAAGCGCTGGTATCGGACGTCGCAGTGACCGACGAGGCCTCGGCCATGGAATGGGCCGGGCGGTCGCCGCGCCTGATCGAAGGCCGGGCGGACAACCTCAAGGTCACCCGCCCGGAAGACTTGCATTATCTGGAGCGCCTCTGGCGAGGCCGCCACTGAGTCACCGGCTCAGTGAATCCACTTCTTGGCGTTCTTGCCGATGTTTCGTTCCAGCACCGACGTCAGCTTGTCCATCGCGCCATCGATGGCCTGCTGCAGTTCGCTGGCGTCGTAGGACACCGACATGGGGTCGCGGCCCTTCATGCGTGCCTCGACCTTGCAGCGCTTGTCCTGGGGGCCGCTCTTCAGGGCGTTCTCGTCCGAGAGGTGGATTTCCACCCGGGTGAGGTGCTCTTCGTAGCGCTGCAGTTTGTCGCGCACTCGACCGCGAATGTCAGTCTTGAATGCCATGGAGGTGTCGACGTGCTTTCCGCTGTTGACCATGACCTGCATAACCCTGTCCTCATGCTGGTGGATTCACAACGACCCGAACGGGGCCTCATGGGTTACGACGAGGCATGGGCGGGTGGGTTCGCGGGTGGTTGTGACATTCTATGAGCGCCAGGCCGGCCGATCGCCTCCCTCAGAGCCTGTTCACGATCTCGCGAGCTAGAGCGATCCAAGGCAAAAACAAGCGAGGAAGCGGAGTTTACGAGTGGTAAATGAGCATTCCGAGCTTGTTTTTAACGCAGGAGTGCCGACGCGCAGCAGATCGTGAGCAGGTTCTCAGGCGTATTCAGGGCGTTGCGCGAGACCGTAACGTAATGCGTCGATCAGTTGCCGGACCTTGGGCGACAGGTGTCGCTGCTGCGGGTACAGCGCCCACACCGCGGTATTGGGCGGCTGATGATTGTCGAGCAGCGACACCAGGGCGCCGCTGCGCAGGTGCTCGAGCACGTAGTAGTCCGGCAACTGGCACAGACCGAGCCCGGCCAGGGCGGCGTCCAGTACGGCCTGGCCGCTGTTGCAGCGCCAGTTGCCATTGACCCGTTGCGAGGCTTCGCGGCCTTCGAGCTGGAAGGTCCAGACGTCGCTGCTGCCGATCAGGCAGTTGTGCCGGGCCAGTTCCGACAGGCTGTGCGGGCGGCCATAGTGCTGCAGGTAGTCAGCCGACGCGCACAGGTACATGCGCCGAGGTGCCAGGCGGGTCGCCAGCATGCGTGAGTCCGGCAGGCGGCCGAGGCGAATGGCGATGTCGAAGCCGTCCTGCACCAGGTCGAGGGTGCGATTGCTCAGCTCGATGTCCACCGACAGTCGCGGGTGGCGCGCCATGAACGCGGTGACCAGCGGCACGATGAAGCGCTCGCCATAGGCCACTGCGCAGGTCATGCGCAGCAAGCCCTTGGGCTCGCTGCCCAGGTCGCCAATGGCGTTCAGCGCCTCCTCGCGGGCATCCTGCAGGCGTTGGCAGTGCTGCAGGAACGTCTGGCCGGCCTCGGTCAGCGCCACCTTGCGCGTGGTGCGGTAGAACAGGCGAGTGTGCAGGCGTTCCTCGAGGCGCGCGATCTGCCTGCTGACCTGCGACGATGACAAACCCAGGCGCTCGGCGGCGGCGCTGAACTGGCCGCATTCGGCAACGGCCACGAATTCATCCAGCCCTTCCCAGCGATTCATGGTGCCTCGCGCATGACGGCTAATTATCCCTGTAGAGCAATAATGTTTTGCATTCTGCCTGATTATCTCGGTTGATTGCTCTACTACACTGCTTGCCATCGCAATTCACCTGGAGAGCCCAGCATGATCAAGTCGCGCGCCGCCGTAGCCTTTGCACCCAACGAGCCGCTGAAAATCGTCGAGGTGGACGTCGAGCCGCCAAAGGCTGGCGAGGTGCTGGTGCGCATCGTTGCCACCGGCGTCTGCCATACCGATGCCTACACCCTGTCCGGTGCCGATTCCGAAGGTGTGTTCCCGTCCATTTTGGGCCATGAGGGTGGGGGCATCGTCGAGGCCATCGGCGAAGGCGTGACCTCCGTGGCCGTCGGTGATCACGTGATTCCGCTGTACACCGCCGAATGCGGCAAGTGCAAATTCTGCCTGTCCGGCAAGACCAACCTGTGCAGCTCGGTGCGTGCCACCCAGGGCAAGGGCCTGATGCCCGACGGCACCACGCGCTTCAGCTACAACGGCGAGCCGATCTATCACTACATGGGCTGCTCGACCTTCTCCGAATACACCGTGCTGCCGGAAGTCTCCCTGGCGGTCATTCCCAAGGAAGCACCCCTGGAAAAGGTCTGCCTGCTCGGGTGTGGTGTGACCACCGGCATCGGTGCCGTGCTCAACACCGCCAAGGTGGAAGAGGGCGCTACCGTGGCGATCTTCGGCCTGGGCGGCATCGGCCTGGCGGCTATCATCGGCGCCAAGATGGCCAAGGCCTCGCGGATCATCGCCATCGACATCAATCCGGCCAAGTTCGACGTGGCCCGTGAGCTGGGCGCCACCGACTTCGTCAACCCGAAGGATCACGACAAGCCGATCCAGGAGGTTATCGTCGAGATGACCGACGGCGGCGTGGACTACAGCTTCGAGTGCGTCGGTAACGTGCAACTGATGCGCGCGGCCCTGGAATGCGCCCACAAGGGCTGGGGCGAGAGCGTGATCATCGGTGTCGCCGGCGCTGGTCAGGAGATCAGCACCCGTCCGTTCCAACTGGTGACCGGTCGCGTCTGGCGCGGTTCGGCGTTCGGTGGCGTCAAGGGCCGCAGCGAGCTGCCGAGCTACGTCGAAAAATCGCAGCGTGGCGAGATCCCCCTGGACACCTTCATCACCCACACCATGGGCCTGGAGCAGATCAACGAAGCGTTCGATCTGATGCACGATGGCAAGAGCATCCGCACCGTCATCCACTATTGATCAGTGGGGCGGGTAACGCCGTCGCCTGACGGCTGGCCCGCCCGTGAGGATTCGTCATGACCTTGGAAATCGTCTCCAGCAACAAGAGCTTCGGCGGCTGGCACAAGCGCTACAAGCATCGCTCCACATCGCTCAACTGCGACATGGTGTTCGCCGTCTACCTGCCGCCGCAGGCCGAAACGGGCGCCAGGCTGCCGGTGCTGTACTGGCTCAGCGGCCTGACCTGCACGGACGAGAACTTCATGCAGAAGGCCGGCGCCCAGCGCATGGCCGCCGAGCTTGGCCTGATCATCGTCGCCCCCGATACCAGCCCGCGTGGCGAGGGCGTGCCGGACGATGCCAATGGCGCCTACGATTTCGGTCTGGGTGCTGGCTTCTACGTCAACGCCACCCAGGAACCCTGGGCGCGCCACTACCGCATGTACGACTACGTGGTGCAGGAATTGCCGGCGCTGATCGAGGCCAACTTCCCGGTTTCGGACAAACGCGGTATCGCCGGCCACTCCATGGGCGGCCACGGTGCGCTGATCTGCGCGCTGAAGAATCCGGGGCGTTATCAGTCGGTGTCGGCGTTCTCGCCAATCAGCAATCCGCTGAATTGCCCATGGGGTGAAAAGGCTTTCAGCAACTACCTGGGTGAAGACCGTTCGCGCTGGCGCGAGTGGGATGCCAGCGTGCTGATCGCCGAGGCCGGCGAGAAGCTGCCGATTCTGGTTGACCAGGGCGACCGCGACGATTTTCTCGATGGCCAGCTCAAGCCCCATGCGCTGGAAGCGGCAGCCAAGGCGGCGAATCATCCGCTGACCCTGCGTCTGCAACCGGGTTACGACCACAGCTATTACTTCATCGCCAGCTTCATCGAGGATCACCTGCGTCATCATGCTGATGCGCTGGCTGGCTGAGGCGTCTGGTTCAAAGCATTCGCGGGCATGGACTGGGCGTCCCCGCCCGCTCCCACAACGTGATCTCTCGTGGGAGCGGGCCATGCCCGCGAAGCGATAGCAAATTCAACGAACTAAAAAGGGCACTGCAGACCTGGTCCGCAGCGCCCTTTTTTAGCGCAGAACGATTATTCGCCCAGGCTGGAACGCAGCATCCAGGCGTTCTGCTCATGCACGCCGATACGCGCTACCAGCATGTCGTGGGTGAACAGGTCGCCAGCCTCTTCGGCCAGCTCCGCGAACTCGCTCATGCGGCGGGCAACGGTCTCGTTGTCGAGCACCAGCTGCTTGATCATCTGCGGCGTGGTGCCGTGGGGCGCCTCGTTGTCGATCACCGTCAGCGCGCGGAAGGTTTCCCCGCCGGTGGGTACCAGCTTGCCCAGGGCGCGGATGCGTTCGGCGATCTCGTCGGCGGCCTGGTGCAGTTCGTTGTACTGCTCGTCGGTCAGCTTGTGCAGGCCATAGAAGTTGGCGCCCTGCACGTTCCAGTGCACACCCAGGGTCTTCACGTACAGGGTGTAGCTGTCGGCCACTGCCTTGGTCAGCGCTTCGGCGACTTTTTCGCGGGCACTGCCATCGACGCTGGTGTTGATGCTCAGGCCATCGCCCTTGAGTTTCGACGGTGCGGCTTTCGGCGCGGCTTTTGCCTTGGGTTTAGCGACTGCAGGTTTTTTTGCTACGGCCATGATGCTCTCCATGGTTGCTGGAATTTCTGCTACCTCTTGTCGACTCCTGAAAACCCGAAAACATTCCCACGTTTTTCTCCGTGGCCATCTGCGCAGGGCCGTTTATCGCGAACCGCCGCCGATGAGTTCGCCACTTCGTCTGCGCCGATCCCAGCCGAACGGGCGATGGGCCAGGATCGTGCCTGCGTCGGTTCCGGCAAGTCCGCCTCGCGCCGAGCTTTCGGGTAGAATCGGCCTTTTTGCGAGCGAGGGGCATCGGCTCATGCGGATTGGCCATGGTTACGACGTGCATCGGTTCGGCGACGGGGATTTCATCACCCTGGGCGGGGTGCGCATCCCCCACCGGTTCGGCCTGGTTGCCCATTCCGATGGCGACGTGGTGCTGCACGCGCTGAGCGATGCACTGCTTGGCGCCGTGGCGCTCGGCGACATCGGCAAGCATTTCCCCGATACCGACCCCAACTTCAAGGGCGCCGACAGTCGTGTGCTGCTGCGCCATGTGCTGGGTCTGGTGCACGCCAAGGGCTGGAAGGTCGGCAACGTCGACGCCACCATCGAGGCCCAGGCGCCGAAGATGGCGCCGCATATCGAGGCCATGCGCGCGCTGATCGCCGAAGACCTGCAGGTCGGGCTCGATCAGGTCAACGTCAAGGCCACCACCACCGAGAAGCTCGGTTTCGTGGGCCGCGAGGAAGGCATCGCCGTACACGCCGTCGCCTTGCTGGTCAGCGCATGACCGAACTGGAGCTACTTGGCCCGTGTGCCCACGGCGAACCCTGCGGGCAGGCCGTGCTCAAGGCCACCGCCGAAGACTTTCAGGTCGACGAGGTACTGGACATCGAACTGTCCGGGGCCGGTGAACACCTCTGGCTATGGGTCGAAAAGCGCGGGCTGAACACCGAGGATGCCGCGCGGCGCCTGGCGCGTGCCGCGGGCGTGCCCATCCGGTTGGTCAGTTACGCCGGCTTGAAGGACAAGCAGGCGCTGACGCGGCAGTGGTTCAGCCTGCATCTGCCGGGCAAGCATGATCCCGATTTGAGCGCCGCCCAGGACGACACCCTGGCGATCCTCAAGCAGGTGCGTCACAGCCGCAAGCTGCAGCGCGGCGCCCACGCCGCCAATGGTTTCACCCTGCGCCTGACTGGGCTCAAGGCCGATCAGGCCGCGCTGGATCAGCGCCTGCATGCCATCGGCGCGCAGGGCATTCCCAATTACTACGGTGCCCAGCGCTTCGGTTTCGAGGGCGGCAACGTGGCCCATGCGCGGCATTTTGCCGAGCGCGGTGAGTTGCCGGACAAGCGCAACGTGCGTTCGCGGGTACTCTCGGCAGCGCGCAGTTTCGTGTTCAACCGGGTACTGGCCGAGCGGGTGGCAGCCGGCACCTGGAACCAGGCAATGCCTGGCGACCTGCTGGCATTCACCGACAGCCGGAGTTTTTTCCTGGCCGGCGAGGCCGAATGTGTGGATCCCCGCCTGGCCGAACTGGACCTGCATCCCACCGGGCCGCTGTGGGGCGAGGGCGCTTCGCCTGCCCAGGGCGGCACCGGCGAGCTCGAGCAACGCATCGCCACTGCCGAGCCGCAACTGACGGGCTGGCTCGCACAAGCGGACATGGCGCACGAACGGCGCATCCTGCGCCTCCCCATTAGCGGTTTGACGTGGCATTATCCCGAGCCTGACATTCTGCAACTGGAATTCGTCTTGCCGGCTGGATGTTTCGCCACCGCTCTGGTGCGCGAAATCGTCGAGCTTTTGCCGGCAGGGCAGACGGACAACCCATGCGTATTCTGATTTCTAACGATGACGGCGTGGCCGCACCGGGCCTCGCCGCGTTGCACGCTGCGCTGGCTGATTATGCCGACTGCACGGTGATTGCCCCCGATGGCGACCGTAGCGGCGCCAGCAGCGCGCTGACCCTGGATCGCCCGCTGCACCCCTGTGTGCTGGGCAATGGCTACATCAGCCTCAATGGCACGCCCACCGACTGCGTGCACCTGGGCATCAATGGCCTGCTGCCCGAGGTGCCGGACCTGGTCGTGTCGGGCATCAACATGGGCGCCAACCTGGGCGACGACGTGCTGTATTCAGGTACCGTCGGCGCCGCCCTGGAAGGCCGCTTCCTGGCCCGCCCGGCGTTCGCCTTTTCGCTGGTCTCCCGCTCGGCCGATAACCTGGCCACGGCGGCCCATTTCGCCCGCAGGCTGGTCGCCGGCCACGCGCAGCTCGACCTGCCGCCGCGCACGGTGCTGAACGTCAATGTGCCGAATCTGCCGCTCGAGCATATTCGCGGCGTGCAATTGACCCGCCTGGGCCATCGTGCCCGCGCCGCCGCACCGGTAAGGGACGTCAACCCGCGGGGCAAGCCCGGCTACTGGATCGCCGCGGCTGGCGACGTCGAGGATGGCGCCGAGGGCACCGACTTCCACGCCGTGATGCAGGGCTATGTATCGGTTACCCCGCTGCAGCTCGACCGCACCTATCAGGATGGGCTCAACCGCCTCAGACCTTGGCTGGAGGGGTTGATGACATGAATCGGGAGCATGACCGCCACGGGATTGGCATGACCTCGCAGCGTACCCGCGAGCGTCTGATCCAGCGACTCTACGATGAAGGGCTGTCCAACGCCGGCGTGCTCGAGGTGATCAGGCGCACGCCGCGTCATCTGTTCGTCGACGAAGCCCTGGCCCATCGCGCCTACGAAGACACGGCGCTGCCGATCGGCCACAACCAGACCATCTCGCAACCCTACATGGTGGCGCGGATGAGCGAGCTGCTGCTCGCCGCCGGCCCGCTCGACAAGGTGCTGGAGATCGGCACCGGCTCTGGCTACCAGACGGCGATCCTGGCGCAACTGGTCGAGCGGGTGTTCACCGTCGAGCGCATTCAGGGCTTGCAGGAACGGGCGAAGGAACGATTGGTCAAACTCAGCCTGCGCAACGTGGTCTTTCGCTGGGGCGATGGCTGGGAAGGCTGGCCGGCACTGGCGCCCTACAACGGCATCATCGTTACCGCCGCGGCCTCGGAAGTGCCCCAGGCCCTGCTGGATCAGCTGGCTCCAGGCGGTCGCCTGGTGATTCCCGTTGGTTCAGGTGACGTTCAGCAACTGTTATTGATTATTCGCGAGGAACAGGGTTTCTCCCGGCACGTACTCGACGCGGTACGGTTCGTGCCCCTGCTTAACGGCCCCTTGGCCTGATTCAAACCGAACGGAAGGATGCATGAAGAAAACCTTGTTGCTGTATACCAAAGGAATGGCGATGGGCGCGGTGGATGTGGTGCCTGGGTTTTCCGGCGGCACCGTTGCCCTGATCACCGGTATATACGACAAGCTTCTCGGCTCGATCGCGGCCATCCCCCAGGCGCTGATGCTGCTCTTGCGTGGTCGCCTGGTGGCAGCCTGGCAAGCCTGCAACGCCACCTTTCTGCTGGTGGTGATGCTGGGCATCCTCAGCAGCATCTTCACCTTGGCGCGGCTCATCAGCTACCTGATGCACGAGCACCCCATACCGCTGTGGGCATTCTTCTTCGGCTTGGTACTGGTTTCCGTCTACCTGGTGGGGCGCGAGGTCGCCGCCTGGCGCGCCAACCGGATGATCAGTTTCGCCGTTGGCCTGGCATTCGCGCTGTGGATTACCCTGGCCGCACCCATGCAGCTCTCCGCTGACCCATTGACGCTGTTTCTGGCGGGCGCCATCGCCATCAGTGCGATGATCCTTCCGGGGATCTCGGGCAGCTTCATCCTGGTGCTGCTGGGGCTTTACCCGGTGGTACTGGGGGCGATCAAGAATCTCGATGTGCCGGTGCTGGCGGTATTCTGCGCCGGCTGCGTGCTTGGCCTGCTGATCTTTTCGAAGGCGTTGAGCTGGCTGCTCGCCCATGCGCGCGACCTGACCATGGCCTTTCTGGCGGGGCTGATGCTCGGTTCGCTGGTCAAGGTCTGGCCCTGGAAGCAGACCCTGACGTGGCAAACCAACCGTCATGGTGAATCGTTTCCACTCGAGCAGGTCAATCTATTGCCGTGGCAGTTTGCCGATGTCAGCGGCGAGGATGCGCAGCTGCTGCTGGCTATCGTGCTGAGCCTGTGCGCCATCGTGCTGGTATTGGGTGTTGAATGGCTGGCGCGCCGCCGCCAGGTTGAAGAGGTGTGACGTTTCGGCGTTCGTTACCGGTCGCTCGGGGCCGTCTGCAAGGGAGATTGGGGTGAGTTCCACAGCCAAGCACGGACATCGTTCCTCGGGCATGTTGCGCAACCTGCTGCTGTTGACGGCCGTGGGTGCGTTGCTGGCCGGCTGCGCCAGCTCGCATTCCGGTGGTGTGCAGGTCGTCGATCGCAACAGCGCGGCGGCACAGCGCCAGCCGGTGACATCTGGCCAGTACCGGGTGCAACGTGGGGATACACTTTACTCGATCGCCTTTCGCTACGGCTGGGACTGGAAAGCGCTGGCTGCCCATAACGCCATTGCGCCGCCGTACCTGATTCGCGTCGGCCAGGTGATTCGTTTCGGTTCGGGCAGCAGCAGCAGGCCGGTTACGGCTTCGGCGCCGAACGTTTCGAGCCCTGTGGTGACCACGCCAAGCCGACCCTCCACGCCGGTGCAGGCGCCCCCGGCACAAACCACTACGCGGCCGTCGGCCCCAGTGGTGGTAGCGCCTGCCACCACCCCCGTGGAGCCCGTTCAGCGTTCCGCGAGCGGTTGGGCGTGGCCGGCAAGTGGTGCGATTATCGGCCGTTTTTCCTCAAACGGTAGTTTGAATAAAGGCATTGATATAGCAGGTGAATTGGGACAGCCTGTCCTTGCTGCGTCTGGAGGATCCGTTGTCTACGCCGGGAGTGGTTTACGGGGCTACGGCGAATTGGTGATCATCAAGCACAGCGATACCTACGTGAGTGCCTACGGCCACAACCGCAGGCTATTGGTACGTGAGGGGCAGCAGGTCAAGGTCGGGCAACAGATTGCCGAAATGGGTTCCACGGGAACTGACCGGGTGAAGCTTCACTTCGAAATTCGCCGCCAGGGTAAGCCTGTAGATCCAATGCAATACCTGCCACGTCGTTGATCTGTCGCTCGTTCGCCCGCTCACGTGGGATGGACGGGCTTTGATGTTGCCAAGGATACGGGCACATCAGGGCTTGCTGGTCGAACTCAGCAAGGGACGGAACAATAAAATGGCACTCACTACCAAGGCGCCGGAGTTTGACATCGATGAAGAACTGCTCCTGATGGAGCCGGACATCGATCTTGACGAGGCGGGCGACAAGGCGGCCACTGCCAGGGTCGCCACGCGTGGCAAGGCCAAGCAGCCTGCTGGCAGCAAGCAGCACAAGTATATCGACTACACCCGGGCGCTCGACGCCACTCAGCTTTACCTCAACGAAATCGGTTTCTCCCCACTGCTTACCCCTGAAGAAGAGGTGTTCTTCGCGCGCCTGGCGCAGAAGGGCGACCCGGCAGGGCGCAAGCGCATGATCGAAAGCAACCTGCGGCTGGTGGTGAAGATCGCCCGGCGTTACGTGAACCGCGGGTTGTCGCTGCTGGACCTGATCGAAGAAGGCAATCTCGGCCTGATTCGCGCCGTCGAGAAATTCGACCCGGAGCGCGGCTTCCGCTTCTCCACCTACGCGACCTGGTGGATCCGGCAGACCATCGAGCGGGCGATCATGAACCAGACCCGCACCATCCGTCTGCCCATTCATGTCGTCAAGGAGCTCAACGTCTACCTGCGCGCTGCGCGGGAGTTGACCCAGAAGCTCGACCACGAGCCGTCCCCCGAAGAAATCGCCAACCTGCTGGAGAAACCGGTGGGCGAGGTCAAGCGCATGCTGGGCCTCAACGAGCGGGTATCCTCGGTGGACGTGTCCCTCGGGCCAGACTCCGACAAGACGCTGCTCGACACCCTTACCGATGACCGCCCCACCGACCCTTGTGAACTGCTGCAGGACGACGATCTTTCGCAAAGCATCGACCAGTGGCTTTCGGACCTGACCGAGAAGCAGCGCGAGGTGGTGGTGCGGCGTTTCGGCTTGCGCGGGCACGAGAGCTGCACGCTCGAGGAGGTCGGCCAGGAAATCGGCCTCACCCGTGAGCGCGTGCGGCAGATTCAGGTCGAAGCGCTCAAGCGTTTGCGCGAAATACTCGAGAAGAACGGCCTTTCCGCCGACTCGCTGTTCCAGTAACACCCGGCCTGCCAGGCCTTGGGCCAGTCAGCTAGCTGACTGGCTTTTTTATTGCCTGAGGCTTGGGTGAAGAAATGAAAACGGCGCCTCAGGGGCGCCGTTTTCGATCAGCCCTGGATCAGGCTGGCGTGCTGTCGCGCAGTTGCAGCAGCGCATCCGACTGCGCCTGAACGGCGCGGTACTGGTCGGCATCGCTTGCCAGCGTCGCGGCGGGTACCGGGAAGATCTCGTTCAGCTTGGCGCTCCACTCGGCCGATGCCGCCTGCTCGGGGAAGCAGCGGCGAATCAGGTCGAGCATGATCGAAACGGTCACCGAGGCACCCGGGGAAGCTCCCAGCAGGGCGGCGATGGTGCCGTCCTGAGCCGCCACCAGTTCGGTGCCGAACTGCAGGATGCCGCCTTTGTTGGCGTCCTTCTTGATGATCTGCACGCGCTGACCGGCAACCTCCAGACGCCAGTCGCTGGCCTTGGCCTCTGGATAGAAGCCGCGCAGCGTGTTCAGGCGCTGTTCATGGGACTGCATGACTTCCTTGACCAGGTAACGGGTCAGGTCGAAGTTGTCGCGGGCCACTGCCAGCATCGGGCCGATATTGTTCAGGCGCACCGACATCGGCAGGTCGAGAAACGAGCCCTTCTTCAGGAATTTGGTGGTGAAGCCGGCGTACGGCCCGAACAGCAACGACTTCTTGCCATCCACCACGCGGGTGTCCAGGTGCGGCACCGACATCGGCGGCGAGCCGACTTCGGCCTGGCTATACACCTTGGCCTGATGCTGGTTGACCACCTCCGGGTTGTCGCAGCGCAGCCACTGGCCGCTGACCGGGAAGCCGCCAAAACCCTTGCCTTCGGCGATACCGGACATCTGCAGCAGGGGCAGGGCGCCGCCACCGGCACCGAGAAACACGAAGCGGGCCTGGATCTGGCGGTGATTGCCGGTCTTCTGATCCTTGGTGCTGACGCGCCAGCCATGCTCGTTGCGGGTGAGGTCGGTGACGCGCTGGTTGAAGGTCACGCGCGCATCGCTCTGCTGAACCAGGTGGTCGAGCAGGCTCTTGGTCAGTGCGCCGAAGTTGACGTCGGTGCCATTGGCCACGCGGGTCGCCGCGATCGGCTCGTGCGGATCGCGGCCCGGCATCATCAGCGGCATCCACTCGGTCATGGTGGCGCGGTCTTCGCTGTACACCATGTCTTCGAAGGCGTGATGCACATGCAGCGCCGCGAAGCGCTTCTTGAGATAGTCGATGCCTTTCTGGCCGCGAACGAAGCTCAGGTGCGGTACCGGGTTGATAAAGGACCTGGGCGCGCCAAAGGTGCCTTTCTTGACCAGGTAGGCCCAGAACTGCTTGGATTCCTCGAACTGGGCGTTGATGCTCACCGCCTTCTTGATGTCGATGGAACCGTCGGCGGCCTCGGGGGTGTAGTTGAGCTCGCACAGGCCGGCGTGGCCGGTACCGGCGTTGTTCCACGGGTTGGAGCTTTCCGCCGCACCGAAGTCCATCGCCTCGACGACCTCCAGCTTGATGCCCGGATCGAGCTCCTTGAGCAGCACGGCCAGCGTTGCGCTCATGATGCCGGCACCGACCAGCACTACATCTACAGCTTCGTAATCGTTCTGCGCCATTACCACATCTCCAAAAAATCAGCGTCCAGTCATAGGCCGTCGGCCTGGGCGTCAAAGGCGCCTGTCAGCGGTTGCAGAGCTGTATTGAGGATTGGGATGACGGTAGGAGGTCGCCTTGTCCTGCCGCAAGATGATTCATATGTTCGCCACACTCTTGTGAAGTTGTTGAAACCATTTTTTCACGTTCTTTTGGAACGCGAACCTCAAAAGTTCATGTGCCTGTTGGGCCGTCCCAGCCCGCAGATGTTCCGCGAAAACGCAGCACTGCAGGGAGGAAGGGCTCTGATATCGAGCAGCACGAAGGGGGCGACTCTCTGTGGCGTTGCCGATGGCATGACTGCATCAGCGGTACGGCGATGCCGATCAGGAGGCGTCCTTATAATCGGGGCGTGATTATAAGGGCGAAAGCGCGGGAAGTGATCAGGTGCGTGTGACTTTTATTGCACACGCACTGGGGGGCTAAAACGCCCTGGCGGGCGTTCAGTGGCGGGCGAATGCGCTTTTCGGCAACGGCGCACCGAGCCAGGTCAGGCGCTGTTCGTTGACCTCATGCCAACCTGCAGGCCCCGGCGGATGGGCGCTCTGGCGAAATGCGCGGCAGATGCCCTGGTCATCGACGCAGGCAAAAATGCGCGGGTTTCGGGTACCGGTGATTTTCTGCAGGAGGGCACGCATCAAACAAGCTCCGTTCACGCAAAGCGACCAAAGTCTTATACCGCCGGCATGTGACGAGCCGGTGACGCGGAACCGCGCTCACCGTTTACAGGTCGATTCGTTATACTTCGCGAGCCTTAAGCGCCCCCCATGGAGAACCGAGTATGAATCGCCTGTTGTTTGGTCTGGTTGCCGTTATCAGTCTGGCTCTTGTCGGTTGTGCCCACAGCCCGCAACAACTCAGCCCGCAGCCCAGGCTGATCGGCTCCCTGACTCCTGTAGGTCAGGGCCAGCCTGTGGTGGTGCGGGTCGTCGATGGGCGTCCCTCGCCGGTACTGGGAACCCGCGGTGGTCTGTATCCGGAGACCAGCGCCATCAGCGTATCGGGCCAGGATGTATTGCCCAAGCTGCAGGCCCAGGCCGAGGCGGCCGTGCGCCTGCTGGGCTTCACCCCGTCGGCCAATGCCTACAACGCGCCGCAACTGACCCTGACCCTGGCCGAGCTCAAGTACCAGTCGCCCAAGGAAGGTCTGTACGTCACCGAAGCCAACATGACCGCCAGCTTCCGTGCCGATGTGCAGAACAGCAATCGCCGTTACAGCGGCCGCTACGGGGCCTCGCTGAACCAGCGTTTCGGTATGGCACCGAACCAGGAAACCAACACCAAGCTGGTCAGTGATGTGTTGAGCGATGCACTGACGCGTGCCTTCAAGGACCCGACCCTGGGGCAGATCCTCAGCGGTCAGTGAGCCTCACGGCAGCCAAGAAAAAAGCCCCGGAATTTCGGGGCTTTTTCTTGGCGTTGGATCCTGATCAGAGCGGCAGGCCGGCCTTGATACGGTACTGGTTGCGTACCGGCATCGCGTACTGAAGGATCAGGTAGGGCTGTTGCTCGCTCGGGCAGCGGCTCAGGCGCTGCTGCCATTGCTCGGTGGCAGCGGCCAGCTCGGCGGCAGTGAACAGTGACTCGACTGCCGGCACCTCCAGTTGCGGATCGCGCTCGCTCCACATGGCGTAGGCCAGGTAGTGCACGGGGAACAGGCGATAACCGCTGAGAATCTGCGCATCGGTCAGCGCGGCCAACTGCTTGGCATCCTCGAAGCCACTGGTGATCGGGTCGCCGAAATGCACATGCACGCGCCCCTTGTAGCCGGTGATGCCCAGGCCGATGCTCTTGTCATCCTCGCCCGGCTGCTTGGTATAGCTGCCCGTGGTGGCGCGGGTGTACAGCTCGCGGGCCTTGGCCTGGTCGCAGGGGTCGTACTCGTAGCTGATCGACACCGGCGTCAGCTTGAGGCTGGCGATCACCTCGGCGAACGGCTCGTCCTTGCGGCTCATATGAAACATCTTGAGGATCGCCGAGTCGGTGCGGTCATCACCGTCCTTGGCACGGCCTTCGGCCTGGGCGATCCAGATCGACTCGCCGTCCTGGCAGATCGAATGGCTGATATAGGCCGACAGCAACTGATAGGCCGCCAGTTTTTCGCGGCGGCCGGTGATCGAGCGGTGCACGATGAAACTCTTGTTCAGGCGCATCAGGTCGCTGACGAAGGGCTTCTGCAGCAGGTTGTCGCCAATGGCGATACGGGGTGTCTGCAGGCCGGCGTGGTACACGGCGTAGTTGACGAAGGCCGGGTCCATGACGATGTCGCGGTGGTTGGCCAGGAACAGGTAGGGGTTGCCGGCCCTCAGGGTTTCCACGCCGGAATAGCTCACGCCATCGGTGGCATGCTCGACGGTACGGTCGATATACGGCTCGATGGATTCCTGCAGCGCGCGAACCGAGCCAATATGGCGGAACTGCGAGCGCAGCCGATGGGCTATAAGAGGTTTGAGCAGCCAGCCAAACGGGCTGGCCAGGCGCGGAAAGCGAAACTGGGTAAGGATGTCGAGAAACGCATCGTCGGCCAACAGGCGCGCCAGAACCGCTGGAATTTCCGCGTCGGCGTAGGGTCGGATGCTGTCGAATTCGCCCATCATGATCTCTTGTGATTATCGCTGCGATTGAAGACTTGGAAGCGCTGCGCCCTGTGCCGTAATCACGCGTGACGGCAACTCGAGGTGCAGCAATAGATCGCCCATTATACCCTGCAAGTCACACGGAGGCGCCCCATGTTGGAAACCCAGGATTATCAGTGCCCCTACTGCGGCGAGCCGGTCGAGGCGGTACTGGACTTGTCGGCTGGTGACCAGCAGTACATCGAGGACTGCCCGGTGTGCTGCCGGCCCATCGTTTTCCTGCTCGAGACCGACGGCCAGAGCTGGCACCTGGATGTGCGTGGGGAGAACGACTGATGAAGCGCGTCTACGAGCCGCAGGACCTGATGGAAGGCGAGTTGCTCAAGGCCATGCTGGCCAGCGAGGGCATCCAGGCGCATCTGGTCGGTGCCCATCTGGCCGGCGCGGTGGGCGAGCTGCCGGCGTGCGGGTTGCTCGGCATGCTGGTCGAGGACGCCGACGCCGAGCGCGCCCGCTGGCTGATCGGCGAGTACAATGGCGCGCAACCACTACCCGGTGACGAGCCGGACAATGTTCAGGGCGTGTTGCTGTGCTGAACGGCGCGCCCGCTTATCCTGATCGAGCCTTCAATGAGTGGACGCTTCGCGCTGTTTCGCTGGACGCCAGCCTTTGCGGCGCAGCCAGGTTTTCCCGCTGACCAGCAGCCGCACTGGAACTTCGCGCCGGGCTCACAGGTGCTGCTGCTGCGCAGCGAGCATGAGCAGCCTGCGCTGGTTCGCGCGCGCTGGGGGCTGACTCCGCCGTGGCTCAAGGACCTGTCGAAAACACCGGCCCACGCCCGCGCCGAAACCCTGGCCGAGCAACCGATGTTTCGCGACGCGTTTCGCCTGCGCCGTGGCCTGATTCCGGCCAATGGCTTCTACGAGTGGCGCGGGGCGGCGCGCAAACGGCCGTACTGGCTGAGCAGCGAGGAGCCGCTGCTGTATTTCGCCGCTGTCTGGGAGGCCTACCCGGTGGAGGGGCAGGTTTACCTGAGCACGGCGATGATCACCCAGGCTGCTGCGTCGCTGCGTCGGCCGCTGATTCTCGATGCGCGCGACAGGCAGCGCTGGCTGGCCGCCGACACGCCGCTCGAGGAGCTGCAAGCGCTGCTCGTCGGCAGGGCGCAGCCCTTGCGGGAACGGGTATTGAGCAATCTGGTCAATGACCCGAAGCTCGACGGGCCGGAGTGTCTGACGCCTGCCTGAGGCTTTGGCTTGCGCTTGAATGCGGGCAGCCCCCAGCAGGCCGCTGAAAACCGAGGCGAGGCAACTGACGCCAGGCTTTTTTAACGACGCGGCGCAGCGTAGGTAGTTTTTCAACAGCCTGTTAGCATATTTCGCTCAAGTACCCAGGGAGTTCCAGCATGAAATCGTCGTTGTCCATTACCACGCTGACCGCGGCTCTGCTGCTGGCAGGATGCCAAGCCGTGAACACCACCAGCGGTGGGGCGGTAGGTGTCGAGCGCAAGCAGTACATGTTCAGCGCGCTGTCGACCGATGAGGTCAACCAGATGTATGCCCAGTCCTACCAGGAGACCTTGCAGAAGGCCTCCAGCAAGGGTGTGCTGGACAAGACCAGCGCCGACGCCAAGCGCCTGCAGCGTATCGCCGATCGCCTGATCAAGCAGGCGCCGCTGTTCCGCCCGGATGCGGCGCAGTGGCAGTGGGAGGTCAACCTGATCAAGAGCCCCGAGCTCAACGCCAACTGCGGCCCTGGCGGCAAGATCATCTTCTACAGCGGCATCATCGAGAAACTGAAGCTCACCGATGACGAAATCGCTGCCGTCATGGGGCACGAGATCGCCCACGCCCTGCGTGAGCATGGCCGCGAGGCGATGTCCAAGGCTTATGGGCTGAACATGGCCAAGCAGGGCGCTGCCGCATTGCTGGGCGTGAGTTCGGACCAGATGGCGCTGGCTGATGCGGCGGTGAACTATGGCATGACGCTGCCCAACAGCCGCAGCAACGAGAACGAAGCCGACCTGATCGGCCTGGAACTGGCTGCCCGTGCCGGCTTCAACCCCAACGCGGCGATCACCCTGTGGGAGAAAATGGCCAAGGCCAGCCAAGGAGAGCCGCCACAGTTCATGAGCACCCACCCCTCCTCCTCGAGCCGCATCGCCTCGCTGCAGGCGACGATTCCGAAAGTCATGCCGCTCTATCAGCAAGCCAAAAAGAACTGATCGCCAGCCAGTGTCCAGCTCCCGAAGCCATGCTCGGGAGCTGGCTACCTGGTTTGCCGTGCTGCCTGCCGAATAGGTGAGAGCCGCCGCCTGCGTAACGGCGCCTTTGATCGTGCCATCAGCCGTTCAGAAAGCCGCTCAGCAGCATGGCCTGGTAGGCCGCGTAGAGTGCCAGGGCCGCAAAGGCGATGGCTGCAAGCCGGCGAATCAGCGTGAGGGGGAGGCGCTCGGCGGCGAAGTTGCCGGCCAGCACCACCGGCACGTTGGCGATCAGCATGCCCAGGGTGGTGCCGAGCACCACCATGATGAAGTGCGGGTACTGGGCGGCGAGCATCACCGTCGCCACCTGGGTCTTGTCGCCCATCTCGGCCAGAAAGAATGCGATCAGGGTGGTCAGGAACGGCCCGTGGCGCTTGAGGCTGGAGCTTTCGTCATCCTCGAGTTTGTCGGGGATCAGCGTCCACAGCGCCACGGCGATGAAGGACGCGGCGAGGATCCAGCTCAGCAGTGCCGGCGACAGCAGCCCGGCGATCCAGTTGCCCAGCGCACCCGCAGCCAGGTGGTTGGCCAGGGTGGCGACCACCATGCCCCAGATGATCGGCCAGGGCCTGCGAAAGCGCGCGGCCAGCAACAGCGCGAGCAACTGCGTCTTGTCGCCGATTTCCGCCAGGGCAACGATCAGGGTGGGAACGAAAAGAGATTCCAGCATCGCGGTTCCTAAAGGGGCGGGTAGACACGGCTATGACACGTACAGCCTTCCCGCCCCGGGTAAGGTGTGCGTGTCATAGGTCTTGTCAAACCCCGGGCAGCGTTCGAACCGAACGGCGCCGATCCGTCTTGGCGGATCTTGGGTCGCACGCACCATGGTCAGCCGACCAAGTATGTTGATGCGTGCCGGGCGAGCGGGCGCTCGCGGGAGACTACTCCCCTAGGACGCGCGCATTCTGCCCAAACGCCATGCGTTGGGCAAGGCCTGCGCCGCCATGCCGCAGGCGCCGGACGTTACCGGCTGATGGCCCGGTAGATACGGAAACCATCGGCGTCGGCCAGGGTGTGACAGGCGCCGATATATTGCTCGATCAGGGGTGGGTACTTGAGAAAACGGTTGGCCACCAGGCGGATTTCTCCGCCCTTGCGCAGGTGCCGCGAGGCCTGGCGCAACAGATCTTCGCTGGCCTGGTAGTGGGTATGCACGCCCTGGTGGAACGGCGGATTACTGAGGATGGCGCTCAGCTCGACCGGTGCCGCGGCGATACCATCGCCACTGATGACATCGGCCTGCAGGCCGTTGGCAGCCAGGGTCAGGCGACTGCTGGCGACGGCGAAGGCATCGACGTCCAGCAGGGTGACCTGGCTGTGCGGATAGCGGCGCTTGAGCACTGCACCGAGCACCCCGGCACCGCAGCCGAAGTCGAGCAGATGGCCGCCTGGCAGTTGATCCAGATGCTTGAGCAGCAGTGCGCTGCCAATATCCAGCCGACCGTGGCTGAACACCCCAGGCAGGGTGACCACCTCGAGGGGGCCGTCATCGAGCGGCAGGCTGTAGCGCTGCGCCAGCGTGGCGAGAGCCGGTTCTGCAGGCGCCTGATCCACGCGCACCTGCCACAGCTGGCAGTGGCGGGCACTGTCGAGTTTGCGCGGCGTGCCGTAGGCGGCCATCTGCTTGGCCGCGCGCTCGACGCCGGCGCGCTTTTCGCCCACCAGGTAGAGCAGCTTGCCAGGCAGGCGGGCGGCCAGGGCATCGAGCAGGTAGGCGGTCAATTCGCGGGATTTGGGCAGGAACAACACGGCCGTCTCGAAAGCATGCGCGGGTGGTGCGACGTCGAATGCACTGCGCCCGGCGAAGCGCGCCGCGAGCCTCGCCTGGTCACCGGCGTGCCAGCTCCAGCCCGAAGCCTGGGGCAGCTGTGCCAACAGGTCATCGGCCGGCAGCCCCGCGAGCAAGGCGGGGCCGGCAAACAGCTCGGCCTGACGCAGCAGCACTTCACTTCGCGGATCCATCAGCTCTACCCCGGCAAAAGCGCGAAGGGTAGGGGCCTGGGCCGCAAGCTGCAAGCCCGACGCGTCATGGGATCAGTTGACCTGGCGCTTGGGCTGCCCGGCAAAAAAGCTCGCCGCGTTTTCCGCCAGTTGGCCAACGATCCGCTGGCGCGCCTCGCGGGCGCCCCAGGCGCTGTGCGGGGTGATGATCAGCCGTGGAATGTCGGCAGCCAGCAGCGGGTTGCCGTCCTTAGGGGGCTCCTGGGTCAGTACGTCGGTCGCCGCGCCGCCCAGCTTGCCCGCGCGCAGGGCGTCGGCCAGGGCTTGTTCGTTGATCAGGCCGCCACGGGCGGTGTTGATCACGAACGCGCCGGGCTTGAGCAGCTCCAGCTCCCGGGCGCCGATCAGGTTACGGGTCTGTTCGGTCAACGGGCAGTGCAGGGTAAGGGCATCGACCTGGGTGAGCAGTTCATCCAGCGGCAGGCGATCGGCCCGCGGCGGGCGCCCCGGGAGTTGGCCATAGAGCACGCGCATGCCGAAGGCTTCGGCCAGCCTGGCCACCGCGCCGCCCAGCTCGCCGTGGCCAAGCAGGCCGAGGGTCTTGCCTTCGAGCTCGACGATCGGGTGGTCGAGCAGGCAGAACATCGGCGATTGCTGCCAGCGGCCGGCACGGACATCGCGCTGATAGTCCGCCAGGCTGGTGGCCAGGGCCAGGAGCAGCGTCAGGGTGTGCTGGGCCACCGAAGGCGTGCCGTAACCCTGGCAATTGCACACGGTCACGCCGTGCGCCCGGGCTGCGGCAAGGTCGACGTTGTTGGTACCGGTGGCCGCGACCAGCACCAGCTCGAGATCCGGGCAGGCCGCCAGCACGGCGGCGTCGATCACGGCCTTGTTGCTGATCGCCACGCGGGCCCCCTGCAGGCGCTCGATGATCTGCGACGGGCTGCTCTGGTCGTGCAGCGTCAGCTCGGCGAACGGTTCGCGCAGCGGCGTCATGTCCAGATCGCCAAGGTCGAGGGAGCGATAATCGAGAAACACCGCGCGGCCTGTTTTACTCATCAGCTGTACCTTTCTGGCTGTACTGTCGGGAAGTAAAGTGCAGCCTATCAGAAGCGCGCCGCCGCCTGCCTACGGGTGGCGCGCCGGCCTCGTTGAATCAATCAGCCAATTCCTGGAGCTGCCGTGTACTGGATGGAGTTTTTCACCGTTGCCCTCATTCACCTGCTGGCCGTCGCGAGCCCGGGGCCGGATTTCGCCATCGTGGTGCGTGAAAGCGTGGCCCATGGTCGGCGCGCCGGGGTGTTCTGCGCATTGGGCGTCGGCACCGGGATTTTCGTTCATGTGGCCTATTCGCTACTGGGCATCGGCCTGATCGTGTCCCAGTCGATCGTGCTGTTCAACGCCCTCAAGTGGCTGGCCGCCGCCTACCTGCTGTACATCGGCTTCAAGGCCCTGCGCGCGCGCCCGGCAGCACCCGGTGCGCTGCAGGAACAGGCCGCTGCCCCGGCGAGAACACCCCGTGGAGCGTTCGTGACCGGCTTCGTGACCAATGGCCTGAACCCCAAGGCGACACTGTTCTTCCTGTCGCTGTTCACCGTGGTGATCAACCCGCACACCCCGTTGCTCGTGCAGGGCGGCTACGGTGTGTACCTGGCCGTGGCGACGGCAGTGTGGTTCTGCCTGGTGGCGATGCTGTTCAGCCAGCAGCGCGTGCGCGACGGCTTCGCGCGCATGGGCCACTGGTTCGATCGCCTGATGGGTGCGGTGCTGGTCGGCCTCGGCATCAAGCTGGCGTTTACCGAGCTGAAATAAGGAGCGCGGTGGCGCTCCTGGCTGGCCGGTTACAGCAGTTGCACCGCGACCGCCGTCGCCTCGCCGCCGCCGATGCACAGCGAGGCGATGCCGCGCTTGCCGCCCGTCTGGCGCAGGGCGTTGATCAGCGTGACGATGATGCGCGAGCCGGTCGAACCCACCGGATGCCCCTGGGCACAGGCGCCGCCGTAGATATTCACCTTGGCGTGATCGAGGTCGTGTTCGCGCATCGCCAGCATGGTGACCATGGCAAAGGCCTCGTTGATCTCGAACAGATCGACTTCTGCCTTCTGCCAGCCGGCCTTGTGCAGCACCTTGCTGATGGCGCCGATGGGCGCGAGGGTGAATTCGCTGGGATCCTGGCTCTGGGTGGCGTGCGCAACGATGCGCGCCAGCGGTTGCAGGCCGCGGGCGCGGGCCTGTTCTGCGCTCATCAGCAGCAGCGCGCTGGCGCCATCGGAAATCGAACTGGCGTTGGCGGCGGTGATGCTGCCGTCCTTGCTGAAGGCCGGCTTCAGGCTGGGGATCTTGTCGATCCTGGCGTTCAGCGGCTGTTCGTCCTCCTTCACCTCGACCTCGCCCTTACGGCTTGCAACGTTCACCGGCACGATCTCGGCGGCCAGCACGCCTGAAGCCATGGCCTGCTGTGCACGGCGCAGCGACTCGATGGCATAGGCGTCCATCGCTTCGCGGGTGATGCCAGCGCTATCCGCGGTTTCCTGGGCGAACGAGCCCATCAGCCGACCGGTACGGGCATCCTCCAGCCCATCGAAGAACATGTGGTCCTTGACCTCGCCGTGGCCCATGCGCAAACCACCACGTGCCTTGGGCAGCAGGTAGGGGGCATTGGACATGCTCTCCATGCCACCGGCGATCATCACCTCGGCGCTGCCAGCCTTGATCAGGTCGTGGGCGAGCATCACCGCCTTCATGCCCGAGCCGCAGAGTTTGTTGATAGTGGTGCAACCGCTGGCGCTCGGCAGGCCGGCGGCAAGCGCTGCCTGGCGAGCAGGGCCCTGCTTGAGCCCGGCGGGCAGCACGCAGCCCATGATCACTTCCTGCACGTCGTCAGGGGCGACACCCGCCCGGGCGATGGCCGCGCGTATCGCTGCGGCACCAAGATCCGTTGCGCTTAGCGAAGCCAGGCTACCCTGAAAACTACCCATGGGCGTGCGAGCGCCACTGACAATAACGATATCCGACATAGGTTCACCTTGATCTGCAAATAGGGGGCGAAACCGGCCCGCTGGTCATAGTGAGCAACACAATCATCCCTTTGGCTGATTGAGCGAGCGCTGCCACAGGTTAATGTTGGGCAAGGTGCCATCAGCGCTCAGGTTTCGCTTCATCTTCATCGCTTCCAACAATAGTCCAGAACAGGTGAGCCCATGTTGCAGACCCGCATCCTCCCCCCCGCCGCGAATGCCCACCCATACCCGTTGCTGATCAAAAGCCTGTTGCTGTCGGGCAGCCGTTACGAAAAAAACCGTGAAATCGTCTACCGCGACACGATTCGTTACAGCTACGCAACCTTCAACGAACGGGTGGCGCGGCTGGCCAACGTGCTCACCCAGGCCGGGGTGAAGGCCGGCGACACCGTGGCGGTGATGGACTGGGACAGCCACCGTTACCTGGAATGCATGTTCGCGGTGCCGATGCTGGGAGCGGTGCTGCACACCATCAATATCCGCCTGTCGCCCGAGCAGATCCTCTACACCATGAACCACGCCGAAGACCGCTTCGTGCTGGTCAACAGCGACTTTGCCGCGCTGTATCAGGGGATCGCCTCGCAACTCACCACGGTCACCGGCACCCTGCTGCTGAGCGACAACGCCACGGCCGTCGATGAGCTCCCCGCATCCGTCGGTGAGTACGAAAGCCTGCTGGCGGCGGCCGAGCCGAGCTATGCGTTCGCCGATTTCGACGAGAACTCCGTCGCCACCACCTTCTACACCACGGGCACCACCGGCAACCCGAAGGGCGTGTACTTCAGCCACCGGCAACTGGTGCTGCATACCCTGTCGATGGCCACCACCCTGGGCAGCCTGGACAGCATCCGCCTGATGGGCAATGACGACGTGTACATGCCCATCACCCCCATGTTCCACGTACACGCCTGGGGCGTGCCCTATGTCGCGACGCTGCTGGGCGTCAAGCAGGTCTATCCGGGGCGCTACGAGCCGGAAATGCTCTGCAAGCTGATCAAGCGCGAGCAGGTGACCTTCTCCCATTGCGTGCCGACCATCCTGCAGATGCTGCTGGCCGCGCCTGGTGCCCAGGGGCATGACTTCAAGGGCATGAAGGTGATCATCGGTGGCAGCGCCCTCAACCGCGCCGTGTATGAGGCCGCCAAGGCCAGGGGCATTCAGCTGACGGCAGCCTATGGCATGTCGGAAACCTGCCCGCTGATCTCCTGCGCCTACCTCAACGATGAGCTGCTCGGCGGGGGCGAGGAGCAGCGCACGGCCTACCGCATCAAGGCCGGTATTCCGGTGCCGCTGGTGGAAGCCTCGATCATGGACAGCGAGGGCAAGCACCTGCCCGCCGATGGCCAGACCCAGGGCGAACTGGTGTTGCGCGCCCCCTGGCTGACCCAGGGTTACTTCCGTGAAGCGCAAAAGGGCGAGGAGCTGTGGGCCCATGGCTGGTTGCACACCGGCGATGTGGCAACCCTGGACGATATGGGCTTCATCGACATCCGCGACCGCCTCAAGGATGTGATCAAGACCGGCGGCGAGTGGGTCTCCTCGCTGGAACTCGAAGACCTGATCAGTCGCCAGCCGGCGGTTCGTGAAGTGGCCGTGGTGGGGGTGGCCGATACGCAATGGGGCGAGCGCCCATTCGCCCTGGTCGTGGCCAAGGAAGGCCAGCCGCTGGACGCGCGGATTCTCAAGGAACACCTCACGCCTTTCGTCGAGCAGGGGGTCATCAACAAGTGGGCGATCCCCTCGCAGATCGCCCTTGTTACCGAAATTCCCAAGACCAGTGTGGGCAAGCTGGACAAAAAGCGTATTCGCGTTGATCTCGCGCAGTGGCAGGAGGCCGGAAGTGAATTTTTATCGTCCCTGTAGGGCACGAATTTCAACGGCAAAAATGTGACTGATCAGTCAAACAAGCGTTTGGCTTGCTAATTGCTGGTTTCCGGCCATCCTTGGCTTGTCACGGATGGGATTGATCCCTCTAAACCGGCGAGCCAGAGTGTCTCGGGCACTGCAAGCACCACCTGGCAAGGCTCGCTGGCTTTAGTCAATCAGCCATAACAAAAACAAATGGAGTAGCGTCGATGACCAACACAACAAGGCCGTTCTGGCGTCTGGCAAAACTGCCGCTGGCCGTCAGCCTCGCATCAACTCTTGCCAGCCCGGCATTCGCGGTGAATTTCAATATCGGGGAAATCGAAGGTCAATTCGACTCGTCGCTGTCGGTGGGGGC
>Ga0207790_1000073_pt1 | contig 38020 bp, 33 predicted proteins | sample HigsolmetaGSP14D_FD_184842 | JGI IMG/M metagenome (GOLD analysis project Ga0207790, IMG submission 184842) | High solid enriched microbial communities from the Joint BioEnergy Institute, USA - SP1-4-D (SPAdes) | ecosystem: Engineered > Bioreactor > SSF (Solid state fermentation) > Aerobic >...
AGCCTTTATACTTCCGTTTGCCAGGCTTCCCCAGCTGGTTTCAAAGGCTCAAACCGCCTTTACGTCGCCAGCATGCAGATTCGCCGTTAAACGATCCGTAGGCAATCACGCCCCCATCAGAATGCCCACGGCCATGAACACGAACAGACCGGCGCAGAAGAATCCGCCGACGATCAAGGTCGCCGCTATGGCCCTGATCAAAAGATTGCGCATTGAAAAACCTCTTCTAGTTGGCTGCGGTGGCTCTTGGCGTTCGACCGTCCTTCAGGTAGCCCGGGTTCAGTCTTTCAGCCGAATGCGCTGCTCAGGAAATCAGCCCCAGCGTCAGGCCCTTCAATGTGGCTGCCGCTCGCGTCGAACACTCCAGTTTGCGAAAGATGCTTTCCATATGGGTGCGTACGGTGCTTGGGCTGATCGACAGCCTTCGCGCGACTTCCTTGTTGCTGGCACCGCGGCTGATCTCAGCGAGAACCTCGCACTCACGCACGCTCAGCAGCGAGCTGCGTGGCTGTATCAGTCGTTGTTGGCCATTGGCTGCAGCGATCACCGCTTCGCAGATGCCGCTATCCAAGGCGCCTCGGCTGGCGTCTTGTCTGAGGATGTTCTGCGCCTCCTGCGTGCTGTGAGCCGCTCGCCAGGGTCTGTGGTTTTGCAGTGCCACCCAGGCATTTGCGGTGGCCAGCAGCCGGTGCTCGGCACCCAACGCGTCACCGGATAAGCCACGGTAATAGCCGCTGCCATCGAGCCGTTCGTAGGCATGGGCGGCTATATCGCCTGGCCCTGCGAGCTCTTCGATGGGCTTGCAGGCCTTTTGGGTCCAGTACGGCACCAGGTGCAGTCGTTCCGCTGCGCCGTATGGCAATGCGCCCGGGCTGTTCCATATATGGTTGGAGACTGCCGCACGGCCAAGGCCGTGTACCATCGCGGCCTTGCCGATCTCCGCGAGCATCGGTTCGCTCAGCCCCCACAAGCGTGCAGCTTCGACGGCAAGGTGCGCGACCTGGCGTGAGTGCCCGGCCAGCCAGGGCAATTTCAGATCGATCACATCGGCTACCAGGCTCAGTGGCACCGCGGTTGCGGGCGTTTCCCCGCTTGCCGATGGGGCCGCGCTTTCCAGTTGTGCCAACCAGTCAGCGGCGTTTTGCATGAGCAATTTGGCAAGCGCCGCCGGATAACGCCGGTTGCCCTGTGCGCCGATCCAGTCGAGTGCCGAATCCAGGCCGTGGGTACGGCTGAGAATCTCAAGGTCGCCGGCCAGCACCACCTGGTATACGGCTTCGGGGATTTGCCCATGGGTCAGCCCGGCGGGCCGGCCGGAGCCGTCATAGGTTTCGAATACCCGATACAACGCCCCTTCTACCTCGGCGCCGAGCCCAAGGGTGCCGGCCACCTGCTCCGATACTTCACAGTGCACCACGGCCAGGGCGCTCGCCTTGTGGACGGCACGCATGTCATCGGCGCCCAGTGTGTGGTCGAGCATCGCGCGGCGCCCGTCGACGTCGTTGCCCAGCAGATGGGTGAAGCCTTCGGCGTTGGCGGTGCAGCCCGACCAGCGCAACAAGGCGACATGCTCGGCCACTGCCAGGTGCCCACCCTGCCCTGCGCTGGCCTGCGCCAACTGCCTGGCCAGCCTGGAAACCCGCATGGAATGGCCGAGGGGCTGGCCCATGCTCAAGTCGCCCACCTGGGAAATGGCGGCCAGTGCGGCGCCAGAAGAAACGAGAAGTGACGGCGCGTCGTTCACCAGAAAAGTCCTTGGATCGGATAAATGACCGATACCGGCCAGGCAGCTCGGGCAGCAGAATTTGCTCCACACCCACGCAGGAGTTTATGCAATGAAAACCGTCAAATCACAAATCGCCGCAATCGCCCTCGCCATCGGCAGCACACTGACCGTTGGCGCCAGCCAGGCTGCCGACACTTCACCTTCGGTGGTGATCGTGCACGGTGCGTTCGCCGATGGCTCCGACTGGGCCAAGGTGGTGCCGCTGCTGCAGGCCGAAGGCCTTGCCGTCACCGTGGTGCAGAACCCCCTCACCTCCCTGGCGGACGACGTGGCGGCTACCCGGCGCGTGCTGAACAACCAGAATGGCAAGGTGGTGCTGGTCGGCCACTCCTGGGGCGGCACGGTGATCACCGAAGCCGGTGACGACAAGAAAGTCAGTGCGCTCGTCTACGTCGCGGCCTTTGCACCGGAGGCCGGGCAAACCAGTGGCGAACAAGGCAAGGGCGCCCCGACGCCGCCTGGCATCAGCCAGCTGAAGACCGATAGCAATGGCTTCATCTACCTGACGCCCGAAGGCATGGCCAGCGATTTTGCTCAGGATCTGCCCGCTGCCCAGACAGCCGTGATGACCGCAACCCAGGGGCCGATCAAGGCGTCTGCGTTCGAGGACAAGGTGACCGCTGCAGCCTGGAAGACCAAGCCGTCCTGGTACCTGCTCGCAACCCAGGACCGGATGATTCACCCGGACGTACAGCGCTCGTCCGCCAAACGCATCGCAGCGCACCTGAGTGAAGTAAATAGCAGCCACGTGCCACAGCAGTCCCAGCCGGCCGAAGTGGCCAAGGTAATTCTCGAGGCGGTGCACGAGATCGCTACGCAGTAAGCGATAGTGATGCTGAACACTGTGCCGCGGGCTTCATCGCAAAATGCTGCGCTGAAGCCCGCGGCATCTTGCCTTAGAGGATCAGGCTACCGATCAACGCTAGCAGGAAGGCGATGCCACCCAGCAGGGTTTCCATCACCGTCCAGGTTTTCAGCGTGGTCTTCTCGTCCATTTCCAGAAAACGGCTGACCAGCCAGAAGCCCGAGTCGTTGACGTGGGACAGCACCGTGGCGCCGCCGGCGATGGCGACCACGATAAAGCACAGGTCGAACTCGCTGAGCCCCGGCGTGGCGGCCACCAGTGGCGCGACCAGCGCCGCGGTGGTGGTCAGCGCGACCGTCGCCGAGCCTTGGGCCACGCGCAGCGCTGCGGCGATCACGAAGGCGGCGATGATGACCGGCATGCCGGTGTCCGAGAGCACGTCTGCCAGGGCGTCGCCGATACCGCTGGTGCGCAGCACGCCACCGAACATGCCCCCTGCCCCGGTAACCAGAATGATCGAGCAGATCGGACCGAGTGCGCCTTCACAAACCTTCTCCAGATGCTTGCGGCTGTGTCGGCCGCTGAACGCAACCAGCGCGAAGAGCACGGTGATCAGCAGCGCGATGGGCGTCTTGCCGAGCATGCGCAGGAACTGCACCCAGTTGCTGCTGCCGTCGACGGCGCCCATCACGGTCAGCGTATTGAGCCCGGTATCGAGGAAGATCAGCAGCAGCGGCAGCAGCAGGATGCTCATGACCAGCGCGAAAGCCGGCGGCGTGACGTTCTCGTCGCGCGGCACATCGGTCAGGAAGCTGCTCGGCAGCTTGAGATCGAAACGCTTGCCTGCCCAACGGCCGAACAGATAGGCGCCGAAGTACCAGGTCGGGATGGCGATCACGGCGCCGACGATAACCAGCAGGCCAATGTTCGCCCCCAGCAGTTCGGCAGCGGCAACCGGGCCGGGGTGCGGCGGAACCAGTGCGTGCATGGCCGCGAAGGCACCTGCCGCGGGCAGTGCGTAAGTCAGCGTCGAGCCGCCGAAGCGCTTGGCCACGCTGAAGATGATCGGCAGCATGACCACCAGGCCGGCGTCGAAGAAGATCGGAAAGCCGAACAGCAAGGAGGCGACGCCCAGCGCGAACGGCGCGCGGTGTTCGCCGAACTTGTTGATCAGGGTGTCCGCCAGCACCTGGGCGCCGCCGGTGATCTCCAGCAACCGCCCGATCATCGCGCCCAGCCCGACCAGCAACGCCACCGCCGCCAGCGTGGTGCCGAAGCCGCCGAGCAGCGTCGGCACGATCTTGTCGAAGGGAATCTGCGTGGCCAGTGCGGTGAAGATGCTGACCAGCAACAGGCCCAGAAAGGCATGCAGGCGGAAGCGGATGATCAGCAATAGCAGCAGCAGAACCGCACCGGCGGCGATGGATAGCAGCGCGCCGGCGCCCATGGTGGTCGCCTCATTCATGATCAGCGCCCTCCTCTCGGCCTGTCGCCGCCTGGTGATTGTGCGGTGTGATGTAACGGTCAGCCTGGTGAATCGTTTTCATGTCGCCTCCACTTGTGTTTGTTATGGGAGAAGCATGGGATGGCACGGTTAGCGGTCGTCAGCGGCCCGCCACCAGTCAGCGGCCTTGCGGCCCAGGGTATCGATGGGTTGGGTGGCATCCAGCACCAGCGTGGAAGGCTCGCCGTGGGGCGGCTCCAGGGTGGCGAACTGGCTGTCGATAAGGCTGGCCGGCATGAAGTGCCCCGGGCGATTGCCGACGCGTTGCGCGGCCTCCTCGCGGGACAGTTCGAGAAACACGAAGCCCAGGCCGGGCACGGCTTCGCGCAGCCGGTCGCGGTACTTGCGCTTGAGCGACGAACAGGTGAGTACCGGATGGGGATGGCTTTTCAGCGCGCTGATCAGCTCCTGACCCAGGCGGGCCAGCCAATCGGCACGGTCATCGTCATTGAGGGGAATGCCGGCGCTCATCTTTTCGATGTTGGCGGGCGGATGGAACTGGTCACCTTCGATCAGGTAACCGCCGACATGGTTGGCGATCGATTCTCCGACGCAGCTCTTGCCACACCCGGATACGCCCATGACGACCACTGCGGTTATCGGTTTGCTCATCGTGCAACTCCAGCAGAAGACAGCGCTATCTTTGGCGGACAAACCCATGCCGGACAGCGGCTTCAGATGTTGTAACTGTTATTGTGCCGGGTACTGCTGCTCCAGGCTGAAGCGCGCATGGCGCGCAATTGCCAAGCCTTCGAGACAGCGCTACCTTACCCAGCAACTCTGGCCGATGACAACCCCTGGCGATGAAATCTCCGACGCACAGCAACTCCCGCACCCTTGGCATGCCGACCCTGGCACAGGTCGCCGAACGCGCTGGCGTGTCTACCATCACGGCCTCCCGCGCGTTGCGCGGCGTGGCCACGGTGGGCGCCGATCTGGCCGAGCGCGTGCGCGCGGCTGCCGACGAGTTGGGCTACGTGGCCAATCCGGCCGCTCGCCTGCTGGCCTCGGCACGCAGCACATCGGTGGTGGTACTGGTGCCGTCGCTGTCCAACCAGCTGTTCGTCGAACCGTTGGAAGCCATTCACGAGGTGATGCGCCCCCGCGGCATCGAAGTCCTGATCGGTGACTATCACTATTGCCGTGACGAGGAAGAACGGCTGGTGCGCAACTACCTGCCGCACCGGCCGATGGGTATGCTGCTGACCGGCTTCGACCACACCGAAGCGACACGCCACCTGCTCGCTGCCAGCCGCATGCCCTGCGTGCACATGATGGAGCTGAGCGATGCGCCAGGTATCGCCAGCGTTGGTTTTTCCCAGCAGGCCGCAGGCGAGGCCGCGGCCAGGCACCTGCTGCAGCAGGGGCGCAAGCGCCTGGCCTATGTGGCCGCCCAGCTCGACCCCCGGGTGATGCAGCGCGGCGAAGGGTTTCGCCGCGCCCTGCTGGCGGCGGGTGTCTATGACCCGGCCCTGGAACTGCTGCACCCCCTGCCCTCGTCCATTGGCCTGGGTTGCCAGCTGTTTCGCGAGTTGCTGCAGCGTCACCCGGATGTCGACGGCATCTTCTTCTGTAACGACGACCTGGCCCACGGCGCGCTTTTCGAGGCGCAGCGATCCGGCCTGGCAGTGCCGGGCCGCGTGGCGATGGTCGGCTTCAATGATCTGCCGGCTTCGGCGCACACCGTGCCGCGGCTGTCGTCGATCCACACGCCGCGCACCGAAGTGGGCCGCGAAGCCGCCAACCTGCTGTTGAAGATGCTCGATGGTCGCCCCGCTACTCCCAGCATCGATCTGGGCTTCGAGTTGCGGGTGCGGGAGAGCAGTTAGGCGAAAGCGTTCATCAAAGCGCAATGCATTGGCGCGATGCTGAAGGCCTGACACAGGGAGGTGTCGCCCCAGGAAAAACCCGGTAAATACCGGGTTTTTCTCGTTAAGGGTCGATCAATCGAGCGTCAGTGCGACGCGCCCACGATCCGGGCAGGCTTCCATGTAGCGGTGCGAGTCGGCGAACGCCTCGAATGGGAAGGTCTTGTCGATACGCGGCTTGAGCAGGCCATCGGCGGTGAGCATGTTGATGTGATCCAGCGCGCGCTGCACGGCGGCGTGATCCTGCTCGATGCCCAGTTCCGAATGCCCGGTGAAGTCCAGCACGCAATGGCGGAAGAACTGCAGGTGCTTCTTGAATGCGGCACAGGCCGGGAAAGCCGTGTCATTGCCGCCATTGAGCCCATACAGGATCAGCTTGCCGCGGGTGGCGGCCACGTCACCGAGCAGCTTGAGCTGCTGGCCGGCGCAGTGGTCGAGAATCACCTCGGCGCCCTTGCCTTCGGTGTAGCGCTCCACCTCGAGAACCAGGTCCTGCTCCTCGGTGAAGATGATCTTGTCGGCGCCCAGTTCACGCAGGAACTCGCGGCTGCCCTCCACACTGGTGGACACGATGACGTTGGCGCCCAGCGCCTTGGCCAGCTGCACCGACTGTGGTGCCAGGCAGTGGCAGGCTTCGGTGATCAGCACGTGCTGGCCGGCCTTGAGCTTGGCCAGGTCGACCATCGCGAAATAGGCGAACAGCAGGCCGGTGTAATGGATGCTCGCTTCGACCGGGCTGAGCACGTCCGGGTAGCGGGTCAGCGCATAGCGCGGCACCACCACCACGTCACCCCAGGTCGGGTAGCGGTTGGGCGTGTTGGCCGGGAACGCGGCCACCGGCGTGCCGACCTCGAGGTCGTCAACGCCCTCGCCCACGGCTTCTACGATACCGGCCAGCTCGGAGCCGACACCGGAAGGTAATTTGGCTTCTTCGGACGCCAGGTTCTGGCGCCACAGCACATCGCCCCAGCTGACGCCGAGCGCCTGGACACGTACCAGCACCTCCCCGGCATTCGGAGTGGGTGTCGGCACTTCTTCGCACTGCAATACGCTGGCGTCGCCGAACTTGTGGAAACGGATCATGCGGGACATCGTCAACCTCAACTGATCGCGGATTGGGTCATTCACTGGATTCGACTTTATCCGCAGACCTGGGTGCACACCACCCGACGCGAGTAATAGTCGTCATGCCTGGCAGTGATATAGGCCGGCACAACGTGTGGATATGCGAATGATACCGGTGTCTTTCCCAATGCGCTCAAGTGCTCGTACTATTGGCGGACAAGGCTCTCACTAGCGTCCCGCTCTGGCAAGCCCGCACATTTGGAACCCGGATGAACCGCAACGACCTGCGCCGTCTCGATCTCAACCTGCTGATCGTGTTCGAAACACTGATGCACGAACGCAGCGTGACCCGTGCGGCAGAGAAGCTGTTTCTTGGCCAGCCGGCGATCAGCGCGGCGTTGTCGCGCCTGCGCAACCTGTTCGACGACCCGTTGTTCGTGCGTACCGGGCGCAGCATGGAGCCGACTGCCCGCGCCCAGGAAATCTTCGCCCTGCTCTCGCCGGCGCTGGATTCGATCTCCACCGCGGTCAGCCGCGCCTCGGAGTTCGACCCGGCCACCAGCACCGCGGTGTTTCGCGTTGGCCTGTCGGACGATGTCGAGTTCGCCCTGCTCCCTGCCCTGCTACGCCGCCTGCGCTCCGAAGCACCCAACGTGGTGCTGGTGGTGCGCCGCGCCAACTACCTGCTGATGCCCAACCTGCTTGCCTCCGGGGAAATCTCGGTGGGTGTCAGCTACACCGAGGAACTGCCCGCCAACGCCAAGCGCAAGACCCTGCGGCGCAGCAAGCCCAAGCTGCTGCGCGCCGATTCGATCCCCGGCAAGCTCGGCCTCGACGAATACTGCGCCCGCCCCCACGCCATGGTGTCGTTCGCCGGCGACCTCAACGGGTTCATCGATGACCAGTTGGCGCGTTTCGAGCGCACCCGCAAGGTGGTGCTTGCCGTGCCGCAGTTCAACGGCCTGGGCACCCTGCTGGCCGGCACCGACCTGATTGCCGTGGTGCCCGACTACACCGCCGCTGCGCTCACCGCAGCCGGCGGGTTGCGCGCCGAGGACCTGCCCTTCGAGAGCGACAGCTTCGAGATGTCCATGGCCTGGCGTGGCGCCCAGGACAACGACCCCGCCGAGCGCTGGCTGCGCTCGCGCATCCAGATGTTCTTTGGCGACCCTGAGAGTCTTTAGGTGTCGTTGGGCAGGCTGTTGAGCTGATCACTTTTGCCACTCAACAAACCATATGGCTACATTGGGGGCACATCTGAGGGCATGCTTTGGATGGTTTGAAAAGGATGCCTGATCGCCGGATGTCGGCCCCAAGCTATTCTCCTGAGCGAAATGGCATAATATGCCAACGATCATTTGCATAGACCTGGAGCTAGTTATGGCGACGCGAAACGTTGTGCTCACCGCTCACCAGGAACAGGTTATCCATGACTTGGTGCAGTCCGGCCGTTATCAGAATGCCAGTGAAGTGATGCGAGAAGGTTTACGTTTACTGGAGCAGCGCGTCGCCGAAGACGCCGCCAAAGTTGAGGCCCTGCGCCAGGCCACCTCAATCGGCATCATGGATCTTGAGCACGGGCGCTTTACTCAGGTGAACGAAGGGGATCTGCAGCACTACCTCGAGGGCTTGAGCCTGGAGGCGGCCCTCCCCGCGGGCGAGAAATAGTGAGCATGCCGCAGTATCGGATTTCCAACCCGGCGCGCGCTGACATTGTCGACATTCTCAGGCTCTCGCAGACGCAGTTCGGCGATCAAGCTCGCCAGCGCTACCAAGCGCTGATCCTCGCGGCGCTGCAAGCGCTGGCCGACACGCCTTATCGCATCGGCAGCCACGACCGCGATGAGCTTGCACCGGGCCTTCGCAGCTATCACCTCATCTATTCACGCCAGCAGACCAAACAACCCCATGGAACGGTCAAAAGTCCACGCCATATCGTGTTCTATCGTGTGGCAAACGACGACGTGATCGAGGTCGTCAGGCTCCTTCATGACGCCATGGAAGTGCAGTTGCACTTGCCTAACGATTGAAGTGTTATCGACCTAAAAATATTGTCCTAGAACCCAGTCAAAATGTTCTTTGGTGATCCCGACAGCCTGGAATGACAACGCGGCGATGGTTGCCGAGACTAGATCAAATAGATAGGTAGCTTTCTATTTATATTCCCATGGGTAATATCATCATTCTCGATGATATATATCTTCGCAGCGTTCGATTCGTTCCCGGATGTTGCTGCGACCAGACTCCGCCTCCATCACTCCTTCTTGGCGGATCGCAATCATGGAACAGCCCAACACAAGGCTCTGGCAATTTCCTCTGGCCCTCACCGCAGCACTGGTGCTGGCGGCCTGTGGCAAGACCGAGGAAAGCGCACAGCAGATGCCAGCTCCCAAGGTCAGTGTGGCCGAAGTCATCGAACAGCCCCTCAACGAGTGGGACGAATTCACCGGTCGCCTCGAAGCGCCGGAATCGGTACAGATCCGCCCGCGGGTTTCCGGGTTCATCGACAAGGTGAGCTTTACCGAAGGGGCGCTGGTGAAGAAGGGCGACCTGCTGTTCCAGATCGACCCGCGCCCCTTTCAGGCCGAAGTCAAACGCCTCGAAGCCCAACTGCAGCAGGCACGCTCCAACCAGGTCCGGGCCAGCAGCGAAGCCCGCCGTGGCGAGCGCTTGCGTGAAGGCAACGCGATTTCCACCGAGCTTGCCGATGCACGCAAGAGCGCTGCCCAGGAAGCCCAGGCCGCGGTGGCCGGCATCCAGGCCGAACTCGACAATGCCCGCCTGAACCTCAGTTTCACCCGGGTTACCGCGCCCATCGATGGCCGCGTCAGCCGTGCGGAAGTGACCGCGGGCAACCTGGTGACCGCCAGCGAATCGCTGCTCACCTCGCTGGTGTCGACCGACAAGGTGTATGCCTACTTCGACGCCGACGAGCGCGCCTTCCTCAAGTACACCGAGCTGGCTCGCCGCGCCGGCCATGACAGCCGCGACAAGAGCCCGGTGTACCTGGGCCTGTCCAATGAAGACGGCAACCCGCACCTGGGCCAGCTGGACTTTCTCGACAACCAGGTCAACCCGCGCACCGGCACCATCCGCGGCCGCGCCGTGTTCGACAACCGTGACGGCCAGTTCACCCCGGGCCTGTATGCCCGCCTGAAGCTGGTGGGTAGCGACACCTACGACGCCATGCTGATTCAGGACGTCGCGGTCGGCACCGACCTGGGCAAGAAATTCGTGCTGGTGCTCGGTGCCGACAACAAGGTCGCCTACCGCTCCGTCGAACTGGGGCCCAAGCTGGAAGGCTTGCGCATCGTGCGCAGCGGCCTGGCCAAGGGTGATCGCGTGGTGGTCAACGGCCTGCAGCGCGCCATTCCGGGCAGCACCGTGGACCCGCAAGCCGTGCCGATGGCCGACGAGAAAACCCTGGCGACCCTGGAAAAGCAGCGCAAGGCAGTGGCCTCGGCGCGCGGTGACGAACCCCTGAAGGTCAGCCTCAAGTAACACCGGGCCTCGCCCTCTCAACCTTCCTACCCGAGAACCTGCTCGCGTCGCCGATGGCGTGGGCAGGCTGGGCTGTGCCCGCATCACAAGGACATTAACGATGAACTTCTCACAGTTCTTCATCCAGCGGCCGATCTTCGCCGCCGTGCTGTCGCTGATCATCCTGATCGGCGGCGCCATCTCGCTGTTCCAGCTGCCGATCAGCGAATACCCGGAAGTGGTGCCGCCCACCGTGGTGGTCACCGCCAACTTCCCCGGCGCCAACCCCAAGGTGATTGGCGAAACCGTGGCCTCGCCACTGGAGCAGGCCATCGTCGGCGTGGAGGGCATGCTGTACATGTCCTCCCAGGCCAACAACGACGGGCGCATGACGCTGACCATCACCTTCGCCCTGGGCACCAACCTGGACACCGCCCAGGTGCAGGTGCAGAACCGCGTGACGCGCACCATGCCGACTCTGCCCACCGAGGTGCAGCGCCTCGGCGTGACGGTCGACAAGGCCTCACCGGACATGACCATGGTGGTGCACCTGACGTCGCCGGATAACAGCTACGACATGCTCTACCTGTCCAACTACGCAGCGTTGAACATCAAGGACGAGCTGTCACGTCTGGACGGTGTCGGTGACGTGCGCCTGTTCGGTCTCGGCGACTACTCGATGCGCGTGTGGCTGGATCCGGACAAGGTCGCCTCGCGCGGTTTGACGGCGACCGACGTGGTCAACGCGATTCGCGAGCAGAACCGTCAGGTCGCCGCCGGCTCCCTCGGTGCGCCGCCCGCTGCCAGTGACACCAGCTTCCAGCTGTCGATCAACACCCAGGGCCGCCTGGTCAGCGAGGAAGAGTTCGAGAACATCGTCATCCGTGCCGGCGAAAACGGTGAAATCACCCGCCTCAAGGACATCGCCCGCATCGAACTGGGCTCCGAGCAGTACGCCCTGCGCTCGCTGCTCAACAACCAGCCGGCCGTGGCCATGCCGATCTTCCAGCGCCCGGGCTCCAACGCCATCGCCATTTCCGATGCGGTGCGTGAGCGCATGGCCGAGCTGAAGCAGAGCTTCCCCCAAGGCGTGGACTACGAAATCGTCTATGACCCGACCATCTTCGTGCGTGGTTCCATCGAGGCGGTGGTGCACACCCTGCTCGAGGCCATCGTGCTGGTGGTGCTGGTGGTGATCCTGTTCCTGCAGACCTGGCGCGCCTCGATCATTCCCCTGGCCGCGGTACCGGTGTCGTTGATCGGCACCTTCGCGGTGATGCACATGTTCGGCTTCTCGCTCAACGCGCTGTCGTTGTTCGGCCTGGTGCTGGCCATCGGCATCGTGGTGGACGACGCCATCGTGGTGGTGGAGAACGTCGAGCGCAACATCGGCCTCGGCAAAACGCCCGTGGAAGCCACCAAGCAGGCGATGAAGGAAGTAACCGGCCCTATCGTCGCCACGGCGCTGGTGCTCTGTGCGGTGTTCATCCCTACCGCGTTCATCTCCGGCCTCACCGGGCAGTTCTACCAGCAATTCGCGCTGACCATCGCCATCTCCACGGTGATCTCGGCGTTCAACTCGCTGACCCTGTCGCCGGCTCTGGCCGCGGTGCTGCTCAAGGGCCACCATGAGCCGAAGGACCGCTTCTCCCGTGGCCTGGACCGGCTGTTCGGCGGCTGGCTGTTCGCACCGTTCAACCGTGTGTTCGAGCGGGCCAGCAATGGTTACGTCGGCACCGTGCGCCGCGTATTGCGCGGTAGCGGCATTGCCCTGATCGTCTATGCGGGCCTGATGGGGCTGACCTACCTGGGCTTCGCCAGCACGCCGACCGGCTTCGTGCCACCCCAGGACAAGCAGTACCTGGTCGCCTTCGCCCAACTGCCGGATGCCGCCAGCCTGGATCGCAGCGAAGCGGTGATCAAGCGCATGTCCGATATCGCCGCCAAGCACCCTGGCGTGGAAAACACCGTGTCCTTCCCGGGCCTGTCGATCAACGGCTTCACCAACAGCCCGAACAGCGGCATCGTGTTCGTCACCCTGAAGGACTTCGACGAGCGCAAGGACCCGTCGCTGAGCGCCAACGCCATCGCCGCGGAGCTCAACGGCCAGTTCGCCGGGATTCAGGAAGCCTATATCGCCATCTTCCCGCCACCACCGGTGATGGGCCTGGGCACCATCGGCGGCTTCCGTGTGCAGATTCAGGATCGCGCCAACCTGGGGTATGACGAGCTGTACAAGGAAACCCAGAACATCATCGCCAAGAGCCGCCAGGTGCCGGAACTGGCCGGGTTGTTCACCAGCTACCAGGTCAACGTGCCGCAGGTCGAAGCCAATATCGACCGTGAAAAGGCCAAGACCCACGGCGTGGCCATCGATGAGATCTTCGACACCATGCAGGTCTACCTCGGTTCGCTGTATGCCAACGACTTCAACCGCTTTGGCCGCACCTACCAGGTCAACGTGCAGGCCGATCAGCAGTTCCGCCTGGAGGCCGAGCAGATTGGTCAGCTCAAGGTGCGCAACAACCGCGGCGAGATGATCCCGCTGTCGACCTTCGTCAAGGTCAGCGATACCTCGGGCCCGGACCGGGTGATGCACTACAACGGCTTCATCACCGCCGAGATCAACGGTGCGGCAGCCCCCGGCTACAGCTCCGGCCAGGCCGAAGCGGCGATGGCCAAGCTGCTCAAGGAAGAACTGCCCAACGGCATGAGCTTCGAGTGGACCGAGCTGACCTATCAGCAGATCCTTGCCGGCAACACCGCGCTGTTCGTGTTCCCGCTCTGCGTGCTGCTGGCCTTCCTGGTGCTGGCTGCCCAGTACGAAAGCTGGAGCCTGCCGCTGGCGGTGATCCTGATCGTGCCGATGACCCTGCTGTCGGCGATCACCGGGGTCATCCTGGCAGGCGGTGACAACAACATCTTCACCCAGATCGGCCTGATCGTCCTGGTGGGGCTGGCGTGCAAGAACGCGATTCTCATCGTCGAGTTCGCCAAGGAGCAGCAGGAACACGGCCTGGATCGCGTCGCCGCGGTGCTGGAAGCCTGCCGCCTGCGCCTGCGGCCGATCCTGATGACCAGCTTCGCCTTCATCATGGGCGTGGTGCCGCTGGTGCTGTCCAGCGGGGCCGGTGCGGAAATGCGCCATGCCATGGGTGTCGCGGTGTTCAGCGGCATGCTCGGGGTGACCTTCTTCGGTCTGCTGCTGACGCCAGTGTTCTACGTGCTGATCCGCGCCTTCGTGGAAAAACGCCAGGCGCGCAAACAGGCGCGTCTGCAGGAGGTACAGGCATGAATTCGCTGATCAATCTTTTGCCGCGCAGCCTGTTGGTCTCGGCCCTGGCACTGGCCATCAGCGCCTGCGCCGTCGGCCCTGACTACAAGGCGCCCCAGGACGCTACCGTGGTCTCGGCGCAAGCGGCCCAGGGCGGCTACGACACCGCACGCTTCGAAGCGCAGTGGTGGCAGCAGTTCGACGACCCGACCCTGAACGCGCTGGTCGAGCAATCGCTGCAGAACAACCGCGAGCTGCGCGTGGCCTATGCCCGCCTGCGCGCCGCCCGCTCGATTCGCGATGACGTGGCCAATGACCGCCTGCCCACCGTGACCAGCCGGGCCAGCAGCGAGATCGGCAAGGCCCAGCAGCCGGGCATGACCGAGCAGCGGGTCAGTGCCGAGCGCTATGACCTGGGCCTGGACATGGCCTGGGAGCTCGACCTGTTCGGGCGCATTCAACGCCAACTCGAAGCCAGTGAAGCGCAGATCGAGGTAGCCCAAGCCGACTACCAGCAACTGCAGGTCAGCCTGATCGCCGAACTGGTCGACGCCTATGGCACGCTGCGCGGTGCCCAGCTGCGCGAAGGCATCGCCCGTTCCGACCTGCAGAACCAGCAGTCCTCGCGGGACATCATCGAGCGTCGCCACGAAGTGGGCATGGGCAGCGAGCTGGACGTGCTGCGCTCCGACGCTCGCCTGGCCGCCACCGAGGCGACCCTGCCGCAGCTGCAGGCGCAACAGGTTCGGGCGCGCAACCGCATCGCCACCCTGCTCGGCCAGCGCCCCGACGCGCTCAGCGTCGACCTGTCGCCGCGTCCGCTGCCGGCGATTGCCAAGGCGCTGCCGATTGGCGATCCAAGCGAATTGCTGCGCCGTCGCCCGGACATTCGCGCGGCCGAGCGTGAGCTGGCAGCGGCCACAGCCCAGGTTGGCGTGGCCACCGCGGATCTGTTCCCGCGGGTCAGCCTGTCCGGTTTCCTCGGCTTTACCGCCGGGCGCGGTTCACAACTGGGCTCATCGGCCGCGCGCGCCTGGGGCGTGGCGCCGACCATCAGTTGGGCCGCGTTCGACCTGGGCAGCGTCAGGGCCCGCCTGCGGGGTGCCGAGGCGGATGCCGACGGCGCCCTGGCCAGCTACGAGCAGCAGGTGCTGCTGGCCCTGGAAGAGTCGGAGAACGCCTTCAGCGACTACGGCAAACGCCAGCAACGCCTGTTGTCGCTGGTGCGCCAGTCGGAGGCCAGTCGCGCCGCCGCCGCCCAGGCCGCCCTGCAGTACCGTGAAGGCAGCGCCGACTTCCTGGTGCTGCTCGACGCCGAGCGTGAACGCCTGGCCGCCGAAGACAGCCAGGCCCAGGCCGAGGTCGAGCTGTATCAGGGCATCGTGGCCATCTACAAGGCACTGGGCGGCGGCTGGCAGCCGGCGTCCTGAATACCCCTTTCCCTCCCGGCCGCTTCGTCGGCCCTTGCCGCCCCACGCAGATGCCCCATCTGCGTGGGGCTTTTTTACGCCGCACAAAAGCGCCTGCGCTGTTGTTGTGGGAACGGGCCATGCCCGTGACGTCGCGCGTATGGGCTGGGCGTCCCCGCATGCACCCGCAGAGAGTGGTCAAGCACGACCACCATCCCCACCCGCAAAAATGATGGTTTGCATCGGAATCCTCGATTGCCCGGCGCGCTGCCTTCCGGTACAAACGGCACCTTGTCGCCGTAGGTCGTCTTCCCAGGAGAATTGCATGTCCCGCCCCGCCCCGCTGTTGCTGCTGATCGCCCTGGCCAGCGCCCTGATGCTCGCCGGTGCCCTGCTGGCCCAACATGTGTTCGGCTGGGAGCCCTGCACCCTGTGCGTGCAGATCCGCCTGTGGCTGTGCCTGACTGCGGTCATCGCCCTGCTGCTCAGCGCAGCCTCGGCAGCCCGGCAGACCTGGCTGGCGGTGCTGCTGTGGCCGCTGTTGCTGGCCGCCAGCGGCATGGCGCTGATCGACAACGCCCATGTCACCCTGATCGAGCTGGGCATCATGGAAAGCACCAGTTGCTCGCCCTTCCCGTTCTACTACCAGCAATTGCCCTTGCACGAATACTGGCCTGGCGTGTTCATGAGCGGCGGCGTGTGTGGGATGAACGACTACAAGATCCTCGGCCTGCCCTTCACCCTATGGACGCTGGCCAGCATCGCCGCCTTGTCCGTGCTGGTGCTGGTCACCTTGTGGCGCAGCATTCGCGGCGCACGCTGAGCCGCATGCGCAAGGTACTGGTCATCGGCTACGTGTGGCCGGAGCCGCGCTCGTCCGCCGCCGGCAGCCGCATGCTCGAGCTGCTCGGGGTGTTTCGCGGCCAGGGCTGGCAGGTCACCTTTGCCAGCGCCGCGGCACTCTCGACCCATCGCGCCGACCTGGCCGAGCTTGAGATCGAGGAAGTTGCCGTCAGCCTGAACTGCGACAGCTTCGATACCTACGTCGCGGCCCTGCAGCCGGACCTGGTGCTGTTCGACCGCTTCTTCACCGAGGAACAGTTCGGCTGGCGGGTCGAGCGGGCCTGGCCGGCGGCCCTGCGGGTGCTCGACACCAGTGACCTGCACTGCCTGCGCGATGCCCGCCATGCCTTGCTCAAGGCCAGCCAGCAGGCTTGCGACAGCGAGGCGCAGCGGCAGCAGGTCGGGCCGGTGCACGCCTGCGCACAGCAGTTGTACGCGGCCATGGCCGGCGGCGACATGGCCCAGCGCGAAGTGGCGTCGATCTACCGCTGCGACCTGACGCTGATGATCTCCGCGTTCGAGATGCAGTTGCTGCAGGAGCAGTTCGGGGTGCCGGCCAGCCTGCTGCACGATTGCGCGCTGATGCTGATTCCGCCAGCGCCGAACGACCTCCCCTTTGCCGACCGCCAGCACTTCCTGAGCATCGGCAACTTTCGCCATGCGCCCAACTGGGACGCCGTGCTGTGGCTCAAGCATGCCCTATGGCCGCTGATTCGCGCGCGGCTGCCGCACGCCCAGCTGCACGTCTATGGCGCCTACCCGCCGCCCAAGGCCACGGCGCTGCATAACCCCAGGCAGGGCTTTCAGGTGCTGGGCTGGGTGGACGATGCACACCGGGTAATGGGCCAGGCACGGGTTTGCCTGGCGCCCCTGCGCTTTGGTGCCGGCATCAAGGGCAAACTGGCCGATGCCATGGCCTGCGGCACGCCCAGCGTGACCACCGCCATCGGCAGCGAGGGCATGCACGGCGAACTGCCCTGGCCGGGCCGCGTGACCGACGATGCCCAGGCGTTCGCCGAGGCCGCCGTGCAGCTCCATGAAGACCCGGCGGCCTGGGCACAAGCCCAGGCCCATGCCGCCCCACTGCTGAGGCAGCGTTTCGATCGCCCGCGCCTGGCCGGCGAACTGCTCGCCCGGCTCGAGCAGTTGCTGGCCAGCCGTGAAGAGCATCGCCAGGGTAATTTCGTGGGCGCCATGCTGCGCCATCACCAGCACAAGAGCACCCAGTACATGTCCCAGTGGATCGCCGCCAAGAACGCCCGCGGTGGCTGACGCCTGCGCGGTGGCATTTTGCCTGAAGACTTGGCGCAGCTAGGACGGCTGTCACATATCTGGCGTCATGATTACAGTAGACTTCGCCTACAATCCTAAGCGGTTCCCCCGGGCGCTACCGCCAACCGGCGCCCGACCATAAAAACAGTCGACAAGAATAAGGTCTTCCACATGCTGAAAAAGATCGCTGTCGCGGCCGCCTGCGCCCTGACGCTCACCTCATTCGCCGCCGTTGCCCAAGAAGGCGCGCTGGTGATCAAGCTTTCCCATGTGGTTGCCGACGATACGCCCAAGGGCCAGGGCGCCCTGATGTTCCAGCGCCTGGTCGACCAGCGCCTGGAAGGCAAGGTGCGGGTCGAGGTCTACCCCAACTCCTCGCTGTACGGCGATGCCAACGAGCTGGAAGCACTGCGTAACAACGAGGTGCAGATGCTTGCCCCGTCGCTGGCCAAGTTCGACCAGTACACCAAGCAGCTGCAGGTCTTCGACCTGCCGTTCATGTTCGATGATCTGGAGGCCGTGAACCGCTTCCAGAAGCGCGCCAAGGGTCGCCAGCTGTTGCGTTCGATGGAAGACAAGAACATCGTCGGCCTGGCCTATTGGCACAACGGCATGAAGCAGATGTCGGCGACCAAGGCCCTACGCGTGCCAGGCGACGCCGCCGGCCTGACCTTCCGTATTCAGAACTCCAAGGTGCTCGACGCCCAGTTCGCCCAGCTGGGCGCGACCGCAGTGAAGATGCCGTTCGCCGAGGTCTACAAGGGCCTGCAAAGCGGCCAGGTGCAGGGCGCGGAAAACCCCTGGTCGAACCTGTACAGCCAGCGCCTGCACGAGGTTCAGCCGTTCATCACGGAAACCAACCACGGCGTGCTCGACTACATGCTGATCAGCAACGCCCGTTTCTGGTACGGCATTCCCCACCAGATCCGCACCGAGCTGGAAGCGATCATCGACGAGGTCACCTATGCGGTGAATCGCCAGGCAGAGGAAGCCAACCAGGCCGATCGCCGGCGTATCGAAGCCTCCGGCAAGAGCCAGATCATCACCCTCACCCCGGAGCAGCGGCAGGCCTGGCGCGAGGCCATGCGCCCGGTATGGCAACAGTTCGAGGCAGAGATCGGCAGCGACGTGATCAAGGCTGCGCAGATCGTCAACCGCAAGCGCAATGACTGATCGCTTCAACGCAAAGAGGCCCGCGTTATGCGGGCCTCTTTCGTTTTAATCGCTTTTGGTCCCTGGCCGTTCCAGGCGCTGTCCGCAGTAGCCGCTGCCGGGTATCGCTGCGCTCAACGCCGGGCCATGAAAACACGCCTATTGGGCCGCGTGCTGAGCCCCTTCGAACCAGGCCAGTTTCTCGCGCAACAGCACCACTTCCCCGACGATCACCAGTGTCGGCGCATGCACCTCATGCCGTGCCACGAGGTCGGGAAGGTTGGCCAGCGTGCCAGTGAACACCCGCTGATTCTCCGTGGTGCCCTGCTGTATCAATGCCGCCGGTGTGCTGGCGGCACGGCCGTGGGCGACCAGTTGCTTGCAGATGGTCGGCAGGCCGACCAGGCCCATGTAGAACACCAGTGTCTGACTCGAGGCGACCAGTTCCGACCAGGGCAGATCGGCGCTGCCGTCCTTCAGGTGGCCGGTGACGAAGCGCACCGACTGCGCATGGTCGCGGTGCGTCAGCGGAATCCCGGCATAGGCCGAACAGCCACTGGCCGCGGTGATGCCCGGCACCACCTGGAAGGGAATACCGTGGGCCGCCAGCTGCTCGATCTCTTCGCCGCCACGGCCGAAGATGAACGGATCGCCACCCTTGAGGCGCAGCACCCGCTTGCCGGACTTGGCCAGGTCGATCAGCCGCTGGTTGATCTGCTCCTGGGGCACGGCATGGTCGGCGCGGCGCTTGCCGACGTAGATGCGCTCGGCATCACGGCGGCACAGCTCGACGATGGCCGGCGCCACCAGGCGGTCGTAGAGCACCACGTCGGCCTGCTGCATCAGGCGCAGGGCGCGAAAGGTCAGCAGGTCGGGGTCGCCTGGGCCGGCGCCGACCAGGTACACCTCGCCGAGGGCCTGGGGCGCGGCGCCATTGATCTTCTCCTCCAGCAGCCGACGGGCTTCACCGAGCTTGCCGGCGAAGGCGCTTTCGGCGATTTGCCCCTGAAACACGTCTTCCCAGAACACCCGGCGCTGCTGCACGTCCGGAAACAGGTTCTTGACCTGGGCGCGGAAAATCTTCGCCAGCCCGGCCAGCTGGCCATAGGTGGCGGGAATCCAGGTTTCGATCTTGGCGCGAATCAGCCGGGCCAGCACCGGTGCATCGCCGCCGCTGCTGACCGCGACGATCAGCGGCGAACGGTCGACGATGGCCGGGAAGATCACGCTGCACAGCGCCGGCGCATCGACCACGTTGACGGGGATGCCGATGGCCTGGGCCTGCTCGGAAATCTGCGCATTGAGCGGCACGTCATCGGTGGCGGCGATGACCAGCGACACCCCGTTGAGGTCTTCGGCCTGATAGCCGCGCAGTACCAGCTCCCCTGCTCCGTGCTCGACCAGTTGGCACAGCTCGCGGCCCACGTCTGGCGATACCACGCGCAAGGTGGCGCCGGCATCGGCGAGCAGCCGCGCCTTGCGCAAGGCGATTTCGCCACCGCCCACCACCAGAACACGGCGGTTCTGCAATTTATGGAACAGGGGAAGGAAGTCCATAGCGATGCCCGTCTCAGTCACCCGATCGGCGACGTATGAAATAGAGAGGCCCCTGATGCGGGGCCTGATTCAGCACTGGAGCTGCAGCACGCGCGGTGCAGCGACTCAGATCACCTCGATGCCACCCATGTACGGCTTGAGCACCTCAGGCACGCGGATGCTGCCGTCGGCCTGCTGGTAGTTCTCCAGCACGGCCACCAGGGTGCGGCCCACCGCCAGGCCGGAGCCGTTGAGGGTGTGCAGCAGCTCGGGCTTGCCGGTTTCCGGGTTGCGGTAACGGGCCTGCATGCGGCGCGCCTGGAAGTCGCCACAGTTGGAGCACGAGGAGATCTCGCGGTACTTGTCCTGGCTCGGCACCCAGACTTCCAGATCGTAGGTCTTGGTGGCGCTGAAGCCCATGTCGCCGGTGCACAGGGCCAGCACGCGGTACGGCAGTTCGAGCAGTTGCAGCACCTTCTCGGCGTGGCCGGTCAGCTCTTCCAGCGCCTCGAAGGATTTGCCCGGCTCGACCACGTGCACCATCTCGACCTTGTCGAACTGGTGCTGGCGGATCATGCCGCGGGTATCACGGCCCGAGGCACCGGCCTCGCTGCGGAAGCACGGCGTGTGGGCGACGAACTTCAACGGCAGTTGCTTGGCATCGATGATTTCACCGGCAACGATGTTGGTCAGCGACACTTCGGCGGTCGGGATCAGGTAGAAGTCGGCCTCGCCTTCGCGGCTGATCTTGAACAGGTCTTCCTCGAACTTGGGCAACTGGCCGGTGCCCTGCAGCGCCGGCGCCTGTACCAGGTAGGGCGTGTAGGCTTCTTCGTAACCGTGCTCGGCGGTGTGCAGGTTGATCATGAACTGCGCCAGGGCGCGGTGCAGGCGAGCGATCGGCCCACGCAACAGGGCAAAGCGTGCACCGGACAGCTTGGCGGCGGTTTCGAAATCCAGCCAGCCATGCTGCTCGCCAAGGCTGACGTGATCCTGAACAGGGAAGTCAAAGGTCTTCGGGGTGCCCCAGCGGCGCACCTCGACGTTGTCGTCTTCATCGGCGCCCACCGGCACGGATTCATCCGGCAGGTTGGGGATGCTCAGCAGCAGGTTGTCGAGCTCGACCTGGATGGCGTCCAGTTCGCGCTTGCCCTCTTCCAGCTCGCTGCCCATACGGTCGACGTCGGCCAGCAGCGGCGCAATGTCTTCACCGCGCTGCTTGGCCTGGCCGATGGACTTGGATCGACTGTTGCGCTCGGCCTGCAGTTGCTCGGTGCGGGTCTGGACGGACTTGCGCTGGGCCTCGAGGGCTTCGACGCGGGTCACGTCCAGTTCATAGCCACGGGTGGCCAGACGCTGGGCAATATCGTGCAGTTGGCTGCGCACCAGTTTGGAGTCGAGCATTTCAGGTTCTCGTCGATCAGAGTTTGGTTAGCGAAAGGCCTGCCCAGGTCGCAAGCAGGCCGCCCAGTACACTTGCGGCCAGGTAGGCCAGCGCCAGTGGCGCCTGGCTGCCTTCCAGCAGGCGCAGGGTGTCCAGGGAAAACGAAGAAAATGTGGTGAAACCGCCCAGTACGCCGACGATCAGCCCCGCCCGAACGGGCAGCGGCACCTCGGGGCGCATCAGGAACAGGCCGTAGAGTACCCCGATCAGCAGGCAGCCGACGAGGTTGACGAGCAAGGTGGCGCCATAAAAATGCTGCGGCCAGTTGGCGCTGATCCAGTTGCCGGTGAAAAACCGCGCCAGGGTGCCCAGGGCGCCGCCGACGGCAACCGCCGCGATGGTGACGATCATGGTTTTCTCCGCTGCCGGGGGCTGTTGGCATCCTGGCTGGCCAGGTGGGCCAGCTTGTCGCGAATCTTCAGCTCCAGGCCGCGCGGCACCGGCTCGTAGTAGCGCCGCGGCTCGAGGTCTTCGGGAAAGTAGTCCTCGCCGGCCGCGTAGGCATCGGGCTCGTCGTGGGCGTAGCGGTATTCGTCGCCGTAACCCAGCTCTTTCATCAGCTTGGTCGGTGCGTTGCGCAGGTGCAGCGGCACCTCTCGGGAGCCATTCTCCGCGACATCGCGTTTGGCGGCCTTGAAAGCGTTGTAGACGGCGTTGCTCTTTGGCGCGCAGGCCAGGTAGACGATGGCCTGGGCCACGGCCAGTTCGCCTTCAGGGCTGCCGAGGCGTTCCTGCACGTCCCAGGCATTCAGGCACAGGGTCAGGGCCCGCGGGTCGGCGTTGCCGATATCCTCGCTGGCCATGCGCACCACGCGGCGGGCGATATACAGCGGGTCGCAGCCGCCGTCGAGCATGCGCGCGAACCAGTACAGCGCACCGTCCGGGCTGGAGCCGCGTACCGACTTGTGCAGCGCGGAAATCTGGTCGTAGAAGGCCTCGCCGCCCTTGTCGAAGCGCCGGCGGGTATCGCCGAGCAGGTCGAGCAGCAACTCGGTGCTGATCTCGCCACCGTCGTCGGCCAGGTCGGCGGCGTTCTCGAGAAAGTTGAGAAAGCGCCGGCCATCACCGTCCGCCGCGCTCTTGAGAATCTCGAAGCTCTCATCCGGCACCGTCAGGCGGCGCTCGCCCAACCCCTTGGCTTCGCCCAGCGCGCGGTCGACCAGCTTGCGCAGGGCCGCGTCATCCAGGCTTTTCAGCACATAGACGCGAGCACGCGACAGCAAGGCGTTGTTGAGTTCGAACGAGGGGTTTTCGGTGGTCGCGCCGATGAAGATCAACGTGCCGTCTTCCACATAGGGAAGGAAAGCATCCTGCTGGGACTTGTTGAAGCGATGCACTTCATCGACGAACAGGATGGTTCGGCGGCCATACTGGGCAGCATGCTGCTGGGCCATCTCGACGGCCTGGCGGATTTCCTTGACCCCGGACAACACCGCGGAAATGGTCTCGAAATGGGCATCGGTGACCTGGGCCAGCAAGCGCGCCAGGGTGGTCTTGCCGACCCCGGGCGGGCCCCAGAAGATCATCGAATGCAGGGCGCCCTGCTCCAGCGCTTCGCGCAGCGGCTTGCCGCGGGCCAGCAGGTGTTCCTGGCCGACGTATTCGTCCAGCGTGGTCGCCCGCAAACGGGCGGCCAGGGGCTGGGCGACGGGCGCGCTACGAAACAGATCCACGACTGACCTACTCTTGAATGACGTCCGCACCCTCGGGGATTTCGAAGCTGAACTGCTTGTCATCCAGAGGCTGGTTCATCTTCACGTTCATGAACAGGATGTTGGTGCGCTGGCCGATGCTGTCGATCAGTTGCATGTCGTTCAGCACGCTATTGCGAAACGACAGGCGCAGGCTGTCGAACAGGGTGTCCTTGGACTTCGGCTTGAGGATGAAGTCCACCACGCTGCCGCCTTCCTTGAAGGTGATCTCGAAGTTCTCGCGAATCTGCGACACGTCACCGGACAACAGCAGCGCCGGGGTATGGGTCAGGCGCTGATCCAGCGACTGGATGGTCACCTGCTCGAGATCCGGGTCGTACAGCCAGACCTGCTTGCCGTCGGAAACCAGCAGTTGCTCCATCGGCTCGTCGGTGTGCCAGCGGAACAGGCCCGGGCGCTTGAGGGCCAGCTCGCCGGAGGTTTCCTGCAGCTGGGTGCCGCTGCCGTCGAGCGACAACTGGGAAAAGCGTGCAGAGATGGTCTGCGCCTGGTTGAGCAGCTCGGTCAGGCGCTTGACCGCCGCCTCGTCGTCAGCGTGGGCGAACAGGCTGGCCGTGGTGAGAACGGCGAGCAGCATCAGGCGAATCAGGCGCATGTGAATCCTCTTTCAGATTAATCGCGGTTCTGCCCGGGTGCGATGACCTCGCGCGAGCCGTTGGTGTTCATCGGGGTGACGACGCCGGCCATTTCCATGGCTTCGATCATCCGCGCGGCGCGGTTGTAACCGATCTTCAGCTTGCGCTGCACCGAGGAGATGGAAGCACGGCGGCTTTCCAACACGAAGTTGACCGCTTCGTCGTACAAAGGATCACTTTCGCTGTCTTCGCCGCCTTCACCGCCGCTGCCACCATCGAAGCCACCACCACCGCCCTCTTCCGAGCCGGCGAGAATGTCCTCGTTGTAATCGGGCGCGCCACGCAGCTTCCAGGCTTCGACCACGCGATGCACTTCATCGTCGGACACGAAGGCGCCATGTACGCGGATCGGCAGGCTGGTGCCCGGCGGCATGTAGAGCATGTCCCCGTGGCCCAGCAGCTGTTCGGCGCCGCCCTGGTCGATGATGGTGCGCGAGTCGATCTTGCTCGATACCTGGAAGGCCATCCGGGTCGGGATGTTGGCCTTGATCAGACCGGTGATCACGTCCACCGACGGGCGCTGGGTGGCGAGAATCAGGTGAATACCGGCCGCCCGCGCCTTCTGGGCGATACGGGCGATCAGTTCTTCGACCTTCTTGCCGACGATCATCATCATGTCGGCGAATTCGTCGACCACCACCACGATGGTCGGCAGGGTTTTCAGCAGCGGTGCTTCGTCTTCCATGCTCTCGCGGCGGTACAGCGGATCGGACAACGGCTCGCCGGCCTCGATGGCATCCTTCACCTTGCGGTTGAAGCCCGCCAGGTTACGCACGCCCATCTTCGACATCAGCTTGTAGCGACGCTCCATCTCGGCGACGCTCCAGCGCAGCGCATTGGCGGCCTCCTTCATGTCGGTGACCACCGGGCAGAGCAGATGGGGAATGCCTTCGTAGATCGACAACTCGAGCATTTTCGGGTCGATCATGATCATCTTGGCGTCTTCGGGGCCCGACTTGAACAGGATCGACAGGATCATCGCGTTGACGCCCACCGACTTACCGGAACCGGTGGTACCGGCGACCAGCAGGTGGGGCATCTTGGCCAGGTCGGTGATGACCGGCTTGCCGCCGATATCGTGGCCCAGGGCCAGGGTCACCGGTGACTTGGCGTCGTCGTACTCAGGAGTCGACAGCACTTCGGAGAAACGCACGATCTGGCGGTTCTCGTTGGGAATTTCGATACCCACGGTGGTCTTGCCGGGAATCACTTCCACCACACGTACGCTGGTCACCGCCAGGGAACGGGCAAGGTCCTTGGCCAGGTTGGCGATACGGCTGACCTTGACGCCTGCGGCTGGCTGGATTTCGTAACGGGTAATCACCGGGCCCGGATGGATGGAGTCGACCGACACCTCGACACCGAACTCCTTGAGCTTGATCTCCAGCAGATGGCCGACGCCCGCCAGGGATTCGGGCGAGTACTCGATCTTCTTGGCTTCGGCCGGGTCGAGCAGCGAGATCGGTGGCAGCGTGCCTTCCACGGCGCTGTCGACGAACAGCGGCGCCTGTTTTTCCTTCTGCACGCGCTTGCTCGGCTCGGGCGCCTTGGGCGCGGCCGGCGCGGTAATAACCGGCGCGGGACGGCTTTCGCGCTCGCTCATGTGTTTGTTGAGCGATTCTTCGCGCTCGATCAGGCGTTCCTTGACCTTGGCCTGCTCGCGGCGGTCCTTGACCACCGGTGCGGCGACGTCATGCACACGCTCGTCGACTTCGCGCAGTTGGGCGACCAGTTGCTTGCGATCCTGGCGCGAACTCCACCAGCGATTGATCACGCTCTGCACCAGCTCCAGCAGGTCGAGGGTGATCTTGCCGGTCAGGTCCATGACCTTGAACCAGGACAGGTCGGTGAACACGGTCAGGCCGAACAGGAACAGGGCGATGAACAGCAGCGTGCTGCCCTGCACATTGAGCGCCGCCACGGTCAGCTGCCCCAGGCTCTCGCCCAGGGCGCCACCGGCCGAGGCCGGCATGCTGGCACCGCTCTGGAAATGAATGTAGGCCAGCGCCGCACCGGACAGCACCAGGAACACCAGGCCGATCAGCCGCCAGGAGAACAGCCAGCCGCTCCAGTGCCACGGCTCGTGGCGCGCACGGAATACCTGCAGGGCCTTGATGCCCAGCAGCAGCGGAAACAGGTAGGCGAAATAGCCCAGGGCCATGAACAGCACGTCGGCGAACCAGGCGCCGGCGCGACCCGCGGCATTGTGCACCTGCTCGACGTTGCTGGTATGGGTCCAGCCCGGATCGGCCGGGTCGTAGGTGAGCAGCGCCATCCACACGTAGAGACACAGCGCCCCGAGGGCAATCAGGGCGCCCTCTTTGAGGCGATATGGCAATTGCTGACGCCAGGCTGGCGCCGGTGCTGTAGAGCTAGAGTTCTTCAAAACGCATCTGTTCCTGCGCTGCTAGCGCGCCGAATGATCGGTGGAGGACGAAACGCCGCCATTGTACGGCATGCCGCGGCTACGTTGGGGAACCGATCGCCGGCCTGGCTCCCGCTCGTGCCGTGCTTCGGTGTAGCATAGCGGCCACTATTCGTCCGTGCGGCTCAATTTGAGCATGCATTCTCTTTTGTGACAAAGGCTTATGAGGTGTTTTTATGAGCGAAGTCAAGCATTCCCGCCTGATTATCCTGGGCTCCGGGCCGGCTGGTTACAGCGCCGCCGTATACGCCGCTCGCGCCAATCTGAAGCCTGTCATCATCACCGGCATTCAGCCTGGCGGCCAACTGACCACCACCACCGAAGTCGACAACTGGCCCGGTGACGTCGAAGGCCTGACAGGCCCGGCCTTGATGGAGCGCATGCAGAAACACGCCGAGCGCTTCGACACCGAGATCATCTACGACCACATCCACACCGCCGAGTTGCAGGGCCGTCCGTTCACCCTCAAGGGCGACAGCGGCACCTATACCTGTGATGCGCTGATCATCGCCACCGGCGCGTCGGCCCAGTACCTGGGCCTGCCTTCTGAAGAAGCGTTCGCCGGCAAGGGCGTTTCCGCCTGCGCGACCTGTGACGGCTTTTTCTACCGCAACCAGGTGGTAGCGGTGATCGGCGGCGGCAACACCGCCGTGGAAGAGGCCCTGTACCTGTCCAACATTGCCAAGGAAGTGCACCTGGTGCACCGCCGCGACAAGCTGCGCTCGGAGAAGATTCTCCAGGACAAGCTGTTCGACAAGGCCGCCAACGGCAATGTGCGCCTGCACTGGAATCACACCCTGGAGGAAGTGCTGGGCGACGCCACCGGCGTGACCGGCGCCCGTCTGCGCAGCACCCAGGATGGCAGCACCACCGATCTGCCGCTGGCCGGCGTATTCATCGCCATTGGCCACAAGCCCAACACCGACCTGTTCCAGGGCCAGCTGGAAATGCGTGACGGCTACCTGCTGGTCAAGGGTGGCAGCGAAGGCAACGCCACGGCGACCAGCATCGAAGGCGTGTTCGCCGCGGGCGACGTGGCCGATCACGTCTATCGCCAGGCCATCACCTCGGCCGGCGCCGGTTGCATGGCCGCCCTGGACGTCGAGAAATTCCTCGACGACAACTGAGGTCCTGGGCGGGATGATCCCGCCCTCCCCTGCTGGTCTGGCCGATGCTTACCTGGTTGCAACGCGACTCACTGACCTTCCCGCCGCTCGACAAGGCGCTGCGCGAACCCAACGGCCTGCTGGCCGCGGGCGGCGACCTGCGCGCCGAGCGCCTGATCGCCGCCTACCGGCACGGCTGCTTCCCCTGGTACCAGGATGGCCAGCCGCTGCTGTGGTGGTCGCCCGATCCCCGCACCGTGCTGTTTCCCGACGAGTTGCACGTCTCGCGCAGCCTGCGCAAGGTCATTCGCCAGGGGCATTTCCAGGTCACCTTCGACCGCGCCTTCGCCGAGGTCATCCGCGCCTGTGCGGCGCCTCGCGACTACGCGGACGGCACCTGGATCACCACCCCCATGCAGCAGGCCTATATCGACCTGCATGGGCGGGGTGTGGCGCACAGCGTGGAAGTCTGGCAGGACCGGCAACTGGTCGGTGGCCTGTATGGGCTGGCCATGGGCAGGCTGTTCTTCGGCGAGTCGATGTTCAGCCGGGCCGACAACGCCTCCAAGGTCGGCTTCGCCAGCCTGGTCGAGCAGCTCAAGGCCTGGCAGTTCGAACTGATCGATTGCCAGATGCCGACCCAGCATCTGCATAGCCTCGGTGCCCGCGCGATCAGCCGCCAGGAATTCGCCGGTTACCTGGCGCGTTATCTGGATCAACCGAGCCTCGCCGACTGGCGCGACAGTGACGAGCGCGTTTCTGGCCCGCAGCCCGGCGCTGGCATACACTGATTCAAGGCCCATCCCGGGAGTCGATCATGACTGAGCTGGCTCGCCTGAAGTTCTACGCTACCCAGCCACATCCCTGCAGCTACCTGCTCGAGGAACAGGCCACCACGCTGTTTCTCGACCCCAGCCAGCCGATGGACGCGGACATGTACGCCGAGCTTTCCGAGCTGGGTTTTCGGCGCAGCGGCGATCACCTCTATCGCCCCCATTGCCAGCGCTGCACGGCCTGCGTGCCGGCCCGCATCCCGGTTGCCCGCTTTGCACCCAACCGGCAGCAGCGGCGCATTCTCAAACGTAATGAAACGCTCGAAGTAACCGCTGTAAGCCCTTCATTCAGCGAAGAATATTATCAGCTCTATGCACGCTATATCGAGCAGCGACATGCCGACGGCGACATGTATCCACCCAGCCGCGAGCAGTTCTCCACCTTTCTGGTTCGTGACCTGCCCTTCTCGTGCTTTTTCGAATTTCGCGAGCAGGGCCGGCTGCTCGCCATTGCCGTGACCGACGTGCTGCCCAATGGCCTGTCGGCGGTCTACACCTTCTACGACCCGGACGAAGAGCGCCGCAGCCTGGGTCGCTACGCCATTCTCTGGCAGATCGGCGAAGCCCTGCGCCTGGAGCTGCACGCCGTTTATCTTGGCTACTGGATCAAGAACTGCAGAAAGATGAACTACAAGACCCAGTACCGCCCCATCGAGCTTTTCGTCAACCAACGCTGGGTCGCCCTGACCTGAAATTGACGATTTTCATGGGCTTTCGCTGCTGAAACAGAGGCAGCCCCTTGGCGTCAACCCTTGTTTTCAGGCACAATGTTTGCCGCTTTTGCCTGGGGCCAGTTGCGCCGGGCCATTCTCTGGATACCGAGGGCTTTACTGCATGTCGAAAGAAGACAGCTTCGAAATGGAAGGCACTGTCGTCGACACCCTGCCCAACACCATGTTTCGCGTGGAGTTGGAAAACGGGCACGTCGTTACCGCGCACATCTCCGGAAAGATGCGCAAGAATTACATCCGCATTCTGACTGGTGACAAGGTCCGCGTAGAGCTGACCCCTTACGACCTGAGCAAGGGTCGCATCACCTATCGCGCCCGCTAACGGAGCAAGAGCAGGGTTTTCTGCTCTGTCCCCAGCGACCAATAAAAAGCCCGGCATAGATGCCGGGCTTTTTATTGGTCGCCTGCTTTGCAGCCAGACGGGGCGCTGGAGCGCCCCGCCAGGTCTCAGGCCATTTCCGCAGTGGTCTCGAAATCGAACGTCAATTCGCCATTTTCGAGATCCACATGCACCGTGCCACCGTGCTCGGAAAGCTCGCCAAAGAGGATCTCCTCGGCCAGCGGTCGCTTGATGCGATCCTGGATGAGGCGAGCCATCGGGCGGGCGCCCATCTGCACGTCGTAGCCCTGCTCGGCCAGCCAGTCGCGCGCGGCGTTGCTGACCTCGAGCATGACGCGCTTGTCCTCGAGCTGCGCCTGCAACTCGATGAGGAACTTGTCGACGATGCTCTTGATCGTTTCGTGGCTGAGACGGCCGAACTGGATGATGGTGTCCAGGCGGTTGCGGAACTCCGGCGTGAAGCTCTTCTTGATCACTTCCATGGCGTCGGACGAGTGATCCTGATAGCTGAAGCCAATCGACGCCCGCGACGCGGTTTCCGCACCGGCGTTGGTGGTCATGATCAGGATCACGTTGCGGAAGTCCGCCTTGCGCCCGTTGTTGTCGGTCAGCGTGCCGTGATCCATCACCTGCAGCAGCAGGTTGAAGACTTCCGGGTGCGCCTTCTCGATTTCATCGAGCAGCAGTACGCAATGGGGTTGCTTGGTGATCGCCTCGGTCAGCAGGCCGCCCTGGTCGAAACCGACGTAGCCGGGTGGCGCGCCGATCAGGCGCGACACGGTATGCCGCTCCATGTACTCGGACATGTCGAAACGCACCAGCTCTACCCCCAGCGCCTTGGACAGCTGGCGAGCGGCTTCGGTCTTGCCGACCCCGGTCGGGCCGGCGAACAGGAACGAGCCCACCGGCTTGTCCGGCGCCTTGAGACCGGCCCGCGACAGCTTGATGGCGGTGGCCAGCGAATCGATGGCGGCATCCTGGCCGAACACGGTCAGCTTGAGGTCGCGCTCCAGGTTGCGCAGCAGTTCCTTGTCGGAGCTGCTGACGTGCTTTGGCGGAATCCGCGCGATCTTGGCAACGATGTCCTCGACCTGCGGCACGTCGATACGCTTGAGGCGCTTGTCCTGCGGCTGCAGGCGCTGGAAGGCACCTGCCTCGTCGATCACGTCGATGGCCTTGTCGGGCATATGACGGTCGTTGATGTAGCGCGAGGCGAGCTCGGCGGCGGCGCGCAGGGCTTCGTCGCTGTACTCGATGTCATGGTGCTGCTCGAAGCGCCCCTTGAGGCCCTTGAGGATGCCAATGGTGTCTTCCACCGACGGCTCGACCACGTCGACCTTCTGGAAACGCCGCGCCAGGGCACGGTCCTTCTCGAAGATGCCGCGGAACTCCTGGAAGGTGGTGGAGCCGATGCAGCGAATCTCGCCAGACGAGAGGGCCGGCTTGAGCAGATTGGAAGCATCCATCACGCCGCCCGAGGCTGCACCGGCCCCGATGATGGTGTGAATTTCGTCGATGAACAGGATCGCTTGCGGACGCTTGCGCAGCTCGGTGAGCAGCGCCTTGAGGCGCTTCTCGAAATCACCACGGTACTTGGTGCCGGCCAGCAGCGCGCCCAGGTCCAGGGAATACACCACGCTGTCGGCCAGCAGGTCGGGCACCTGGTTGTCGACGATGCGCTTGGCCAGGCCTTCGGCGATGGCAGTCTTGCCCACGCCGGCCTCACCGACCAGCAACGGGTTGTTCTTGCGCCGGCGGGCAAGAATCTGCGCGACGCGCTCGACTTCGTGCTCACGGCCGACCAGCGGGTCGATACGCCCCTGGCGCGCCAGTTCGTTCAGATTGCTGGCGTAGGCATCCAGCGGATTGCCTGAGGAGGAGGACTCGCCGCCCTCTTCGTCCTGCATTTCCTGGTCGGCTTCGGGGGATGCGCCCTGCCCCGGCACCTTGGAGATGCCATGGGCGATGAAGTTGACCACGTCGATACGCGCCACGCTCTGCTGCTTGAGCAGGAACACCGCCTGGCTTTCCTGCTCGCTGAAGATCGCCACCAGCACATTGGCACCGGTGACTTCGCGTTTGCCCGAGCTCTGCACGTGGAATACCGCGCGCTGCAGCACGCGCTGGAAGCCCAGGGTCGGCTGGGTTTCACGCTCTTCGTCATGCTGGGGAATCAGTGGCGTGGTGGAGTCGATGAACTCCTGCAGATCGCTGCGCAGCTTGTCCAGGCTGGCGCCGCAGGCGCGCAGCACGCTGGCTGCCGCTTCGTTGTCCAGAAGAGCCAGCAGGAGGTGCTCCACGGTCATGAATTCATGACGTTTTGCGCGTGCCTCCTTGAAGGCAAGGTTGAGGGTGACTTCGAGCTCTCGATTTAACATAGCTTCACCTCATGCCCAAGCGGCCGGCGTTAACCGTCCTTCTCGATTTCACAGAGTAATGGATGCTGGCTTTCCCGCGCATATTGATTGACCTGCGTGGCCTTGGTCTCGGCGATATCGCGGGGGTAGAGCCCGCACACGGCGCGACCTTCGGTATGCACGGTCAACATGATCCTGGTTGCCACCTCGCGATTGAGGTTGAAGAAGGTCTCAAGTATCTCGACCACGAAATCCATTGGGGTGTAGTCATCATTGAACAAGACCACCTTGTAGAGCGGAGGCGCCTGCAATGCCGGCTTGGACTCCTCGACGGCGAGGCCTGACGAGTCGTCCTCATGCGGTGCGGGTCGATCCTGATTGAATGTTAGTCGAATCTGGCTACTTGCATGCATGCTGGATAAAAGGTTCGTGGGGGTGAATGGAGCGGGCCGCAAAAAATCAGACCCGTTTATCGTCGTTTCGTGCGATGCCTTGACTATCGGCAAAAGGGTGTTACAACCAAAGGATACCCGTACGGGGTGAAAGGGCTTGCGTTCGCTGGGCGATCCCCGTGAACGCTGGATCTAATGTGGATGATACTCCAGCAGTGGGGTTCCTTGCAGAGGGATATCAGCATGCTAAGTGGTAAGGTCAAGTGGTTCAACAACGCCAAGGGCTACGGGTTCATCCTGGCTGATGGCCGAGATGAGGACCTGTTCGCCCATTATTCGGCCATCCAGATGGATGGGTACAAAACCCTGAAGGCCGGCCAGGCCGTCAGTTTCGATATCATTCAAGGCCCCAAAGGTCTCCACGCGGTAAACATCAGCGCTGCTCAGGCCACTCAGGACGCACCCGCTCCTGCCCCGAGCAAGGCGCAGGCAACGGCGGTGGGAGCCTGACCTTTCACCCTTCACACAACCGGCCGCGATGGCCGGTTTTTTTATGGGCGAGCGAAAAGATCGCGGCGCCCAGCTTCGTGTTGAAAAACGGCGGCAAACAGGCAAATTGCATCTTCGCTACGGCCGCGAGCAACTTGGCACGTCGGTTTGATATACTCGGGCGCTGACTGAGTAGTCATAAGGGCGCATATGCCTGGAGTACGGCTTCCAGCACCTGTCGTGCCGGCCTTGTCAGGCGATTTTTTACCGCCACCAGTCGGCTGCGGCACCCAACATCATCGGGATGGAACTTCGAATTCACAGCATTGCTGCCGAGGCGTGGCCAGAAGCCACCTCACCCGGATCAGTGTCGTGCAAGTTCAGTAAAAAGAGAGTTAAATCAAATATGACCACACGCTCGAAGATTATCTACACCCTCACCGACGAAGCCCCTGCGCTCGCGACCTACTCCCTGCTCCCCATCGTCAAAGCCTTCACCGCCTCCTCCGATATCGCCGTCGAGACCCGCGACATTTCGCTGGCCGGCCGTATCCTGGCGCTGTTCCCCGAGTTCCTGACCGACGCTCAGAAACAGGGTGATCACCTGGCCGAGCTGGGCGCCCTGGCCACCACGCCGGAAGCCAACATCATCAAGCTGCCGAACATCAGCGCCTCGGTGCCGCAGCTCAAGGCGGCCATCAAGGAACTGCAGAGCCAGGGCTATGCCCTGCCGGACTACCCGGACGCCGGCGACAGCGACGAAGCCCGCGACATCCGCAGCCGTTACGACAAGGTCAAGGGCAGTGCCGTGAACCCGGTCCTGCGCGAAGGCAACTCCGACCGCCGCGCGCCGCTGTCGGTCAAGAACTACGCCCGCAAGCACCCGCACAAGATGGGCGCCTGGAGCGCTGACTCCAAGTCCCACGTGGCACACATGGAAAGCGGCGATTTCTACGGCAGCGAGAAAGCCGCCCTGATCGACGCCAACGGCAGCGTGAAGATCGAGCTGATCGGCGCTGACGGCAGCACCACCGTGCTCAAAGAGAAAACCTCGGTTCTGGCTGACGAAATCCTGGATTGCTCGGTTCTGAGCAAGAAGGCCCTGCGCAGCTTCATCGCCGCTCAGATCGAAGACGCCAAGAAACAGGGCGTGCTGTTCTCGGTGCACCTGAAGGCCACCATGATGAAGGTCTCCGACCCGATCATCTTTGGCCAGATCGTTGCCGAGTTCTACAAACCAGCCCTGAACAAGCACGCAGCTGCCCTGCAGGAAGCCGGTTTCAACCTGAACAACGGTATTGGCGACCTGTACGCCAGCATCAAGAAGCTGCCGGCCGCCAAGCAGGCCGAGATCGAAGCCGACATCAACGCCGTCTACGCCGATCGCCCGGCGCTGGCGATGGTCAACTCCGACAAGGGCATCACCAACCTGCACGTGCCGAGCGACGTGATCGTCGACGCCTCGATGCCGGCGATGATTCGTGACTCGGGCCGCATGTGGAATACCGCGGGCGAACTGCAGGACGCCAAGGCGGTGATCCCGGATCGCTGCTACGCCGGTATCTACCAGGCCGTGATCGAAGACTGCAAAGCCAATGGCGCGTTCAATCCGACCACCATGGGCAGCGTGCCGAACGTTGGCCTGATGGCGCAGAAAGCCGAAGAGTACGGCTCCCACGACAAGACCTTCCAGATCCAGGCCGACGGCGTGGTTCGTGTCAGCGATGCCAACGGCAAGGTGCTGATGGAGCAGAGCGTTGAGGAAGGCGACATCTTCCGCATGTGCCAGACCAAGGACGCGCCGATCCAGGACTGGGTCAAGCTGGCCGTCAACCGTGCCCGCCTGAGCGACACCCCGGCCGTGTTCTGGCTGGACCCGGCGCGTGCTCACGACGCGGCAATGATCAACAAGGTCGAGAAGTACCTGAAGGATCACGACACCAGCGGTCTGGACATCCGTATCCTCGCCCCGGTCGAAGCCATCAAGTTCTCCCTGGCGCGCATCCGCGACGGCAAGGACACCATCTCGGTGACCGGCAACGTACTGCGCGACTACCTGACCGACCTGTTCCCGATCATGGAACTGGGCACCAGCGCCAAGATGCTGTCGATCGTGCCGCTGATGAACGGCGGTGGCCTGTTCGAAACCGGCGCTGGCGGCTCCGCGCCGAAGCACGTGCAGCAGCTGGTCGAAGAGAACTTCCTGCGCTGGGATTCGCTGGGTGAGTTCCTGGCTCTGGCTGCTTCCCTGGAGCACCTGGGCAACACCTACGGCAACCCGAAAGCACTGGTGCTGAGCAAGACCCTGGATCAGGCCACCGGCCAGTTCCTCGACAACGACAAGTCACCAGCGCGCAAGGTCGGCGGTATCGACAACCGCGGCAGCCACTTCTATCTGGCGCTGTACTGGGCCCAGGCCCTGGCAGCACAGAGCGAAGATGCCGCCCTGCAGGCGCAGTTCGCCCCGCTGGCCAAGGCACTGAGCGACAACGAAGCGAAGATCGTTGCCGAACTGGGCGCGGTACAGGGCAAGCCGGCCGAAATCGGTGGCTACTACGCACCGGACAAGGCACTGACCGAAAAGGTCATGCGCCCGAGCGCAACCCTCAACGCTGCTCTGGCCGCGCTGGTCTGATCACGCGCTGATGTAGCATCGACAGCCCCGGCCCCGTGCCGGGGTTGTCGTTTTCAGCCCCCAAGAAAAAGGAAACCTCATGGATTGGCACGCCCACGTCACCGTCGCGACGATAGTCGAGCATGACGGCCGTTTTCTGTTCGTCGAAGAGTTGAAAGGCGGCCGTCTGGTGCTCAATCAGCCCGCCGGCCATCTGGAACCCCGGGAAAGCCTGCAGCAGGCGGCGATTCGTGAAACCCTGGAAGAAACCGCCTGCGATGTCGAGCTGACCGGTGTCACCGGCATCTACCTGTACACCGCGCCGAGCAATGGCGTGACCTATCAGCGCATCTGCTTCGTCGCCAAGCTGCTCAAGCACCACCCCGAGCGCGCACTCGATAGCGACATCAGTGGCATCCGCTGGCTTACCCCCGAAGAACTGAAAGGCGAGTCCCATCGCCTGCGCAGTGAGCTGGTGCTGCATTGCCTTGACGATTACCTGGCAGGCGAGCGCTATCCGCTGAGCCTTGTCCACGACCCGATCTAGCCTGCGGCCAACACCTCGGCGCTGGCTGCGCTGAAAGGTGCTGCGCATCCTGTTAGAATCTCGCCCCTTTGAAGCCTGTATTGATCCCGACCATGCAAGATCCAGCCTCCCAGCGCGTAATCGTCGGCATGTCCGGCGGCGTCGACTCCTCCGTCTCGGCCCTGCTGCTGCTCGAACAGGGCTATCAGGTCGAAGGCCTGTTCATGAAGAACTGGGACGAAGACGACGGCACCGAATACTGCACCGCCATGGACGACCTGGCCGATGCCCAGGCGGTGTGCGAGCGCATCGGTATCAAGCTGCACACCGCCAATTTCGCGGCCGAGTACTGGGACAACGTGTTCGAGCACTTCCTGGCCGAATACAAGGCGGGCCGCACGCCCAATCCGGACATCCTCTGCAACCGCGAGATCAAGTTCAAGGCGTTCCTCGACTACGCCCTGATGCTTGGCGCTGACCTGATTGCCACCGGCCATTACGTGCGCCGCCGCGATGTCGACGGGCGCAGCGAGCTGCTCAAGGGCCTGGATGGCAACAAGGACCAGAGCTACTTCCTGCACGCCGTGGGCGGCGAGCAGATCGCCAAGACCCTGTTTCCGGTTGGCGAGCTGGAGAAGCCCGAGGTACGGGCGATCGCCGAGAAGTACCAGCTGGCCACCGCGAAGAAGAAGGACTCCACCGGCATCTGCTTCATTGGTGAGCGGCGCTTCAGCGACTTCCTCAAGCAGTACCTGCCGGCGCAGCCAGGCACTATCGAAACCACCGCCGGCGATGTCATCGGCAAGCACCACGGCCTGATGTACCACACCATCGGCCAGCGCCAGGGCCTGGGTATCGGCGGCCTCAAGGATGCCAGCGACGAGCCCTGGTACGTGCTGCACAAGGACCTTGGCCGCAATGTGCTGGTGGTCGGCCAGGGTAATGAGCATCCCTGGCTGTTCTCCCGCGCCCTGCTGGCCTCGCAGATCTACTGGGTCAACCCCGTGGAGCTCGCTACACCCCGGCAGCTGACCGCCAAGGTGCGCTACCGTCAGGCTGACCAGGCCTGCACCCTGGAGCGCACGGCCGAGGGGTATCGCGCCACCTTCGAGCAACCGCAACGCGCCGTCACACCCGGCCAGTCCGTGGTGTTCTACGACGGTGATATCTGTCTTGGCGGTGGCGTGATCGAAAGCGCCGAGCCCTGGAGCGAGGGCGCCCCGCGATGAACCCTATTCAGGAACAACTGATCGCCCTCGGCGCAGTGTTTCAAGCTGCGGTAATGGTCGACAAGATCGCCAAGACCGGCCAGGCCGGCGAAGGTGAAGTCACCTGCCTGATCGGCAGCCTGCTGGTGCGCGATGCCAACGGCACCCTGGATGTTTATGGCGGCGATGACCTCAACCTGCGCGACGGCTATCGCGCCCTGGTCAGCGCCCTGGAGCGCGACCCTGCCAGCCTGCAGCGCGAACCATTGCGTTACGCCCTCGCCCTGCTCGGCCTGGAGCGCCAACTCGACAAGCGCGGCGACCTGCTGCAGCTGATGGGCAATCGCCTGGACCAGATCCAGAGCCAGGCCGAGCATTTCGGCATTGGCCACGAGAATGTCATCTCCTCCTGCGGTGCCCTGTATCAGGACACCATCAGCACCTTCAAGCAGCGCATCCAGGTACAGGGCGACAGCCGTTTCCTGCAGCAGCCTGCCAATGCCTCGAAGATTCGCGGCCTGCTGCTCGCCGGCATTCGCTCGGCGCGCCTGTGGCGCCAACTGGGCGGGCATCGCTGGCAGCTGGTGTTCAGCCGCCGCAAACTGCTGCGCGAGCTGTACCCGATGCTGCGCGGCTGATTTTTCACGATCGACCCCATGCGCATCTCACTCGTCGAATGACTGGGCCGCGGCGCTGAAAGCCGCCCCAATTCGTGTATGATATGCGCCCTTTTCATCGCCCGACTGTCCGAGAACGCCTCCCATGCAGCTTTCCTCGCTCACCGCGGTTTCGCCCGTAGATGGCCGCTATGCCGGCAAAACCAGCGCCCTGCGCCCCATTTTCAGCGAATATGGCCTGATCCGTTTCCGCGTCCAGGTGGAAGTTCGCTGGCTGCAGCGCCTCGCTGCCCACGAGGGCATCAGCGAAGTGGCGCCCTTCTCCGCCGAAGCCAACGCGCTGCTCAACGAGCTGGCCGAGAACTTCGCGGTCGAGCACGCCGAGCGCGTCAAGGAAATCGAGCGCACCACCAACCACGACGTCAAGGCCGTGGAGTACCTGCTCAAGGAGCAGGCCGCCAAGCTGCCGGAGCTGGACAAGGTCAGCGAGTTCATCCACTTCGCCTGCACCAGCGAGGACATCAACAACCTGTCCCACGCCCTGATGCTGCGCGAAGGCCGTGACGACGTGCTGCTGCCGCTGATGCGCCAGATCGC
>Ga0207790_1000081_pt1 | contig 36549 bp, 27 predicted proteins | sample HigsolmetaGSP14D_FD_184842 | JGI IMG/M metagenome (GOLD analysis project Ga0207790, IMG submission 184842) | High solid enriched microbial communities from the Joint BioEnergy Institute, USA - SP1-4-D (SPAdes) | ecosystem: Engineered > Bioreactor > SSF (Solid state fermentation) > Aerobic >...
AGCGGCCATTCGCAGTGATAGCAGGGTTTGCTTTTGTGGGAGCGCGCCATGCGCGCGAAAAAATCGCGGGCATGGCCCGCTCCCACAGGTACAGCACCTACGTCCGCGTGCCCGCTTGGCGGCCATCGCCGGTGGGCCCACTTCCCGCGGTCCTAGAAAGCTGAGGCGCTCAAAACCAGCTCAGCAACTCACTGCCAATCCTTGAGCGCCTGGTGGGCGGCCTCGTTCATCGGCTCGGCCAGCAGGCCGGTGGGCGTCAGGCTGACGTTGAACACCGCCTTGTCGGCCATCGGCAGGTAGGTCACCCGGCGGGCCTGGGCATCGAACATGAACAGGTCGTGCTGGCCCAGGCGCAGCCAGCGCCATAGATCGATGCCATACAGGCTGTGGGTCAGCTCGGCCTGGGTGTAACGGGCCTGGCTCTGCTGCTCGATGGACAGAAAGCGGCTATTGAGTTTTTCCAGCCGATAGCCAGGCTCCAGGCCGATCAGCGCGGCGAGCCCCTTCCATTGCAGCAGGCGCACATCCAGCTGCCACAGATCGCCTTCCAGGTTGACGCTACGCTGTACGCCGCCTTCGAGAATGTCGACCTGGTAGACGTTGGCGGTGCGATGAAAGCTCAGGGTCAGCAGCGGCTTGTTGGCGGGCAAGGCGGCATAACGGCTCAGGTCATAGGCCACCAGGCCTACCAGCGCCGCCGCGGCGAGAAACAGCAGGCCGCTGGTGCCGCGCAACCAGGCGAGAAACCAGCGCCCGCCGAACAGAATGCGCAGGGCGATGAACAGCACCAGCAATGCCAACAGAGCCGTTGCCCAGGCGAGCGCGTTGTACTGCATCGAATCGATTCCTTGTCAGTGAAAATGCCGGCATTATGCGCAGCCCATTCATCGGCGAATAGCGCCGTTGCCGCACAATCGGATACAGGTCGCCTTTTATGTCGTTCCCCTTCGAATTGGCCGTCGATCCCACGACGTTGCTGCTGCTCGCCCTGGTGGCCTTCGTCGCCGGGTTCATCGATGCCATCGCCGGCGGCGGCGGCCTGCTGACCATCCCTGCCCTGCTCACCACCGGCATGCCACCACACCTGGTGCTGGGCACCAGCAAGCTGTGCGCGACCTTCGGTTCGGCAACCGCGGGCTACACCTTCTACCGGCGCAAGCTGTTCAGCCCGGGCAAATGGAAGAACGCGATGGTCGGCACCGCCATTGGCGCCATTGGCGGCGCGGTGCTGGTGCACTGGATGCCGGCCGAATGGATCAACAAGATGCTGCCGGTGGTGGTGTTCGCCTGCGGCATTTACCTGCTGTTCGGCAAGACGCCGGACGCGCCACTGGACGCCGACCTGCCCATCGCCAGCCGCCGGCAATGGCCGCAAGGCATCAGCCTGGGTTTCTACGACGGCGTGGCAGGCCCGGGCACCGGCGCGTTCTGGACGGTCAGCACCTTGCTCATGTACCCACTGGACCTGGTGCGTGCCAGCGGTGTGGCGCGCTCGATGAACTTCATCAGCAATGCCTGCGCCCTGGCGGTGTTCATCGTCGCCGGTCAGGTGGCCTGGGTGGTGGGCCTGTGCATGGGCTTTTCGCTGATGGCCGGCGCCTTTCTCGGCGCGCGCACGGCGATTGGCGGCGGCTCGAAGTTCATCCGCCCGGTATTCATCCTGGTGGTGTTGGGGCTTACTACGCGGCTAGTCTGGCAACACTGGTTCGGTGCCGCCTAGACGACGCGCCACGTAGCAGTCGATCAGGTAGCGGGCGATCGAGCGCGAGGCCGGCAATGGCGGCAGCGCCTGGATCGAGAACCAGCCTGCGTCCTCGATCTCCTCTTCCTGCAAGACGATCTCGCCGCCCGCATAGTCGGCATGAAAGCCGAGCATCAGCGAGTGCGGGAACGGCCAGTTCTGGCTGCCCTGGTAGCGAATGTTGCAGACCTCGACGCCGACCTCTTCGCGCACCTCACGGGCCACGCACTGCTCCACCGACTCGCCCGGCTCGACGAAACCGGCCAGGGTGCTGTACACCCCCGAGACGAAACGCGGCGAGCGGGCCAGCAGCACCTCGTCACCACGGGTAACCAGTACGATCATGCTTGGCGACAGGCGCGGATAGTGGCGCAGGTTGCACGCCGGGCACTGCATCGCACGCTCGCCAGGCACCTGCAGCATCGCCGTGGCGCAGCTGCCGCAGAAACGATTGTCGCTGGCCCAGGTGCCGATCTGCGCCGCGAAGCCGAGCATCTGGAACAGCGCGGCGTCGCCCTCGAGCATCACCTGGCGCAACCCCTGCCAGTGACAGCCCGGCAGTTCGGCCTTGCCCTGCAGTTCGAGCAGGTATAGCGGCTCGCCACCAAAATGGCCCAGGCCATGCTCGGCTATTACCGGCAGCTCCTGCTGCTTCAACCATTCGCGGGGAAACAGCAGGCCATTGGCGTCACCGAGAAAATGCTGGCGATGGTGGGCCAGCACCAAGCCGCCTGGCTGCTCAGGATCGAGCAAGCCGGGTTGCCAGTGCCCGGCCATCAGGCAGCCACCTCTTGACCCAGGGCGCGCACGCTCTCGGCGGCCAGATCCAGCACGCTCGGCTGGGCCAGGCCGTTATCGGCCTCCAGGTAATACTCCAGGCTGCTCAGGGCATCGGCCAGCACTTCCAGGCGTGCTTCGGCCGGCATCTGCTCGCTATCGAGCATCTGCGTCTGGATGTAGTCGGCGCAGGCGGCCACCAGCAGCGCCGCACGCTCCTGACCGAGAAACCACAGGCCACCGCGCACGGCCTGGAGGCTGAACGGCACATTGGACAGGTGCATGCGATCGCCGGACGACTCCAGGTACGCGGTGATCGCGCGCTTGGCCAGTGCCAGACCGGCCCGGGCTTCATCGAGCACCACCACGCGCGCCTCGAACAGCTGATGCTGGGCGAAGGTGCACACCTCGGGGTCGACCCGCGGCGCCGATACGCGCTCACCGCGCTCGAGGGTGGCCACCATGCCTTCGACGTAGAGCACGGCGTCGGCCAGGGCGATCAGTTGTTCCGACTCGACCGGTGCGCCTTCACACCAGGCGCCGACCGTTGGCAGTTGATTGGCCAGCGAGTTGCCCGCCGAGCTCAGGCCGACCATGGCCAACGTCTTGCTCAGCTTGCCGAGCAGCGCATGCAGGCTGCTCAGGCCGTCTTCCTGCAGGGTACCGCGCTCGCTGAGGTCGAGCAGATCCTTGACGCTGGCCAGCTCCTCGCGAATCGCCGAGCTCAGCGAACGCATCACCGCCTTGCCGGGGCCGGAAAGACGCTGGTACTCCTCTTCGAGCAAATGATCGGTAAAGGGCAGCGCGGTGATGCCGAACAGCTCGCGCACCTCACTGGCCAGCGGGCCGCGGCCGGCGGACAGCGCGACGAGGTACAGCAGCTCCTTGAGCAGGCTGCGCGGCGGCTCGTAGGAGCCATTGACCAGCATCTGCCGCAATTCACGGTCGAGGCGCGAGAGCAGTTGCTTGCGCGACTTGCGCGGCAGCAGCTGCCCCTCGTTGAGGGCCTCGAGAGCCGCCGCGCCGAGCCAGCACAGGCGCCCGCGCGGCTCGTTGGCGAACAGGCCATCGAGACGGCTCATGGCCCGGCCCATCAGCTTCATGCTGGCCGCCGGGTTCTGCTCGCGCAGATAGCCCAGCAGGCCGACCTGGTACATCTGCCGCAAACGGCGGCCCTCGCTCTCCTTGGCGGCCGCGTCCAGCGCCGGCGGCACCATGCGCGGCCGGGCCTGGTCGAGGCGTACGCTGAAGAAGAAACTCTCGGGCAGCGGCGGCTGCTTGCAGGCCTGGCGCAGGTCATTGATCGCCGGCAGCAGCAGCTCGGGCATTTCCTGGCGATGGGCATCCAGCCCTTCCAGATAACGGCGCAGCACATGCAGCGCATTGCTCAGCGCCGCCAGCTGCGCATCGCGCTCGTTGCCGACGCCGGCTGGAATATCGGTGGCCTGGTCGAGCACTTCCTGGGCGAGCAATTCCGCCCCGGTCAGTTCGATCAGGTTGAGCGTGCCGCGCACCTGCTGCAGGTTATCGACCGCCTGCTGCAACAGGGCACCGTTATTGCGCTCGACGATGAACTGTTCGAGGCTCGCTTCGGCCTCTTCGATCGTGGCGAACAGTTCGTCGCGAACCAGCCCCAGTGACGATGCTCCAGAAACCATTCGCTAGTGTGCCTCCCGCACAGGTGATGAAACCGCGCTCAATCAGCGAACTCGGGATTCTGCTTGTTCATATGAGCCATCATCGCCACACGCAAATCGGCCGACTGCAGCATGGCGGCGTTCCAGGTGGCGACGTATTCGAGGCCGTCGTCGACCCGGTGATCGCGCATGTAGCGAATCATCTCCTTGGTGCCACGTACGGCAACCGGCGATTTTGCGGCGATCGCCCGGGCAATGTCCATCACGCCGGCCAGCAATGTGTCGTGGGTCTCGAATACGCGGTTCACCAGGCCGATTTCCCGTGCTTCGGCGGCCTCGACGGTGCGCCCGGTGTAGGCCAGTTCACGCAGCATGCCGTCGCCGATCAGCCGTGGCAGCCGCTGCAGCGTGCCGACGTCGGCGGCCATGCCGATGTCGATTTCCTTGATGGCGAACTGCACGTCGGCGCTGCAGTAGCGCATGTCGCACGCGCTGACCAGGTCGATGGCGCCGCCCAGGCAATAGCCCTGGATGGCCGCCAGCACCGGCTTGCTGCACTGGTCGACGGCGTTGAACGAGGCCTGCAGTTCGATAATCTTGCGGCGCAGCGTTTGCGCATTGCGGCCGACATCCTTGCCCAGCTGGCTGCTGACCTGGGCCAGCAGGTTGAGGTCGATGCCCGAGGAAAAGTGCTTGCCGGCACCGGAGAGCACCACCACCCGAACCTCGTCGGTTTCGTCGGCCCAGCGGAAAACATCGATGATCTCCGTCCAGAAGGCGGCGTTCATCGCATTGATCTTGTCCGCTCGATCAATCACCACATGGGCGATCTTGTCCTGGAGTTCGACGCGAAAAGCCTGGTACTGCGACATGCAAGTCATCCTTCTGGTGGCGGCACGCGCCCCACCACGGCAGCAGGGGGCGAACCGCGCAACTATAGCAAGCGGCGCCTGAAAGTCGATCACGCCGCGCCATTGGCAGCACCGGGCTCACTGCTCGATGATGCAGTCCACCGTGTAGTAACTGCCCTGCTCGCCCTCATGGCGCTGCAGGCCGTGGACATCGGCGTCGAAACCCGGGAAACGCCGCTCGAAGGCCTGGGCGAAGCGCAGGTAGTCGATGATCGAGCGGGTTTGCGCCGTGAAACGCTCGCCCGGCATGATCAGCGGAATACCCGGCGGATACGGCACCAGCATCACCGCGGCGATACGCCCTTCGACGTCATCGACCAGCACCTCTTCAACCTCGCCGCGTACCAGCTGGTTATAGGCATCGGCCGGTTTCAGGGCGATTTCGGGCAGTACGGTGTACATGCGCTTGAGGGATTTGGCGGTGGCGTTTTCGCGGTAGCAGTCATGCAATGAGTCGCACAGGTCGCGCAGGCCCATGCCCTGGTAACGAAGCCCACCTTCGCGGGCCACCGAGGGCAGCACCGAGCTCAGCGGCAGGTTGGCATCGTAGCTGCGCTTGAACTCCAGCAGCTCGGTCAACAGGGTGCTCCACTTGCCCTTGGTAATGCCCATCGAGAACAGCACCAGGAACGAATACAGGCCGGTCTTCTCGACCACCAGGCCGCGCTCCCAGAGAAACTTGCTGACCACCGCGGCGGGAATGCCGCGCGCGTCGAGCCGGCCGCCGGCGGTCAGCCCGGGCATCACCAGGGTCACCTTGATCGGGTCGAGCAGCACGTAGTCTTCGGCCACGTCGCCGAACCCGTGCCAGTCGGCTTCGGGTTGCAGCAGCCAGTCCGGCGTCGACACGTCGTCGGTGCCCTCGGTCTGCGGCGGCTGCCAGATGCTGAACCACCAGTCCTCGCTGCTCAGGCTCTGCCCCAGGTTGGCCAGGGCCCGGCGGAAGCTCAGGGCCTCGTCGAAGGTTTCCTGGATCAGCGACCGCCCGGCCGGCCCCTCCATCATTGCCGAAGCCACATCCAGCGAGGCGATGATGCCGTACTGCGGCGAGGTGGAGATGTGCATCATGAAGGCTTCGTTGAAGCGGTCGCGGTCGAGCTTGCGCCCGCCGGTGCCTGCGCCACCGTCCTGCACGTGGATCATCGACGCCTGGCTGAAGGCGGCCAGCAACTTGTGGGTCGAGTGGGTGGTGAACACCATCGGGCCGGCGGCCTCGCGGGTGGTGCCCATGCCATAGCGCCCGGCATAGAACTCATGGAACGCGGCGTAGGCGTACCAGGCCTCGTCGAAGTGCAGCACCTCGACCGAATCGCCGAGGGTGCGCTTGATCAGTTCGGCGTTGTAGCACAAGCCGTCGTAGGTCGAGTTGGTCACCACCGCCAGCTTGACCTTGGCCTCGCGGCCGCGGGCCAGCGGGCTGGCATCGATCTTGGCCTGGATCGACTCGCGGGTGAATTCGCTCAGCGGAATCGGCCCGATGATGCCCAGCTCGTTACGTTCCGGCGACAGGTACAGGGGAATCGCGCCGGTCATGATGATCGCGTGGAGGATCGACTTGTGGCAGTTGCGGTCGACCAGCACCAGGTCATCGCGGCCGACCATCGAGTGCCAGACGATCTTGTTGGCGGTCGAGGTGCCGTTGATCACGAAGTAGGTGTGGTCGGCGCCGAAGTTGCGCGCGGCGCGCTCTTCGGCGGCGGCCAGCGGGCCGGTGTGGTCGAGCAGCGAGCCGAGCTCGGGCACCGACACCGACAGGTCGGAGCGCAGGGTGTTCTCCCCGAAGAACTGGTGAAACGCCTGCCCGACCGGGCTCTTGCGGTAGGCCACGCCACCGCCGTGGCCCGGCGTGTGCCAGGAGTAGTTGGACTGCGAGGTGTGCTGCACCAGGGCCTTGAAGAACGGCGGCAGCAGGCCGTCGAGGTAATTGCGCGCGGCACGGGCCACCTGACGGGCCAGGAACGGCACGGTATCCTCGAACAGGTAGAGAATGCCGCGCAGCTGGTTGAGATCGGCCATGGCTTCGGCCGGCGCATTCTCGATGGTCACCTGCTCGCCCAGGGCGAAGATCGGCAGTTGCGGTGCGCGGCGCCGGGCGATGCGGATCAGCTCGACCATGTCCTGCAGCAGGTGGCGGTTCTCACCGGCGCCCTCGGCGGCCACCAGGATGCAGGCCAGGCCGTGGTGGGTCGAGGCGACGATGTGGCCTTCCGCCGAACTGGCGGTGGAGAGAATGGTGAAACCGTCCTGCTCCAGCTCGGCGGCGATGGCCCGCACCCGCTCACCGGCCACGGTATCGGCCTTGATGTCACGATGAACGATGAGTACCGGGAACTTGAGGTCTTTGTACATCAGCTGCACCTGAGGTCATGCGGAACGAACCCGCTATGCCCTCAGGGTAGAGGCTCGCCGGATTGGACGGAACCCCTCGCGCAGAGCGCTGTACGAAAAGGTCGCAATTGACCGATCAGGAGGCGGATGTGCCCTGCTCTGCGGCGTCCAGCTGAGCCCACAGGGCCGGCGCACCAGCGGCCTTTTCGATCACCGCCAGGCGTGCGACATGGGCAGCCAGCTCGTCGGCATTGGCAGCGATCACCACGCCACGGGGCCGCTCGGCGGGCAGGCGGCGAATCGGCGTGGCCTGCTGGCGACCACTGCCATCGCCCTCGGCGCCTTCGCCGGCCAGGGACAGATTGGTCTGCCCACCGGTCATCGCCAGGTAGACGTCGGCGAGGATCTCCGAGTCGAGCAAGGCGCCGTGCAGTTCACGGCCGGAGTTGTCGACGCCGTAGCGCTTGCACAGCGCATCGAGGCTGTTGCGCTGGCCCGGGTGACGCTCGCGGGCCATCTGCAGGGTGTCGAGCACGTCGCAATAGGCCGAGATGTCCGCACGCTCGTGCTGGCCGATCAGGGCGAACTCGTTGTTCAGGAAGCCGATGTCGAAGGGCGCGTTGTGAATGATCAGCTGCGCGCCCTTGATGAACTCGTAGAACTCGTCGGCGACTTCCTTGAAGCGCGGCTTGTCCTTGAGATCCTCGTTGGTGATGCCGTGCACCGCGATGGCGCCCTCATCGATCTCACGGTCCGGCTGCAGGTAGATGTGGAAATGCCGCCCGGTCAGGCGCCGCCCCTCGACCTCCACGCAACCGATCTCGATGACCCGGTGGCCATCGTTTACCGGCATACCGGTGGTTTCAGTATCCAGTACGACTCTACGCACGCTTCATGCTCCTGATATCTTCGACGCCACGGTTGGCCAGCTGGTCGGCCCGTTCGTTGCCGGGGTGGCCGATATGGCCGCGCACCCATTCCCAGGTGACGTTGTGGCGGTTGACCTGCTCGTCCAGCTGCTGCCAGAGGTCGGCATTCTTCACCGGTTCCTTGGCGGCGGTTTTCCAGCCGCGTTTCTTCCAGTTGGGCATCCACTCCTTGATGCCCTTCATGACGTACTGCGAATCGGTGACCAGGCGCACGTTGCACGGGCGCTTGAGTTCGGCCAGGCCGCGAATCGCGCCCATCAGCTCCATGCGGTTGTTGGTGGTCACGGCCTCGCCGCCCCACAACTCCTTTTCCACGCCCTGGAACACCAGCAATGCACCCCAGCCACCGACGCCCGGATTGCCCTTGCAGGCACCGTCGGTGTAAAGCTCAACTTGATCGGACATGCAGCGCCTTTATCTATGCTCTGATTTCGATGTGCGGGGCCAGGTTATGCGCCGTCACGGTCGCGACGGCTGAGTTTGGCCACCGGCATGGGCATCAGCTTGCCCATCGGCTCGCGACGGGACTGGCGCAGCGGGCGCAGGCCGACGACCAGCTTGCGCGCCACCAATACGTAAAACCCGCCACCCGGCGATTGCCAGGCACCGCCCCAGCGCTCCAGGGAGGCCAGCCGAGCCTGCCAGGCCGCCGAAGCAAGCGGCGGACGATAACATCCGAAGCGCCGTTTCTCCAGCGCGAAGCCGAGCAGGTTGAGCCAGTCAGCGAGCCGCCCAGGGGCGATGCAGCGGGCGTCGTGCAACACGTCGTGGGCGAACAGGTGGCGCACGCCCCAGGCGCTCATCGGGTTGATACCGACGACCAGCAGGTGCCCGCCCGGGCGCACGCTGCGCGCCGCCTCACGCAGCAAGCCATGGGGCGACTGGCTGAAATCCAGGCCGTGCTGCAGCACCACCACGTCGGCGGCGTGCTCGACCAGCGGCCAGGACTGCTCCTCGCAGACGATCTCCACCCCCGCGAACGGCGCCCCCAGGCGCACGCTGCGCTGGATCTGCTGGGTTTCCAGGGAGGTTTCGGCGCAAGGGCCGTAATGCACCAGGTAGCCGCCGAAGAACCGTGCCAGCTCTTCGTCGAGCAAACGCTGCTCCTGCTCGAGCAGCAGGCGGCCCAGGGGGCTGGTGAACCACTGCCGGGCCGCACCGATCAGTTGCAGCCAGTCGGCATCGGCCTGGGCGAAGGGGTTGTCGGTCATGGACGCTTGCTCATGGAAAGTACCTGCATAGCCATCTCTAACAATGACACCTAGGGTCTGTTGACGTTTCACGCACGGCCGCGCCGGAGCCAGTTTTGTCGCGAGGCAAGGCACGAGCCGCGAAGTTTAGCTAGCTAAATGAGCCGGCGAGAAACGCCGCATCGCGACAAAACTGGCCCGGCCCTACGGGTTGCGCGGGAAATCTCGCCATGCGTCGTTGGAGGACTTGGCAAGGGAACAACCATTCCCTGCGTCCTCCGCCTAGCCTGGCGAGATTTCTCGCGGCAACTCGGCTCGCGTTGAAACGTCAACAGACCCTAAGATGCACCTTTGTCCCCAGCTTGGCGACCACCTGATGATCAAGATCGAAGCCCTGAGCGCATTCTCCGACAACTACATCTGGCTGCTGCAGGATGCGCAGCACAAGCGTGTCGCGGTGGTCGACCCCGGCGACGCCGCCCCCGTGCAGGCCTGGCTGCAGCAGCATGGCGACTGGACGCTGAGCGATATCCTGATCACCCATCACCACAACGATCACGTCGGCGGGGTCGAGCAGCTGCGCCGCGAAACCGGCGCACGGGTCTACGGCCCGGCCAGCGAGAACATTCCGGGCCGCGACCAGGCACTGGTCGATGGCGAGCGTATCGAGGTGCTGGGCCTGGCCATGCAGGTCTTCGAGGTGCCCGGCCATACCCTGGGCCATATCGCCTTCTATCAACCCGAGCAGCACTGGCTGTTCTGCGGTGACACCCTGTTCGCCGCCGGCTGCGGTCGGCTGTTCGAAGGCACGCCGCAACAGATGCACCAGTCATTGCAGCGCCTGGCAGAGTTGCCGGACGACACGCTGATCTATTGCGCCCATGAATACACGCTCAGCAACCTGCGCTTCGCCAGGGCCGTCGAGCCGGCCAACCAGGCGATTGCCGAGCGCTTCGCGCAGGTCGAGGCCTGGCGTCAGCAAGGGCAGATCAGCCTGCCGTCCGACCTCAAGCTCGAGCGCGCCACCAACCCGTTTCTGCGCGCCGCCGAAACATCGGTTAAAGAAATGATCGCCAGCCGGGAAGCACGCGCCATGGCCAGCGAGGGCGAGGTTTTTGCCGCATTGCGCGCCTGGAAGGATCACTTCTGAAGTACCGACTGGCCCGCAAAAATCCTGGTCAAAACTTGACCACCCCTGGATCGGTTTCTAGAATCGCCCGACTTTCGATCCAGGATACCCCCCATAACCAATGCCTTCTTCCCGACCTAACCCCTTGAATTCAAAGGCATTGGCTCTGCGCTACCCAGCGCTGGCCCTGGCGGTTTGTGCCGTGCTCAGCGGCTGCCAGAGCCTCGATCAACAACAGGTCGAGAACGCGCCGGCAGTGGACTTGAGCGGCAGAACGCCGCACCAGCCGCTATGGATCGAGGGCACGGCCAAGGCCGAGCAGCCCAAGGATATCTGGGAACGTGTGCGCTCCGGTTATCAGTTGCAGGACGCGATCGGCGTCAACCCGCGCATCGAACAACAGCGCCTGTGGTTCTCCAGCAACCCGTCGTTCGTCGAGAAGGCCGGGGAGCGCAGCAATCCCTACATCCATTACATCGTCGAGCGCCTCGAAGAGCGCAACATGCCGATGGAGCTGGCGCTGCTGCCGATGATCGAGAGCGCCTACAACCCCTTCGCCTATTCGCCGGCCGATGCCGTCGGGCTGTGGCAGTTCATCCCCTCCACGGGGCGCAACTTCAACTTGCGGCAAACCCGCTGGTACGACGGTCGCCGCGACGTCACGGCGTCCACCCAGGCGGCCATGGACTACCTGGCGCGCCTGCACGAGATGTTCAACGGTGACTGGCTGCTGGCCCTGGCGGCCTACAACGCCGGCGAAGGCCGGGTCAGCCGCGCCATCGAGCGCAACCAGAAGCTCGGCCTGCCAACCGACTACTGGAACCTGTCGCTGCCCCAGGAAACCCAGAACTACGTGCCCAAGCTGCTGGCCCTGTCCCAGGTGGTCATGGCGCCAAACGCCTATGGCGTGAGCCTGGCACCGATCGCCAACGAGCCCTATTTCGAGGAGGTGGAGCTCAAGCAGCGCATGGACCTGGCTCGGGTAGCGGCCCTGGCCGAGGTCGACGAAGACGAGCTGTACCTGCTCAACCCCGCGTTCAAGAAACGCGTCACCGTCGACGGCCCGCAGCACCTGCTGGTGCCGACCCAGAAGGTCGAGCTGCTGACCGCCAACCTGTCGACGCTCAAACCCGAGGATCGGGGCCTGCAGGAATACGTGGTGCGCGCCGGCGACAACCTGCACGGCATCGCCAACCGCTACGAGCTGAGCGTTGCCAGCATCAAGGAGCTCAACCAGCTGAGCGGCAACACCCTCGCCGTGGGCCAGCACCTGAGCCTGCCGACCAGCCTGCAGTCAGTGCCTGACCAGGCGCCGCAGCGCACCGTCAATACCGCCGTGGCCTCGCGCAACTACACCATCCGCAATGGCGACAACCTCTGGCAGATCGCCAGGGCCCACAATGTCGCGGTCAACGACATCCAGCGCTGGAATGCCCTGAAGGGCAACTCGCTGCGTGTCGGGCAAACCATCAAGCTGCAGGGCGGCACCGGCACCGGCAAAGCACGAAGCGTCGCGCAACGGGACGGCGTCACCTACTACAAGGTGCGCAAGGGCGATTCCCTGCACCTGATCGCCAAGCGTTTCAACGTGCAGATGAAGAACCTGCAGAGCTGGAACCCGCGCACCGGCAAGGCCCTGAAACCGGGCCAGGTACTGACCCTGCGCCTGCCTGACTGACGCGCATTGCAACACACTTGAGGCGGGCCGCCGGGGTCGCTCTTTTTCCTGTACAGACAAGCTGTTACTGTACGGAAACCTTGCTGCCCCGGATCGGATATTGCTCTTGAGACGCCCCCTCCTCTCGCTGTTTTTTGGCCTGGCCACCAGCTTCCCGGCCTCGGCAACGCTCAGCGAAAGCCACGGCTATGCGCAATTCGGCGCGCTCAAGTACCCCGCCAGCTTCACCCATTTCGACTGGGTCAACCCCGAAGCCCCCAAGGGCGGCACCCTGCGCATCATGGCCGCCGGCAGTTTCGACACGCTCAACCCCTATACGCTCAAGGGCACCAGCCCGGTGGCCACCGCCAACTTTCTGCAATACGGCGTGACCGAACTGAACGAGCCGCTGATGGTGGGCACCGGGCCGTACGATCCGTCCGGTGACGAGCCGGCCTCCAGCTACGGGCTGATCGCCAGCTCCGTGGAATACAGCGAAGAGCGCAGCTGGGTGGTGTTCAACCTGCGCCCCGAGGCGCGTTTTCACGATGGCAAACCGATCACCGCCTATGACGTGGCGTTTTCCTACCGGTTGCTGCTCAAGGAAGGCCACCCGCAGTACCGCACCAGCCTGCAGGAAGTGAAACGGGTCGATATCCTCAATCGCCACCGCGTGCGCTTCGTGCTCAAGCGTGCCAACAATCCGCTGCTGATCCTGCGCCTGGGCGAGCTGCCGGTGCTGCCGCAACACTACTGGAAGGATCGCGATTTCAAGGCCACCACCTTCGAGCCGCCGCTGGGCAGCGGCCCCTATCGCATCACCCGGGTCAACCCGGGGCGCAGCCTGACCTTCGAGCGGGTGCAGGACTGGTGGGGCGCGGCGCTGCCGGCCAACCGCGGCAAGTACAACTTCGACCGGGTCGAAGTGGATTTCTACCGCGACAGCCACGTCGCCTTCGAGGCCTTCAAGGCCGGCGAATTCGATTTCTACATCGAGCAGCAGGCGAAGAACTGGGCCAACAACTACCGCTTCCCGGCGGCAACCCGTGGCGAGGTGGTGCGTGCGGAGATCCCTCACCAGATTCCCACCCAGACCCAGGCGCTGTTCATGAACACCCGCCGCGCCACCTTCGAGGACGCCCGCGTGCGCGAAGCACTGGGCCTGATGTTCGATTTCGAGTGGACCAACCGCACCCTGTTCAACAGCTCCTATACCCGTGCCGCCAGCTATTACCCCAACAGCGAGTTCTCCGCCAAGGGCAAGCCGCAAGGCGCCGAATGGCTGCTGTTGTCGCCGTTTCGCGGGCAGTTGCCCCCCAGGCTGTTCACCGAGCCTTTCAGGATGCCGGTTACCGATGGCCGTGGCATTCCCCGCGAAACCATGCGCCGTGCGCTCGGTCTATTGGCCGAGGCCGGCTTCAAACCCTCGGGGCAGCGCCTCATCAACGGCAAAGGCCAGCCGCTGAGTTTCGAAATCCTGTTGGTCAACCCCAACCTGGAGCGCATTCTCCAGCCATTCACCGAGAACCTGGCCAGCATCGGCATCCAGGCCAACCTGAGAACCGTGGATCGCGCCCAATACAAACAACGCCTGGATCGCTTCGAATTCGACATGATCCTGCTGACCCTGCCGCAAACCCTCAGCCCCGGCCTGGAGCAAGCGCTGTACTTCCATTCCAGCCAGGCCAGCGTGAAGGGCGGCAAGAATTACGCCGGCATCAACGATCCGGTCGTCGATGCCCTGCTCGAAAAGCTGCTCTCTGCCCGCACGCGTGATGAACAGGTGGCCGCCACCCGCGCCCTGGATCGCGTGATGCTCTGGCAGCACTACACCATTCCCAATTGGTACATCGACTATCACCGCCTGGCGTACCGCAATCGCTTTGCCTTCGTCGCCACGCCGCCCTACACGCTGGGGCTGCGCAGTTGGTGGCTGAAACCCACGGAGACCACCCAATGACGCGCCCACTGCGTTCATTTCTCGTGCTCGGCAGCGCCCTGCTGCTCGGCCTCGCGAGCCTCGCCCAGGCCGCCCCGCAACATGCCCTGACGCTGTACGGCGAAGCGCCGAAATACCCGGCCAACTTCAAGCATTTCGATTACGTGAACCCCGATGCACCCAAGGGCGGCGTACTGCGTCTGCCCGGCCTCAACGGCTTCGACAGCTTCAACCCGTTCATTCCCAAGGGCAACCCGGCCGACCGTATCGGGCTGATCTACGACACCCTCACCTACCACTCGCCGGACGAACCCTTCACCGAATACGGCCTGCTCGCCGAAAAGGTCGAGAAAGGCGCCGATGACAGCTACGTGCGCTTCTATCTCAACCCCAAGGCGCGCTTTCACGATGGCCAGCCGGTCACCGCCGAGGATGTGATCTTCACCTTCAACACGTTGCTCGAACATGGCGACCCGATGTACCGGCACTACTACGCCGATGTCGCCGAGGTGGTCGCCGAAAACCCGCGCACCGTGCGCTTCAACTTCAAGCATGCCGGCAACCGCGAGCTGCCGCTGATTCTCGGCCAGCTGCAGGTGCTGCCCAAGCACTGGTGGCAAGACCGCGACTTCTCCCGTGGCAGCCTGGAGCCGCCACTGGGCAGCGGCCCGTACCGCATCGCCGGTTTCTCGCCAAACAGCTCGATCCGCTTCGAGCGGGTGAAGGACTGGTGGGCCAAGGATCTGCCGGTGGCCCGCGGGATGTACAACTTCGACGAAATCCGCATCGAGTACTTCCGCGACATGGCGGTCGCCCTGGAAGCCTTCAAGGCCGGCCAGTTCGACGTCAACCTCGAGTACTCGGCCAAGGACTGGGCCACCGGCTACAACTCGCCGGCGCTGCGCGCCGGGCGCTTCGTCCAGGAAGCCTTCCCCAACCGCAATCCGGCCGGCATGCAGGGTTTCGTGTTCAACACCCGCAAGCCGATGTTCCAGGACCCGCGGGTGCGCGAGGCGATCGCCCAGCTGTTCGATTTCGAATGGGCCAACAAGCAGCTGTTCTACGGCGCCTACAAGCGCACCCACAGCTACTTCGAAAACTCGGAAATGGCCGCCCGCGGCCTGCCCAGCCCGGCCGAGCTGAAGCTGCTCGAACCGCTGCGCGGGCAGATTCCCGACCGTGTGTTCACCGAGGCCTTCGCGCCGCCGGTCAGCGACGGCAGCGGCATCATCCGCGACCAGGCGCGGCGCGCCTATCAACTGCTCACCGAGGCCGGCTACCGGATCGAGAACGACAAGATGGTCGATGCCAACGGCAACCAGCTGGCGTTCGAGTTCCTCAATACCCAGGCCAACCTGGAGCGGGTGATCCTGCCGTTCAAACGCAACCTGGCCGAGCTGGGCATCGACCTGCAGATCCGCCGGGTCGACGTTTCCCAGTACATCAACCGCCTGCGTTCGCGGGATTTCGACATGACCTCGGCGATCTGGCCGCAATCGAGTTCGCCCGGCAACGAGCAACGCGAGTTCTGGCACTCCAGCAGTGCCGACAACCCGGGCAGCCGCAACCTCATCGGCCTGCGCGACCCGGCGATCGACAAGCTGGTCGAGGGGCTGATCCAGGCCGACTCCCGTGAGTCGCTGATCACCCACACCCGGGCCCTGGATCGTGTGCTGCTGTGGGGCAACTACGTGGTGCCCAACTACTACGTGGACGCCTACCGCGTCGCCTACTGGAAGCGCTTCGGCCATCCGCAGAAATCGCCGCTCTACGACTACGGCCTGATGACCTGGTGGCAGGAAAAGCCGATCGGCGAAGTGATCAGCAACGAGGACAAAACCACCCCAGAGCAGGAAGAACGCTAGATGCTCGCCTATATCCTGCGCCGCCTGCTGCTGATCATCCCCACCGTGTTCGGCATTCTGGTCATCAACTTCGCGATCATCCAGGCCGCGCCCGGCGGCCCGGTGGAACAGATGATCGCCAAGCTCGAGGGCTTCGACGCCGCCGCCGGTGGTGCCACCGGGCGCATCTCCGGCGGTGGCGGTGGCGAGGTGTCCACCGCCGGTTCCAACTACCGCGGCGCCCAGGGCCTGGACCCGGAACTGATCGCCGAGATCGAGAAGATGTACGGCTTCGACAAATCGGCCCCCGAACGCTTCTGGATCATGATCAAGAATTACGCCCAGCTGGACTTCGGCGACAGCTTCTTTCGCGATGCCAAGGTCATCGACCTGATCATGGAGAAGATGCCGGTGTCCATTTCCCTCGGGTTATGGAGCACGCTGATCATGTACCTGGTGTCCATCCCCCTGGGTATCGCCAAGGCCACCCGGCACGGCAGCGCCTTCGACGTATGGACCAGCTCGGCGATCATCATCGGCTACGCGATTCCCGCCTTCCTGTTCGCCATCCTGCTGATCGTGCTGTTCGCCGGCGGCAGCTATTGGGACTGGTTCCCGCTGCGCGGCCTGACGTCCAGCAACTTCGAGCAGCTGAGCCTGGGCGGCAAGATCCTCGACTACTTCTGGCACCTGGCCTTGCCGGTGACCGCGCTGGTGATCGGCAACTTCGCCACCCTCACCCTGCTGACCAAGAACAGCTTTCTCGACGAGATCAACAAGCAGTACGTGACCACCGCCCGGGCCAAGGGCCTGAGCAACGCCCGGGTGCTCTATGGCCACGTGTTCCGCAACGCCATGCTGCTGATCATCGCCGGCTTTCCGGCCGCCTTCATCGGCATGTTCTTCACCGGCTCCTTGCTCATCGAGGTGATCTTCTCCCTCGACGGTCTGGGCCTGTTGAGCTTCGAGGCGGCGATCAACCGCGATTACCCGGTGGTCTTCGGCACCCTGTTCATCTTCACCTTGCTGGGGCTGGTCGTGAAACTGATCGGTGACATCACCTACACCCTGGTCGATCCGCGCATCGACTTCGACAGCAGGGAGGCCTGAGCCATGGCACTTTCCCCGCTCAACCAACGCCGTTTCGAACGCTTCAAGGCCCACAAGCGCGGCTGGTGGTCGCTGTGGATCTTTCTCGCGCTGTTCTTCGTGACCCTGGGCGCCGAGCTGATCGCCAACGACAAACCGCTGGTGGTCAGCTATGACGGCGAGCTGTACTTCCCGGTGCTCAAGCGCTACCCGGAGACCACCTTTGGCGGTGAGTTCCCGTTGCAGGCCAACTACAAGAGCCCGTACATCCAGGACCTGATCGAGCAGAAGGACGGCTGGATGGTCTGGCCGCCGATCCCCTTCAGCTATTCGAGCATCAACTACGACCTCAAGGTGCCCGCCCCCGCACCGCCCTCGGCGGCCAACTGGCTGGGCACCGACGACCAGGGTCGCGACGTGCTGGCGCGGGTCATCTATGGCTTCCGCATTTCCGTGCTGTTCGCCCTGGCGCTGACCCTGGCCAGCTCGGTGATCGGTGTTGCCGCTGGCGCCCTGCAGGGCTTCTACGGCGGCTGGGTGGACCTGGCCGGGCAACGTTTCCTGGAGATCTGGTCGGGTTTGCCGGTGCTCTACCTGCTGATCATTCTCGCCAGTTTCGTGCAGCCCAACTTCTGGTGGCTGCTGGGGCTGATGCTGCTGTTCTCCTGGATGAGCCTGGTCGATGTGGTGCGCGCCGAGTTCCTGCGTGGCCGCAACCTCGAATACGTGCGCGCGGCGCGGGCACTGGGCATGCGCAACGGCGCGATCATGTTCCGCCACATCCTGCCCAACGCCATGGTCTCGACCATGACCTTCCTGCCGTTCATCGTCACGGGCGCCATCGGCACCCTTACCGCCCTGGACTTCCTGGGCTTCGGCCTGCCGGCCGGTTCGCCGTCGCTCGGCGAGCTGGTCGCCCAGGGCAAGTCCAACCTGCAAGCGCCGTGGCTGGGTATCAGCGCCTTCGCCGTACTGGCCATCATGTTGAGCCTGCTGGTGTTTATCGGCGAGGCGGCTCGCGATGCGTTCGACCCGAGGAAATGACATGAGCCACCCTGATAACCTCGTCGAAATCCGCGACCTCTCCGTCGCCTTCGTCAGTGGTGACAGCCACCGCCAGGTGGTCAACCACATCAGCTTCGACATCCGCCGCGGTGAAACCCTGGCCCTGGTCGGCGAAAGCGGCTCCGGCAAGTCGGTCACCGCCCACTCGATCCTGCGCCTGCTGCCCTACCCGCTCGCCCAGCATCCCAGCGGCACGATCAACTACGATGGCCAGGACCTGCTCAAACTGCCTGAACGCAAACTGCGTGGTATCCGTGGCAACCGCATCGCCATGGTCTTCCAGGAGCCGATGACCTCGCTGAACCCGCTGCACAACATCGAAAAACAGATCAACGAGGTGCTCGCCCTGCACAAGGGCCTGCGCGGCAAGGCCGCTACCCAGCGCACCCTGGAGCTGCTCGAACTGGTCGGCATCCCGGAGCCGCACAAGCGCCTCAAGGCCCTGCCCCACGAGCTGTCCGGCGGGCAACGCCAGCGGGTGATGATCGCCATGGCCCTGGCCAACGAGCCGGAGCTGCTGATCGCCGACGAGCCGACCACGGCGCTGGACGTGACGGTGCAATTGAAGATCCTCGAGCTGCTCAAGGATCTGCAGGCGCGCCTGGGCATGGCCATGCTGATCATCACCCATGACCTCAAGCTGGTACGCCGTATCGCTCAACGCGTGTGCGTGATGCAGAACGGCGAGCTGGTCGAGCAGGCGGACTGCGAGACCCTGTTCAACACCCCCCAGCACCCCTACACCTGCGAACTGCTGGCTGCCGAGCCGGACGGCGAGCCGGTCGCCAGCGAAGACGCCGATACCTTGCTGCAGGTCGAAGACCTGCGCGTCTGGTTTCCGATCAAGAAAGGCTTGCTGCGCCGCACGGTCGATCACGTCAAGGCCGTGGATGGCATCAACTTCAGCCTGCAGCGCGGGCAGACCCTCGGCATCGTCGGCGAAAGCGGCTCGGGGAAATCCACCCTGGGCCTGGCAATCCTGCGCCTGATCGGCAGCCAGGGCGGTATCCGCTTTGGCGAGCACCAGCTGGGCGCCATGTCGCAAGGCGAGGTACGCCCACTGCGCCGGGAAATGCAGGTGGTGTTCCAGGATCCGTTCGGCAGCCTCAGCCCGCGCATGACGGTGGGCATGATCGTCGGTGAAGGGCTGCGCATCCACGGTATCGGCAGCGCTGCCGAACAGGAGCAGGCGATCATCGCGGCCCTGCAGGAGGTCGGCCTCGACCCCGAGAGCCGTCACCGCTACCCCCACGAGTTCTCGGGTGGCCAGCGCCAACGCGTCGCCATCGCCCGCGCCCTGGTGCTCAAGCCGGCGCTGATCCTGCTCGACGAGCCGACCTCGGCCCTGGATCGTACCGTGCAGCGCCAGGTGGTCGACCTGCTGCGCTCGCTGCAGGTCAAATACAACCTCAGCTACCTGTTCATCAGCCATGACCTGGCGGTGGTGCGTGCGATCAGCCACCAGTTGATGGTGGTGAAACAGGGCCAGGTCGTCGAACAGGGCGACGCCAAGGCACTCTTCCAGGCGCCGCAGCACCCCTATACCCAGCAGCTTCTGGAAGCGGCGTTCCTGACCAGCGTGAAACCTGCAACGGCCTGAAGCGGCGCCTTGAGCCTGCGGCGCAAAGCCGGCGCAGGCTCGACACGCCGCAGGCTGAGCCCTACAAAACCTGCAGATGCACAAAGGCCCCGAAATCGGGGCCTTTGTCATTGCAGCGGATGGCAGCCTTAGAAGCGCTCGATATCCGCCTTGCTTTCCAGCAGCTTGCGGTAGGCGGCAAAGTCCTGCTGGCCACTGCGCGAGGCGAGGAAGCGGCGATACATGGCCTTCTCCTCATCACTCAGTGCCTGCTCCGGCTCGCTGACGCCCTTCAGGCGGATCACCGTGAAGTCACCGTTGGCCAGCGCGATACCGCTGAACTCGGACGTCTCACCCGTCGGCTTGGGCATCCGGAACAATGCCTGCAGCACGGCCGGATCGACACCGTCCTGGTTGCGGGTGGCTGCCTCGACGACCTGCCACTCGTCCCCCTCGGGCTTGGCCTTGCCGTCACGCAGCTCGGCTACCAATTGCTCACCTGCTGCCTTGGCCGCTTCACTGGCACGGGTCTTGGTCAGTTGAGCACGAATGCTCTCGCTGACCTGGTCAAGTTCCAGTTGTTGCGGCTTGCGGTGTTCCTTGACGCGAATCACCACCAGGGTATTCGGGTCGAGCTCGATGGCACCGCTGTTGCTGCCATCTTCCATCACTTCCTGGCTGAAGGCGGCCTGCAGAACCTGACGGTTGGCGGCGATACCTTCACCACCCTGGCGGCCGAACGGCGCGCTGGTCTGCACTTTCAGGCCCAGTTCCTGAGCGGGCTGCACCAGGTCGGAGGATTCGAAAGCGGCATCTTCAAGCTGCTTGGTGGCCTCGACGAAACGCTGCTCGACGCGTTGCGTCTTGAGGTCGGTCTCGAGCTTTTCCTTCATGCTGGCAAACGACGGTACTTCAGGGGCCTGAACGCCCAGCAGCTTGATCAGGTGCCAGCCGAACTCGGTGCGCACCGGTGCCGACACCTCATCCTGCTTCAGCGCGTAGAGCGCGTCCTCGAAGGCTGGATCGTATACACCCTTGCCGGCGTAGCCCAGGTCACCGCCTTCGCTGGCAGAACCCGGATCCTGGGAGAACTCCTTGGCCAGGGTGGCGAAGTCTTCACCGCCCTGCAGGCGCTTCTGAATCTCGTCGATCTTGGCCTTGGCCTGCTCGTCGCTGACGTCACCGCCCACCTCGATCAGGATGTGCGCCGCCTGACGCTGTTCGGCCAGGTTGGCGATTTCCGACTCGTAGGCAGCTTTCAGCTCGTCGTCGCTGACGGAAATCTGCGAGAAGAATGCATCCTTCTTCAGCTCGACATACTCGATGACCACCTGCTCCGGGCTCATGAACTGAGCCTGCTGGGCGTCGTAATAGGCCTTCACGTCATCATCGCTGACCTTCACCGCAGCGGGGTCGGCCTTGATGGTGCGCGTGGCGAAATCACGGGTCTGCTTTTCCAGGCGGGCGAACGCGGCCACTTCTTCGTCGGTGACGAAACCGCTACCGGAGAGTCCGGCACGCAGTTGGCCGATGAGCATTTCCTGCTCGAGCATTTGGCGGAACTGCATACGGGTGTAGCCGAGCTGACGAATCACCTGGTCGAAGCGATCGGCATTGAAGCGACCGTCCACCTGGAATTCCGGCGTCTGCACGATCACCTGGTCGAGCGCAGCTTGAGAAAAGGCGAAGTCGGAGTCCTTGGCGCCCTGCAACAGCAGCGAGCGCTCGATCAGCCCCTTGAGGGAGGCATCGCGCAGCAGGCGCTCATCCAGCATGGACGGATCGAATTCCTTGCCCAGTTGCTGCAGCAACTGACGGCGCTGCATTTCCACAGCCTGGTTGAGTTCGTTCAGGCTGATCTTCTCGCCATTCACCGCGGCTGCGTTCTGGCTGTTGCCAGTGCCGGTAATGATCGCATCAACGCCAGTCAGCGCCATGAGAACGACGATCAGGCCGATGATGGTTTTGGCAATCCAACCCTGTGAATTGTCCCTGATATTTTGCAGCATGCTTCCCCCAGAACGGCCACGTACTAAAAATGGCCGCGCAGCGTGGGTAAAATCCGGATAGAAGAAAGGCGCATCCTGGGATGCGCCTTCTCGTAACGTGCGAAGCGGATCGGGATCAAAACTCTACAATCCCCGGCGTGACAGACCTCAAGGTCTTATTGCCGCCCCACAACCGAGCCGGGATTAGCCGACCCGGCGGGCAAAGGCCCGAAGACGCTTAGTTGACGGCGTCTTTCAGCGCTTTACCAGCTTTGAAACCTGGGATCTTGGCAGCAGCGATGCTGATCGGCTTGCCAGTCTGCGGGTTACGGCCAGTGCGAGCAGCGCGCTCTTTGACAGCGAAAGTACCGAAACCAACCAGTACAACGGAATCACCAGCCTTCAGAGCGCCAGTAACGGATTCAATCACTGCGTCCAGCGCACGGCCAGCAACAGCTTTCGGGATATCAGCAGATGCGGCGATGGCATCGATCAGTTCCGACTTGTTCACTCTAAGTCCCCTTAATTTCGGTTTAGGTTGTTTCTTGATTTTAATGGAAGCGAATCGGGTGCTGGATGGCCTACCGACACGGTAAGAGCCGCTTTATATCAAGGGCTCCAAAAATGTGTCAAGGAAGGCATCCGGCTAATGCGTGCTGATTCGCTCCTTGGAATCAGACTCGCGTTTTTCATCCTTTGCAACCAACTCCGGAGCCGCGTCTGGCAAGGGCTCCGGCGCGTATTGCAGCGCAATTTGCAGGACCTCGTCAATCCATTTAACCGGTTTAATCTGCAGGTCCTGTTTGATGTTCTCGGGAATCTCCTTGAGATCGCGAACATTCTCCTGGGGAATAATCACGGTTTTGATTCCACCACGATGCGCCGCCAGCAGTTTTTCCTTGAGGCCACCGATGGCCAATACTTGGCCACGCAGGGTGATTTCCCCGGTCATCGCCACATCGGCACGCACCGGAATCTGCGTCAACGCCGACACCAGCGCGGTGCACATGCCGACCCCGGCGCTCGGGCCATCCTTGGGCGTGGCGCCCTCCGGCATGTGGATGTGGATGTCGCGTTTTTCATAGAAATCCGGCGCTACGCCGAGGCTCTGGGCACGGCTGCGGACCACGGTTTGCGCGGCTGTGATCGATTCGACCATGACATCGCCCAGGGAGCCGGTCTTGATCAGGTTGCCCTTGCCGGGCACCACCGCCGCCTCGATGGTGAGCAGCTCACCGCCCACCTGAGTCCAGGCCAGCCCCGTCACCTGACCGATCTGATCCTGCTGTTCGGCCAGACCGTAGCGGTGCTTGCGCACGCCCAGGAAGTCCTCGAGGGAATCGGCCGTAACCAGCACGTGGAAGCGTTTTTCCTTGGCATGCTTCTTCACCGCACGCCGGCACACCTTGGCGATCTGCCGCTCGAGGCTGCGTACGCCTGCCTCGCGGGTGTAGTAACGAATGATGTCACGGATCGCCGCTTCCTCGAATTCCAGCTCGGTTTTCTTCAAACCGTTGGCCTGAATCTGCTTTGGCGCCAGGTACTTGGTGGCGATATTGACCTTCTCGTCCTCGGTGTAGCCTGGCAGGCGAATCACCTCCATGCGATCCAGCAGTGCAGCCGGAATGTTCATGGAGTTGGCGGTGCACAGGAACATCACGTCGGACAGGTCGTAGTCGACTTCCAGGTAATGGTCGTTGAAGTTGTGGTTCTGCTCCGGGTCGAGCACCTCGAGCAGCGCCGAAGCCGGGTCGCCGCGCATGTCCTGGCCCATCTTGTCGATCTCGTCGAGCAGGAACAACGGGTTGCGCACGCCGACCTTGGTCATCTTCTGGATCAGACGCCCAGGCATGGAGCCGATGTAGGTGCGGCGATGGCCGCGGATTTCCGCTTCGTCACGCACGCCGCCCAGGGCCATGCGCACGAACTTGCGGTTGGTCGCGCTGGCGATGGACTCGGCCAGCGAGGTCTTGCCCACGCCGGGCGGGCCCACCAGGCACAGCACCGGCCCCTTGAGCTTCTTCACGCGCTTCTGCACGGCGAGGTACTCGAGGATGCGCTCCTTGACCTCCTCGAGGCCATAGTGATCGGCGTCGAGAATGCTCTCGGCGCGCGTCAGGTCCAGGCGCACCTTGCTCTGGGCCTTCCACGGCACGTTCACCAGCCAGTCGATGTAGGAACGCACCACGGTGGCTTCCGCGGACATCGGCGACATCTGCTTGAGCTTGTTCAGCTCGGCCTGGGCCTTGCCGTAGGCTTCCTTGGTCAGCCCGGCATTCTCGATGCGGCGCTTGAGCTCATCGAGCTCGTTGTGGCCTTCCTCGCTGTCGCCGAGCTCCTTCTGAATGGCCTTCATCTGCTCATTCAGGTAGTACTCGCGCTGGCTGCGCTCCATCTGCTTCTTCACGCGGCCACGAATGCGCTTCTCGACCTGCAGCAGGTCGATCTCCGCATCCAGCAGGGCCAGCACGTGCTCGACCCGGGTCGGCAGGTCGACGATCTCGAGGATTTCCTGCTTCTGTTCGATCTTCAGCACCATGTGCGCGGCCATGGTATCGACCAGGCGGCTGGGCTCGTCGATGCTGTTGAGCGAGGAAAGCACCTCGGCCGGCACCTTCTTGCCCAATTGCACGTACTGCTCGAACTGGCTGAGCAGGCTGCGGGTGAACACCTCGCTTTCACGCTCCGGCGCCTCGATCTCGTCGAGCAGCTGCACTTCGGCGCTGCTGTAGCCGTCGGCTTCGATGAACTGTTCGATTTCGCCGCGCTGCTCGCCCTCGACCAGCACCTTGACGGTGCCGTCGGGCAACTTGAGCAGTTGCAGCACGGTGGCTACGGTACCGACTCGGTAGAGCCCCTCCTCACTCGGTTCATCGTCCGCGGGATCTTTCTGGGCGAGCAGCAGAATCTGCTTTTCGCCGCTCATCGCCGCTTCGAGCGCTTCGATGGATTTCTCACGGCCTACGAAAAGCGGGATGACCATGTGCGGATAGACCACGACATCGCGCAAAGGCAGGAGAGGCAATTCGATGGTTGTCTTCATGATTTTGAGCTCTACGGCGGCCTTGCGGCCGTAAACGGTGGGAGTACCCTTGACCCTAAGATGGGGGTAGCCCCACGAAAAAACAAGCGTTGACGTCGGTAAAAGCAAAAGGGGCCCGCAGGCCCCTTGCTTACAACATATGACGAACGCGTTACGCGTCTGGCGCCACCTTGGCAGGCGGTTCGCTGTTCTCGTAGATCAACAGCGGCTTGGAGCTGCCGTCGATCACGCTTTCATCGATGACCACCTTGCTGACGTCCGATTGCGACGGAATGTCGTACATGGTGTCGAGCAGCACGCCTTCGAGAATCGAACGCAGGCCGCGTGCACCGGTCTTGCGCTCCAGCGCTTTCTGGGCAACGGCCTTGAGTGCGTCGGGACGGAACTCGAGATCGACGCCTTCCATCTCGAACAGCTTGCCGTACTGCTTGGTCAGTGCGTTCTTCGGCTCGGTGAGGATCTGTACCAGCGCTTCCTCGTCGAGCTCTTCGAGCGTCGCGATGACCGGCAGGCGGCCCACGAACTCCGGAATCAGGCCGAACTTGACCAGATCGTCCGGCTCGATTTCCCGCAGCGACTCGCCGATCTTCTTCCCGACGTCCTTGGTACGTACTTCGGCGCTGAAGCCGATGCCGCCCTTGGTCGAGCGCCCCTGGATGACCTTCTCGATACCGGCGAAGGCACCGCCGCAGATGAACAGGATGTTGCGCGTATCGACCTGCAGGAACTCCTGCTGGGGATGCTTGCGGCCACCCTGGGGCGGCACCGAGGCCACGGTGCCTTCGATCAGCTTCAACAGCGCCTGCTGCACGCCCTCGCCCGATACGTCACGGGTGATCGAGGGGTTGTCCGACTTGCGGGAAATCTTGTCGATCTCGTCGATGTAGACGATGCCCATCTGGGCCTTCTCGACATCGTAGTCGCACTTCTGCAGCAGCTTCTGGATGATGTTCTCGACGTCTTCACCCACGTAGCCAGCCTCGGTAAGGGTGGTCGCATCGGCGATGGTGAACGGAACGTTGAGCAGGCGCGCCAGGGTTTCGGCCAGCAGCGTCTTGCCCGAACCGGTCGGGCCGAGCAGCAGGATGTTGCTCTTGCCGAGCTCGACGTCATCCTTCTTCTCGCGCTGGTTGAGGCGCTTGTAGTGGTTGTAGACCGCGACCGCCAAGATCTTCTTGGCGCGCTCCTGCCCGATCACGTACTGATCGAGGATCGCGCTGATCTCCTTGGGAGCCGGCAGCTTGTGCGCGCTGCTCTCGGCCTGGGCTTCCTGCACCTCCTCGCGGATGATGTCGTTGCACAGGTCGACGCACTCGTCGCAGATAAATACCGAGGGGCCAGCAATCAATTTGCGTACTTCATGCTGGCTTTTGCCGCAGAAGGAGCAATAGAGCAGCTTGCCGTTGTCCTCGCCGTTGCGGGTGTCAGTCATTCGATCAATCCAATACCGTAGGCTTAAAACACAAGATGGAGCCAAACCGGGGCATTTTCAAGCCCGATGTGCCGCAGACCGACCATTGCCGGCCTGTGGCGTCACGCTTCAGCCGATTTGCTCGCGACGGCTGTGTACCTTGTCGATCAGACCGTAGTTGACCGCTTCCTCACCGCTCATGAAGCGATCACGGTCGGTGTCACGGGCGATCACTTCGATCGGCTGGCCGGTGTGGTTGGCCAGCACCTGGTTCAGGCGCTCGCGAATGAAGAGGATTTCCTTGGCGTGGATTTCGATGTCCGACGCCTGGCCCTGGAAACCACCCAGCGGCTGGTGAATCATCATCCGCGAATGCGGCAGGCAGTAACGCTTGCCTGCAGCGCCGCCAGCCAGCAGCAACGCACCCATGCTGCACGCCTGACCGATACAGGTGGTCGACACGTCCGGCTTGATGAACTGCATGGTGTCGTAGATCGACATGCCGGCCGTTACCGAACCGCCTGGCGAGTTGATGTACAGGTGGATGTCCTTGTCCGGGTTCTCGGCCTCGAGGAACAGCAGCTGTGCGGCTACCAGATTGGCCATGTAGTCTTCGACCGGGCCGATCAGGAAGATCACGCGCTCTTTGAGCAGACGCGAATAGATGTCGTAGGCGCGCTCGCCACGAGCGGACTGCTCCACGACCATGGGAACCAGGCCACCAGCGGCCTGGATATCGGACATTTGCTGCATGAAAGGATTGTGCGACATTTCCAGCACTCGCTCCCTAATAAAAGTCATGTCTCGAATACGCATAAGCCAGCACTGAGGCTGGCTTATGGTGTGCTCGAACGAGGCGAAGCGATCAGGCGGCTTGTGGAGCTTCTGCCGGCTTGACTGCTTCTTCGTAAGAGACCGATTTGTCAGTCACATTGGCCTTCTGCAAAACAGTATCTACAACTTGCTCTTCCAGTACAACCGAACGCACCTCGTTCAGCTGCTGGTCGTTCTTGTAGTACCACGCCACGACCTGCTCCGGCTCCTGGTAGGCCGAGGCCATTTCCTGGATCAGCTCACGGACGCGGGCGTCGTCAGGCTTGAGTTCGAACTGCTTGACCACTTCAGCGACGATCAGGCCCAGCGACACACGGCGCTTGGCTTGCTCTTCGAACAGCTCGGCCGGCAGCTGGTCAGGCTTGATGTTGCCGCCGAACTGCTGAACGGCCTGCACGCGCAGGTTGTTCACTTCGCTGGCGATCAGCGCCTTGGGCACTTCGACCGGGTTGGCGGTCAGCAGACCTTCCATGACCTGGTTCTTGATCTTGGACTTGATGGCCTGACGCAGTTCACGCTCCATGTTCTTGCGAACTTCGGCGCGGAAACCTTCGAGGCCGCCTTCCTTGATGCCGAACAGGGCGAAGAATTCGTCGTTCAGTTCCGGCAGCTGCGGGGCGGAAACGCTGTTGACCTTGACGGTGAACTCAGCGGTTTTGCCAGCCAGATCGAGGTTCTGGTAGTCCTCGGGGAAAGTCGGGTTGATCACCCGCTCTTCACCGGCCTTGGCGCCGATCAGGGCATCTTCGAAGCCCGGGATCATGCGGCCGGAGCCCAGCACCAGCTGAGTGCCGGTGGCGGAACCGCCAGCGAAGGCTTCGCCGTCGATCTTGCCAACGAAGTCGATGTTCAGCTGATCGTCCTTTTCGGCAGCGCGGTCCACGGCTTCGAAACGGGTGTTCTGCTTGCGCAGGATGTCCAGCATGTTGTCGACGTCGGAATCGGCCACTTCAGCCTGCTGACGCTCGATGGCGATCGCTTCGAGGCCGCCGACCTTGATTTCCGGGAACACTTCGAAGGTCGCAACGAACTCCAGGTCCTTGCCCTTCTCCAGCACTTTCGGCTCGACCGAAGGCTGACCGGCAGGCGCGAGCTTCTGCTCGGCAACGGCTTCATAGAAGGAAGACTGGATAACGTCGCTTACTGCTTCCTGGCGCGCGTCAGCTTCGAAACGCTGACGAATCACGCTCATCGGCACTTTGCCAGGACGGAAGCCAGGGATCTTGGCTTTCTGGGCAGTCTGCTGCAGACGCTTGTTGACCTGGGTCTCGATACGCTCGGCCGGCACAGTGATGCTCATGCGGCGCTCGAGAGCGGAAGTGCTTTCAACAGAAACTTGCATGGATATTCCTCGTTGCACAGACGTATGCCGGCCGCTTACCGGCCCCATTCAAGGGCATGCATTCTAGAGGGAGGTGTTGCAGAAGTCACCCTAGATGCAGGTGGCAAACGGGAGGGGCGCTAAAAGATGGTGCGGACGGAGAGACTCGAACTCTCACGCCTTGCGGCGCTGGAACCTAAATCCAGTGTGTCTACCAATTCCACCACGTCCGCGTGGTAATACTGTTTACAAACAAAAACGCCAGGCTTTTAAGGGCCTGGCGTTTTCAGAATATGGGGTGGACGAAGGGGATCGAACCCTCGACACCAGGAGCCACAATCCTGTGCTCTACCAACTGAGCTACGCCCACCATATTGCGTTACTGCTTTTCACTTGTGCCGACACACCTAGTGGCGCACCCGGCAGGACTCGAACCTGCGACCATCCGCTTAGAAGGCGGATGCTCTATCCAGCTGAGCTACGGGCACTTATCCATCCACCAGAGCAGACTTCAAGCTTCGGCTAGTGCGGCGACTTTCGTTGCTGCCGTTGCCACTTTACCCTGTCACTTGCTGTGCTCGCCAAGTGGTGCGCATCTTATAGAGGCGCCCTAGGGGCGTCAACACCCAAATCGAAAAAAATTCAGCTAGATAAAGGAGTTACACCAAATCTGCGTTCTGCCGCCTTTGCCCTTCCTTAATGCCATGCGAGAATGCGCGTCCTTTTTTCTCCCTTTCGATGGTTAACCAAGCGCAATGACCGCACAACTGATAGATGGCAAAGCGATTGCCGCCAATATCCGCCAGCAGATCGCCCAGCGCGTCGCCGAACGACGCCAGCAAGGACTGCGCGCACCCGGCCTGGCAGTGATCCTGGTCGGCAGCGACCCCGCCTCTCAGGTTTATGTCGCGCACAAGCGCAAGGATTGCGAGGAAGTCGGCTTTATCTCCCGCGCCTACGACCTCGGCGCCGAAACCAGCCAGGATGACCTGCGCGACCTGATCGACTCGCTGAACGAAGACGCCAGCATCGACGGCATTCTGCTGCAGTTGCCGCTGCCGGCCCACCTCGACGCCTCGCTGCTGCTCGAGCGCATTCGCCCGGACAAGGACGTGGACGGTTTCCATCCTTACAACATCGGCCGCCTTGCCCAGCGCATGCCGCTACTGCGCCCCTGCACGCCCAAGGGCATCATGACCCTGCTGGCCAGCACCGGCCAGGATCTCTACGGCATGCACGCCGTGGTGGTGGGCGCCTCGAATATCGTTGGCCGGCCGATGGCGCTGGAGCTGCTGCTCGGCGGCTGCACCGTGACCATCACCCATCGCTTCACCAAGGACCTGGCTGGCCATGTGGCCCAGGCCGATATCGTCGTGGTCGCGGCGGGCAAACCCGGGCTGGTCAGGGGCGAGTGGGTCAAGGAAGGCGCCATCGTCATCGACGTCGGCATCAACCGCCAGGCCGATGGCAAGCTGATCGGCGATGTGGTCCATGAAACCGCCCTACCCCGCGCCGGCTGGATCACTCCGGTGCCCGGCGGCGTCGGCCCGATGACCCGCGCCTGCCTGCTGGAAAACACCCTGCACGCCGCGGAACACCTGCACGCCTGACGGCTCTGCAGCTGCGAAAACGGCGCCCATGGGGCGCCGTTTTCATTTCAGCTCAGCGCGCGGGTCGCGCCCTGGGGCTTGCGCACGAACCACAGCACCCGGCTGACGCCGCGGGTCACCGCCACATAACCGAGGCGCAAGCTCTCGTCCGCCATCGCCTGGTCATAGCTGTTGGCGAAGAAGCCGCAGTAGGCGTACAGCGCATTACGCAAGGGATGGGGCGTGGTTGGCAGGCAGTCGTCGACGATGATCGCCACCTCGGCCTGCAGACCCTTGGCACGGTGGATGGTATAGGCCTTGACGGGCAACTTGCGGTCGAGCCCGGCCTGGATGGCCTTCAGGGTGTCGTTGCGCCGCCCCAACAGCAGTACCGCGGTACGCTCCCGGGAATCGATCGAGCGCGCATAGTCGCATTGCGCCGTGATTTCGCTGTGCAGCGCGCTCAGATCGCGGGCCAGATCGAACGGCGTTACCAGCTTCACCCCATGACTGCCTGGCGGCGCACTGCGGATCGCCACCGTCGCCTTGTCCTGCTTGAAGGCCACCTCGCCGAGTATCGATTCGGCAGCGCGGATCACCGGCTCGACGGAGCGATAGTTGGCTTGCAGCAGCAGCACCGCGCTCTTGCCCTTGCCTTTGCTCGGGAAGTGCCGGTCGAAGGCCATGAACAGCTCCGGCGAGCTGCCCCGCCAGCCGTAGATCGACTGCCAGTCGTCGCCAATGGCCATCAGGCTCACCGCCGTTGCCGTGCCGGCCAGGCGCCTGTGCACGGCCTGTAGCCATTGCACGATCTGCGGCGAGACGTCCTGGAACTCATCGATCAACAGATGGGAAAAGCTCGCCAGCCTCTCTGCATCCAGGCGCCCATCACCCTCATCGAGCCGCTGCGTCAGTTGCTGGAAGGCGCCATTGAAGGTCATCAGGCCCTGCTGGCTCAGCTGCTGGGCAAAGGCCTTCCAGAATGCCTGCAGCGCCAGCAGGAAGGTTCGCTCGGCTGGCGAGCAGGCCAGCGCTGCCACGGCCATCTGCTCGATACGAATGCCGATGCTTTCGATAAAACCCGCCTGCCCGTAAAACACCTCGAACAAGGGGGCGGCGTGCAACTCACCCGGTAACCTGAATGGCTGCATCGGCGCCTTGGGCAGGGCCTTTTGCGGATCGGGCGGCTGGGAGCCGAGCAGTTCGTGAACCCAGCCGCGAAACGCCGGGTCATCGGCGTAGCAGGCCTGGTAGGCGTCCTTGAGCAGGCGCGTTTGCGCGGGGCCCAGACGCCCGCCGGCCAAGGGATTATCCGGCTCGCTTGCCGACGCCTGCTTGTCGCCCAACTGCTCGAACCAGACGGGATTGCCCAGCACCTCGCGCGCCAGCACACCCATCGCCGAGTGGAAGGTGCGCACGCACTGGCGCACCGCCTGCGCGTCGACCGGCGACTGCCAGAAGCCGAGCACGCTCGTCAGTCGCTCACGCAGCTCGGCGCAGGAGGCATTGGTGAAGGAGATCACCGTCAGCCGCTGCGGCTCGACATTCAGGTGGCAAAGCATGAACACCACGCGCAGCACCAGGGTCGTCGATTTGCCCGAGCCAGCGCCGGCAAAGATGCGCGTCAGTGGCTGGCGACAGAGGATCATCGCCCACTGCTCATCGGACGGCGCGCCGATGATGCCGGCAGCGACGGCGCGCGCTACGGTCTCGCGCATCGCCTGCTCCTGGGCCGCGGTAACCTTGATCGCCGCTGCCGAGTAGATGCCGGCGCTAGCGCGCCTTACCGGCTTTTTTGTTGCCGGTTCTCCTTTGCCTTTACTGGCACCAGCCCCCTTTACCCCGGGTTTTGCCGCTGCGGCCTTTTTCTTCACCAGCGGCTTTTTCGCCACTGCTTTGGCGCGCTCGGCAGCGGCGTGCTTCTCGGCTTCAAGGTAAGCGGCGGTACGCGGAAAATAGCGAGCCAGGGTGTTGGAGAGCAGCAATTTGTAGCGGGTCAGCATGGGGTTTCCGTGGCGTTTGCGGGGTAAGCGTCTGGAAATGAAAAGGCCGCTAACGCGGCCTTCTTGGTGCAGCGGGCGCCTACTCGGCGAGGCGCCAGGTGGTACCACCCTTGCCATCCTCGAGTACCACGCCGAGGGCGGTGATCTGATCGCGGATGCGGTCGCTTTCCGCCCAGTTCTTCTCGGCACGGGCCTGCAGGCGCGCGGCGATCAGCGCCTCGACTTCGGCAGCGTCGACCTTGCCGGCAGCACCGGCCTGGAGGAAGGCCTCGGGTTCGAGCTGCAACACGCCGAGCACGCTGGCCAGCTGCTTGAGCTGTGCGGCCAGGCCAGCCGCCGCTTGCAGGTCCGACTCGCGCAGGCGATTGACCTCGCGGATCATCTCGAACAAGACGGCGCAGGCTTCCGGCGAATTGAAATCGTCGTCCATCGCCGCGCTGAAGCGTTCGACGAAGGCTTCACCACCGGCAGGCTGAGCCTCCGGCAGCCCCTTGAGGCCATTGTAGAAACGCTCCAGGGCGCCCTTGGCTTCGCGCAGGCTTTCTTCCGAATAGTTGATCGGGCTGCGGTAGTGGCTGGACACCAGGAGGTAGCGCACCACCTCGGGGTGATATTTCTCCAGCACCTCGCGGATGGTGAAGAAGTTGCCCAGGCTCTTGGACATCTTCTCGCCATCCACGCGCACCGCGCCGGCGTGCATCCAGGCGTTGGCGTACTGCTTGCCGGTGGCTGCCTCGCTCTGCGCGATCTCGTTCTCGTGGTGCGGGAACACCAGGTCCGGGCCGCCGCCGTGAATGTCGAAGGTCTCGCCCAGGCAGCAGGTGGACATCACCGAGCACTCGATATGCCAGCCCGGACGGCCCTGGCCCCAGGGCGAATCCCAGCTTGGCTCGCCCGGCTTGGCGCCCTTCCAGAGCACGAAGTCCAGCGGATCTTCCTTGATCTCGTCGACCTCGATGCGCGCGCCGATCTTCAGCTCGTCGATCTTGCGACGCGACAGCTTGCCGTAGCCTTCGAACTTGCCGACGCGGTAGTACACGTCGCCATTGCCGGGGGCGTAGGCATAGCCCTTGTCGATCAGGGTCTGGATCATCTGGTGCATGCCGGCGATATGGCCGGTGGCGCGCGGCTCGAGGTCCGGGCGCAGCACGTTGAGACGGCCCTCGTCCTCGTGCATCGCCGCGATCATGCGCTCGACCAGCGCTTCGAACGGCTCGCCGTTGTCATTGGCACGCTTGATGATCTTGTCGTCGATATCGGTGATGTTGCGCACGTAGGTCACGTCGTAACCGCGATGACGCAGCCAGCGGGTGACCACGTCGAAGGCGACCATCACCCGGGCATGGCCGATGTGGCAGAAGTCGTACACGGTCATGCCGCACACGTACATGCGCACCTGATTATCGATCAGCGGCTTGAGCGGTTCCTTGACCTTGCTGAGGGTGTTGTAAATGCTCAGTGCCATTTACTGCCCCCAGGAATCGCGCAGGGTAACGGTACGGTTGAACACCAATGCGTCCGGCTTGGAATCCTTGTCCAGGCAGAAGTAGCCTTCGCGCTCGAACTGGAAGCGATCCTCGGCGCCGGCCTGGGCCAGCGACGGCTCAGCGCGGCAGCCGGTGAGCACCACCAGCGATTCGGGGTTGATGTTGTCGAGGAAGCTGCCGCCCTGCTCGCCCTCTTCACCGGCCTTCTCCGGGTTGGCGGAGCGGAACAGGCGATCATAGAGGCGCACTTCGCACTCGACGCTGCCTGCAGCCGGCACCCAGTGGATCACGCCCTTGACCTTGCGGCCTTCCGGGTTCTTGCCCAGGGTGTTCTCGTCATAGCTGCAGCGCAGCTCGACGATGTTGCCGGCGGCGTCCTTGATCGCTTCATCGGCGCGGATCACGTAGCTGCCGCGCAGGCGCGCTTCGCCGCCTGGCACCAGGCGCTTGAAGCCGTCCGGCGGGGTTTCTTCGAAATCGCTGGCGTCGATGTAGATCTCGCGGCTGAACGGCAGCATGCGGGTGCCCATGTCCTGCTTGGGATGACGCGGCAGCTCCAGGTTCTCGACCTGGCCTTCGGGGTAGTTGGTGATCACCACCTTGAGCGGCTTGAGCACGCACATGGCGCGCGAGGCGTTGGCGTCCAGGTCTTCGCGGATGGCGAACTCCAGCATGCCGATATCCACCAGGCCGCCGGCGCGGTTGACGCCGATCATGTCGCAGAAGGTGCGGATCGAAGCCGGCGTGTAACCACGGCGGCGGTAGCCCGAGAGCGTCGACATGCGCGGGTCATCCCAGCCATTGACGTGCTTCTCGTCGACCAGCTGCTTGAGCTTGCGCTTGCTGGTGATGGTGTAGTTCAGGTTCAGCCGGGCGAATTCGTACTGGCGCGGTTGCGCCGGCACCGGCAGGTTGGCCAGGAACCACTCGTACAGCGGGCGGTGATCCTCGAATTCCAGGGTGCAGATCGAGTGGGTCACGCCTTCGATGGCATCGGACTGGCCATGGGTGAAGTCGTAGCTCGGGTAGATGCACCACTTGTCACCGGTCTGGTGGTGATGGGCGTGGCGGATGCGGTAGAGGATCGGGTCGCGCAGGTTCATGTTGCGCGAGGCCATGTCGATCTTGGCGCGCAGGGAACGGGCGCCGTCCGGGAACTCGCCAGCCTTCATGCGGGCGAACAGGTCGAGGTTCTCCTCGACGCTGCGCTCGCGATAGGGGCTGTTCTTGCCGGGGGTATTCAGGGTGCCGCGGTATTCGCGCGCTTCGTCCGGGGTCAGGTCGTCGACGTAAGCCTTGCCAGCCTTGATCAGCTCGACGGCCCAGTCGTGCAACTGGTCGAAGTAGTTGGAGGCGTAGCGCTCTTCACCTGCCCACTTGAAGCCCAGCCACTGGACGTCGGCCTTGATGGCGTCGATGTATTCCTGGTCTTCCTTGGCCGGGTTGGTGTCGTCGAAACGCAGGTTGCACTCGCCACCGAATTCCTGGGCCAGGCCGAAGTTCAGGCAGATCGACTTGGCATGGCCGATGTGCAGGTAGCCATTGGGCTCCGGCGGGAAACGGGTGATGATCTTGGCGTGCTTGCCAGCGTCCAGGTCGGCCTGAACGATGGGCAGCAGGAAGTTGGCAGCTTTTTCGACGGTGGGCTTGCTCATGGTGTCCTTAGCGCGTGCGGATTGCGGCACAGGGTAGGCCGACTAAAACAAAGCGCTTATCATAGCCCAAGCTGTCAACCCCCTGACAGGCCTTGGTGCCTGCTCACTGACCTTCGGGCAGCATTAATGCCCCGGTCAGCCTGAAGCGGCCCGCGATTTTCTCGACAGAGCGATTAAGCACATGATCAAGCTGCACACCAACCACGGCGTCATCACCCTCAAGCTGTTCGAAGACAAGGCGCCGGAAACCGTCGCCAACTTCAAGGAATACGTGAAGAGCGGCCATTACGACGGCACCGTGTTCCACCGCGTGATCGGCAACTTCATGATCCAGGGTGGTGGTTTCGAACCCGGCATGAAGCAGAAGCCGACCCGCGCCCCAATCAAGAACGAAGCCAACAACGGCCTCTCCAACAAGACCGGCACCGTGGCCATGGCCCGTACCATGGAGCCGCATTCGGCCTCCGCGCAGTTCTTCATCAACGTTGCCGACAACACCTTCCTCGACCACAGCGCGCAGACCGTGCAGGGCTGGGGTTACGCGGTGTTCGGTGAAGTGGTCGAAGGCCTGGACGTGGTCGAAGCCATCAAGGGCGTCTCCACCACCATGAAATCCGGCCATCAGGACGTTCCGGCCGAAGACGTGATCATCGAGAAGGCCGAGATCGTCGAGTGATCCTGCTGATCTCCGACCTGCATCTTGAAGAGGAGCGCCCGGACATCACCCGGGCGTTCTTGCATTTTCTCGACACTCGCGCCCGCCAGGCCGAGGCGCTGTACATCCTCGGCGACTTTTTCGAAGTATGGATTGGCGACGACGCCATGAGCCCCTTTCAGCACGGCATCGCCGGGGCGCTGCGGCGCTTGAGCGACAGCGGCACACGCCTCTACCTGATGCACGGCAACCGCGACTTTCTGCTCGGCAAGGCCTTCTGCCGCGAGGCAGGCTGCACCCTGCTCGGCGAGCCCCATACCGTTGAGCTGGCGGGCGAGAAGGTGCTGCTGATGCACGGCGACAGCCTGTGCACCCGGGATATCGGCTACCAGAAGATGCGCCGCCTGCTGCGCAACCCGCTGAGCCTGTTCATCCTGCGCAATCTGCCACTCAATACCCGGCACCAGCTGGCCCGCAAGCTGCGTTCGGAAAGCCGCTCGCAGACGCGCATGAAGGCCAGCGATATCGTCGATGTCACGCCTGCTGAAGTGCAGCGGGTGATGGGCCGATATGGCGTCAAGACGCTGATCCACGGCCATACCCACCGCCCCGACGTGCATGCACTGCAGGTCGATGGCCAACCGGCGCGGCGCATCGTGCTGGGCGACTGGGACAAGTACGGCTGGGCGCTGCAGGTCGACGACAACGGTTTCAACCAGAGCCCCTTCGCCCTGGCATGAACCCCAGG
>Ga0207790_1000086_pt1 | contig 35812 bp, 29 predicted proteins | sample HigsolmetaGSP14D_FD_184842 | JGI IMG/M metagenome (GOLD analysis project Ga0207790, IMG submission 184842) | High solid enriched microbial communities from the Joint BioEnergy Institute, USA - SP1-4-D (SPAdes) | ecosystem: Engineered > Bioreactor > SSF (Solid state fermentation) > Aerobic >...
GCCGCGCACGGTCCGCTTCTCGACCTCGGTCGCGACGAAACCGCGCTCGATGAGGCGCTGCAGGTGCTCGCGGACGGTGTTCGGGTGCAGTTTCGTCGCCGCCACGAGCTCGCCGACGGTCTGCTGCGGGGTCGTCTGCAGCAGGTGGAGGATCTCCACGCGTGAAGAGGTGGAGATCGCGTTGTAGGCCGTCGGGCGCCGGGCCGTCATGACTTCATTATCGCGGGATGCCTCCTGTCCGGGCACGGCCCTCAGGTGGGATTACGCCCTTAATCTGGAGGGCATGCGGCATCCCACTCCCGAACCGATCGGACCCGGCCAGGAGAGTGTCTGGGACTATCCCCGGCCCCCTCGCGTCGAACCGGTCGACGGTACCGTGACGATCACCCTCGGCGGCGAGCGCATCGTCGCGACGACTGGAGCCCTGCGGGTCCTCGAGACGAGTCATCCGCCGGTCTACTACCTGCCGATCGCCGACTTCGTGGCCGGCGCGCTGACACGCGGCGAGGGGGCGTCCTTCTGCGAGTTCAAGGGCGGTGCACGGTATCTCGACGTCCACGGGGGCGGTCAGACGCGCGAGGCCGCGGCGTGGAACTATCCGACCCCCGAGCCGGGCTACGGGGAGCTCGCGGATCGCGTCGCGGTGTACGCGCAGCAGATGGACGAGTGCACCGTCGCGGGAGAGGTCGTCACCCCGCAACCGGGTCGGTTCTACGGCGGGTGGATCACGTCCCGGGTGGTGGGGCCGTTCAAGGGCGTTCCGGGCTCGATGGGGTGGTGACCCCGAGCCGGTGAGGTGAGGGCTCCTCAGAGTCCGAGCGACGGGTTGACGTCCGGTGAGTCGCTCTCGAGGGGTTCTTCGCGGACGAGGTCGGCCACGGAGTCCAGGATCTCGTCGGGCCGGAACGGATAGCGTTCGATCTCGGTGGCGTCGCTGATGCCGGTGAGCACCAGCACGGTGTGGAGCCCCGCCTCGATACCGGCGACGACGTCGGTGTCCATGCGGTCGCCGATCATGCCGGTGTTCTCGGAGTGCGCGCCGATGCGATTGAGCGCCGATCGGAACATCATCGGGTTGGGCTTGCCGACGACGTAGGGCTCTTTGCCGGTCGCCTTCGTGATGAGCGCCGAGATCGCCCCCGTCGCCGGGAGGACGCCCTGGATCGAGGGTCCGGTGGCGTCGGGATTGGTGGCGATGAAACGCGACCCGGCGCCGATGAACCGGATGGCTTTCGTGATGGCCTCGAAGGAGTAGTTCCGCGTCTCACCGACGACGACGTAGTCGGGACTCGTCTCGGTCATGATGAACCCCGCCTCGTGGAGTGCGGTCGTGAGACCCGCTTCACCGATGACGAAGGCCGTGCCGCCCGGCTTCTGCGAGGCGAGGAAGTCCGCGGTGGCGAGAGCCGAGGTCCAGATCGACTCCTCGGGCACCACGAGCCCGGACGCGCGCAACCGTGCGCTGAGGTCGCGCGGCGTGAAGATCGAGTTGTTGGTGAGGACGAGGAACGGGGTGCCGTCGTCGCGCCACTGCTCCAGGAGCTCGGCCGCACCGGGGATCGGCGTGTTCTCGTGGACGAGGACACCGTCCATGTCGGTCAGCCAGCACTCGATGTCCGCGCGGGTCCGCATACCTCCACACTACGCCCGGGCGGTGCGCCGGCCGGGGGCAGGCCTGATCGAGCACCTCCGTATGGTTAGGCTGAGGTCTACGTCTGGCTGGCGGGGGAGTCCGTCACGGTCACCTCGCTCCGGCGTCTGGTCACCGGGCGCCTCGAGGTGCCGAAGGACCGGATCTCGTTCCTCGGCTACTGGCGCGAAGGCGGCCCGCTCGTCGGCTGAGGGAGCCTCGATCCCCCTCGCCCGGCGTCAGGCGGCCGACACCGCCTTCGTCGGAACCCAGCCCAGTGACGGTGCCACGTAACGCGCGAACGACTCGACGAGGCGCAGGTTGAACGCGACCCCCAGCTGGCTGGGGATGGTCAGCATGAGGGTGTCGGCCTCGCGCACAGCGGCGTCGTGCTGCAGCTGCTCGACGAGTTCGTCGGGCGTGCCGGCGTAGGTCTTGCCGAAGGTCGACCGCATGCCGTCGATGATGCCGATCTGGTCACCGTCCGAGCGTCCGCCGAAGTACATGGCGTCCTCGGCTGTCGTGATCGGGAAGATACTGCGACTGACGGAGACCCGCGGCGTGCCGGCGTGACCGGCCTCGCGCCACGAGGTGCGGAACGCGTCGATCTGCTCGGCCTGCAGGATGTCGAAGGGCCGCCCGTCCGCCGACGTGAGGAGAGTCGAGGACATCAGGTTGACACCCATGCGTCCTGCCCACTCCGCGGAGTCGCGGTTGCCCGCGCCCCACCACACCCGCGAGCGGAGCCCGGGGGAGTGCGGTTCGATGCGCTGCAAGCCCTGACCGCCGCCGAAGGGGCTGTGCGGATCGCTTTCGGCGAGACCCTCGCCGTCGATCGCGCGCAGGAACAGGTCGAAGTGCTCGCGGGCGAGGTCGGCGCCGCGCGGATCCTGGGACCCGGTGTAGCCGAACGTCTCGTAGCCGCGGACGACGCTCTCGGGTGAGCCGCGGCTCACGCCGAGTGCGAGCCGGCCGTCGCTGATGAGGTCGAGCGCCGCGGCCTCTTCGGCGAGGTACAGCGGGTTCTCATACCGCATGTCGATGACGCCCGTGCCGACCTCGATGTGCGAGGTGCGCGCGGCGATCGCGGCGAGAAGCGGCATGGGCGAGGCCTGCTGCCGGGCGAAGTGATGCACGCGGAAGTAGGCGCCGTTGACGCCGAGCTCATCCATCCCCTGCGCGAGGTCGATCGCCTGCATCAGCGAGTCGCCTGCGGTGAGTTCGCGACCCCCGCCGAGGGGGCCGTAGTGGCCGAAGGACAGCGTTCCGAAACTCTGCATACCGAAGACAACACCGCGGCCGCGGCATCCATTCCGGTGAATATGGATGCCGCGGCCGCGGCTGCCGCCGGGGCCCTCAGTTCGCGGGTGCCACCGCGCGGAGAGCCTCGACCCACGGCGTGGTGGGACGGCCGATCAGATCGGCGAGGTCGGTCTCGGTCACATCGAGCGCGCCGCCCGCGATGCCGGCGTCGAGCGCCACGACGAAGCCGACCGTTCCCTCGTCGAGTCCGAACGAGGCCAGGCGCGCCGCCAGCTCCTCCGGCGTCGCGGGGACGTAGGCGACCTCGCGGCCGAGGACCTCGCCCATCGCGGAAGCGATGTCGGCGTAGGTCGCCCGGGGGCCGGCCAGCTCGTACGTCCGGCCGATGTGACCGTCCTCGAGCAGGACGACCGCAGCCGCCTCGGCGTAGTCGGCGCGGGCGGCTGCCGACACGGCGGCGTCACCGACGGCGGCCGAGATCACGCCGTTCTGGGCGGCACCGGCGAGGTCGCCCGCGTAGTTCTCGATGTACCAGTTGTTGCGCAACAGGACCGCCGGGATGCCGCTGGCCGCGATGGCCTCCTCGGTCGCCTTGTGGTCGGGGGCGAGGACGAGATCGACGGTGTCGGCGTGCGACACGCTGGTGTAGACGAGCTTCGTCACGCCCGCGCGGGCCGCGGCGTCGATCACGTTGACGTGTCCGGCCAGGCGGCTGCCGGGCTCCGATCCCGAGATCAGCAGAACGCTGTCGACGCCCTCGAGGGCGGCGTCGATCGACTCCGGTGCGCTGTAGTCGAGCGGGACGACCCGCACGCCCCTGTCGGCGAGGTCGGCGGCCTTCGCCACCGTGCGTGCACCGGCGACGATGCTGTCGGGCGCGGCGCCGCGGGCGAGGAGGGCGTCGACGACGAGGTGGCCGAGCTGGCCGCTGGCGGCGGTGACGAGGATGGTCATGGCGAGTCCTTTCGATGATCGGGCGAAGTGCGCGACACCGGGAGGAACCCGCGCGAGAGGTCGAAACATTCCGTCTGATGGGTACCCACTTTTCGGTAAGCTGCTCACATGGCGGTCAGTTATGCGGAGATGCAGCAGGAGTCGCCGGGAATCTTCACCGAGGCCTGCCCCTCGCGGACGGTCCTCGACCACGTGACGAGCAAGTGGGGCATCCTCGTGCTCCTCTCGCTCACCGACGGGACCCGTCGCTGGGGGGAGCTTCGCCGCAGCGTGGACGGGATCAGCGAGAAGATGCTCGCCACCACGTTGCGCACCCTCGCCGCCGACGGCATCGTCGAGCGGACCTCGTACCCGGAGGTCCCTCCGCGCGTCGAGTACTCCTTGACGCCGCTCGGCGTCGAGCTGATGGAGCGGGTCATGCCCCTCATGACCTGGATCCAGGCGAACGCGGAGGAGATCGTCTCGCGCTGAGTCGGCGCCGGCCCCCGGCATCCGTCATCGTGTCAGGATCGAGGTCATGACTGTTCTCGGTACCAGCAACCTGAATGTGTTCCCCCTTTCCCTCGGCGGCAACGTCTTCGGATGGACGGCCGATCGCGACACCTCCTTCGCCGTCCTCGACGCCTTCGTCGCTGCGGGCGGGGACTTCATCGACACCGCCGACGTCTACAGCGCATGGGTCCCGGGCCACTCCGGCGGCGAGAGCGAGACGATCATCGGAGAGTGGATCGCGTCGCGTAAGCCCGAGGGGGTCGTGGTCGCGACGAAGGTGTCGAAGCACCCCGACTTCCCGGGCCTGTCGGCGAGCAACGTCCGCGCCGGCGCCGAGGCCTCGCTGAAGCGACTCGGTGTCGACACGATCGACGTCTACTACGCGCACGCCGAGGACGAGAACACGCCGTTGGAGGAGACCGTCGAGGCGTTCGGTGCGCTCGTGGCCGACGGACTCATCCGCTACCCGGCGATCTCGAACTTCTCGGCCGAGAACGCCCGTGAGTGGATCCGCATCGCTCGCGAAAAGGGCGTCGCGGAGCCCATCGCCACCCAGCCGGCCTACAACCTCGTCGACCGCGCCGTCGAACGCGACGTGGTCCCCGCCGCGCAGGAGCTCGGTCTGACGGTCGTGCCCTACTTCGCCCTCGCGAGCGGCTTCCTGACCGGCAAGTACCGCTCGACCGACACCGCGGGGCAGTCCTCTCCCCGCGCGGGGGCGGCCGCGAAGTACGTGACTGCGGACGGTCTCGCGGTCCTCGACGCCCTCGACGAGGTCGCGGACGCTCATGGAGTCTCGTCGGCATCCGCCGCACTCGGCTGGCTCCGCGCGAAGGGCGCGGTCCCGATCGCGTCGGCGTCGCGGGTCGACCAGGTCGACAGCCTGATCGCCGGGGCGACGCTCGAGCTCACGGCCGATGAGGTCGCCGCGCTCGACGACGCCTCCGCTCCCTTCGCGGTCTGAGGCCCGGAGGGGAGGCCACAGGGCGGAGGCCGCCTCCGTTTACGCTGGTGGAGTGGCATCCGTCCTGAACATCTCCGCCTACCTCTTCACGCGCATCGCCGACCCCGCGTCGCTGCGTCCCGTGCTGCAGGAGCGGGCGGATGCGCGCGGACTCCGCGGCACGATCCTCGTCGCCGAGGAGGGGATCAACCTCTTCCTGGCAGGGCCCGCTGACGACGTCCGCGGCTTCGTCGCCGAGCTCCGCGCAGAAGAGCGCTTCGCGGCGCTGACGACCAAGGAGAGCTGGTCGGACGAGCAGCCGTTCCGCAAGATGCTCGTCAAGCACAAGCGCGAGATCATCCGGATGGACCGCCCGGCGATCCGCCCCGAGGCCGGTCGCGCTCCCGGCGTCGATCCCTCCACCCTGCGGCGCTGGCTCGCGTCCGGTGTCGACGACGACGGGCGCGAGGTCGTGCTGCTCGACACCCGTAACGCGTTCGAGGTCGACCACGGCACGTTCTCGGGGGCGCTGGACTGGCGGATCGAGAAGTTCACCGAGTTCCCGGATGCCGCCGCGGCCCACCGCGAGGAGCTCGTCGGCAAGACCGTCGTCAGCTTCTGCACCGGCGGCATCCGGTGCGAGAAGGCGGCGCTCGTCCTGCGCGAGGACGGGATCGACGCACGTCAGCTCGAGGGCGGCATCCTCGGCTACTTCGAGCACGTCGGCGGTGACGGGTTCGACGGCGAGTGCTTCGTCTTCGACGAGCGCCGGACGGTCGACGCGTCACTCCAGCCCGCGGGCTGATCGGCGTCGGTCGCCCCCGCTAGCCTCGTGCCATGCACCGGCTCACCAGGGACGAGGCCCGCCGCATCGCGGTCCGCGCGCAATTGCTCGACGCCGACCGGCCGGGCGACGTCGTCGAAGTGGCCGAGCAGATCGCCGCGATCAAGATCGATCCCACTGCGGTCATCGCTCCCAGCGAGCAGGCGATCTGCTGGTCGCGGATCGGGTGGGCGTACGAGCCCGGACAGCTCTCGAAGGCCGTCGAGGTCGACCGACTGCTGTTCGAGTACGACGGGCACTTCCGCCCGGCATCCCTTCTCCCGGCTCTCCGCGCCCTCATGCCGAACCGCCGGCTGAGCGCCTCGACGGCTGCGTACCTCGAGGCGAACGCCGCCTTCCGGTCGGAGATCCTCCGGCGCCTCGATCGGGACGGCCCGCTGCAGGCCTCGGAGATCCCCGACACCAGCGCGGTCCAGGCGAAGAACGAGAGCGGCTGGTACGGCGCGAACCAGGTGCCCCGCATGCTCGAGCTCATGTCGTACCTCGGTGACGTCGCGATCAGCGGGCGCGTCGGACGGCAGCGCGTGTGGGACCTGCCGGATCGCGTGTACGGGAAGACGGATGCCGCGATGAGCCCGACCGACGCCGAAGAGTCGCTGGCGGGGCGGCGTCTGCAGGCGCTCGGCATCGCACGGCAGAAGTCCCCGTGGTCGGGCGTCGGCACAGCGGGCGAGGACGCCGAGGTCGAGGGGAGCTCGTGGCGCTGGCGCGTAGATCCCGAGGCCGTTGCGGCTCTGGGTGACGACCCCGGCGGCCGGGCGGCGATCCTCAACCCGTACGACCGGATGCTCTTCGATCGGCCACGGCTGACGGAGCTGTTCGACTTCACCTTCGTCCTCGAGCAGTTCAAGCCCAGACATCAGCGGGTCTACGGCTATTTCGCCCATCCGATCCTGGTGGGCGACCGCTTCGTCGCCCTGCTCGACGCGGCTCTCGACAAGAAGAAGGAGACCCTCGTCGTCGCCGCGGTCCACGAACTGGCACCGATCGACGACGACGAGCGCGACATGATCCACGCCGAGATCCGGGACCTCGGCGAATGGCTCGGGGTCCCGGTCCGCGGGCTGGAGTGATGCGGGTCAGCGCGCCAGGCGCAGAGTGACGAGCTGGAACGGCGACAGGTCGAGGCGGACCGTGTCGGTCGTCTCGCGGAGCGCCGTCGCCTCGATCTCCCGCTCGAGCAGATCGGTCTGCGTCACCGCCCTCACCGCGAACCCTGCCGTCAGCTGCGCCGTGCGGGACGATCCGAGCGCCTCGTAAAGCCGCACGATGACGTCACCGGAACCGTCGTCGGCCAGCTTGACCGCCTCGACGATCACGCCCGGGTCATCCAGCGTCAGCACCGGCGCGATCTCGTGCGCCCCCCGCACGGTGACAGGGGGGAGGTTCAACCGCAGCCCTTCGCCGATCGCCGCGGCGACGCCGGCGGAGGGGAGGAGGGAGACCCGGAACTCGTGCGTGCCCTGGTCTGCTTCGGGGTCGGGGAACAGTGGAGCCCGAACGAGCGTCACGCGGGCGACGGTCCGGGCGCCGCCGTCCGATCCCGGCGCGCGCTGCACGTCGTGGCCGTAGGACGAGTCGTTGGCGACGGCGACGCCGTAGTCCCCCTCGACGACGCGGATCCAGCGATGTGCGACGGTCTCGAACTTGGCGGCATCCCATGTCGTGTTCGCATGGACAGGGCGGGAGACGTGACCGAACTGGATCTCGGACTCGGTGCGCTCGGCCCGCACGCGCAGGGGGAAGGCGATCTTCAGCATCTTCTGCCGCTCGTGCCAGTCGAGGCGGAGGGCGATCTCGAGCGCACCCGAGAACGGGTCGACGCGGTACCGCTGCTCGAGCTCCGAGGAGCCGAACCGACGGTGCACGACGAGGTCCGTACCGTCCGTGACGATCCCGACGACATCGGTGAGCGTCGTCCCGAGGGCGCCGTCCTCCACGTCGATGTTCCAGGCGTCCCACTCGCGGGGCGTGTCGCGGAACATCTGCAGCACGCCGGCGGGGAACGCCGGGTCGACGAGTTCCCGGCCGGTGGTGAGGTCGACGGCGCCCACGACGAGCCCGCGCGCGTCGATCGCCCAGTGGAACCGCTCGTGACGGAACGTCCACCCGTCGCCGTCCCGTTCCGGCGCGACCGGGAGCACGGATGCCGCCGCTGTGGCACCGAGCGCCGGAACACCCGCCAGCGGTATCGGCGCGGCATTCGCGGTCAGCGCGTGGTCCCCCTCGCCGACGAGCGAACGCACCGCGGTGTCGATGATCTCCTGCAGTTCGCCGGCGACGCGCGCGTAGGTCGCCTCGGCCTCCTGATGCACCCAGGCGATCGAGGTGCCCGGAAGGATGTCGTGGAACTGGTGCAGAAGGACCGTCTGCCACAGCGACCGCAGCCGCGCAGCGGGATACGCCGCTCCCGTGCGGACGGCGTCGATGGTGGCCCACAGCTCTGCCGCGCGCAGGAGGTGCTCGCTGCGGCGGTTGCCCCGCTTCGTGCGCGCCTGGGCGCTGTACGTCCCCCGGTGGTATTCGAGATAGAGCTCGCCCGACCAGACCGGCGGTTCCGCGTACTCCGCCTCGGCGTCGCTGAAGAACTGCGACGGTGATCCGAGGCGCACGCGCGGCGACCCTTCCAGATCCGCGGTGCGCCGCGCTGCCGCGATCATCTCCCGCGTCGGTCCGCCGCCGCCGTCGCCCCAGCCGAACGGGACGAGGGAGTGCGAGGCATCCGCCTTCTCCGCGAACTGGCGTTCGGCGAGGGCGAGCTCGGACGCCGAGAGCTCGGAGTTGTACGTGTCGACCGGAGGGAAGTGCGTGAACACACGGGTGCCGTCGATGCCTTCCCAGAGGAAGGTGTGGTGCGGCATTCGGTTCGTCTCGTTCCACGAGATCTTCTGCGTGAGGAACCACCGGGACCCGGCGGCGCGGATGATCTGGGGGAGCGCGGCGGAGTAGCCGAACGAGTCGGGGAGCCACACCTCGAGCGGTTCGACGCCGAACTCGTCCAGGAAGAACCGCTTGCCCTCGACGAACTGGCGCGCGAGGGCTTCGGAGCCCGGCATGTTCGTGTCGGATTCGACCCACATGCCCCCGACCGGGGCGAAGCGCCCGGCGGCGATGGCATCCTTCATCCGGGCGAACAGCTCCGGGTAGTGCTCCTTCATCCAGGCGTACTGCTGCGCCGACGACGCAGCGAACACGAAGTCGTCCTCGGTGCGCATCAGGTCGAGGACGTTCGAGAACGTGCGGGCGACCTTCCGGACCGTTTCGCGGACCGGCCAGAGCCATGCGGAATCGATGTGGGCATGACCGACGGCGGTCAGCTGATGCGAGGACGGGGATGCCGGGGATTCGAGCACGGCGCGGAGCTCGGCTCGCCCCGCCGCGGCGGTGCCGGCCACGTCGTCGGGGTCGACCGCGTCGACGGCGCGCCCGAGGGCGGCGAGCACGCGCGCGTGACGGGTGCGGTCCGGCTCGAGCTGGTCGACGAGGCCGCGTAGCGTCCAGATGTCCTGCTGCAATTCCCACACGGTCTCATCGAGCAGGCCGAGCTCGAGCCGCCGCAGCCGGTAGATCGGCTCGTCGCCCGCGGTCGCCCGGTCGCCGAGCGGGGTCGCGGCGAAGGTGAAGGTTCCGGCGACGCTGGGGTTGCCGGCGGCCTCGATCCACAGGTCGATCTCGTCTCCGTCGATCGGGACGGCGGTGTTGCGGGGTTCGATCGCCTTGACGATCGACCCGTCGGGGCGGAAGACGAGCGCCTCCGCCTGGAACCCGGGGCCGGAGCCGTCGAAACCGAGGTCGACCACGATCTCCGGGCGGGTTGCCGGGGCGTCGCGCCAGGATGCCGGGACGCTGCCGGTGACGTGGAACCAGACCGTGCCCCAGGGGCGACCCCAGGCCGTGCCCACCGGTGCCGGGGCGTAGGTCTGCGTGACGGCTTCGGCGAACGGAACCGGCTCCCCGGGGACCTCCCACGCCGTGATGTTCAGCGACGCGGTCTCGCGGTAGAGAGCGGGGCGCAGGCGGTCGCCGGCGAGCCGGTCGATGCGCTGCAGAGCAAGTCGATCGTTGCGGTGCATGGGGAACGTCTTTCGGGAGAGGTTCGGCGGGGGAGAGGTGCGGTGCGGTCAGCCTTTGACGGCACCTGAGAGGGCGAAGGAGCCCCCGAGGCCGCGGGTGACGATGAGGTAGAGGCCGAGAACGGGGATCGAGTAGAGCAGCGAGTAGGCGGCCAGGCGTCCGTAGGCGACGGTGCCGTACTGGCCGAAGAACGAGTAGATGGATACCGCCGCGGGCTGCCAGTCGGGGGTCAACAGGAGCACGAACGGGACGAAGAAGTTGCCCCACGCTTGCAGGAAGACGAAGACGAAGACGACGCTGAGGGCCGGGCGCATGAGTGGCACGACGACGGTGAGAAGGGCGCGCATCGCGCTCGCGCCGTCGACCCACGCGGCCTCTTCGAGGCTGACGGGCACCGAGTCCATGAAGTTCTTCGTCATCCACAGCGCCATCGGCAGCGCGCTCGCCGCGAGGAACAGGGCGACCGCCCAGGGCTGATTGATGAGGCGCATCTGCACGAAGAGGCTGTAGACCGGCACCATGATCGCCGTGATCGGCAGGCAGCTCGCGAACAGCACGGAGTAGAGGAACGGGCCGTTGAACCGGGACCGGTAGCGCGAGAGCGGGTAGGCGGCGAGGACGGACGCCACCACGGTCACCGCCGCCGCACCGGTCGACAGCAACAGGCTGTTCAGGAGCGGGCGCAGTGTCAGCTCGGGTGTGAGGACGTCGGCGAAGTTGTTCAGCGTCGGCTCCGCGGGCCACGCGACCTGATACGTCGCGGCGGAGTCGATCGAGGCGAGAACGACCCAGGCGAGCGGTGCAGCGAAGAGCAGCCCGATGACGGTGAGCACGACGTTCGCCCAGAAGCGCGTCGCGCGCCGTTGCGGGGAGGCGATGCTGAGGCCGCGACGGGGCCGACTCTGCGACGCCGCGACGCTCACGAGAGGCCCCCGCGGCGGCGGAGCGACACGACGTACGCGAACGAGAACACGGCTCCCAGGGCAAGCATGACGATGGCGATCGCGTTCCCGTAGCCGATGTCCCCGAACGAGAACGCCTGCGAGTACGCGAACACCGGGAGCGTGGTGGACAGGTCGCCCGGTCCGCCCTTGGTCATCACCCAGATGAGGGTGAAGACCGAGAGGGTCTGCAGGGTGGTCAGCAGCAGGTTGGTGAAGATGGTGCCCGAGATCATGGGCAGGGTGATGAACCGCAGTCGCTGCCACGCGCCCGCGCCGTCGATCATCGCCGACTCGGTGATCTCCGGCGGTACGTCGTCGAGGGCGGCGCGATAGATGAGCATGGAGAACGCCGTCCCCCGCCACGTGTTCGCCAGGATGATCGCCACCATCGGCAGCGTGTACAGCCAGTTCGGGCCGTCCAGACCGAGCAGCGCCAGGACACCGTTGAGCGTCCCGTCGGCCGACAGGAAGGCGTAGCCGACGAAGGCCGCCACGATCTCGGGGAGCACCCACGCGGTCACGACGATCACCCCGACGGTGCCCGCCACGGCGCGGCTTCCGGCCCGGAAGAGCACCGCCAGCACGAGGCCGAGCGCGTTCTGTCCGACGATCGCCGATCCCACCACGAAGACCACCGTCAGCAGAACGGAGAGCGGCAGGACCGGGTCGGCGAACAGTCTCGCGAAGTTGTCGAACCCGACGTACTCGGGCTTCGCCGCACCCACCCCGGTGAGGGCCCGGTCGGTGAGCGAGCCTCCGATCGCCCAGACGATGGGACCGGCGAGGAAGACGAGGAGGAGCCCGATCGCCGGCAGCATGGGCAGGGCCCGAACCGGGGTGACGCGCGCCCCCACCCGCGTCCGGGCGCGTCGCGGCTCGGACGCGGCCGGGTCGGAACGCCGCGAGAGGGTCGTCGTCATGCGGTCACCCGGTGACGACTCCGTCGTCGCCGACGATCTTGCGGACGGCCTCGTCGTATGCGGCCGCTGCCTCAGCGGGCGACTTCTGCCCGGTGATCACGGCTTCGGTCGCCTCCTGCGCGGCGACCGAGACCTGCGGATAGTCGCTGTTCGCCGGGCGGAAGTGGGTGACCGAGACGGCATCCGTCACCGCCTTCACGAACGGATTGGCGTCGAGGTAGGTCGGCTCCTGCGCCACGTCGGTCCGAACCGCGATCTGCGCGTTGTTGATGGCGTACCAGAGCGCGTTCTCCTTGTTGAGGACCGTGGTCATGAACTCGAACGCGAGGTCGGGGACGTCGGTCTCCGCAGACGCCGCGAGGGTCCAGCCGCCGGACATGCTGACGCCGCCGGGTTCCTGGCCGTCCTGCGTCGGGAAGCGGGCGACCCCCATGGTGTCGGCGTATTCGGGCCAGGCGAAGTCGCCGCCCTCAGCCCAGAACGACGGCGTGTAGGAGCCTTCGACCGTCGCACCGAGGGTGCCCTTCGGGAACCATTCGCCGAAGACCGCCTGCCACACGTTCGGGTCGAGCGCCTTGTCGGGGGTGACCGCGTAGCCCTCGTCGTAGAGTTTCTCGAGGAAGCTCAGCGAGTCGACGAAGCCCTGGGAGCCGACCACCCACTTGCCGGAGTCGTCGTCGTAGAGTCCCGTGCCGTCACCCGTGCCGTACAGCAGCTCGTAGAAGCTCTGCATGACGGTGCCCTCGCCCGTTCCGGTGCCCGCGTACATGTTGAAGGGCACCACGTTCGGATCGCTCTTCTTGATCTGCGCCGCGGCCGCGAGGATGTCGTCCCAGCTCTCGGGCTGCCAGGGCGTGCTGATTCCCGCCTTCTCGAGGACGTCCTTGTTGTACCAGATGACGCGGGTGTCCGTGCCCAGGGGCAGCGCGTACGTGCTGCCGTCCTCACCCTGGCCCGCGGTTCTTCCCGCGTCGTCGAACATCTCCCAGTCGTCCCACGAGCCGAGCTTGTCGTCGAGCTTCAACAGGTAGCCCGCCTCGATGTCGCTGCGGACGGCGAAGGTGTCCTCGTAGAAGACGTCCGGTGCGGTGTCGGGGGAGGCCAGCGAGAGCTGGAGTCGGGTCTTGTAGTCGTCGTCCGTCGCCGTGATCGGCTGCAGCTCGACGGTGATCCCCTTGTGCGATGCCTCGAACTCCTTCTTCGCCGTCTTCATGAGGTCATCGAGGACGGTGAACGAGTCGGTCTTGGAGTAGACGACGGTGACCGTGTCGCCCACGTCGCCTTCGTCCGGTGCGCACCCGCCCAGAACGAGGACCGCGGCTGTTGCGGCTGCGATGGATGTGACGGCGATGCGAACTCTCATGGGGCCCCCTTGCTCCGAACCATGACGCCCGCACTCCGTGTCCGGACCCAGTAAGTCAAATGAGTGGAGATAGCGGAGTCAAGCGGCCTCCACGACCGTGACGCGAATGACATCAGGCGGTCGGCACCAACAGCGACGTCGGCCGAGGAGTCAGAGCTTCGTCCAGGATCAGGCACGCCGCGCCGATCGCACCGACGTCGGATCCGAGCGCCGTCCCCGACACCGTCACCGGGTGGACGCCCCGCGCGGCACGCAGCTCGTCTAGTCGCGGCGGCACCGTCTCTGCGAGGGCGTGTTCGAGTCGACTCCACAGCGGGCCGCCCACGACGATCCGATCGACGTCGAGCAGGTTCGAGACGACCGCGAGTGCGCGTGCCATATGCTCGCCGCACCGCGCGACGAGTGCCTGCGCGGCGTCATCGCCGTCGTCGGCGCGGCGCACGAGGCGTGCCAGCGCCGCATCCAGTTCCGTCGGATCGTCTCCCGTGCGCTCGGCGTCGATGATGCCCCGCCGCTCCGCTTCCTCGATGAGCGGCAGCGGGGCGCAACTCACGGCGATGCAGCCGCGCATCCCGCATGCGCAGGGCAGGCCGTCGGGATCGACGACGATGTGCCCGATCTCGCCGGCGTTGCCCGAGCCGCCACGGACGACCTCGTCGCCGATCACGAGCCCGACACCGAGGCCGGTCCCGACGTACAGGAATGCGAAGTTCTGCTCGCCGCCCGGAGCCGCGATCCATTTCTCCGCCACCGCAGCCGCCGTCACGTCCTTCTCGAGGAGGACGGGGAGGCCGGTGGCACCCGCCACCGAGTCGCGCAGCGGCACGCGGTCCCACCCGGAGAGGTTGGGCGGGTCCATGACGATGCCGCGCTCGACGTCGATGGGGCCTGGTGCCGCGATGCCGAGGCCGACGATCCGGCTCCGGTCGATGCCGGAGTCGGCGAGCGTGGTCTCGATGTCCTGCGTCAGGACCTCGACGGTGTCGGAGGGGTCTTGCGTCAACGGAGTGGCGCGAGCGTGGCGTGCGATGACCTCGCCGTCGATCGACAGCAGGACGACGGTGATGAGGCCGGGATCCAGGTGCACTCCCACGGCGTAGCGGCTGCTGCCGACCAGGCGCAGGGTCGTGCGCGGCTTGCCGCGCCCTGAACTCGTCCGCCCGGCCTCTTCGACGATCCCGGCGTCCAGCAACCGCTGCACGATGTTCGAGACCGTCTGCGCCGACAGCCCGGTGGCATCGGCCAGCTCGACGCGGCTGAAGCCGTGCGATCGGCGGATCTGGTCCAGCACGACGGCCTCGTTGTATCCACCGACGCTGGGTTGGTTGGCTCCGCGTCTGGCCATGAGTGAACCTGCTTTGCTCCAAGGGCGGTTGATCGAGACTAGCGCGCCGCTCGGATCGGCGGCGATCCCGCTACATTCGTGGCATGCCCGCTGCCTCCTCGTACCCCTCCCGCACGCTCGACGACGGCGCGGTCCTCCGCGCTGCGGCGCCCGGTGACGAGGCCGGGATCCTCGCCGCGATACACGCTCTCGCCGCGTACGAGAAGGAGCCGGATGCCGTCCGCACGACGGTCGCCGATCTCACCGCGACGCTGTTCGACGACGATCCGAACGCCTTCGCGCACGTCGTGGAGCGGGACGGCGAGGTCCGGGCCATCGCCGTCTGGTTCCTCACCTTCTCCACGTGGACCGGCCGTCACGGGATCTGGCTCGAGGACCTGTACGTCGACGAGTCCGATCGCGGCCGCGGCTACGGCACTGCGCTCCTCGCTTCGCTTGCCGGCGTCGCGCTCGAGCGGGGATATCCGCGTCTGGAGTGGACAGTGCTGGACTGGAACGCCCCGGCGGTCGGGTTCTACCGCTCGATCGGTGCCGAGGCCATGGACGAGTGGACGACGCAGCGCATGAGCGGTGACGCGCTCGCCGCCCTCGCGGCGCGCTGAGTCCGTTCGACTCGCTGCGCTCTCCTACGACAGCGGACTGACCGTGACGGGTTCGCCGAAACCTGTGAGACGCTGCGTCAGCGTCGAGGTGCGTCCGAGGAGATCCGTCGTGGACTCGGTGGCGACAGGGCGCCCGTCGGCGGTCATCCACAGCGTGTAGGAATCGATCGGGATGTCGTACCACGAGTACGCGGCCGGACTCTCGATGCGGTAGGCCTCGACCGATCCGCCGTCCGCGGTCTCGACCTCCTCCGGGGCATCCGACACCGTCCAGCTCTCGCCGGCGCCGACCAGGTCGCCGATGAATCCGGGGTCGGCGAAGATGCGGTACACCTCGGCGGTGGAGCCGGCGGCCTGAGACGCGGTGTCGGATGCATCGACGTCGGCGACGACGGGCCCGTCGCCGTCATCGAGCATCATGACTCCGTCGACGAAGCTGATCGCGACGGGGCCGCCCCCGGTCTCGAGGTCTCCGCGGAACTCGAACGCGGGGTCGTAGCGGTAGACGACCGTGCCCGCCAGCTCGTCGCCGTCGATGGTCAGGCTGCCCGTGTCATCGCGCGCCAGCGTTGCCTGGATGCAGGGCCCCAGATCGCTCCCGGCGGCCGTACCTGCCGAGAGGTCGAGGGTCTCGCACTCCGGCGCGGTGTCGACGGACGGGTCCGCAGCCGTCGGTGACGGCGCCGGCTCCGTCTCCGTCGTCGAGGGGACCGGTGCCCCGATCGCGGACGACGCGGCAGGAGCGGGTTCGGTCTGACCCGTGCACCCGGCCAGGGCGAGGATGAGCGCGATCGCGGCGACGGACATCGGCAGGGCAGAGGTGCGCACGGGGGCTCCTTGCGTCGGGATGGCGAAGTCGCGCACGAGCCTACCCGGCGTCTATCGGTCCCACGCGGGAGGCGCAAGCCCCTGCTGCCGGGTGCGGGTCCGCTCGATGATGGGACCCACATTCCGACGAGAGGACAACCGTGGCCAGCATCATCGAAACCGTCGACGTCACCGTGCCCGTGTCGACCGCGTACAACCAGTGGACTCAGTTCGAGTCCTTCCCCCACTTCCTCAGCTACGTGCAGTCGATCACGCAGATCGACGACACGACCAATCGCTGGAACGTGAAGATCGGCGGCGTGGAGCGGGAGTTCACCGCGCACATCACCGAGCAGCATCCCGACGAGCGCGTCGCCTGGAAGAGCGTCGACGAGGATCACGCCGGTGTCGTGACCTTCCACCGCTTGAGCGACACCGAGACGCGTGTCACGGTGCAGCTCGACTGGAAGCCCGAGGGCTTCGTCGAGACCGTCGGCGCCGCGATCGGGATCGACGACCATGCGGTGAAGAAGGACCTGCAGAAGTTCAAGGAGTTCATCGAATCCCGCGGCGCTGAAACCGGTGCCTGGAGAGGCGACGTGGGCTGAGCGGTCGGTTCGTCCGACTGCTCCAGGCGGCCCGGTGGTGCATTCCACCGGGCCGTCGTGGCACGGTGGGAGCATGACCATCCTCTCCCTCGAAGACCGCGCTCGCCGCCTTCGTGACCTTCACGCCGCCCCCGAGATCCTCCGCGTCGTCAACGTGTGGGACGTCGTCTCCGCCAAGGCCGTTCTCGCGCTGCCCGAGACGCAGGCGATCGCCACTGCGGGGCATTCGATCGCGGCATCCTTCGGGTACGACGACGGCACCATCCCGCTCGAGACGACCCTCGACATGGTCGGCCGCATCGTCGCAGCAGCCGGCGACGTCCCCGTGTCGGCGGACCTCGACGACGGCTACGACGACACCGCCGAGACGGTGCGCCGGGCGATCGGCGTCGGTATCGCCGGAGCGAACATGGAGGACCGGCTCCGGCCCTTCGACGAATCCGTCGCCAGGGTTGCCGCAGCCGTCCGCGCTGCTGAGGCGGAGGGCGTCCCGTTCGCCCTCAACGCCCGGACCGACGCGGTCGTCCGCGGCGGGGACCGCCCCATCGAGGAATCGATCACCGATGCCATCGCGCGCGGCCGTGCCTTCCTCGACGCCGGTGCCGACGTCGTGTTCGTCCCCGGCCGGCTCGATGCCGAGACGGCGGCCCGGCTCGTCGAGGGGATCGGCCGCCTCAGCGTCATCGGCGTACCGGGCGCCCTCCACGCGGCGGAGTACGAGAAGCTCGGCGTCGCGCGCATCTCGTACGGCCCTCTCACGCAGCGCGTCGCCCTGACCGCCTATCAGGACCTCGCCGCCGACCTGTACCGAGACGGCGTCATTCCCGAGAGCACCCGAGCGCTGAACTGAACTCCGCGGGACGGATGCCGCGGCCGGTGCGCGGGGCGGGCGGACCCTGCGTGGTAGGCTCTCCCGTTGGAAGCGTGTCCGAGCGGCCTAAGGAGCATGGCTGGAATCCATGTAGGCGGGGTAACTCGTCTCGCAGGTTCAAATCCTGTCGCTTCCGCCAGAACGAAGCCCCGCACCTCGAGGTGCGGGGCTTCGTCGTTCCGGTGTCGCGGATGTCAGCGCCCGAGCGGCATCGCCTCGGCGAAGGTCGAGCCGGGGCGGATGGCGAGGGACCGGGGGAGCAGTCGGCCGACGAGGCGCCGCGGCGTGGACACCGCGGCGAACAGTCCGGCGCGGACAGCGGCGGCATCCGACGTCAGCTCCGTTCCGTCCGCGTCCCCGAACGACCCTGCCAGGGCGTAGCTCGAGCGTTCCACCGCGTTCACCAGACGGTCCACTGCCGCCGGCGGCGCGCCGTGGTCGCGACGGAGCCGCTCGCCGAAAGCGCGCGGCGACTCCGAGTCGGGGACCGGGATGCCGAGATCGATAGCCGCATCCTGAACGAGACGCCAGGCGGCGCCGGCGCTGCCGCGGCGAGCCTGCGACACGCGTCGACGGGAGAGCGCCCCGCGGACGAGGGCGGGCAGGGCGAGCACGAGCAGCGCCCCCAGAGCGATGCCGAGGGCCGGCAGGACTCGCAGGATCGAGAACGTCGTCGTCTGAGTCGTTCCCGCCGTCGGGTCCTCCTCGGGGCGGGGCGCCGACGACGCGGTGGGGGTCGGCTCGGCTGCAGCGGTCGGAGTCGGCGTCGGCTCGGGCTGATTCGACGTGTCCTCCGCGGACGTGAACCGCTGCGCGGCGCCCAGACTCTTCGTCGGCTCGAACGGCACCCAGCCGATGCCGTCGAAGAAGACCTCGGGCCAGGCGTGGAGCTGGGCCGTCGTGGCCTGATAGACCCGGTCGTCGTCGACGACGTCGCCGGTAGGGAGGCCGGGCAGGAATCCCACGACCACACGCGACGGCATGTCGAGGGTCCGGGCCATGATGGCGAAGGCCGAGGCGAAGTGCACGCAGTACCCCGATCGGACCTGGAGGAACGTCGAGACGGCCTCGATCCCCGATCCGTCGAACCCGTCCTCGACCGGCGCGTCGAGCGAGTAGTCGAAGTCGGGTCCGCGGAACCAGGTCTGGAGCGCGAGGAGCCGGTCGTAGTCGTTCGACGCGTCGGCCGTCACCTGGGTGGCGAGCGCGGCGATCTCGGGCGGAGTGTCGGCGGGCAGGTCGCGGGCCCGAGCGGGACCCCCACGCGCCTCGGCTGCACGCGCCTGCTCCAGGGTGGGGCGGGGTGTGCGGCTGACGACCTCGAACTGCTGACCGCGCGCGGCGGTCGAGGGGGAGACGACCGTCCCGTTGGCGGGAGTGATCCGCCAGATCCCCGTCACCCCGTCGACGGAGACGGCGTCGGCAGGCACCGGCAGCTGCGCCGACGACAGATCGAGCACCTCGACCGTGCGCCGGTCCTCGACGATCTCGATCCCCTCGGCGGCGGCATCCTCCGGCGCCCACTCGTCGAGCGGCACCGAGCGGCTCCGGTCGGGCTGCCACGAGTCTCCTTCGAGCTCGGTCAGTGTGGCGACGCGGAGGTAGGCCGGGGCGGAGGCCGCGCTCCACTGCTTCACGACCGGCACCTCGGCGGGACGACGCAGGTCGTCGCCGAGATTGAGGGACGCGTCGATCGTCGTGCCGCCGCCCAGCCCGCCGCTGGGCGGCGCAGGAGAGGGCAGGGCGGGTGCGGCGATGACGGCGATGACGACGGCGGATGCCGCGATCACGGCCGCGACGGCGCCGACCCCTCCGCGCGGCGCGGAGGTCGACCGGGTCCGGTCGCGTCCGCGGGTCTCCGTACGCAGCAGCCACAGGAGCGCGAGGGCGAGGAGCGTGAACGCCCACAGATCGACCGTCTGCGGCACGGCGAGGGTAGGGATGAGCCAGACGGCGATCAGCGCGACCCCGGCGAGCAGCGGCATCCGTGCCGTCAGGACGACATGATCGAGGGCGACGGTGAGGAGTCCGACGGCGCCCACGATGAGGAAGGTCAGCGACGCCGACGCCTCGAGCGGAGCGACACCCACCGCGATGTCGTTGCTCGCGATCTCGACCAGTCGAGGCACGCGGGCGAACGCCTCGCCCGACGGGATGACGAACAGCCAGGCGACGTCCGAGAAGAAGACGGCCGTCATGATCGCGGTCCACAGCGCCACGAGGATGACGGTCACGAGCACGGCGCTCACCCGTGCACGGCGCAGCAGATATCCGGCGCCGAGCAGGATCGCCGCGAGCACGAACGCGAGCGCCGCCCAGGCACCGCCGGCGATCACGGTGAACAGAGGGACGAGGGACGCCACCAGGGCAAGCAGCAGCGCCGTCGTAGAGAGCCCGTCGTGCCGAGGGCGCGTGGATCCGATGCCCTCAGCCGACATGTCCGCGGACTTCTTCCATACCGGGAACGCCCGACCAGAGCGACTCGAGCTCGTCCTCCGGCTCGAGCCGGTGCACGTGCCATCCCGTCTCGCGAGCGACGCGAAGGGCATCGCCGGCTCCGGCGAGGGCGAACAGCATCGGCATGCTGCTGTGGCTCACGATGGGGGCCAGCGACGCGGCATCCGCGGGGTACACCTCGCCGGTGACGACGACGACGGGGCCGAGCGTCGCGCCGGCGAAGAGCGGGGCGAGGTCCGTGAGCGCTCCTTCGCGGCGGGCCGTCAGGGTGGCGAACGAGGTGGTCATCGCGTCGAGTGCCGCGGTGTCACCACCCTCGATCGGATCGACGAGCTCCGTCCCGTCGACGTCGATGATCGCGACGCTGTAGCCCTCGCGGGCGAAGCGTGCGGCAGCCGACACGACGGTCGACAGAGCGGCCTCGAAGTCGAGGTCCTCGCCGGGGGAGCGCAGTGCATCCGTGCTCCATCTCGCGACGGCGCGATCGAAGACGATGACCGCCTCGGGGTTCGACTCGCGTTCCTCCTGCCGGACCATGAGCTCCCCGCGGTGGGCGCTCGCCCGCCAGTGGATGCGCCGCATCGAGTCGCCGGGCGCGTAGGCACGGGGGATGAGGTTGTCGGCGCCCTGACCCAGCTTGTCGGTGACGGACTGCATCGTCCCGCCCGCCGCCCCGAGGAGATCGTCGAGCATGTCCAGTGGCACCACAGCCGGAGCGATCGTGAGGGGAACGGCGCCACCGAGCTCCTGACGGCGCCGCGAGAGGCCGAAAGGGTCGGTGGTCTCGACCACGAGCGGTCCGATGGCGCGCACGCCTCGACGCCGGGCGCGCACGCGGTACGCGATGTCGACGCGATGACTGCCCGAGACGAGGCCGGAACGCAGGCCGGGGTAGACGCCTACGGGCTCACCCTCGACCCCGCGCGGCAGCCGGTCGCGCCAGATGCCCACCGTTGTCGGCAGGACCGAGCGCGACTCGACGCGCACGCGCACGTCGACCTCGGCTCCGACCGATGCCACGGGAGGGGCGAACGATCGCCGGACCCCGTCTGCCCGGTGACCGAGCCACAGCGAGGCGAACGAGAAGGCGACCGCCGCGATGAGCAGCACGCCGAAGAAGACGAGCGCCGGCACACCGAACACGGGGGCCAGGACGAACGCCGCAAGAGCGAGCAGGATCGCCCCCGTGCCTCGCGGGGTGAGCGGCCACCGTGTCATGGGAAACGTCCGCTCAGCGAGCGGCGACGGGGACCCGCACCGAGCGGACGACCTGCTCGAGTGCCGACGCGACGAGATCCACACCGCCGCGTCCGCGCGAGACCGCCGCGCCGCGGGCGGCGATCAGACGGTGCGCGAAGACAGGCTCGAGCAGCGTCACGAGGTCGTCGGGAATGACGTACTCGCGCCCCTCCAACGCCGCCCACACCTTCGCCGCGCGGATGAGCTGCAACGTGGCGCGCGGGCTGGCCCCGAGGCGCAGATCGCCGTGTTCGCGCGTCGCGCGCGACAGTGCGACGGCGTATTCCTCGACGGCGGGCGAGACGTGAACGGTCCGAGCCCAGGCGATGAGGGCGGCGACGCGCTCCGCGGTGATGACCGGCAGAACGGCATCGAGCGGGTTGCCGGTGTCGCGCTGGCGGAGCATGAGCGCCTCGTTCTCGGCATCCGGATACCCCATCGAGATACGCATCATGAACCGGTCCCGTTGCGCTTCGGGGAGGGCGTACGTGCCCTCCATCTCGAGGGGGTTCTGCGTTGCCACGACGAGGAACGGGTCGGGCAGGGGACGGCTCGTGCCGTCGACGGTCACCTGACGCTCCTCCATCGCCTCGAGGAGCGCGGACTGCGTCTTCGGGGACGAGCGGTTGATCTCGTCGGCGATGACGATGTGGGCGAAGATCGCGCCGGGCTTGAAGTCGAACCGGCCCTCGGACTGGTCGTAGACGCTCACGCCGGTCACGTCGCTGGGCAGCAGGTCGGGCGTGAACTGGATGCGTCGGACGGTCGCCTGGATCGAGTTGCCGAGGGCGCGTGCGAGCATCGTCTTGCCGACTCCGGGGACGTCCTCGATGAGCAGGTGGCCTTCGGCGAGCAGGCAGACGATCGCAGCACGCACGGCGTGCGGCTTGCCGTCGATGACCTTCGAGACCGATTCGACGAGGGCGGCGGTCGTCTCCGAGAACACGGATGCGTCGACCCGGGCGGCGGCGCGCCCCGAGGTCGCACCTCCCGGCGCCGTCATGGTCGTCTGGTCGTCGGTCATCCGTCCCCCTCACGCGGTCGGCGCAGCAGCGCGCCAGCACCGATGCTAACCCGGCGTCGCAGGGGGACGGCTGACGTCGGGTAGACTTGCAGCAGCTCTCCGCGAGACGGCATCCAGGCCAACTCCCCCAGGACGGAAACGTAGCAAGGGTAACCAGGCTCTGCCGGGTTCGCGGAGAGTCTTTCTTTGCCCGGGCGCCCGTTCGACGAGATGGGACGTCACCCAGCCGGCGCATGCGCCGCGAGCCTAGGCTGGGAGTGTGGCTCAGAGCATCTACATCACGTCCGCCGAAGGTCACTCCGGCAAGTCGACGATCGCCCTGGGTGTCCTCGACACCCTGAGTCGTCGGTCGCCGCGCGTCGGGGTGTTCCGAGCGATCGCCCGCTCCACCGAGGAGCGCGACTACGTCCTCGAGATGCTCCTGGACCACGACGGCGTCGACCTCGGTTACGACGAGTGCATCGGCGCCACCTACGACGAGGTCCGGGCCGATCCGGAGGCCGCCCTCGGCCGCATCGTCGAACGGTACAAGGCCGTCGAGGCGCAGTGCGACGCGGTCGTCATCATCGGCAGCGACTACACCGACGTGGGGAGCCCCGCCGAGCTGGGTTACAACGCGCGCATCGCCGCGAACCTCGGCGCTCCGGTCCTCGTCGTCCTGTCGGGTCAGCCCGCCGACGGAGAGCGGTCGACGGATGCCGGGGGTCTGTCGCCCGAGCAGGTGGGAAACCTCGCCACCCTCGCCTTGGCGGAGCTCAAGCACGAGCGTGCCGGCATCTTCGCCGTCGTCGTGAACCGCGCCGATCCGGATCGTCTCGACGACATCGTCGCCGCCGTTCGACGAGTCCCGGCAGCCGAGGGGGACATCGGCGTATGGGCGATCCCCGAGGACGCCTACCTCGTCGCGCCTTCGGTCCGCGACGTCGCGCGGTCGCTCGACGCGACGCTCATGAAGGGCGACGAGGACCTCCTCGAACGAGAGGTGCTGCACGTCGTCGTGGCGGGCATGTCGCTGAACAACGTCCTGCCGCGCCTCGAAGAGGCGGCGATCCTCGCCGTGGCAGCCGACCGCACCGAGGTGCTCCTCGCGGCTCTGCTGGCCAATGCGTCCGGCACGTTCCCCTCGCTGTCGGGCATCGTGCTCTACGGACCATTCGAGCTGCCCGAACACGTCGAGCGTCTCATCGACGGTCTCGACTCGAATCTCCCCATCCTCGCCACCGATCAGGGCACGTACGAGACGGTCCGCGGCATCATGAGCGCGCGCGGTCGCCTCGCCGCCCACTCGCAGCGCCGCTACGACACGGCACTGTCGCTCTTCGACCAGCACGTCGACACCGACGATCTGCTGCGCCGCATCGGCCTTGCGAGCTCGAACGTCGTCACGCCGCTGATGTTCCAGTACGGCCTCATCGAGCGCGCCCGGAGCGAGCGTCGTCGCATCGTTCTGCCCGAGGGGAGCGACGACCGCATCCTGCGCGCCGCCGCCACCGCGCTCGCACGCGGGATCGCCGACATCACGATTCTCGGGGAGCCCATCGAGGTGCGCGCGCGCGCTCTCGAGCTGGGGCTCGACATCCAGGGCGCCGAGGTGCTCAGCCCGTTCGACGCCGTCCACGTCGACAAGTTCGCCCGCGAGTACGAGCGGCTCCGTGCCCACAAGGGGATCACCTTCCGCCAGGCCGCCGACACCGTCACGGACGTCTCCTACTTCGGCACGCTGATGGTGCATCTGGGGCTCGCCGACGGCATGGTGTCGGGCGCCGCGCACACGACGGCGCACACGATCCGCCCCGCCTTCGAGATCATCAAGACGAAGCCGGGTGTCGACGTCGTCTCGAGCGTGTTCCTCATGGCGCTGGCCGACCGCGTGCTCGTCTACGGCGACTGCGCCGTCATCCCCGACCCGACCGCCGCGCAGTTGGCCGACATCGCGGTCTCGTCCGCGGCGACAGCGGACCAGTTCGGCATCTCCCCGCGCGTCGCGATGCTCTCGTACTCGACGGGGGAGTCCGGTTCCGGCGCCGACGTCGAGAAGGTCCGCGAGGCGACCGCGCTCGTGCGCGAGCGCGCGCCGAAGCTCCTCGTCGAGGGCCCCATCCAATACGACGCGGCGACCGACGCCGCCGTCGCCGCGACCAAGATGCCGGAATCGGACGTCGCGGGTCGAGCGACCGTCTTCGTCTTCCCCGACCTCAACACCGGCAACAACACCTACAAGGCCGTGCAGCGCTCGGCGGGCGCCGTGGCGATGGGACCGGTCCTGCAGGGACTCAACAAGCCCATCAACGACCTGTCCCGCGGTGCCCTCGTCGAGGACATCGTCAACACGATCGCCATCACGGCGATCCAGGCACAGAACGCGACGGATGCCGTCGCCCCGGAGACCCGCGCATGAGCCCCGTCCTCGTCATCAACAGCGGCTCGTCGTCGTTCAAGTACCAGCTCGTCGACGTCGATACCGAGCGCGCGCTCGCCTCGGGTCTCGTCGAACGCATCGGCGAGGCCGCCGGTGCGGCCAGTCACACGGTGTTCCTCGGAGGGGAGGGGACCTCGGTCGCGGCGACGAAGGCGACCTCGCACATCGAGCGGCCCATCCCCGATCACACGGCGGGTTTCGCGGTCATGCTCGAGGCCTTCGCCGCGCACGGCCCGTCGCTCGAGAAGGCTCGCCCCGTCGCCGTCGGCCATCGCGTGGTCCAGGGCGGTGCGCGCTTCTTCGAGCCGACCCTCGTCACGCCCCTCGTCGAGATCAACATCGATGAACTGTCGGCCCTCGCGCCGTTGCACAACCCGGGCGCGCTCCAGGGCATCCGGGCAGCTCGGGCGGCCTTCGCCGACGTCCCTCACGTCGCCGTCTTCGACACCGCCTTCCACCAGACGATGCCCGCGGCGGCGTACACGTACGCGATCGACCGCGAGACGGCGCAGAAGCATCGCATCCGCAAGTACGGCTTCCACGGCACGAGCCACAAGTTCGTCAGCGAGGCGGCGGCCGCCTTCCTCGGCAGGCCCGTCTCGGAGCTCTCGCAGATCGTGCTCCACCTCGGCAACGGCGCCTCCGCGACGGCCATCCGCGGCGGCGAATCGGTCGACACGTCGATGGGGCTGACGCCGCTCGAAGGCCTCGTGATGGGGACGCGGTCCGGTGACATCGACCCCTCCGTCCTCGGCGTCCTCGCCCGGCGCGAGGACATGACTCCGGGGGATCTGGACGCCTTCTTGAACAAGAGGAGCGGCCTGCTCGGCCTCGCCGGCGCCTCGGACATGCGCGACATCGACACACGCCGCCGGGAGGGGGATGCCGACGCGCAGCTCGCCTTCGACGTCTACATCCACCGGCTCCGCGCTTACATCGGTGCCTACCTCGCGCAACTCGGTGGCGCCGACGTCATCTCGTTCACGGCAGGCGTGGGCGAGAACTCCGCCGTGGTGCGCGCGGCGGCGCTCGAGACGTTCGCCTTCGCGGGAGTTCGACTGGATGCCGAGCGCAACGCGTCGAGCGAGCGCGGCATCCGGGTCATCTCGACCGATGATTCACCTGTCACCGTCCTCGTCGTCCCCACCGACGAGGAGCTCGAGATCGCGCGCCAGGCTCACGCGATCGCGACGGCGTGACGGATACGCTGGTCCGGTGACGATGGCCGACCTCCCCGACCTCACCCGTTTCGACGGCGTCCTCTTCGACCTCGACGGCGTGCTGACGCCCACCGCCGAGGTCCACATGCACGCCTGGGAGAGCATGTTCACCGAACTGTTCACGGCCTGGGGCATCGAACCGGCCTACGCCGAGGGCGACTACTTCGAGCACCTCGACGGAAAGAAGCGCTACGACGGCGTGGCGAGCCTCCTGCGCTCCCGCGACGTCGAGGTCCCGTGGGGCGACCCTGCGGACGACCCGTCCGCCGACACCGTGTGCGGGATCGGCAACCGCAAGAACGTCGTCTTCGAGCGAGTCCTCCGCGCCGACGGTATCGCCGCCTACCCCGGGTCGCTCGCCCTCGTCGAGAAGCTCCGGTCCGCCGGCATCCCGATCGCGGTCGTCTCGAGCTCGAAGAACGCCCGCGAGGTTCTCACCGCCGCCGGCATCATCGACCGCTTCCCGGTCGTCATGGACGGCGTCGTCGCCGAGACGGAGCACCTCGAGTCCAAGCCCGCCCCCGACGTCTTCGCCCGCGCCGCCGAGATGCTCGGCGTCGATCCTGCGCGGAGCGCCGCCGTCGAGGACGCGCACTCGGGCGTGCGCTCGGCCGCCGCCGCCGGGTACGGTCTCGTGGTGGGTGTCGACCGCGGCGCAGGGGAAGCCGCCCTGCGCGAGGCCGGGGCTCACGTCGTCGTCGACGACCTCGCCGTCTTCGTCTGACGCGTCAGAGCTCCCGCAGCCCGTTCACTCCTCGTCCTGTCTCCCGAAATGGACCCTTCATGATCGATCGTCAGCGCTTCCCCGTGGACCCGTGGCGTCTCGTCGAGACGTCGTTCTCGCTCGATGATCCCGGCGTCACCGAGACCATCTTCGCCGAGGGGAACGGCTACCTGGGTCTGCGGGGCAATCACCCCGAGGGGCGCCACGCGCACGAGCACGGCACGTTCCTCAACGGGTTCCACGAGGTGTTCCCCATTCGGCACGCCGAGCGCGCCTTCGGGTTCGCCGAGGTGGGGCAGACGATCATCAACGCACCGGACAGCAAGGTCATGCGCGTCTACGTCGACGACGAGCCGCTCTCCCTCGACATCGCCGACCTCCGCGAGTACGAGCGCGCCCTCGACATGCGTCGCGGTGTCCAGACGCGTCACGTCCGCTGGATGACGCCGAGCGGCAAGGACGTCGTCATCGACTACGAGCGCCTGGTCTCGTTCGAGGAGCGGCACGTCGCTGTCATGCGGATCTCCGTGACCGTCCTCAACGCCGACGCCCCCGTCACGGTCAGCTGCCAGCTGATCAACCGTCAAGACGGCCAGGACGTCTACGGCGGCGCCGCGCACGGCGCGAAGGCCGAGGCGGGGTTCGACCCGCGCAAGGCCGACGGGTTCAACGGCCGTGTGCTGCAGCCCGAGGAGTACTGGCAGGACGGTGATCGATCCGCCCTGTCGTACAAGGTGACGGAGTCCGGCATGACTGTCGCCGTCGTCGCCGATCACCTCGTCGAGACCGAGAACGAGTACTCCTCCCGGGTGCTCATCGAGCCGGACATCGCCAAGAACGTGTTCCGGGTGCAGGCCCGTCAGGGCGTGCCCGTCACGATCACGAAGGCCGTCGCCTACCACACGTCCCGCGGGGTCCCCGCCCGCGAGCTCGTCGAGCGCGGCCGGCGCACCCTCGACCGGGTCGAGCACGAAGGCATCCAGAACCTGTTCGACCGTCAGGAGGCGTGGATCTCGGCGTTCTGGGAGCGCTCGGACGTCGTCATCGCGGGGCACGACGACCTGCAGCAGGCGACGCGCTGGTGCCTGTACCAGCTCGCCCAGGCGGCCGCCCGTGCCGATTCGCTCGGCGTGCCCGCGAAGGGTGTCACCGGTTCCGGCTACAGCGGCCACTACTTCTGGGACACCGAGGTCTACGTCCTCCCGTTCCTCGCGTACACGACGCCCCTCTGGGCGCGGAACGCACTCCGCATGCGCTACCTCATGCTCCCCGCGGCTCGCAAGCGCGCGGGGCAGCTGAACGAGGCGGGCGCCCTGTTCCCCTGGCGGACGATCAACGGCGAGGAGGCCTCGGCCTACTACGCCGCGGGCACCGCGCAGTACCACATCAACGCCGACATCGCCTTCGCCCTCGGCAAGTACGTGCGCGCGACGGGCGACACCGATTTCCTGTACCGCGAGGGCGTCGACATCCTCGTCGAGACGGCGCGTCTGTGGGCGACGCTCGGCTTCTGGCGCTTCACCGAGACCGGCGAGCCCGAGAGCTTCCACATCCACGGGGTGACGGGTCCCGACGAATACACGACGGTCGTCAACGACAACCTCTTCACGAACGTCATGGCGCGTTACAACCTCCGGTACGCGGCGCGCGTCGTGCGCGAGATGGCCATCGATCAGCCGGAGGCCTACCGAGCCATGGTCGAGCGGCTGGACCTCGACGAAGCCGAGCCGCTCGCGTGGCAGAGCGCCGGCGAGGCCATGCACATCCCCTACAGCGAGGCTCTCGGCATCCACCCGCAGGATGCCGTGTTCCTCGAGCGTGAGGTGTGGGATCTCGAGAACACCCCGGCGGAGCAGCGCCCCCTGCTGCTGCACTTCCACCCGCTCGTCATCTACCGCTACCAGGTGCTCAAGCAGGCCGATGTCGTGCTGGCGTTGTTCCTGCAGGGCAACCAGTTCACGCCCGCCGAGAAGCTCGCCGACTTCGAGTACTACGACGCCCTGACGACGGGCGATTCGACGCTGTCCGCCGTCGTCCAGGCGATCCTGGCGGCGGAGGTCGGCTACCAGGACCTCGCGCTGGAGTACTTCCGCGAGTCGGCCTTCGTCGACCTCGGGGATCTGCACGAGAACGCGTCGGACGGCGTGCACGTCGCCTCCGCGGGCGGTGTGTGGACCGCGCTCGTCGCGGGCTTCGGCGGCATGCGGGACCACCGCGGTGCGCTGACCTTCGATCCGCGTCTACCGGTGGACTGGCCTTCGCTGTCGTACACGCTGCACTGGCACGGCACGCGTCTGCGGATCACCGTCCGCCGCGACGAGATGACCGTCAGCGCCGGTGACGGCGACGCCGTGTCCTTCACGGTCCGCGGCGCCGGATACACGGTCATGGGCGGAGAGACGGTGACCGTGCCGCTCGAGGGCCAGGGCCCCGTCATCCCGGGCCGGCCCACGCTGCAGCAGATCGGTGAGCAGCTCCGCGAGGACGGCACACTCCTGTCCGCCTCGGTTCCGGACGCGACGGCGGCGACCTCCGTTCCCGTGCACACCGGCACGGTACCGGTCGTCACGGCGGACACGTCATCGTCGGATGCCGAGGAAGAGGCTCGGGAAGAGCCCGACACGCGCACGCAGCAGATCCCGACCATCGATGCCGGAGACGCCACGGCGCGCGTCTGAGCTCAGCCGGCGGCGCGATCGCGGACGATCACGCGTACCGCGTCGCGTCCGGCGCGGTTGGCGCCGACCGTGGATTGCGACGGGCCGTACCCGATCAGGAACAGGCGCGGCTCGTCGATCGCGCGGGTGTCGCGCACGCGGACCCCGCCGGCGGTCGTGCGCAGCCGCAGCGGCGCGAGGTGCGCGATGTCGGCGCGGAAACCGGTGGCCCAGAGGATGACATCCGCGCGTTCGAGCGTGCCGTCCGGCATACGCACGCCGTCCGCTTCGACAGCGGAGAACATCGGGTGCCAGACGAGTGCGCCGCGGTCCTCCGCAGCCTCCGCCCAGGGCGACCAATGCGCGCCGGTGACCGAGACGACGCTGCCGGGCGGGAGCCCCTGGCGCACGCGTTCCTCGACGCCTGCGATGGCCTGGATGCGGGCGGCGGTGTCGAAGCCGGTCGCGTCCCACTGGGGCTCCGTGCGCGACACCCAGAACGTGTCGGTCACCCGCGAGATCTCGTCGAGCAGCTGGACGGCGGAGACCCCGGCGCCCACGATGACGACGCGCCGACCGCAGAACTCCTCGGCGGACCGGTAGTCGTGCACATGCAACTGGCGCCCTCCGAACGAGCGCTGACCGGGGTAGGTGGGCCAGAACGGCTTCCGCCACGTTCCGGTCGCGTTGATGACGTACCGCGCCGACCACGAGACCATCCCGTCGGCATCCTCCGCCTCGACGGTCAGCGGCCCGCGCGGATCGTCATCTGCGCGGGCGACGGCGCGGACGCGGACGGGGCGGCGCACGCGCAGGTCGTACCGGTCCTCGTACGCGGCGAAGTAGGCCGGCAGCACCTCCCGGCTGGGGGCGCGCGGATCGGCCGGCGGCACCGCGTAGCCCGGCAGTTCGTGGATCCCGTTCACCGTTCCCATGCGCAGGGTCGGCCAGCGGTGCTGCCACGCCCCGCCGGGCTCGGACTCGGCGTCGAGCACGACGAAGGTCGCGGAGCCGCCCGCGTCGCCGAGAGGGACGAAGCCGCGGCGACGGAGGTGATACGCGGCACTGAGGCCCGCCTGCCCGGCACCGATGACGAGAACGTCGACGGGCGCGGGGGACATGGTCGTTGCAACGCCGAGCGCGGGGGCGGTGTTCCCCGGCTCGACCGGCCCGGCCGCACGCCCGTTAGGCTGACCGGATGGCAAGCGTGACGAGGCGGACCGGGGGAGCTCGATGAGCGCGCCGTCCGTCGGCGCCCGCGCCGCCGACGGCGTCTTCGACGGTCTCCGCGAGGACATCGTGGCGGGCCGCCTGGGCGTGGGGGACCGGCTGCCCTCCGAGGCCGCGCTCGCCGAGCAGTACGGGGTCAGCCGTCCGAGCGTGCGCGAAGCGCTCCGCTCGTTGCAGGCACTCGGCCTGACCCGTACCCGTACCGGCAGCGGGACCTACGTCGCCTCCGATCGGCCGGCGCTCGCCCTCGGCTACGGCGGATTCTCCCCGCGCGACCTCAGCGAGGCCCGTCCGCACATCGAGGTCCCCGCCGCAGGCCTGGCCGCCGAACGCCGGACCGAGCAGCAGCGTGCCGACCTCGTCGCCCTCTGCGATCGCATGGATGCCACGACCGACCCGACCGAGTGGGTCGAGCTCGACTCGCGCTTCCACGTGCTCGTGGCCGAGGCATCCGGCAACGCGGTGTTCGCGCGAGCGGTCGGCGACATCCGCGACGCCCTCAGCCACCAGTCGGGCGTCGTCAACCTCATCGCCCACCGCCGGGAACCGTCGTCCCGCGAGCACCGCGCCATCGCCGAAGCGATCGGCCTGGGGTCGGCGATCGAGGCGCGTGAGGCCATGCGTGCGCACCTCGGCGCCGTCGAGCGCGTCGTCAGCCCGCTGACGCCGTAGGGACCAGCTTCTCGGGACTGAGCGCCGCCGCGAGCTCGGCCGGGTCGAGCAGGCCCCGTTCGAGCACGACGTCGGGAACCGAGCGACCCGAGCGCAACGCCTCGCCGGCGACCTCGGTCGCCGCGCGGTACCCGATGAGCGGGTTCAGCGCGGTCGCCAGCCCGATCGAGTCGGAGACGCGTGCGGCCATCACGTCGGGACGGGCCTGGATGCCGGTGACGCACCGCTCGGCGAGCAGGCGGCACGCGGCGGTCAGGTGCGCGATGCTCTGCGAGAGGGCGCGGACGATGACCGGCTCGAAGGCGTTGAGCTGCAGCTGGCCCGCCTCGGCGGCGAGGGTGACGGCGAGGTCGTCGGCGATCACCGTGTAGGCGACCTGCGTCACCATCTCGGGGATGACGGGATTCACCTTCCCCGGCATGATGCTCGATCCGGCCTGGAGTGCGGGCAACGTGATCTCGCCGAGGCCCGCGCGCGGACCCGACGACAGCAGCCGCAGGTCGTTGCACGTCTTCGAGAGCTTGACGGCGATGCGCTTGAGCATGCCCGACAGATGCACGAAGGCGCCCGGGTCCTGCGTCGCTTCGACGAGATCGGTCGCGGGGGTGAACGGGCGGCCGGTGAGCGCGGCGAGGTGCGAGACGGCGAGCGGTCCGTAGCCGGCCGGCGCATTGAGCCCCGTGCCGATGGCGGTCGCGCCCAGGTTGACCTCGAGCAGCAGCCGGGCCGATTCGCGCAGGCGCAGCCGGTCCTCGTCGAGCATGACCGCGAACGCGCCGAACTCCTGGCCGAGCGTCATCGGGACGGCATCCTGCAGCTGCGTGCGCCCGATCTTGACGTACCCGCCGAACTCGGCGGCCTTGGCCGCGAACGCGTCGTGGAGGACGCCCATCGCGGCATCCAGTCCGTCGACGCCTTCGACGAGCGCGACGTCGATGGCCGTGGGGTAGGCGTCGTTGGTCGACTGGCTGAGGTTCACGTGATCGTTGGGGTGGAGGTGGGCGTACTCGCCCTTGGCGTGCCCGAGGATCTCGAGGGCGCGGTTGGCGATGACCTCGTTCGCGTTCATGTTCGTCGAGGTCCCGGCGCCGCCCTGGATCACGTCGACGACGAACTGGTCCGCGAGGGCACCGCCCCGGATCTCGCGGCAGGCCGCCGCGATGGCGTCGGCGCGTGCCGGGTCCAAGAGGCCGAGATCCCGGTTGGCGAGGGCGGCCGCCTCCTTGACGAACGCGAGACCCCGCAGCAGGAACGGGTACGTGCCGATCGGGACGCCCGTCACAGGGAAGTTGTCGCGGGCTCGGGAGGTGTGCACACCCCAGTACGCGTCGGCGGGGATCTCTGCGGGGCCGAGCAGATCGTGTTCGGTGCGCGTCATCGTCATGTCGGTCTCTTCCTCGAGGGGCGAACGGCGCAAACCTATCAGACAGATTCCCGACTTCTTTGCGACCAGAACTTGACTCGAGCGGAATCCGGGTGTTCAGTGTTCCCGAACCTGTAAGGCAGATATCACATCCCGGGCGGCGACGATGCCGCGCGGCAACGAAAGCGAGAACCCATGACGACGGAGTCCACCTCCTCGAAGACGGATGCCGCGATGCTCCGTACGGCCTCGATCGCACAGGCCGAAGGCGCGGGCTTCCACAAGGGCCTCCGGCCGCGTCAGATCCAGATGATCGCCATCGGCGGTGCGATCGGCACGGGCCTGTTCATGGGGGCCGGCGGGCGGCTGGCGACAGCGGGCCCCGCTCTCGTCCTCGTCTACGCGGTCTGCGCCGTCTTCGCCTTCCTCGTGATGCGCGCGCTCGGCGAGCTGATCCTCCACCGTCCCTCGACGGGGTCGTTCGTCTCCTACGCCCGGGAGTTCTACGGCGAGAAGATGGCCTTCGCCGCCGGCTGGATGTACTGGCTCAACTGGGCCATGACCTCGGTCGCCGACGTCACCGCCGTCGCGCTCTACATGAACTTCTTCAAGCAGTACGTGCCGGTGCTCGCCGGCATCCCGCAGTGGGTGTTCGCGCTCGTCGCACTGGTCCTCGTCCTCGCCATGAACCTCCTGTCGGTCAAGGTCTTCGGCGAGCTGGAGTTCTGGTTCGCGATCATCAAGGTCGCCGCGCTCGTGACCTTCCTCGTCGTCGGCATCTTCTTCGTCGTGACCGGCACACCCGTCGCCGGGACCGCTCCCGGCTTCCACCTGATCGCCGACAACGGCGGTGTCTTCCCCAACGGCATCCTGCCCGCCCTCATCGTCGTGCAGGGCGTCGTCTTCGCCTACGCGTCGATCGAACTCGTCGGCACGGCCGCGGGCGAGACCGAGAACGCGCGCACGATCATGCCGAAGGCGATCCGCGCCGTCGTGTTCCGTCTGGCGGTCTTCTACGTCGGCTCGGTGCTGCTGTTCACGCTCCTCATGCCGTTCACGAGCTACAAGTCCGGCGAGAGCCCCTTCGTGACCTTCTTCGGCTCCATCGGCGTCGAAGGGGCCGACGTCATCATGAACCTCGTCGTCCTCACCGCCGTGGTCTCGTCGCTGAACGCAGGGCTGTACTCCACCGGCCGCATCCTCCACTCCATGGCCGTCACGGGTTCGGCTCCCGCGCCGCTCATGCGCATGAACCGCGCCGGCGTCCCGTACATGGGCATCGCGGTCACCGCGGCCGTGACCCTGCTCGGGGTCGTGCTGAACGCGGTCGTGCCGTCGCAGGCGTTCGAGATCGCCCTGAACGTGTCGGCGCTCGGCATCATCAGCGCCTGGGGCGTCATCATCCTCTGCCAGATCAAGCTGCAGCGGCTGGCGAGCGCCGGTGTGATGGAGCGCCCCTCGTTCCGGATGCCGGGGGCGCCCTGGACCGGATGGATCACGCTCGTGTTCCTCGCCTCGGTCATCGTCCTCATGGCGCTGGACTTCCCGATCGGCACGTTCACCGTCGGATCGCTCATCGTCATCGTGCCGGCGCTCATCGGCGGGTGGTTCCTGCTGCGTGACCGCATCCGGTCGCTGGCGGCCGAGCAGACCGGAACGATCGCCGCGCTCCAGCGCACCGACGAGGGCGGCGCGTGAGCGCACAGCACCTGGTCGTCATCGCGACCGGCGGCACCATCGCGAGCCGCCGGTCGCCGGACGGATCGAGCGCTCCCGTCCTCGGCGGGGGCGCTCTGCTCCACGGGCTCGCTCCCGATGACGACGTCCGGGTCGTGGACGCGCTCGCCGCCGACTCGGCGACCTTCACCCTCGCGGATATGCAGCACATCGTCGACGCGGTGGCCGTCGCCGTCGCCGACGACGCCGTGCGCGGCGTCCTCGTCCTGCACGGGACGGACTCCCTCGAGGAGACTTCGCTGCTCGCGGCGATCCAGGTCGGCGACCCGCGGATCCCCGTCGTCTTCACCGGCGCGCAGTTCACCGCCGACGACCCGGCCTCGGACGGTCCCGACAACATCCGCGTCGCGCTGGCGGCGACCCGCGCCGCCGTTCCCGGCGTATGGGTCGCCTTCGGCGGGCGGATCCTCTCCACCTGGGGGCTCTCGAAGCTGACGACGGACCGCGCCGACGCCTTCGGTCATGCGCGACGGGATGCCGCGACGCCCCCGCACGCGACGGGCGACGTCTCCGCGGTCCGGGTCGACGTCGTCGCGCTCCCGCCCGGCGCCGACGACATCCACGTGCGTGCGAGCCTCGCCGCCGGTGCCGACGGGATCGTCCTCGAGGCGCTCGGGTCGGGGAACACGACCCCCACGGTCGTCGCCGCGGTGCGCGATGCGGTGGCGGACGGCATCCCGGTCATCGTGTCGAGCCGCGTGCCGCGGGGACTGCTCGTCCCGTCGTACGGCGGGGGAGGGGGCGGAGCCGACCTCGCCGCCGCGGGTGCGCTGCACTCGCCGACGCTGCGCCCGGGGCAGGCCCGCATCCTGCTGGCGGCGATGCTGGCGGCCGGTGCCGACCGCGACGCGATCGCCGCCGCGGTCGAGGGGCGGGCGCCGGATCGGATGTCGGTGCCACGCCGTAGTCTGTTGTGGTGACCACCGCTCTGTACCGCCGCTATCGCCCGGAGACCTTCGGCGAGATGATCGGGCAGAGCCAGGTGACCGAGCCGCTCATGACGGCGCTCCGCAGCGACCGCGTGGGCCACGCCTATCTGTTCTCCGGCCCCCGCGGCTGCGGCAAGACGACGTCGGCGCGCATCCTCGCGCGCTGCCTCAACTGCGCGCAGGGTCCGACCGACACCCCGTGCGGCACGTGCGACTCGTGCGTCGAGCTCAGCCGCGGCGGTGGCGGGTCCCTCGACGTCGTCGAGATCGACGCGGCATCCCACAACGGCGTCGACGACGCGCGCGACCTCCGCGAGCGGGCCGTCTTCGCGCCCGCCCGCGACCGGTTCAAGATCTTCATCCTCGACGAGGCCCACATGGTCACGGCGCAGGGCTTCAACGCGCTGCTCAAGCTCGTCGAGGAGCCGCCCGCGCACGTCAAGTTCATCTTCGCGACGACCGAGCCCGAGAAGGTCATCGG